>Ga0102898_1000006_pt1 | contig 160179 bp, 176 predicted proteins | sample Colrivmeta1555A3_FD_78454 | JGI IMG/M metagenome (GOLD analysis project Ga0102898, IMG submission 78454) | Estuarine microbial communities from the Columbia River estuary - metaG 1555A-3 | ecosystem: Environmental > Aquatic > Marine > Intertidal zone > Estuary | place: USA: Columbia River...
CGCCGCCTGCGGGCGGGCGATACCGAAGGCGGCCGCAACGCCTTTAACCGCGCGGCCGAAATCTCGCTTGCGCTCACCATCCCCGCCGCCGTGGCGCTCTGCGTGATCCCCTTGCCGCTCGTCAGCGTTCTTTTCCAGCGCGGAGCCTTCGGCCCGGAAGATACCGCTGCGACCGCCCTAGCCGTCGCCGTCTATGGCCTCGGCCTGCCGGGCTTTGTCTTGCAAAAGGCGCTCCAGCCGCTGTTCTTCGCCCGCGAAGACACCCGCCGCCCGTTCTATTTCGCGCTGGCCTCGCTCGTGGTGAATGCCGGTATCGCCATCGGCCTGATGCCCACCTTCGGCTTCATCGCCGCGGCGATCGGCACAACCGTGTCCGGCTGGGCCAGTGTCGCGCTTCTGTGGTTTGCCTCGCGCCGGATGGGCGTGGCGGCAACGCTCGATCACCGCTTCCGCAATCGGTTCTGGCGGATCCTACTGGCCTCGGGCCTCATGGGGGGGCTTCTCTGGGTCGCCGCGCTGGCCCTCGCGCCGTTCCTCGATCTGCCGACGCTGCGTTACGGAGCGCTGGCGATCCTCGTGGGGATTGGCATGATCGGCTATTTCGGCATCGGCCAGCTGGTCGGCGCCTTCCAGATGGCCGACATCCGCGCCGCGCTCCGCCGCTAGTTGCTGCGGTGGCGCATCCGCTTGAGGAAGCCGGTCCAGCCACCGGGGCCGAGGATCGGTGACAGGCCAAGGCCGATCACGAAGCCCGACACATCCGCCATCCAGTGCGGCGCGCCGCCGAGGGTCACGCCGAAGAACAGCTGCACCGCCAGAAGAACACCGATCAGCCGGAAGGCCCACCACTTGTTCTTCCCTTCCCGCTTGAACCTGAGCCACATCACATAGGTATAGGCCCCGATCAGGCCATAGATCGTCGGATAGGCGCCGTAGAGCGGCGTATTGCGGGTATCGAGAAGCCCGTGGGCGACCGCCGCAAGGATGGTCGAAGCCAAAAGCACGAGGATCAGCGAGACAGGGTTCCACGCATCGCCCACAAACTTGCCAAGGGCCAGAAGGATGACGATGGCGAAGAGTGCGTGAACAAAGCTGCCGTGGATGAAGGCATAGGTCACAAACCGCCGCAGCATCCCGAAGGACATATCCCCCCGCGCCACGATCCAGTCGAGAACCGCCGGCGAATAGGCGTATTTGTCGAGCGCGGCGATCCGCCAGCCGATGGCATCGCCGCCCCCGGCAATGCCCATCTCGGCCAATGTCATGACCGCTTCGATCCCGGCGATAGCCAGCACGATGATGACAATCACGGGCGGGATCGAGTTGAACGGGCTTTCGCTCTGCATGGGGCCTCCGCTCCGCCAGATGTTGACGGGAATTGCCAGCATGGGTAAGCCAGCCCGAACCCGAAATCCAGCCCCGGACCGATCAGATGACCGAGAGCACATTCACCCCCCGCGTCTTTTCCGGCATCAAACCGTCCGGCGGCCTGACGCTTGGCAACTATCTTGGCGCGATCAAGCGGTTCGTGGGGATGCAGGGCGCGGGCTTCGAGACCGTCTATTGCGTCGTCGATCTGCACGCGATCACCGTCTGGCAGGATCCGGCCGAGCTCAAGACCGCAACCCGCGAGGTGGCGGCGGGCTATCTGGCCTCGGGGATCGACCCCGAGAAATCGATCCTGTTCAATCAGGCGCAGGTGCACGAGCACGCCGAGCTTGGCTGGATCTTCAATTGCGTGGCCCGCGTCGGCTGGATGAACCGGATGACCCAGTTCAAGGACAAAGCCGGATCGAATGCCGAAAAGGTCAGCCTCGGCCTCTATGCCTATCCTTCCCTGATGGCCGCCGACATCCTCTTATATCACGCGACCCACGTTCCCGTGGGCGAGGACCAGAAGCAGCACGTCGAGCTGACGCGCGATATCGCCGCCAAGTTCAACCACGACTTCAAGGTGGATTTCTTCCCGCTCACCACGCCGGTGATCGAAGGCCCCGCCATGCGCGTGATGAACCTGCGCGACGGGACCAAGAAGATGTCCAAGTCCGGCGAGAGCGACATGGAACGCATCAACATGACCGACGATGCCGACACGATCGCCAAGAAGTTCAAGAAGGCCAAGACCGATCCCGCACCCCTGCCCGAAACGCTCGACGGACTGAAGGATCGCCCCGAGGCGCGCAATCTTGTCGACATCTATTCGGCCCTGAACGACATGACCCCCGAGGCGGTGATCGCCGAATACGCGGGCGCGGGCTGGGGCCGGTTCAAGCCCGCGCTGGCCGATTTGGCGGTTGAGAAGCTCGCGCCGATCTCGACCGAGATGGAGCGGCTGATGAACGATCCCGCCGAGATCGACCGTATCCTCGGCCGCGGCGCCGAACGCGCCCGCGAGATCGCCGCGCCGATCCTGAAACAGACCTACGATATCGTCGGCCTCCTGCGGAGCTGATCGGGCGCTGGACCTTGCCACCGCCCGCGCCTAGGGTCTGCCCGACAAGGAGACCCCGATGAGCATCAGCGACAACGTCAAAACCTATTTCAACGGCACATGGCACGACGGCAACATCCCGGTGATGCGCGCCGCCGACCACGGCTCTTGGCTTGGCTCGACCGTGTTTGACGGGGCGCGCTGGTTCGAAGGTGTGGCGCCCGACCTCGAGGCGCATTGCGCGCGCGTCAACCGCTCGGCCGGGGCCTTGATGATCAAGCCCACGGTTTCGACCGAGGCCATGGTCGAGATCGCCCGCGAGGGGCTCAGGATGTTTGCCTCCGGCTCGGCGGTCTATATCCGCCCGATGTATTGGGGCATCCACGGCGATGCGACCGCGATCATCCCGCAAGAGACGGAAACCGGCTTTGCCATCTGCCTTGAAGAGGCGCCGATGGCCGCGCCGGACCGGACGACCACGCTCACCACCACCCGCTTCCGCCGACCGACGCTCGAGTCGGCCGTGGTCAATGCCAAGGCGGGGTGCCTTTATCCCAATAACGCGCGGATGCTGGCCGAGGCCAATGGCCGGGGCTTTGGCAACGCCCTTGTGACCGATGTGATGGGCAATGTCGCTGAAACGGCGACCGCAAATGTCTTCATGGTCCGCGATGGCGAGATCCTGACGCCGATCGCCAATGGCACCTTCCTTGCCGGCATCACCCGAGCCCGCCATATGGCAAACCTTGCCGACGAAGGCATGGCCGTGCGCGAGGCCGTGCTGAGCTATGACGATTTCCGCGCTGCCGACGAGGTCTTCCTCAGCGGCAACTATTCCAAGGTCACACCTGTCGTCGCTTTCGACGACCGCCAGTATCAGGTTGGCCCGATCACGCGGAAGGTGCGCGAGCTTTATTGGGATTGGGCGCACTCGGGCAAATAAGCGGGCGGCCCGCCGCCTGCGGGAAAATCGCGCAGCTATCTTCCGTTGCCAGCCTCACGGGCTTCGGCCAATATCGCCTGTGAAGAGGAGATCACCATGCGTAAGTTTCTGGTCGTGCTCGATGACAGCCGCGAATGCCTCAACGCGATGCGCTTTGCCGCGATGCGGGCCGCCAAGACCGGAGGGGGCGTCGAGATCCTCTCGATCATCCCGCCTGACGAATTCAACCACTGGATCGGCGTGGGCGAGATCATGCGCGAAGAGGCGCGGGAGCGGATCCACGCGCATTTCGAGGTCTTCGCCAAATGGATGCGCGACAAGCAGGGGGTGGACCCCGAGCTGGTGATCCGCGAGGGCGAGCCTGTGCCGGAAATTTTGGCTCAGATCCGCGAGGATTCCGATATCGGCGTTCTGGTTCTGGGCGCGGGCACCGACAACAAGGGCCCCGGCCCGCTGGTGACGCAACTCACCCGCCAATCAGGCAGCCTGACGATCCCGATCACCCTTGTTCCGGGCGAGATGTCGAAGGAACGGCTCGAGTCGATCACATAAGCGATTTAGAATCGTTCCAAACCTTGACTGGATACGCCGCCGAGCGCATATCTGAAACCTGACAAAAAAGGTTGGCCCCCATGTTTATCCAGACCGAATCCACGCCGAACCCCGCGACGCTCAAGTTCCTGCCCGGCCAGACCGTGCTCGAGATGGGCACCGCCGATTTCCCATCGGCCGAAGCTGCCAGCGCGTCGCCGCTCGCGCAGCGGATTTTCGCGAACTCCGGCGTAACCGGTGTGTTCCTCGGCAATGATTTCGTCACGGTGACGAAAGCCGAAGAGGTGGAGTGGGACCACATCAAGCCCTCGATCCTCGGCGCGATCATGGAGCATTACCAGTCCGGCCAGCCGGTGATGGAAGGCGGTCGCGGCGATGCAGGCCATGCCGAACATAGCGGCGAGGATTCCGAGATCGTCAACCAGATCAAAGAGCTTCTCGATACCCGCGTGCGCCCGGCTGTGGCCCAAGACGGTGGCGACATCACCTTCCACGGCTTTGATCGCGGCATCGTCTATCTGCATATGCAAGGCGCCTGCGCGGGCTGCCCCTCCTCGACGCTGACCCTCAAGATGGGCATCGAGAACCTCCTGCGCCACTATATCCCCGAAGTGACCGAGGTTCGGCCGGTTGCGGCCTGATCCGATCCTTCTGGCGTTTGACACATCGGCGGCGCATTGCGCCGCCGCTTTGCTCTGTGCGGGCAAGATCCACACCCGCATCGACGAAATGGCGCGCGGGCAGGCCGAACACCTGATGCCGATGCTCGAAGAGGTTCTGGCGGCCCACGGGCTCGCATGGCGCGACCTCGACGCCATCGGGGTTGGCACCGGCCCCGGCAATTTTACCGGCATCCGCATCTCTGTGGCGGCCGCGCGCGGGCTGGCGCTCGGCCTTGGCATTCCGGCGGTGGGCGTGAGCAATTTCGACGCTGCCGCCTATGGCCTTCCGCGCCCTGTGGACGTCCTGATCCCCGCGCCGCGCGATCAGGCCTACGCCCAGCGCCTGACCGAGACCGGCGCCGAGGCGCCTCGCCTACTTACCCCCGAGGATGCGCGCCCAGAGGTCCCCGCTCTGCCCCGTCCCGCCCGCGAGATGATCGCCAACATCGCCTGGATTGCGTCCGAGCGATACGAAACCGAGGCTACACGCCCCGCACCCCTTTACGTCCGCGCCGCCGACGCCGCCCCCTCGCGCGATGCGCCTCCGGTGATCCTGCCGTGAGCGATCTGGCCGCGGCCCTTGCCGCCACCCACGCGCTGGCCTTTGAGGATACCCGCAGCTGGAGCGCCGACGAGTTCCGCAGCCTTCTTGCCGACCCGTCGGTCTTTCACATCGGTGATGCCGCCTGTTTCTTGCTGGCCCGAGTTGTCCTCGACGAAGCGGAAATCCTGACCCTCGCCACCCACCCGGACAGTCGCCGCCAAGGGCGTGCCGCGGCCGCCCTCGGCCTCTTTGTCGAGAAAGCCGCCGTGCGCGGGGCAGATACGGCCTTTCTCGAGGTGGCCGCCGATAACAAGGCGGCACTGGCGCTTTATTTCGGGGGCGGCTTTACCGAGGTCGCCCGCCGACGCGACTATTATCGCAGGCAAGATGGCACAGCTGCCGACGCGGTCATCCTCAGCCGCCCGCTCTGAATCTGATCTGAAGCTCGTCACAGTGCGAATCGTGGGTGGTTTGATTCCCTGACCAATTATGACCCAACCGAGCTGGCTTGGCTCAATCGCGGCCATTATCCCTTTTATCATTCGGTCAAAAATTGTTGTTTTCTCAACAAAATTCAGTTGACCCCAAGGAACCTTCACGCGCTAAATTGACTCTGACACGAGAGATGTCAGTAACTTGGGGCCTCAACTGGCCAGACCAGGTTAACAACAGTATTCGGGAGTATGAAATGACCCTTATGACGAAATTCCTTGGCGCTTCGGCTGCCCTTGCCCTTTCGGCAGGCGCCGCGCTCGCCGACCCGGCGATCATTTTCGATCTTGGTGGCAAATTCGACAAATCGTTCAACGAAGCGGCCTTCAACGGCGCTCAGCGTTGGGCAGATGAAACCGGCGGCGCCTTCGCCGAGTTCGAGATCACCTCTGACGCGCAGCGTGAGCAGGCGATCCGCCAGTTCGCCGAGGCCGGCAACAACCCGATCGTCATGGCCGGCTTCTCCTGGGCGACCCCGCTCGAGACCGTTGCCAAAGACTATCCGGATCTCAAGTTCGAGATCATCGACATGGTTGTCGACCTGCCGAACGTGACCTCGGTCGTGTTCAACGAGCATGAAGGTTCCTTCCTTGTCGGCATGATGGCTGCGATGGCCTCCGAGTCGGGCACCGTCGGCTTCATCGGCGGCATGGACATCCCGCTGATCCGCAAGTTTGCCTGCGGCTATGCTCAGGGCGTCAAGGCCGTGAACCCCGATGCGACCGTGATCTCGAACATGACCGGCACCACCCCGTCGGCTTGGAACGACCCGGTCAAAGGTTCGGAACTGACCCTCGCCCAGATCAGCCAGGGCGCTGACGTGGTCTATGCGGCTGCCGGTGGCACCGGTGTCGGCGTTCTGCAGACCGCTGCCGACCAGGGCATCCTGTCGATCGGCGTCGACTCGAACCAGAACTACCTGCACCCGGGTCAGGTTCTGACCTCGATGATGAAGCGCGTGGACAACGCCGTCTATGATGCCTTCACGGCCGGTGCCGATCTCGCCCCTGGCTTCAACGTGATGGGCGTTTCCAACGGTGGCGTGGGCTATGCCCTCGACGAGAACAACGCCTCGCTCGTCTCGGCCGAAATGCAGGCCGCTGTCGATCAGGCCGCTGCCGACATCTCCTCGGGCGCGCTCTCGGTCCACGACTACATGAGCGACGAGAGCTGCGACGCCCTGTCGTTCTAAGACAGGCGGCAATTCCAGATCGGGCCGCGCTGATCCGTCGGCGCGGCCCTTTTTGCAAACTCTGTGCTGGGGGGCACCGGAATGGACGACGCGATGGAAGTCTTCTTTTCCGCCTGGGGGGACACCGATCCCAAAAGTCGGCGGGAAAAACTGGAGCGGGCGCTTTCGCCGGACTTCAGCTACGTCGATCCCAATGCGCCCGGCCACCTGAAGGATCTGGACGCCCTCGACGCCTATGTGGCGATGTTCGGCCAGATGATGCCCGGTGCCAGCGCCGAGGTGGCGGATTTCACCGAACATCACGGCCATGCGCGGGCGACCGTCAATTTCCTGAAGGACGGCAAGACCATGATGCAGGGACAATACTACGGCCGGTTTGTGCATGGCGGACAGCTTGCACATCTGGTCGGCTTTAACGGGACAGGAGCCTGACGCGTGACCACACCCGCCATTGAACTCAAGGGCATTTCCAAAGCCTTCGGCCCCGTTCAGGCCAACAAAGATATCAACATCCGGGTCATGCCCGGCACGATCCACGGCATCATCGGCGAGAACGGCGCAGGCAAGTCCACGCTCATGTCGATCCTCTACGGCTTCTACAAGGCCGATGCCGGCGAGATCTTCATCAACGGCAACAAGACCGAGATCCCCGACAGCCAGCACGCCATCGCTGCCGGCATCGGCATGGTCTTTCAGCACTTCAAGCTGGTCGAGAACTTCACGGTGCTTGAAAACATCGTCCTTGGCGCCGAAGACGGCCCGATGCTGACCCCTTCCCTTCGCAAGGCCCGCGCGCAGCTCAAGCAGCTCGCCGACGACTACGGTCTCAACGTCGATCCCGATGCCATCATCGAGAATATCGGCGTGGGCCAGCAGCAGCGCGTCGAAATTCTCAAGGCACTTTATCGCAAGGCCGAAATCCTCATCCTCGACGAACCGACCGGGGTTCTGACCCCGGCCGAGGCCGACCAGCTGTTCCGCATCCTTGAAAGGCTCAAGGACGAGGGCAAGACCGTGATCCTGATCACCCACAAGCTGCGCGAGATCATGGAGATCACCGACGAGGTGAGCGTCATGCGTCGCGGCACGATGGTCGGCCATGTCGCCACCGCCAAGACCTCGCCCGCCGAGCTGGCCGAGATGATGGTGGGCCGCAAGGTGCTTCTCGAGGTCGACAAGGCCCCAGCCAAACCGGGCCGCACCATCCTTGAGGTCAAGAACCTGAGCGTCACCGACCAATGGGGGGTGAAGCGTCTCAAGGAGGTGTCGCTGACCATCCGCGCCGGTGAAATCCTCGGCATCGCGGGCGTGGCAGGCAACGGCCAGTCCGAGCTTCTCGAGGTCTTGGGCGGCTATCAGAAGGCCACTGGCGAAGTGATCCTCAACGGCGAGGCGATCGACCTGACCGGCCTTCATTCCGATGGCCAGACCCGGCGCTCGCGGGGCATCGCCCACGTTCCCGAAGACCGCCAGTCCGAAGGGCTGATCATGAATTTCACCGCCTGGGAAAACGTGGCGCTCGGCTATCACAACGACCCGAAATACCAGAAGAACGCGCTCTTCATGGACAACGCGGCCATTCGCAAAGACACCGAAGAAAAGATGGCGCGCTTCGATGTGCGGCCACCGCTGCCAGAGCTCAGAGCCAAGAGCTTCTCCGGCGGCAACCAGCAAAAGATCGTCGTCGCGCGCGAGATCGAACGGAACCCCGATCTCCTGCTCGTGGGCCAGCCCACGCGCGGCGTCGATATCGGGGCGATCGAATTCATTCACAAACAGATCGTGGCGCTGCGCGATGCGGGCAAGGCGATCCTTCTGGTATCGGTCGAGCTTGACGAGATCATGTCGCTCTCGGACCGCATCGCCGTCATGTTCGATGGGCGGATCATGGGCGAGCGGGATCCCGAGAATACCACGGTTCAGGAATTGGGTCTGTTGATGGCCGGTATCAGCGGGGAGGCAGCCTGATGGAAAAAATGCCGAAATGGGCCGACGTGATCCTGATCCCGGCGATCTCGATCCTTCTGGCCGCGATCATCTCGGGGCTGGTGCTGCTGGCAACGGGCAAAGACCCGTTGAACGCGCTCGTCATCATGTTTGACGGCGCGGTCGGCTCGAGCCGGGCCTGGGGCTATACGCTCTATTACGCGACCAACTTCATCTTTACCGGCCTTGCCGTGGCCGTTGCCTTCCATGCGCGGATGTTCAACATCGGCGGCGAGGGCCAAGCGCTTCTCGGCGGGGTCGGCGTTGCTGTGGCCTGTCTCTATATCCCTTGGCCGCACTGGACCCTCGCCCTCTTGGGCGCGATAGTTCTTTCTGGGATATTCGGGGCGGTCTGGGCCGCCATTCCCGCTTTCCTGCAGGCCAAGCGCGGCAGCCACATCGTCATCACGACGATCATGTTCAACTTCATCGCCTATTCGCTGATCAACCATCTTCTGGTCAACGTGATGAAGCCCGCAGGCGTCATGGAACCCGCCACCGCGAGCTTCCCGGAAGCTGCCCACCTGCCCAACTTCCACGATATTCTTGGCCTTGTGGGTATCGACTTTGCGATGGATGCACCTGCCAACATCGCCTTCTTTGTAGCACTTCTGGCTTGCCTGTTCCTCTGGGCGCTGATCTGGCGCACCCGCATCGGCTATCAGATCCGCCAGTTTGGCGAGAGCGAGAGCGCGGCCCGCTATGCCGGCGTGTCGCCCACCAAGATCATCATGATCTCGATGATCCTGTCGGGCATGTTCGCGGGCATGATGTCGATCAACAACGTGATGGGCGAGGCCGAGCGTCTGGTGCTGAACTCGGCAGAGGGCGCGGGCTTTATCGGCATCGCGGTTGCCCTGATGGGGCGCAACCATCCGGTGGGGATCGTGCTTGCCGCGATCCTCTTTGGGTTCCTCTATCAAGGCGGCACCCAGCTTTCCATTCAGGCGCAGATCCCCAAAGAGATGGTGGTCGTGATCCAATCGCTGGTGATCCTCTTCACCGGAGCGCTCGATCATATGGTCCGCAGCCCGGTCGAACGCATCTTCCTTGCCTTGCGGCGGAAGGAGGCCTGATATGGATATTCTTCTTCTCCTCGACACCTCGGTTCTCGGCACGACGATCCGCATGGCGACGCCGCTCCTTCTGGCCTGCCTTGCCGGTCTTTTCTCGGAACGCGCGGGGATCTTCGACATCGGCCTCGAAGGCAAGATGCTCCTCTCGGCCTTTCTGGCGGCCGCTGTGGCCTACACAAGCGGCAACGTCTGGATCGGCCTTCTTGCGGGCATTGCCGGATCGCTGATGCTTTCTGGCATTCACGGCCTCGCCTCGATCACCTTCCGCGGCAACCAGCTGATTTCCGGTGTGGCGATCAACTTCTTCGCCTCGGGGATAACGGTTGTCGCGGCGCAAAGCTGGTTTGGTCAGGGCGGGCGGACGCCCCAGATTTCGGGCGCTGCCCGGTTCGATCCGATCATCTGGCCCGGCGCGCTGACCCGTATTCGCGATCTCTTGCAGGCGAACCTGCCGACGAAGATCTATAGCCAGATCATCTCGGGCCACGCGATCATCGTCTATATCGCCCTTCTTGCCGTGCCCTTGGCCTGGTGGATTCTCTACCGCACCCGTTTCGGCCTTCGGCTCCGTGCCGTTGGCGAGAATCCGGCCGCTGTGGACACCGCCGGTATCTCGGTGATCCGCCTTCGCTTTGGCGCGATCATGATTGCGGGCGTTCTTTGCGGCATCGCCGGTGCCTATATGTCGACCGCCCTTCAGGCAGGCTTTGTCCGCGAAATGTCGGCGGGGCGGGGCTATATCGCCCTTGCCGCACTGATCTTTGCGAAATGGCGGCCGTGGCAGGCTTTGGGCGCGACCCTTCTTTTCGGCTATCTTCAGGCGCTTGCCCTGCGTCCCGACATTATCGAGAAGGCGATCGGTCTGAAGGTTCAAGTCCAGCTTCTGGACGCTCTGCCCTACATTCTGACTGTCGTGATCCTCGCCGGTTTCGTCGGCAAAGCGATCCCGCCGCGCGCCGGAGGCGAACCCTATGTCAAAGAGCGCTGATCTCGCCGATCTGATCCGGGAAAGGACAGGCTCGGCGCCGGTGCGCGTGGGCCTGATCCTCGGCTCGGGGCTTGGGCATATCGCCGGCGCCGTCGATGGCATCGCCATCCCCTATTCCGAGCTTCCGGGCTTTCCCCATGCCGGCGTTTCGGGCCATGTGCCGCAGCTGGTGATCGGCTCTCTGGAAGGAGTGCGCGTGGCCGTTTTTGGCGGGCGCTCCCACTACTACGAGAAGGGCAAGCCAGATGCCATGCGCCTTCCGCTCGAGGTTCTGAAAGAGCTCGGCGCCGAGATCATGGTCGCCACCAATGCCGCAGGCTCGATGCGCCCCGATATGCCCACAGGCTCGGTCATGGCGCTTAATGACCACATCAATTTCTCGGGTCTCAACCCCCTGATCGGCGAGCCGTCGGACGCCCGCTTCGTGCCGATGACCGAGGCCTATGACCCCAAGCTTCGCACGGGTCTGACGGCTGCCGCCAAGGCCGCGGGCGTCGAGATGGCCGAGGGTGTCTATGCCTGGTATTCCGGCCCCTCGTTCGAAACGCCAGCCGAGATCCGCGCGATCCGCGGCATGGGCGCAGATGCCGTAGGGATGTCTACAGTGCCCGAGGTCATCCTCGCCCGCTTCCTCGGCCTGCGCGTGGCCGCGGCTTCTGTGATCACCAATATGGCGGCGGGCATGAGCACGGAATCCATCAGCCACGAGCATACCAAGGCGATGGCCCCCCTCGGCGCGGCCAAGCTTGAAAAGATCCTGCGGCAGTTCCTCAAAGGGCTCTAGAGAGCAAAACACCGCCCCTTTTCAGGACTTTTTGACTCTATCCGCGTCAAAAAGAAGCTGCACGACGCGCGAGGGTTTGACAGGCACATTGGAAAGGCGTTTTTTGGACAGCACAATGCGTGCGCGGATCATTATATGTTGATCTATCTCCCTATCGCCGAAGTCTCGGTGAACGCCTTTCTGCTCCTCGGCCTCGGCGGGATCGTTGGTATCCTTTCGGGGATGTTTGGCGTAGGCGGTGGCTTCTTGATGACGCCGCTCCTGTTCTTCATCGGCATCCCGCCCGCTGTTGCCGTGGCGACCGAGGCAAACCAGATCGTTGCCTCGTCCTTCTCGGGGGTGCTCGCGCACTTGCGGCGCAAGACGGTCGATATCAAGATGGGTCTGGTGCTTCAGGCGGGTGGTCTCGTCGGCTCCGGCCTCGGCATAATCGTGTTCAACTATCTCAAGGCGCTCGGGCAGGTCGATCTACTCGTCAAGATTTTCTATGTCGTCTTCCTCGGCGCCATCGGCGGTCTGATGTTTGTCGAGAGCATCAATACGCTGCGCCATTCCAGCAAAGGCAGGACACCGGCCAAACGCCGCAAGCACAATTGGGTGCACAACCTGCCCTTCAAGATGAAATTCCGCGTCTCGGGTCTTTATATCTCGGTCATTCCGCCGCTGTTGGTCGGCATGGCTGTCGGTGTGCTGGCGGCGATCATGGGCGTGGGCGGCGGGTTCATCATGGTTCCCGCGATGATCTATCTTCTGGGTATGCCGACAAAGGTCGTGGTCGGAACATCGCTCTTCCAGATCATCTTCGTGACCGCCTTCACCACGATGCTGCACGCCACGACAAACCACACGGTCGATATTGCCCTTGCGCTGCTTCTGTTGATCGGTGGCGTGATCGGTGCCCAGATCGGCACCCGGATCGGCGTCAAGCTCAAGGCCGAACAACTCCGCATTCTCTTGGCCATCATGGTTCTGGCGGTTTGTGTGAAGCTCAGCTTCGATCTTCTGCTCACCCCGAGCGAACTATTCGTCCTTGGCGCGGCAGGGGGCCACTGATGCGTATTCTTCATCTCCTCCTCGCAGCCCTGCTCTTCGCCATGCCAGCCAAGGCCGAAGAGATCGTCCTTGGTCTCAGCCAGGACGAAGTGGCCATCACGGCGACCTTTGAAGGGTCGCACATCCTCATCTTTGGCGCCATCAAGCGTGACGGGACCGAAACCGTCGACGGCGATCTGGGGGTCATCATCACCGTGTCGGGCCCGAAAACGCCGATCACCGTCCGCCGTAAAGAGCGCAAGTATGGCATCTGGATCAACGCCGATGCGGTCGAGGTCGATGCGGCGCCAAGCTTCTATGCCGTTGCCACCAGCGGCCCGATCGAAGAGGTTCTCAAAGAGGTCGAGGATCTCCGGCATTCCGTGACCATGTCGCGGGCGATCCGGTCGGTGGGCGCCAAGGTCGAAGGGTCAGAATCCTTTACCGAAGCCCTGATCCGCATTCGCAGCGATGCCGGCCTTTATTCGACCTTCATCGGCACCGTCGATCTGGAGGAAGACACGCTGTTCCGCACCGCCATCAACTTGCCGTCGAACATTACCGAGGGCGCCTACGAGACCCGCATCTTCCTGACCCGCGGCGGCATAGTCATCGACGAATACGACACGATCATTCCGGTCGAGAAGGTGGGCATCGAACGCTGGCTCTATCGCATGGCACAGGACAACGCGGTTCTCTACGGGATCATGTCGCTCCTGATCGCCGTTGCCGCCGGATGGGGCGCCTCGGCCGCCTTCGCCGCGCTGCGCCGCTAACCGCGCCCGACAAAGGGCATCTGCGTCGCCATCAGCGTCTGGAAGAGGGTGTTGGCCGACAAGGGCAGCGCCGCCATCTGCGCCACGGCATCGGCCACCAGCGCCACGTCGATATGCGGCGGCACAGGTTTGCCCTCGGCGCGTGCGCGGTCGGCAATCCCGGCAAGAAGATCGGTCATGGCGTTGCCGATGTCGATCTGGCCGCAGGCAATATCGAAGGGGCGGCCATCCAATGCGAGTTGGCGCGTCAGGCCGGTGATCCCGTGCTTCGTCGTCGTATAGGTCACCGCCCCCTCGCGCGGCGCATGGGCCGAGATCGAGCCGTTGTTGATGATCCGCCCGCCTTGCGGCACCTGCCGCCGCATCTGGCCGAATGCCGCGCGGGCGCAAAGGAACATCCCCGTCAGGTTGACCGAGACAGCGCGCATCCAGTCTTCGACCGGCACCTCGTCGATCGGGGCTGCGGGCGTGAAGATACCGGCGTTGTTGAAGAGCACGTCGAGCCGCGCCGCCTTGGCCGCGAACTCCGCAAATGCCCGCTCCACCTGATCCGCCTCGGCCACATCGCAGGGCAGGATCACGGCATTGCCGCGACCTTCGGCCATCTCCCCAAGAAGCTCCGCCCGGCGGGCGATCAGCCCCACCTGCCAGCCATCGTCGAGAAACCGCTCGGCCACCGCCCGGCCTATCCCCGCGCTCGCGCCTGTCACGATGATCGTCTTCATTCCGTGTCCTCTCGTTCCAGTGCAAAGCTCGCAGGCGCGGCGGGAAGATCATCCACCCGCAAGGGCCCGCTCGGCTTGGCAAGCCGGTTGCGCACCACCCAGCGCAACTGCGTTTCTGCCCGCGTGATCGCCACATAGGCAAGCCGTTTCCACAAGGGCTGCCCCGCCTCGACGCGCCCCATCCGCGCCGCGGTATAGATGTCGGGCCCAAAGACCTGCACCGTATCCCACTGCGAGCCTTGCGCCTTGTGGATCGTCACCGCCGCGCCATGCAGGAAGGTCGCCCCCATGCGGGCGGCAAAGGGGATGAAGGGCTCTTCGTCGCCCTCTTTCTCGATCTTGATGATGCTCGCGGCGTTCACCTGCGGATCTTCGGCGCCGATGATATGCAGGCGCGAGAAGCCGGGCCGCCGGCCCGGTCCGAGGTAGATCACCTGCGCGCCCTTGATCAGCCCCCGCGCCTCGAGATCGAGCCGCTTCTTGCGATGCTTGAGCGGCAATTCGATCCCGTCGCAAATGAGCGGCTCGCCCTCGATCAACTCGCCCTCCGGCACGCCATAGGCCGCGCGGAAGGCATGGATCAGGCGAATGCGCGTGGCGTTGCGCCAGACCAGAACCGGCGAGCGCGCCATCAGGTCGGATTCGACCCGCTCGGCCCAGACCACCCGCTCGTCGCGCCTCGCGGCGGCGCTGATCATATCCTCGAACCCTTGGAAATCGAGTTCTGGGTCGGCCAGTGCGTGGGCGAGATCGAGGATCGGGTTGTCGGCCTCTTGCCGGTGGATGCGGTGCAGGATCAGCTTGCGGTCGTCAGGCAGGGCATCGAAGACCATGCCGCCGGTGCTTTGCACGGGGGGCAACTGTGCGGGATCGCCGAAGAGGACGAGCGAGGGGAAGATTTCCTGCAGGTCTTCAAACTGCCGCTCATCCAGCATCGAGCTTTCATCGACAAAGCCAATATCCAGCGAATCCTCGCGCCGTTTCCAGCCGATGATGAAATCCGATCCGCGCAGGCCCGCCGCAGCCAGCGCCGCCGGGACCGATTTGTTGATCTGGTAGGAGCCGAAGGCGCGATCCAGCGCCAGCTCGGTCAGCCCCTCGATCTGCGGCCGCTCGCCCTGCCCCGCGAGCCACTCGGCGATCTTCTCGTATTCGGGATCGTAGACGGGGGTATAAAGGATGCGGTGGATCGTCGTCGCCGGCACGCCGAGGTTCCGCAACACGCTCGCTGCCTTGTTGGTGGGCGCGAGGATCGCCAGCGTCCGCCGGTCCTTGCGCCGCTTGCCCTCCCAATCGCCGGAAACGAGATCGACGCCCGCCTCGTTCAAAGCCTTGGTCAGCTCTGACAGGAGCATCGTCTTGCCCGACCCCGCCTTGCCGATCACCGCCATCACCTGCGATCCACCCGCCTCGGGCGGCATCAAGAGGCTGTCGTCAAGGTTGATCCCCGCCCCGCGCAGCGCCTCGGCGATCGCATCCCAGGCGGCGGCCTGATCGGCAGAGAATGTGGGGGCAAGAGCGGTCATGGCGCGACCCTATCCAGCAACGCCGGACAGGGCCAGAGGCCATCAGGCAGAAAGCGGCAAGGGCAGGGTTCCAAGCGAACGTTCGACCCAGCGCTCCGAGATCGCGGCAGAGATGCCGACGCGGTGCAGAATGCGCAAACGATCCAGCGGATCATAGGTCCAAAGCCCAGCGCTGATCGGCGAAGGGCCGGATTTATCCGTGCCCAAAAGCTTGGGCGAGGCCCCGATCTGGCGATAGATCCGCACCATCCGCGCGTCAAACACCCCAAGGAAATGCCGGATCGCGAGATGCCGCATCACCTCGCCACCGCCGAGCATCAGCGCCGCCGCGACCTGCCCGCTTGCCCGCGGACTGAGGCAGAAGCGCGTGCATTCCCACGTCATCGGATCATGCAGCGGCACCCCCTCGAGGAGCGAGAGGAAATGCTCGTTGGTCATGGTCCGACCCGTGGTCGGCAGAAACCGCATCGAGCCGCCATGCGCCCCGTCCGGCAGCTGCCAGATGACATAGAGGGGATCGAGCGCATCGTATTGATCACTTTCCCAGCCGCGCTCGTCGACCGTCACCTCCCAACCCAGCCGATCCCGAAATTGCGCGGCGCGATCGCGGAACATGGATGATTGAAGTTCGGGAAATCGGCTCAGTTCAGAGCTTCTAAGATACCGAAGCATGGCGCCCCCTGGAAACAGGAGGCCGAAACTAGGTCGCAAGCGATAAGAGACCCTTGCTGACCCGTTCGTTGCCGCTAACCGGCCATCGCCGGCCGCAGTTTTCCTGGCCAGTCGCCCGGCGCGGCACGGTCGGCTCCGCCAATCACGATATGGCCGTTCAGCAGGGCCTGCGCCACCGCGCTGATCGTATTCTGGGCATTGAGCTTGAGCCGCGCGCTTTCGATATAGGCCCGCAACGTATGCTCCGAGATCGCCAGCATCTCGGCAACCTGCCCTCGGGAATACCCCATGGCCAGATAGGTCAGGGCATCGACTTCACGAGGCGACAAAGGCTTGGAAAGTTTCGGCGCACGGCTGGAGGCAATCTCGAGCGCCTTGGTGTTGAGGTAGTGCGCCACCAGTATGATCTCTCGCTGATGCAGTCCAACGAACGCGTCCCACTCTTCGTCATCGGCCATATGCGACAAGGTAAGAAGGGCAAACTGACCGCTCGGGCCGTGGATCGGTACGGAATACCCCTGATTGCCGACCCCATGCTCGAGCGCATCCTGCCGGAAGGCTTTGGCAACACGCGACGACCAATCGAGGCGGCGCCAGTCAACAGGGTGATATCGCTTGAAGCAGGCCAGAATGACCGGATCTATACGCAGGTATTCCCGGTCGACATAGCGCTGAACCCAAACCGGATCATAGGTTCCACAACCGTATTGCTCCCCATCTGCGCTGACCCAATGATAGACGATGTGATCTATTCCAAGACTGTCTCGCAAGCCGACAACAATCTTCTGAAGATCACTGAGGCTGCCCGCTGCCTCCAGTTGTCCAGCCACCAACTCCAACATAACCGTCCTCCCCCGGTGGAAGTGCGGGAACTTCACCCACAGTCGGCGCAATCTCGGCCACGGCAACCTTTGCAGTTTCGGAAAGTTGCCGCGACAGAAGCGGCAACTCGTTTTGATCAGCAAAAGCCTTGAGGTCGGCGATCACATCGATAATCCACATATTCCCCAAGATCACCCTCCCCGTGATTGGTTAACAAACGGTTAAGTCTCATGTTAGCACGGCCCCGGTTAACGGATTACTCGCCTATTTGCCCCCCTCAGAAATAGCGGGGTTTCAAGCGAAAAGGGCGCGGCCGTTTCCGGCGCGCGCCCCCTTGGATCACTCAGGGAAGAGTGTCAGGATCTGCTTTCGGCGATGACGTCGTCGAAGGTCCGCAAGCCGGTCTGCGGGCTTTGGACGAGCACCGCCATATTGCCCGGCTTGTGTTCGTTGCGGCGCATCTTGGTATGGGCGAACGGGATCTCATCCCAGCCAAACACCTCGGACATACAAGGATCCAACCGCCGTTCCACCATCAGCTGATTGGCCTGACTTGCCTGCTTGAGGTTGGCAAAGTGGCTGCCCTGCACACGCTTCTGGTGCATCCAGAGATAGCGCACATCGAAGGTCAGGTTATAGCCCGTGGTGCCAGCGCAGATCACCACCATGCCGCCGCGTTTGACCACGAAAACCGAAACAGGGAAGGTCGCCTCGCCGGGGTGTTCAAACACGATATCGACGTTATTGCCCTTGCCGGTGATCTCCCAGATCGCCTTGCCGAATTTGCGGGTCTCGTTGAACCACTCCTTGTATTCCGGCGTGTTGACCGTGGGCATCTGGCCCCAGCATTTGAAATCGTTGCGGTTGATGACCCCCTTGGCGCCAAGGCTCATCACAAACTCGCGCTTGCTCTCGTCGCTGATGACGCCGATCGCATTGGCGCCCGCCGTGTTGATGAGCTGGATCGCATAGGAGCCAAGGCCACCCGAGGCGCCCCAGACCAGAACATTCTGGCCGGGCTTCAATTCATGCGGCTTGTGGCCGAACAGCATCCGGTAGGCGGTGGCCAGCGTCAGCGTATAGCAGGCGCTCTCTTCCCAGGTCAGGTGCTTGGGCCGGTGCATGAGCTGCTGGGATTGCACGCAGGTGAACTGGGCGAACGAGCCGTCCGGCGTTTCATAGCCCCAGATCCGCTGGCTGGGCGAGAACATCGGATCGCCGCCATTGCATTCCTCGTCGTCGCCGTCGTCTTGGTTGCAATGGATGACAACCTCGTCGCCCACTTTCCAGCGTTTGACCTTGTCGCCCACCGCCCAGACGATCCCCGCCGCGTCAGAGCCCGCGATATGATAGGGTGCGCCATGCACGTCGAAGGGGCTGATCGGGATGCCGAGGCCGGCCCAGACACCGTTGTAGTTGACCCCCGCCGCCATGACCATGACGAGGACCTCGTGGCTATCGGGCTTGGGGCAATCGACCACCTCGACCTGAAACGCCTTCTCGGGCTCGCCATGCCGCTCGCGGCGGATCGCCCAGGCATACATCTTCTCCGGCACGTGGCCGAGGGGCGGGATCTCGCCCACCTCGTAGAGATCCTTCTTCGGGGCGGTGGCCAATTCGGTGTCTGTCGTCTGGTCGAGTGCCATCGGTGTCTCCATCGGGCAAGTCCTGTTTTCGCCGCGCCGCAGAATCGCGCGTTACCCTATGGCTATTAATGGTGAAGCAACTTTGCAACCCCTACAGGGGCGTTTTTGTAATTATATTACTTCGCAAACGCAGAATTTCAGCCATTTTTCGCTGCGTCCGCATCAAAATGATGCGCGATAGAGGCTGCATAGAAGGCCAGCGTGTCTTCCGAGGCGGGCTCAAGTGTGATCGCGCCATCTGATTCCACAATGAGCTTGCGTTTGGTCAGGATCTCGATCGCGTCTTGGGTGATCTTGGTCGCATCCCGGCGCGGCAGGATAACACCCCTGCCAGCAAGGCCGGCGATGTTAGCGGCCACGTCGGCTTCGATCTCGGCCTTGGTCGCAACGCCCGCCAAAAGCGCCTTCGCCACAAGCGGAACCGGCAGAACAGGCATCACCGCCTCGATCCGCCGCATCAACTCATGGGCGACCGCTTCCGTCTGGTCGCCGGTGCGGCCCTTCAGGAACTCGGCCAAGGCAAGTGGCTCGCCAAAGCCGACCGAGGCCGTTCCAAACTTGCGTAGCCGGAATGAAACCCGCTGCCAGATATGTTTGAACAAGATCGACATGACCTCGCGCAGCGGCGGTTTGAACTTGCGAACTCCTGCCTTGTGCGCGGCAATAAGGTAGAAATCCTCAAGCACGCGATCATAGTTGACCGCCACCGGAACAAAAATCACGTCCCGGTTCTCCGGTTGCCAATCCGAGACAATATAGCTCAAAAGCCCAAGCTTGGGCGGCGCGAGGCGGCCGGTCAGCGTCAGCCCGCCTTCGGGGAATATCACCTGTGTTACACCGCCCTCGGTGGCCATTTGCACATAGCGGGCAAGGACGCGGCGATAGAGAACCCCGCGCGACCGGCGCCGGATGAAGAAGGCCCCCATCGACCGGATGATCGCCGACAAAGGCCAGATCCGCGCCCATTCCCCCACCGCGAAAGACAGCGCCGAAGCCCGCGACATGAGATAGGTCACCAGGAAATAATCCATGTTCGAGCGGTGGTTGACGATGAACACCACCGTCGCATTGGCATCGAGCGCCTCAAGCCGATCGCGATCAAAAGCGCCAAGGCGGATGCGAAACATCGACCGCGAGACCCACTGCGCAAGCCTCCCTCCGATGGTGAAATAGAGCGTGGCACTAAACCCCGGCACGATCTCGCGCGCGTAGCGGCGGGCATCCTCGAAAGCCACGTTCTCGGGAATACCGTCAAGCGCGGCCTGCTCGGAAATCGCCTTGGCCACCTCGGGATCATAGATCAGCCGCTGGATCATGTCGTAGCGGCGGGCAATCTTGAACGGCTCGATCGGCCGCGTCAGCCGCTGGTTCAGCCTCGCGATGACGCGCACCGCCCGTTTGCGGAAAAACCAGCGGACCGAGGGGAAAAGGAAATGCGACGCGAAGGTCACTGCCGCAAAGAGCAGGATCAGGATCAAAAGCCAAAGCGGCACTTCAATGGTCTGCGACATTGGCAGACCGTGACAGGCTTCCGGGCCAAGGTAAATCCCGCGATGCCGCAACGCAGCGAATTGACACCGCCAGAAAACTTCCGATAGTGAGGCTGTCGCGCAATAAAATTACTCGCCCGACCACAAGGAGGCCGAATATGTCGCACCCGCAGAAAGATCGCCCCTGGCTTTTCCGCACCTATGCGGGCCATTCGACCGCCAAGGCCTCGAACACGCTCTACCGCGCGAATCTGGCCAAGGGCCAGACGGGCCTTTCCGTAGCCTTCGATCTGCCGACCCAGACCGGCTATGACAGCGACCACCGTCTCGCGCGTGGCGAGGTCGGCAAGGTCGGCGTGCCGGTCTGTCACCTCGGCGATATGCGGGCGCTCTTCGACGAGATCCCACTCGAGCAGATGAACACCTCGATGACGATCAACGCCACCGCCCCATGGCTTCTTGCGCTCTATATCGCCGCAGCCGAAGAGCAGGGCGCGGATATCTCGCAGTTGCAGGGCACCGTCCAGAACGACATCATCAAGGAATACCTCAGCCGCGGCACCTATATCTGCCCGCCCGAGCCGTCGTTGCGGATGATCACCGACGTTGCCGCCTTTACCCGCGCGCATCTACCCAAATGGAACCCGATGAACGTCTGCTCCTACCACCTGCAAGAGGCAGGGGCGACGCCGGAAGAGGAATTGGCCTTTGCGCTGGCCACGGCCACCGCCGTTCTCGACGATCTGAAAAAGAAAGTTCCGGCCGAGAATTTTCCCGAAATGGTCGGGCGTATATCCTTTTTCGTGAATGCCGGTATCCGTTTCGTGACCGAACTCTGCAAAATGCGGGCTTTCGTCGAACTGTGGGATGAAATCTGCCGCGATCGCTATGGCATTGAAGACGAGAAATACCGCCGCTTCCGCTATGGTGTTCAGGTCAATTCTCTTGGCCTGACCGAACAGCAACCCGAGAATAACGTCTACCGTATTCTCCTAGAAACCCTTGCCGTCACGCTTTCGAAAAACGCCCGCGCCCGCGCGGTGCAATTGCCCGCCTGGAACGAAGCCCTAGGCCTGCCCCGCCCGTGGGATCAGCAATGGTCGCTTAGGATGCAGCAAATTCTGGCCTATGAGACCGATCTTCTCGAATTCGACGATCTCTTCGACGGCAATCCCGCAATTACGAAAAAGGTCGGGGCGCTCAAGGACAGCGCCCGCGCCGAATTGCGCCAGATCGACGGGATGGGCGGCGCGGTGAATGCCATCGAGTATATGAAAAGCCGCCTCGTAGACTCGAACGCCGCGCGGATCGGGCGGATTGAATCGGGCGAGACAACCGTTGTCGGCGTGAATAAATGGACCAGCGGCGAGGCCTCGCCACTGACCGCGGGCGATGGGTCGATCATGGTCGTCGATCCCGCGTCCGAGGCCGATCAGATCGCCCGCCTCGAGGCGTGGCGCGGGGGCCGCGATGCCGCCAAGGTGGCGGAAGAATTGGCCAAACTCCGCGCTGCCGCGCTGTCGGGCGCGAATATCATGGAGGCCTCGATCACCTGCGCCAAGGCTGGCGTTACCACCGGCGAATGGGCCGAAGAGATTCGCAAGGTATTCGGCCAATATCGCGCCCCCACAGGCGTTTCGCGCAATCCCTCGAACCAGACCCAAGGCCTTGAGGATATTCGCGGCCAGGTCGACGCTGTCAGCCGCGCCCTTGGCCGCCGGCTTTCCTTCCTGGTCGCCAAGCCCGGCCTGGATGGCCATTCCAACGGCGCCGAACAAATCGCCACCCGCGCCCGCGATTGCGGAATGGACATTACCTATGACGGTATTCGCCTGACCCCTGATGAGATCATTGCCGCCGCGCGCGACAAAACTCCCCATGTCATTGGTCTCTCTATCCTTTCCGGCTCTCACATTCCGCTGATTTCCGAGGTTATGGCGAAATTGAAAGAGAATGGCCTCGATCATATTCCGGTCGTGGCCGGTGGAATTATTCCTGACGATGATGCGGCCGCGTTGAAGGCGATCGGGGTTGCCGAAATCTATACACCCAAGGATTTTGACCTTAACCGGATCATGGGAGATATCGTTGCGCTGGCGGATCCAAAGAGGATCGCCGCCGAATAGAATTAGCTCCTATACTAAAAAACAGTTGGCAAATTAACTGCGAATTAAGCTAAGTGGCTTTCAATTCATGTCGCGGCAATTTACCAATGAGTGAGTGGGGAGAAAATGAAAGTAAATCTGAAGGGTATGTCGCGCAAAGAGCTTGAGAAGCTTCGCGCTGATGTTGATAAAGCGCTTGAGCAAGTCTCGGCGCGAGAAATGGATATGGCCATCAAGGCTGCCGAGAAAGCCGCTGCCGCCCATGGTTTCAGCCTCGCGCAGCTCACCGGCGGCGAAACAGCCGCACCAAAGAAGCGCGGCCGCAAGCCCGGGCCGAAGGCGGCAAAGCCCAAGAAAGCCGGCGCGCCGCGCTACAAGAATCCGGCAGACGCCTCGCAAACCTGGACCGGCAAGGGCCGTCAGCCCGTCTGGTTCAAAGATGCCGTGGCTGCCGGGGCCGATCCGGAGTCGATGGCGATCTAATTTCGCCCCTGCAATTTGCGAACGAGCGCGTCGTAGGAATACTTCGACGCGATCGGTCCGTTTGTGCCTTTGCGATAGTCCGGCGCCATTGGCAGGCACGAAAGGCCGCACAGAAGCCGCACCTCCATCGCGCGCGTATCGACAAACCAGAACCGCCCGCCCGGCGTCGAGACATAGCCATTGATCCAAAGTGCGGCATCGCCTTCCACGTCAATCTCGCTCGGGATCTCTCCGAAGTAGTCTGGATCAAACCCGCCGTGCGTGTGGTAGGACGCCGTGACAGCCAGATCCTCTGGCAGATCGGCAAGACAGGTCGCTTCATCGCCCTGAACCGCCCGCGACGCCCGCAAGACACCCTGCGCGTCATAGCCGATGAAGCCACAGAACTCGCGCTCTTTGGCGAAGGAAAGCGTCTGGAGCGCCGCCAGCGTCTCGCGCGCCAGCGCCGTTTCCGCCGCGTCCTGTGCCGCGAGCGGGGCCGTCCCAAGCATGAGAACCGTTATCCCTGCGCCCAATCGCTTCATCACCACATCGATCCCGCCAGTCGTTTTTCCGTTGAAGGCCCACCGGCCTTCAAGCTACCACCCTGTGATATCCTGCGTGGCCGTTGCAAGCCACGCTGCCTCTGAATTCAAGGAAAACACAGATGACAGTTCATATTGGTGCCAAACCCGGCGACATTGCGGAAACCGTTCTCATGCCCGGCGATCCCTATCGCGCCAAATGGGCCGCCGAGACCTTTCTCAAAGATGCGGTCTGCGTCAATCAGGTGCGCGGTATGCTGGGTTTTACCGGCACATGGAATGGCCGCAAGGTGACCATTCAGGGCTCGGGCATGGGGATGCCGTCGCTGTCGATCTATGCCAACGAGCTCATTCGCGATTACGGCGCCCAGACGCTGATCCGCATCGGATCGTGCGGCGGGATGCAGGATGACGTGGCGGTGCGCGATGTGATCCTCGCCATGACCGCGAGCACCGTCTCGACCCCCTCGCGCGGCATCTTCCGCGAGCTGAGCTTTGCGCCCTGCGCCGATTACGGCCTTCTCGCCGCCGCCGCCACCGCCGCCAAGGATCTTGGCGTGCGCACCCATGTGGGCGGCATCTATTCCTCGGATGTCTTCTATGACGAACGCCCCGACCTCGCCGCCGAGATGGAGCGCCACGGCGTCCTCGGCGTCGAGATGGAGGCGGCCGAGCTCTATATCCTCGCCGCCCGCTACAAGCGCCGGGCGCTGGCTGTTCTGACGGTCTCCGACCATCTCAAAACGCACGAAGCGCTGCCAAGCGAAGATCGCGAACGCTCCTTCGGAGACATGGTCGAAATCGCACTGCGGGCGGCCTTCGCCTGAGGGGTTGCCTCAGGCAAGGCTCTGGGGGCGGCAGCGCCCCCGCCTACCCCAAGGCCTCGACGGCCAGCACTGTGGGCAAATGGCGGGCAATCTCCTGCCAGCTTTCGCCCTCATCGGTGCTGGCAAAGACCGAGCCTGAGTTTGTCCCGAAATAGATCCCGGCAGGATCATGGGTATCCCCCGCCATCGCCTGCCGGAGCACCGTGAAGAAACAGCTCTCCTGCGGCAGCCCTTTGCGCTTGGCGCTCCATGTCTGCCCCGCATCGGTCGATTTCCAGACAGCCGCCGCCGCATCGGGGGGAAACCGGCCTTGGCTGTCACCGTTTAGCGGAATGGTCCAGATCGTGTTCCCGTCGCGGGGATGAACCCGGATCGGAAACCCGAACAGCGACGGCAGCCCCGCCGAGATATCGTCCCAACTGCGCCCGCCATCCGCCGATCGCCAGACCCCGTGGTGGTTTTGTTGGTAAAGAACATCCCCCGCCCCCGGCGCGCGCATGATGTTGTGCACACAGTGCCCCGTTTCCCCATCCCGCGGCGCGGCGGGGTGATCGTGATGCCCGCAGGCCTCGGTATTGGAAAGCCTGTTGCGGCGCTCCCAAGTCTCGCCCCCGTCTTCCGTCGCGAAGACGCCGGCAGCCGAGATTCCGATCCACATCTTCTTGGGATCCGCCGGATCCGAGAGGATCGAATGTAGAATTAGACCGGCGGCACCGGGTGACCAGCTCCCGGCCGAGGGGTGGTTGGTCAGGCCATCGACCCTGTTCCACGAAACTCCGCCGTCCGTGCTTCTCAGCAATTGCGCGGGCTTGGTTCCGGCGTAGATGCCATCTTTGGTGACACCCATCGACCAGACCTGCGAGAATTCCTTGCCGAATGGCGGCTCTTGCCCGCTCCAGCCGATCTTGGCCGCGAAATCGGGATCCTGCGACGCCCAGTCATCCATCTTGCCGCTTGTGAGCTTGGCGAGATCCCAACTCTCGCCGCCATCCTCGGATCGCCAGATCCCGGCGCCGGTCCACTCACCGCCGCCTCCGGCGTAAAGCCGTCCGGTTTCGGGATCGCCGACAACGTGATTGATCGGCCAGCCGCCGCAATGCGGGCCGCTCACGGTCCAACCCTTGCGATCATCGCTTCTGAGAACAAACGCACCTTTTGTGGTGCCGACCAACAAGACCGAAACAGGCATGACTTCGCTCCTAATGCGCCTTCAGAATGGCTCGGGAAGGGTGCGGCATTTCAGAGCGAAAATCCACTCCGTTGATCCGGCCCTCTTTGGTTGCCGGCTTCACCCGACACACATGAAAAAGCCGGCCCCGCAGGGCCGGCCTCATCTTGTTCGTTGTAGGTTCGCCCTAGACCACGCGTTCGAGCATCATCTTCTTGATGTGCGAAATGGCCTCGGCGGGGTTGAGCCCCTTGGGGCAGGTCTTGGCGCAGTTCATGATCGTGTGGCAGCGATAAAGCTTGAAGGGATCTTCCAACGCATCGAGCCGCTCGCCCGTGGCCTCGTCGCGGCTGTCGATGATCCAGCGATAGGCATGCAGCAGCGCCGCCGGCCCGAGGTATTTGTCGCCGTTCCACCAATAGCTCGGGCAAGAGGTGCTGCACGAGGCGCACATGACGCATTCATAAAGCCCGTCGAGCTTCTTGCGATCCTCGATCGACTGGCGCCACTCTTTCGCGGGCCGGTTGGTCTTGGTTTCAAGCCACGGCATGATCGAGGCGTGCTGGGCATAAAAATGCGTGAGGTCGGGGATCAGATCCTTGATCACCGGCATATGCGGCAGGGGATAGATCTTCACGTCGCCCTTGATCTCGTCCATGCCGAAGATACAGGCGAGCGTGTTGCGCCCGTCGATGTTCATCGCGCAAGAGCCGCAAATCCCCTCGCGGCACGAGCGGCGGAAGGTCAGCGTCGGGTCGATCTCGTTCTTGATCTTGATGAGCGCATCGAGAACCATCGGCCCGCACGTGTCCATATCGACGAAATAGGTATCGACCTGCGGGTTCTTCCCATCGTCGGGATTCCAGCGATAGATCTGGAATTTGCGCACATTGGTCGCGCCCGCCGGCTTGGGCCACGTCTTGCCAACCGTCATGCGGCTGTTCTTGGGAAGCGTCAGTTGGACCATCTCGAGGCTCCTGCCTGCTATTCTATTCAGTAAAGAACGGGCGGCCGATACGGCTCTTGCCCGGTCATGTCGATGACGCAGCTCCGATAGACCTCGTAAGGATCACGGCCGGCGAGATAATCGCTCGAAAAGCTGATGCTGCCGCTGGCAAATCCGCCCGACTGGGAATTCACCCCTACCGTGACGTTGCCCTGCGGTCCCATCGCCGCCTGCGCCCGCTTCTCGCACTGCTGCGCCGCCCGTTCGGGGGTGATCGTGCCGCAAGCGGCCAGAAACAGAAGTGAGGCGAGCGCCAGGCGCATCAATAAACCCTCGCTTTCGGGGCGATCTTCTTGGGATCAATGCCGCCGTCCTCATGCCGGGTCAGCGGCTCGAGGTGAACGGGGCGATAGGAAAGCTTCACCTTGTTGCCATCGACATGCGAGATGCTGTGCTTGCGCCAGACCTTGTCGTCGCGGTTCGGATGATCCTCGTGCGCGTGTGCGCCACGGCTTTCCTTGCGCGCCTCGGCCGAGACGATCGTGGCCAGCGCATTGGGCATGAGGTTGGTCAGCTCCAACGTCTCCATCAGGTCGCTGTTCCAGACAAGGCTCCGGTCGGTGACCTTGATGTCGTCCATCTTCCCAGCCACGGCGGTCATCTTATCCACACCCTCGGCCAGCGTCTTGTCGGTGCGGAAGACGGCGGCATCGGCCTGCATTGTCTTCTGCATCTCGAGCCGCAACTCGGCCGTGGCGACCGAGCCGCTCGCATGGCGCAGCCCGTCGAACCGGTCGAGGCATTTCTCGATCGAGGCGCGGTTCGGGGTCGGGTTGGCCTCGTTGGGGTTGACCGTCTCGCCCGCGCGGATCGCGGCGGCACGGCCAAACACCACGAGGTCGATCAGCGAATTCGAGCCAAGCCGGTTGGCCCCGTGCACCGAGGCGCAGCCCGCCTCACCCACGGCCATCAGGCCCGGAACGATGGCGTCGGGGTTCTTCTTGGTCGGGTTCAGCGCCTCGCCCCAATAGTTCGTCGGGATGCCGCCCATGTTATAGTGCACCGTCGGCAGAACCGGGATCGGCTCTTTCGTCAGGTCCACGCCCGCAAAGATCCGCGCCGATTCCGAGATGCCCGGCAGGCGTTCGGCCAGCGTCTCGGGGGGCAGGTGGTTGAGGTGCAGATGGATGTGGTCCTTGTTCGGGCCCACACCGCGCCCTTCGCGGATCTCGATGGTCATGCAGCGCGACACGACATCGCGGCTGGCCAGATCCTTATAGGTCGGGGCATAGCGCTCCATGAAGCGCTCGCCTTCGGAATTGGTCAGATAGCCGCCCTCGCCGCGCGCGCCTTCGGTGATGAGGCAGCCCGAGCCATAGATGCCGGTGGGGTGGAACTGGACGAACTCCATGTCCTGTAAAGGCAGGCCCGCGCGCGCCACCATGCCGCCGCCGTCGCCGGTGCAGGTGTGCGCCGATGTGGCCGAGAAATAGGCGCGGCCATAGCCGCCGGTGGCCAGAACAACCGTCTTGGCGCTGAAGACGTGCATGGTGCCGTCGTCAAGCTTCCACGCGACAACGCCCTGACACACCCCATCGTCCGACATGATCAGATCAATGGCGAAATACTCGATGAAAAATTCGGCCTTTTCCTTGAGCGACTGGCCGTAAAGCGTGTGCAGGATGGCGTGGCCGGTGCGGTCGGCGGCTGCGCAAGTGCGCTGCACCGGCGGGCCTTCGCCAAATTCGGTGGTGTGGCCGCCGAAGGGGCGCTGATAGATCTTGCCTTCCTCGGTGCGCGAGAAGGGCACGCCGTAGTGCTCAAGCTCATAAACCGCCTTCGGCGCCTCGCGGGCGAGGTATTCCATCGCGTCGGTATCGCCGAGCCAGTCCGAGCCCTTGACAGTATCGTAGAGGTGCCATTGCCAGCTGTCAGGGCCCATATTGCCAAGCGAGGCGGCGATGCCGCCCTGCGCGGCCACGGTATGCGAGCGGGTCGGGAAGACCTTGGAGATACAGGCCGTTCTCAGCCCCTGCTCGGCCATGCCGAGTGTCGCCCGCAGGCCCGCGCCGCCGGCGCCGACCACGACGACATCGTATTCATGGGTCTCAAATTCGTAGGCAGCCATTGGTCAGTTCCTCTAGAGGGCGATCCGGGCGAGCGCGAACAGGCCCACGGCGGTCACGACATACGACAGCGAAAAGACCGCGATGATCGCGATCTTGCGGGTCGTGCCGCGCCAGTAATCTTCAATCATGATCTGCGATCCCTTGGCGAAATGGCGCATCCCCACGGTGAGGACGAGCGCCGAGAGGATCGCGATGAAGGGATTGGCAAAGATCTCGAGAACGGTTTCGCGGCTCGAACCGAGCGCGACGCCGAAGAAATACATGAACCACGGCACCATGAAGGCCAGCACAACGGCGCTTGCCTGCATATACCAGTGATGCTCGGTGCCGCGCCCCGAAGCGCCGCGGCCCTCGGCCCGTTTACGGTCGGTCAGATAGCGCATCGGCCCCTCCTCACACGACAAGAATGGTCAGAACGGTCATCACGACCGATCCGATGATGACACCCCAGCCGAGCTTTTCGGCAGTCGGGATATCAAGGCCCTTGCCGGCGTCGTAGTAGAGGTGCCGCAGGCCGGCGAGCAGGTGATACCAAACCGCCCAAGCCGTGCCGGTGAAAACCAGATCCCCGAACCAGCAGGTGACGATGCCGTTCATCGTCTCGAAAGCCTCGTCCGAGATCGTCGCCGACAGGAGCCACGCCACAGCCAGCAGGACGCCTGCCACCAAGGCATGGCCCGTCACGCGGGTCAGGATCGAGGTCAGCATCGGGATGTGCCAGCGATAGATCTGAAGATGTGGCGACAGCGGGCGTTCGACCCGTTTGGCTTCGGACATTGCGTCTCACCTCTTACGCTTGGGGCGGCATACAATTGTATGCACTATGCCCCGTTCTACCTTCGTATAGGGCAACCGGCTTGCCCAAGTCACCACCCAACACGCGCGAATTTTACGCTTTTGCGCGCAGGGTAGCGATAAAATCGCAGGTTGTGATCACAGCTGTGGAAACTGTGATCACAAATTTCTAGAGCGGTATCAACGCCCAATAATCGAGGTCGAGAAGAACCTCTGGAAGATACTTTCCATCATCCCCGCGCACATTGCCAGCCTCTCCCTTGCTCGCCACAAGCCGCAGGCGGATCGCCCCCACACCGGGCGCGCCTGTCTCGGCCTTGTCGAGAACCTCGCTCCAGGCGCGCACCGTATCGCCCGCGAAACAGGGGTTGGCGTGCGCGCCAGCGTTGAGGCCCACGATCATCTGCGCGTTGGCAAGGCCGTTGAACGACAGGGCCCGCGCCAACGAGATCACATGCCCCCCATAGATCAGCCGCTTGCCGTCCTCGCGGTTGGTCGCGTCGAAATGAACCTTGGCGGTGTTCTGCCACAGGCGGGTGGCGAGCATATGCTCGGCCTCCTCGATGGTCACGCCATCCACATGGTCGATCACCTCACCCACCGCATAATCGCCCCAGCGATGCGGCTCGCCCGCCAACTCGAAATCGTAGCCGGTGAAATCGAGGCCCGTTGGCACGACCAGATCCGCTGCCGCGACCGCCCCCGAAAGCTCGGGGATCACCGCCTCGGGCGCCGCCCCGCTGCCGCGCTTGCGGACCATGACCCAGCGCACATAGCTCAGCACAGCCTCGCCCCGCTGGTTGCGCCCCGTGGTGCGGACCCAGACAACGCCCGATTTGCCGTTCGAGTTCTCCTTGATCCCGATCACCTCGGACGTCGAGGTCAGCGTATCCCCCGCCCAAACCGGCGCGAGCCAGCGCCCCTCGGCATAGCCGAGATTGGCCACGGCATTGAGCGACACATCCGGCACGGTTTTTCCAAAGACCACATGGAAGGCCAAGAGATCATCCATCGGCGCGGCAGGCAGGCCGCAGCTTTGGGCAAAGGCATCCGACGAATGCAACGCGTGCCGCGCGGGATAAAGCGCGTGATAGAGCGCCCGCTCGCCGCCGGATATCGTGCGCGGAACGGCGTGGCGGATCGTCTGGCCGACGGCGTAATCCTCGAAGAAGCGGCCCGGGTTGGTCTTGGTCATGCGCTGCGCCTGTTATCCGAAGGGCCAGTATCCCAGCCAATTATGAACATATCCGATCACCCCGACGATCACCGCCGTCAGAACCAGCGTCTTGGCCTCATTGGCCGCGCTCGAGGGGCCGGGGCGCTGCCAGTCGGGCTCGGCGCGGTTGATGAGAAGCATCGAGGCGACCGACCACAGCATGAGCCCGCCGAAAAGAACGATCGAGGCCAGATCGCCATTTACCAGCAAATGCGCGAAGGCCCAGACCTTCACGCCGCCCAGCATCGGGTGGCGGATCATCCGGGCAAGGGCCGGCTTCGTGGAACTCGCCACAAAGAGATAAACTGCGAGAAGCATGAAGAGGTTGTTGACCGAGGTCAGGAACTCGGGCGGCGACCAAAGCTCAGGCGCATCCCACCCACGATAACCGATCACCATCAGCGCGATACTACCAAGGCTCGCCAGCGCGACAAGCCCCTTGGCCCCCTGATCCGACATCTGCGACCGCCTCTCGGGCGCGAGCCGTTTGAACAGATGCGAGCCAAACCAAAGCGCCAGACCAACAAGCAACCTAATCATCTTCAACCCTCCAATGCGGCAATCGCCTCCGCTTTCGCCAAGGTCGCGCGGGCGGTGACGATATGCAAGTTCTCGACGATCTTGCCATCGACCACGGCCACGGCCTGCCCCTTGGCAATCGCCTCGTCAAAGGCCGCGATCTGGCGGCGGGCGAGGTCGATCTCGGCTTCGGTCGGGGCGAAAATGCGGTTGGTGATCTCGATCTGCGCGGGATGGATCAGCGTCTTGCCGTCATAGCCCATGTCGCGGCCCTGTTCGCATTCCCCGGCCAGCCCCTCGTCGTCCTTGAAGGCGTTATAAACGCCATCAAGCGCAATCACCCCATGCGCCCGCGCCGCCATCAGGCAGGCTTGAAGCGCATAAAGCAGCGGCTCGCGTCGCGGCGCCTTGCGGGTGCCAAGGTCTTTGGCGAGGTCGTTGGTGCCAAGGACAAAGCCCTCCACCGCCGGATGCGCCGCGATCCCGGCGGCGTTGATCACCGCAAGCGGCGTTTCCATCATCGCCCAGACCGGCTTGCCCGGCATCCGCTCGACCACCGCATCGATATCCGCCGCGGAATTGACCTTGGGCACAAGAACCGCATGGCAATCCATCTCGGCGATCGCCGCCGCATCGTCGGCGCCCCATTCGGTCTCTAGTCCGTTCATCCGCACGATCTTGTAGCGCTCGCCATAGCCGCCCCCGGTCAGCGCCGCCGCCAGAGTGACGCGGGCATTGGCCTTTTCATCAGGGGCCACCGCGTCTTCGAGATCGAACAGGATCGCATCGACAGGAAGGCTCCGCGCCTTGTCGAGTGCCCGCTCTTTCGAGCCGGGAATATACAGGGCCGAGCGGAACGGGCGGACGGTCATTGATTCTTCCTCGCAATTTTATTGCGTAGAAAAGGCCAGATTTCTCAGATTCCTTCAACCCGTTTTTCGCTGCGATGCAGCATCACCCTGCCGCGCCATCCCAGATGAGCTTGAGCGACACCAGCAAAAGCGCCCATGTGACGATCTTGAAGAACACCTGATCGGGAATGATCCGCACCAGCCGCACCCCGCCAATCACCGCAAGCCCCGCCGGGACCATCAGGATCGCCGCGATCCTGAGGTTGTCGGGATTGAGCTGCCCAAGGAAATAATAGGGCACCAGCTTGATCGCGTTCACATAGGAAAAAGCGATGATCGAGGTGCCGACAAACACCGATTTCGACAGTTTCAGCGGCAGAACCCAGACCTGAAACGGCGGCCCGCCCGAGTGGCTGACAAAGCTCGTAAACCCGGTCACCGTCCCCCAGAACATCCCGCCGGGCCAGCGCGCCTTTTTGGCGGGGCGGTCCTCTTTGTGCCGCAAAATCAGGTTGAGTGCGAAGACCGCGCCCATCAGACCGACGATCAGGGTCACGAGGTCTTCGCTGACGATCTGCGCTGTCGCCCAACCGAGGCCGACACCAACGGTCATGCCCGTCATCATGATGGTCAGAACCTCGCGGTCGAAATCGCGGCGATAGTTATAGAGCCCGATCATGTCCGACAGGACATAGACCGGAAGCAGCATCCCCGCCGCCGCAATGGGCGAAATCACCAGCGCCAGAACCGGCACCGCCAGCATCCCGATCACCGGCAAGCCGCCCTTGCCCATCCCGACGCAGATCGACGAGATCACCGCCAATATCCAGAAAGTCTCGCCCTGCATCCGACCTCCCTGCGCCTCGCCGCAGGCCTCGCCGGGCGTTAGACCAGCTTTAACCCTCTGTGAGCGATAACAGCAAGCGATCCCGCCATGCCGCAGCGCAGCGGACTTGCGCGAGGCGGCACAAGAGACTAACCAAATGCGCGACCGCAAACCCATCCCAAGGACGGAAATCATGGCCAGACCCAAGATCGCGCTCATCGGCGCCGGACAGATCGGCGGCACGCTCGCCCACCTCGCAGCCATCAAGGAACTCGGTGACGTCGTTCTTTTCGACATCGCCGAAGGCATCCCGCAGGGCAAGGCGCTCGACATCGCCGAAAGCGGCCCTGCCGAGGGCTTTGACGGCGCCTTCTCGGGCACCAACACCTACGAAGGCATTGCAGGCGCTGACGTTTGCATCGTCACCGCAGGCGTTCCGCGCAAGCCCGGCATGAGCCGCGACGACCTTCTGGGCATTAACCTCAAGGTCATGAAATCGGTCGGTGAAGGCATCAAGGCCCACGCCCCCAACGCCTTTGTCATCTGCATCACCAACCCGCTCGATGCGATGGTCTGGGCGCTGCGCGAGTTTTCGGGCCTGCCGCACAACAAGGTCGTCGGTATGGCCGGCGTGCTCGATTCGGCCCGCTTCCGCCATTTCCTCAGCCTCGAGTTCGGCGTCTCCATGCGCGACGTGACCGCCTTCGTTCTCGGAGGCCACGGCGACACGATGGTTCCCTCGGTCCGCTATTCGACCGTTGGCGGCATCCCGCTGCCCGATCTCGTGGCGATGGGCTGGACCACGCAGGAAAAGCTTGACGCCATCGTTCAGCGCACCCGTGACGGCGGCGCCGAGATCGTCGGCCTTCTGAAAACCGGCTCGGCCTTCTATGCCCCCGCCACCTCGGCGATCGAAATGGCCGAAGCCTTCCTCAAGGATCAGAAACGCGTCCTGCCCTGCGCCGCCTATTGCGATGGCGAGCTGGGCGTGAAGGGCATGTATGTTGGCGTTCCGACCGTGATCGGCGCCGGCGGCGTCGAGAAGATCGCCAACATCAAGCTCTCCGCCGAAGAGCAAGCCGGCTTCGACAAGTCGGTCGCCGCGGTGAAGGGCCTGATCGAGGCCTGCAAAGCCATCGACCCCTCGCTCGCCTGAGCCTGACGGAACAAGAACCAGATCAGCGCGCCTCCGGGCGCGCTTTTCTTTTGGGCCTGCGGCTTGACTTCCCGCCCTCCCGCTCCCTTTCATCTCGCCAACGAAAAGGAGAGCCAAGATGTCCGATTTCCTCGCCGAGCTTGAAGAGCGCCTCTGCCGCTACGCCTCGATCGACAGCCAGTCTGATCCCGACAGCCCCTCCTCGCCCTCGACCGCGATCCAGCTGAATATGCAGAAGGTCTTGCAGGCCGAGCTCGAGGCCATCGGCGCCGAGGATGTGGCTCTCACCGATTATGGCACCGTCATCGCCACCATCCCCGGCAACATCGAAGGGCCGACCGTTGGTTTCCTCGCCCATGTCGACACCGCGCCGCAATTCAACGCCGTGGGCGTCAAACCGCGGGTGATCAAGGGCTATAACGGCGGCGTCATCACCTATCCCGACGATCCCGAGCTGACGCTCGATCCCGCCGATTTCCCCTATCTCAACGAGAAAATCGGCCACGATATCATCACCGCCTCCGGCACCACCCTTTTGGGTGCCGACGACAAGGCCGGCGTTGCCATCGTGATGACCGCCGCCAAGCACCTTCTCGCCAACCCCGAGATCAAGCGCCCCACCCTGCGCGTGGCCTTTACCCCCGACGAGGAAATTGGCCGTGGCGTTGATAAACGCCTACCCAAAGATCTCGGCGCCGACTTCGCCTATACATTCGACGGCGGCAAAGTGGGCGAGATCGAGTTCGAGACCTTCTCGGCCGATGAAGCCGTGGTGCACGTCAAGGGCGTTTCGATCCACCCGGGCTATGCCACCGGCAAGATGGTCAACGCCATCCACCTTGCCTCCAAGATCATCGCCACCCTACCGCAAGCGACCATGACCCCGGAAACCACCGAGGGCAAAGAGGGCTTTGTCCACGCCACCGACATGACCGGCGGCTCGTCGGAGATGCGGATCAAGTTCATCCTGCGCGATTTCGAGATGGACGGCCTCGAGGCCAAGGGCAAGCTGGTCCAACAGGTCTGCGCCGCCGTTCAGGCCAGCGAACCGCGCGCCCAGATCACCTGCACGATCCGGCCCCAATATCGCAACATGCGCTACTGGCTCGAGAAAGACATGACGCCCGTCACCCTCGCCACCGATGCGGCCAAGGATATCGGCCTTGCGGCGATTTCGATCCCGATCCGTGGCGGCACCGACGGCTCGCGCCTGACCGAGATGGGCGTGCCCTGCCCCAACCTTTTCACCGGTATGCAGGCGATCCACGGGCCGCGCGAGTGGATTTCGGTGCAGGACATGGCCAAGGCCACCGATCTGATGCTGGCGATCGTCGATCGCATCGGCCGCTAAAAAGAGAGGGCGGGCCGCATGGCGATCTCGCCCTATCTCAAACTCGGATTTTACGAGGATGCCCTCGCCAAGGGCCGCCACCGAGATATCGTTGGCGGCCGATGGGATGAAACAGGCCGCATCCAGATGCGGATGCTTGAAGAGGTTGGCGTCAGGCCCTCCGACCGTTTCCTCGATATCGGGGCTGGCTCGCTCCGGCTCGGATGCCGCTTGGTGCCGTGGCTCGAGGCGGGCAACTACTGGGCGACCGATGCCTCCCGCGATCTGATGCTGCGCGGCTATGAGTTGGAGCTTGCCGACAAGCCCCGCCTCGATCCCGCCCGCCTGATCGAAGATGCCGATTTCGCCTTCCCCGGCATCCCCGAAGATATCGACGTGGCGCTTGCCTTCGCCGTTTTCACCCACCTCCCGCTTGCCTCGCTCGCGGCTGCGCTGCATTCAGCCCACAAGCGCCTGCCGCATCTGCGGATGCTCCTTTTCACCGTCTTTCTCGCCCCCGCAGATGGCTTTGCCCAAAGCCACCGCCAGAAAGACGGCGTCGTGACCCACCCCGACCGGACCCCCTTCCATTTCCGAGAAGCCGATGTCACCCGGCTGGCCCATGAAGCGGGCTTTTCCTTCGAGGTCCGCTCCGATCGCCTGCCGCGCGGGCAGGTTCTTTGCATTGCCCGTCCAAAGGACTGACCCCGTCCAAACCGCCCGATTCACTGACGAAAATATGTTGGCGGTCACACTTCCCATTTTGTGATCACACTTTTTTCACCTGTGATCACAAATGTCGGATTTTCCGCAGGTCACGCAAAATAAACGTTCTTACCCCAGTAAACCTGTGCTTAGACGGCATGAACCCAGCCAATTGCGAGGGATGCAATGAATATCCACGAATATCAGGCCAAGGCGCTGCTGCGCTCCTACGGCGCGCCGGTCAGCGATGGCCGCGCCGTTCTGAAAGCCGAAGAAGCCAAGACCGCCGCGGGCGAACTTGACGGCCCGCTTTGGGTCGTGAAGGCCCAGATCCACGCAGGCGGCCGCGGCAAGGGCAGCTTCAAAGAGGCCGACGCTGGCGAAAAGGGCGGCGTGCGCCTTGCCAAATCGGTTGAAGAGGCCGCGCAAGAGGCCAAGAAGATGCTTGGCCGCACGCTTGTGACCAAACAAACCGGCCCGGCGGGCAAGACGGTCAACCGCATCTATATCGAAGACGGCTCGGGCATCTCGCGCGAGCTTTACCTCGCCCTCCTCGTCGATCGCGCCACCAGCCGCATCTCTTTCGTCGCCTCGACCGAAGGCGGCATGGATATCGAAGAGGTCGCCGAAAGCACCCCCGAAAAGATCCTGTCGTTCTCGGTCGATCCGGCCACCGGATATCAGCAGTTCCACGGCCGCCGCATCGCCTTTGGCCTCGGCCTCGAGGGCGCGCAGATCAAGCAATGCGTTCAGCTGATGGGCACACTCTACAAGCTCTTTGTCGACAAAGACATGGAGATGCTCGAGATCAATCCCCTGATCGTCACCGACAAGGGCGATCTCAAATGCCTCGACGCCAAGATGGGTTTTGACGGCAACGCCCTCTATCGCCACTCCGATATCGCCGCCCTGCGCGACGAGACCGAGGAAGATCCGAAAGAGCTTGCCGCTTCCAAGTTCGATCTCAACTACATCGCGCTCGATGGCGAGATCGGCTGCATGGTCAACGGCGCGGGCCTTGCCATGGCGACGATGGACATCATCAAGCTCTATGGCGCCGAGCCTGCCAACTTCCTCGACGTGGGCGGCGGTGCGACCAAGGAAAAGGTCACCGAGGCGTTCAAGATCATCACCTCGGATCCCAACGTGAAGGGCATCCTCGTCAATATCTTCGGCGGCATCATGCGCTGCGACGTGATCGCCGACGGCGTGATCGCGGCGGTGAAAGAGGTGGGCCTTCAGGTGCCGCTCGTCGTCCGCCTCGAGGGCACCAACGTCGAGAAAGGCAAGGAGATCATCGCCGGCTCCGGCCTGAACGTCATCGCCGCCGACAACCTCGCCGACGCGGCCCAGAAGATCGTCAAAGCGGTGAAGGGATAAGACCATGGCCATTCTCGTCAACGAAAACACCAAGCTGATCTGTCAGGGCTTCACCGGCTCGCAGGGCACGTTCCATTCCGAACAGGCCATCGCCTATGGCACCAAGATGGTCGGCGGCGTGACCCCCGGCAAAGGCGGGCAGGATCATCTGGGCCTGCCGGTCTTCAACTCGGTCCACGAGGCCCGCGCCAAGACCGGTGCCAATGCCTCCGTCATCTACGTCCCGCCGCCCTTTGCAGCGGATTCGATCCTCGAGGCGATCGACGCCGAGATGGAGCTGATCGTCTGCATCACCGAGGGCATCCCGGTGCTCGACATGATGAAGGTCAAGCGCGCGCTGATGGACTCGAAATCGCGCCTGATCGGCCCCAACTGCCCCGGCGTCATCACCCCCGATGCCTGCAAGATCGGCATCATGCCCGGCCATATCCACAAACGCGGCTCGGTCGGCGTTGTCTCGCGTTCGGGCACGCTCACCTATGAGGCGGTCAAGCAGACCTCCGATCTCGGCCTTGGCCAATCGACCGCTGTCGGCATCGGCGGCGACCCGATCAAGGGGACCGAGCATATCGACGTGCTCGACATGTTCCTCGACGATCCAGAAACCCAGTCGATCATCATGATCGGCGAGATTGGCGGATCGGCCGAAGAAGAGGCCGCCGAATTCCTCGCCGCCCAGCGCAAGAAGGGCCGCTGGAAGCCCACCGCCGGTTTCATCGCCGGCCGCACCGCCCCTCCGGGCCGCCGCATGGGCCACGCCGGCGCCATTGTCTCGGGCGGCAAGGGCGACGCTGAGAGCAAGATCGAAGCCATGAAATCCGCCGGCATCGTCGTCGCCGAAAGCCCCGCACACTTGGGCGAGGCGGTGATGAAGGCGATCGGCAAGTAACGTTCCAAGCGCCCCGGAAACGGGGCGCATTTCTCTATCGCAGGTGTCGCCATGACCGAGCAAAGCCCCAACGATATCTTCCACGCCTCCTCTTTCCTGCAAGGCGCGAACGCCGACTATGTCGAGCAGCTTCACGCCCGCTATGCCGATAATCCCGGCAGCGTGGATGAAAGCTGGCGCGCCTTCTTCCAGTCCTTGGGCGACACGGCGGCCGAGGCGCGGGCAGAGGCGATCGGCCCCTCTTGGGCACGCGCCGACTGGCCGCCGCAGGCGGGGGGCGAGCTGATCTCGGCGCTCGATGGCCAGTGGCCTGCCGACCCAAAGAAAGCGGGCGAAAAGATCGCCGCCAAGGCCGCCGAAAAGGGCGTCCAGATGAGCGACGCACAGGTGCGTCAGGCAGTCATGGATTCGATCCGCGCCCTGATGATCATCCGCGCCTACCGGATCCGTGGCCATCTGATCGCCGATCTCGATCCCTTGGGGATGCGCGACAAGACCCCTCATCCCGAGCTTGATCCCAAAAGCTATGGCTTCACCGAAGCCGACATGGACCGCCCGATCTTCATCGACAACGTCCTCGGCCTCGAGATCGCCTCGATGCGCCAGATCGTCGACCTCGTGTCGCGGACCTACTGCGGCACCTTCGCGCTGCAGTATATGCATATCTCCGACCCCGAGCAGGCCGGTTGGCTCAAGGAGCGGATCGAAGGCTATGGCAAGGAAATTCACTTCACCAAGATGGGCCGGAAGGCGATCCTGAACAAACTGGTCGAGGCCGAGGGCTTCGAGAAATTCCTCCACGTCAAATACATGGGCACCAAGCGTTTCGGCCTTGATGGCGGCGAGGCGCTCATTCCGGCAATGGAACAGATCATCAAGCGCGGCGGCGCGCTTGGGGTCGAGGAGATTGTCATCGGTATGCCGCACCGCGGCCGCCTGTCGGTCCTTGCCAATGTGATGGCCAAGCCCTATCGCGCGATTTTCAACGAATTTCAGGGCGGCAGCTTCAAGCCCGAAGACGTGGACGGCTCGGGCGATGTGAAATACCACCTCGGCGCCTCGTCCGACCGCGAGTTTGACGGCAACAAGGTGCACCTGTCGCTCACCGCCAACCCCTCGCACCTCGAGGCGGTGAACCCCGTGGTTCTCGGCAAGGTCCGCGCCAAGCAGGCGCAGCGCGGAGATACTACTCGTAGCAGCGTCCTGCCTATCCTCCTTCATGGTGATGCGGCCTTCGCGGGCCAGGGCGTTGTCGCCGAAGGCTTTGGCCTGTCGGGCCTTGTTGGCCACAAGACCGGCGGCACGATGCATATCATCGTCAACAACCAGATCGGCTTTACCACCGCGCCCCACAATTCGCGCTCGTCGCCCTACCCGACCGACATCGCGCTCATGGTCGAAGCGCCGATCTTCCATGTAAACGGCGACGATCCCGAGGCCGTCGTGCACGCCGCCCGCGTCGCCACCGAATTCCGCCAGAAATTCCACAAGGACGTGGTGATCGACGTGTTCTGTTATCGCCGCTTCGGCCATAACGAGGGCGACGAGCCGATGTTTACCAATCCGGCCATGTACAACCGGATCAAGAAGCATAAGACCACGCTCCAGTTCTATACCGAGCGCCTCGTCGCCGACGGGCTGATCCCCGAGGGCGAGATCGAGGATATGAAGGCCGCCTTCCAGGCGCAGCTCAACGAAGAGTTTGAGGCTGGCCGCACCTTCAAGCCCAACAAGGCCGACTGGCTGGATGGCCGCTGGTCGCATATGGATCGCCAGAAACAAGGCAAATACCAGCGCGGCAAAACCGCGATCAAGGAAAAGACCCTGCGCGAGATCGGCGAAGCTCTGGTCAAGGTGCCCGAGGGCTTCAAGACCCACCGCACCATCGACCGCCTTCTCGAAACCAAGGCGCAGATGTTCGCATCGGGCACGGGCTTTGATTGGGCCACCGGCGAAGCGCTGGCGTTCGGCTCTCTGATGCTCGAAGGCTATCCGGTTCGCCTCTCGGGGCAGGACGCCACCCGAGGCACCTTCAGCCAGCGGCACTCGGCCCTGATCGACCAGGAGACCGAAGCGCGCCACTATCCGCTCAACCACATCCGCGAAGGGCAGGCACAGTACGAGGTCATCGATTCGATGCTCTCGGAATATGCCGTGCTCGGCTTCGAATACGGCTATTCGCTGTCCGAGCCCAACGCGCTTGTGGCTTGGGAAGCCCAGTTCGGCGATTTCGCCAACGGCGCCCAGATCATGTTCGACCAGTTCATCTCGTCGGGCGAATCCAAATGGCTCAGGATGTCGGGCCTCGTCGTCCTTTTGCCGCACGGCTTCGAGGGCCAGGGCCCCGAGCACAGCTCGGCCCGCCTCGAGCGGTTCCTGCAGATGTGCGGCGGCGACAACTGGATCGTCGCCAATTGCACCACGCCCGCGAACTATTTCCACATCCTGCGCCGCCAGCTGCACCGCAGCTATCGCAAACCGCTTATCCTGATGACCCCGAAATCGCTCTTGCGGCACAAGCTGGCGATCTCGGACATCGGCGATTTCACCACCGGCTCGTCCTTCCACCGCGTGCTGTGGGACGATGCCCAGAAGGGCCACTCCGACACCAAGCTCGTGGCCGACGACAAGATCAAGCGCGTGGTGATGTGCTCGGGCAAGGTCTATTACGACCTTCTGGAAGAGCGCGACCGCCGCGGCATCGACGATATCTATCTTCTGCGCATCGAACAGTTCTATCCCTTCCCGGCCCTGTCGCTCGTGAAGGAAATGGAACGGTTCAAAGGGGCCGAGGTGATCTGGTGTCAGGAAGAGCCCAAGAACCAGGGCGCCTGGAACTTTATCGAACCCAATATCGAATGGGTGCTGACCCGCATCGGCGCCGATCACAAGCGGCCCGTCTATGTCGGCCGCGCGGCCTCGGCCTCGCCTGCCACAGGCCTTGCCAGCATCCACAAAGCCCAACAAGAAGCGCTCGTGAACGACGCGCTGACGATTGAAGGAAACTGAACATGAGCACCGAAGTCCGCGTTCCCACCCTGGGCGAAAGCGTCACCGAGGCTACCGTTGCCACCTGGTTCAAGAAACCGGGCGATGCCGTAGCGGTGGACGAAATGCTTTGCGAGCTCGAGACCGACAAGGTCACGGTCGAGGTTCCCGCGCCCGTCGCCGGCGTCCTGACCGAGATCGTCGCCGCCGAGGGCACGACCGTTGGCGTTGCAGCCCTTCTCGCCCAGATCTCGGAAGGCGCCACCGCTGCCGCCACCCCGGCCGCCCCAGCAGCCAAGGCCGAGCCCGCGCCCGCCCCTGCGCCCGCCGCAGCGCGCGACGTCGAGGATGCCCCCTCCGCCAAGAAGCTGATGGCCGAAAAGGGCCTCTCCGCCGATCAGGTCACCGGTTCGGGCAAGGACGGCCGGATCATGAAGGAAGACGTGCTCGCCGCCCTTTCCGCCCCCAAGGCCGAGGCCCCCGCCGCCCCGCGCGCGCCTGTCGCCGCCAGCGACGCGGGCCGCGAAGAGCGGGTCAAGATGACCCGCCTGCGCCAGACCATCGCCCGCCGCCTGAAAGAGGCGCAAAACACCGCCGCCATGCTCACGACCTATAACGAGGTCGATATGTCGGGCGTGATGGACCTGCGCAACGCCTACAAAGACCAGTTCGAGAAGAAGCACGGCGTCAAACTTGGCTTCATGTCCTTCTTCACCAAGGCCTGCTGCCACGCGCTGAAAGAAGTCCCCGATGTGAACGCCGAAATCGACGGCACCGATGTGGTCTACAAGAATTTCGTCCATATGGGCGTCGCCGTCGGCACGCCCACGGGCCTTGTCGTCCCGGTCGTGCGCGACGCCGACCAGAAAAGCTTTGCCGAGATCGAGAAGGAAATCGCCGCGCTTGGCGTCAAGGCCCGTGATGGCAAGCTCTCGATGGCCGATATGCAGGGCGGCACCTTCACCATCTCCAACGGCGGCGTCTACGGCTCGCTCATGTCCTCGCCGATCCTCAACCCGCCGCAGTCGGGGATCCTCGGGATGCACAAGATCCAGGATCGTCCGGTGGTGGTCGATGGCCAGATCGTCATCCGGCCGATGATGTATCTTGCCCTCAGCTACGATCACCGCGTTGTCGACGGCAAAGGCGCGGTAACGTTCCTTGTGCGCGTCAAAGAGGCGCTCGAAGATCCGCGCCGGTTGCTGATGGATCTGTAGCGCCAAACAGGAGGCCGCCATGACACCCGAGCTTCAAGTCCTCGCCTATGCCGGCCTTCTTCAGGGCGTCCAATACGTTCTGATGTCTGTCTCGGCTAACCTCGATCTCGGCCCCGGCAAGACAATGTCGGCCCGCGATGTTCATCGCCTGGGCCGACCATTGGCGGAACTGCTCGGCGTGCGCGCCGGCCGCCTTTACCGAGCTTTCACCAACCATTTCGAAGGCCTCATCCTCTTCACCCTCGCGGTCGTCGTCGTCACCCTCTCCGACCGCGCCACCGGCTTTTCCGCCGCTTGTGCCTGGGTCTACCTCGGCGCGCGCATCCTCTATGTCCCGGCCTATTTCTTTGGCCTTTCGCCCTGGCGCTCGATCATCTGGTTTGTCGGCTTTCTGGCAACGATGGCGATGCTCGGCTCCGCCCTTGCCTTCTGATTTCCCCTCGAAAGGACCCGCAACATGCCCAGCTATGACGTGATCATCATTGGCGCCGGCCCCGGCGGCTATGTCTGCGCCATCCGCTGCGCCCAGCTCGGCCTGAAAACCGCCGTGGTCGAGGGCCGCGAGGCCTTGGGCGGCACCTGCCTCAACGTGGGCTGCATCCCTTCCAAGGCGCTCCTTCATGCGACCCACTCGCTGCACGAAGCCCAGCACAATTTCGCGGCCATGGGCCTCAAGGCCGCCGCGCCTGAAGTCGATTGGGCGCAGATGCAGGCCTACAAACAGGATGTGATCGACGGCAATACCAAGGGCATCGAGTTCCTCTTCAAGAAGAACAAGGTCGATTGGATCAAAGGCTGGGCCTCGATCCCCGCCCCCGGTCAGGTCAAGGTGGGCGACACCACCTATGACGCCAAGAAGATCGTCATCGCCACCGGGTCGGAGCCCTCGGCCCTTCCGGGCATCGAGATCGACGAGAAGACGGTGGTCACCTCGACCGGCGCCCTCTCGCTCCCCACCATCCCCAAGTCTGTCGCCGTGATCGGCGCGGGCGTCATCGGCCTCGAGCTTGGCTCGGTCTACAGCCGCCTCGGCGCAGAGGTGACCGTGATCGAATACCTCGACGCCATCACCCCCGGCATGGACGGCGAGGTGCAGAAAACCTTCCAGCGGATGCTCAAGAAACAGGGGCTCAAATTCGTCATGGGCGCCGCGGTGCAATCTGTACAAACCGCGAAAACCGGCAACAAAGTTTTGTACAAACTGCGCAAGAACGACAAGGAAGAGGCGCTGGAGGCCGAGGTCGTCCTCGTCGCTACCGGCCGCCGCCCTTTCACGGCGGGCCTCGGCCTGGAGGCCCTCGGCGTCGAGATGACGGGTCGCGGCCAGATCGCCACGAACCACTACGCCACCAATATTCCCGGCCTCTACGCCATCGGCGACGCCACCCCCGGCCCGATGCTCGCCCATAAGGCCGAGGATGAAGGCGTGGCCCTGGCCGAGATCCTCGCAGGCCAGAAAGGCCATGTAAATTATGGGGTTATCCCCGGCGTGATCTACACCCACCCCGAGGTTGCCTCAGTGGGCGCCACCGAAGAACAGCTCAAGGAAGAAGGCCGCGCCTATAAGGCCGGCAAGTTCTCCTTCATGGGCAACGGCCGCGCCAAGGCCGTCTTCGCGGGCGACGGTTTCGTGAAAATCCTCGCCGACGCCACCACCGACCGTGTCCTCGGCTGCCACATCATCGGCCCCGCCGCCGGCGACCTCATCCACGAAATCTGCGTCGCCATGGAGTTCGGCGCCGCCGCCGAAGACATCGCCCGCACCTGCCACGCCCACCCGACCTTCTCCGAGGCGGTGCGCGAGGCCGCCATGGCCTGCGGCGATGGGCCGATCCACAGCTAAGCCCTTCTTTTGGCTGAAAATACTCCGGGGGTGAGGCCCGCAAGGGCCGAGGGGGCAGCGCCCCCTACCCCTTCAGCATCCGAAGGCCCTGCGAAACATCGGTCCTGACCGCCAGCCGCAATCCCGGCTCATCCCCCGCCTTCAAAGCGGCAAGGATAAGCTTGTGGTGATAGGGCGGATCCTTGCGATTGAGCCGCCCGTAAAGCGCCCGCATGGTCGGCCCAAGCTGCAGCCAGACCGTCTCGGTCATCGCCAGCATCGCCGGCGCCTGCGCCCGCAGATAGAGCGTGCGATGAAACTCGAGGTTCATGCGGATATATCCGATCGCATCATGCCGCGCGACCATCTGGCTGACGCCCTGATTGATCGTCTCAAGCCGTTCGATCAGGGCAAAATGCGCCCGCGGCAGCGCCCGGCTCGCCAGCTCCGGCTCCAGAAGCGCCCGCAGCGTCGCGAGTTCCTCGATCCGTTCGTTCGACAGCTCGGGCGTGGATATCCGCCCCGACGAACTCATCGTCAGGGCACCCTCGGCTGCAAGCCGCCTCGCCGCCTCGCGCGCCGGGGTCATCGAGACATCGAACTCCTTGCCGATGCCTCGCAAAGTCAGCGCCCGCCCCGGCTCGATCTCGCCATGCATGATCCGCGCGCGAAGGCTGCGATAGACCCTCTCATGGGCCGCGTTGTTAGGATCGGTGGGGCGCGTCGACGGAAGCATGAGCTTTTGTGATCACAAAATCGACGCCGGTCAATCGACGAATCGGATCCGGTGCAGGGAATCGCCCTCGGACCGGAGCCAGCGGCGATGGATTGCATAGTCAGGACATAGCCGCGCCACCAAAGCCCAGAACTCGGGCCCATGGTGCATCTCTTGCAAATGCGCGACCTCGTGGGCCGCGACATAGCCGAGCACCTCCGGCGGCGCCATGATCAGCCGCCAGGAATACATAAGCCCGCCCTGAGACGTGCATGAGCCCCAGCGCGATCGCGTATCCCGCAAGCTCAGCTTGCCATAGCTTTTGCCAATCTCGGCTGCATAGCGGTCGGACGCCTCTGCCAGCCGATCCCGCGCCTTCGACTTGAGAAAAGCCAGCGCCCGTGCAGGCGCCTGATGAGCCAGACCCGGAACCGACAGCACATCCTCCGAGATCGAAGTGCGTCGGACCTGCCCCGCCTCAAGCCGAAGGAGCCGTCCTTCAAACGGAATCACCTCTCCGACCCTTACCTGCCTCATCTCGCCCACCTGGCCGAGGTGGCCCCTGAGCCACCCTTCCCGCTCGCGCAGGAAGGCCACCCCCTCGCGCTCGGCCACGCCAGCGGGAATCGTCAATGTGACCCGCCCATCCAGCCGCGAAATGCGCAGCGACAAACGCCGGGCGCGCGCCGAACGCTTGAGCGCAACAGCGATCGGGGGGTTGCCTTCCAGCACACATCGTCCCATATGCAGCATCTCGCCAGAAACCCGTGTCAAAGCCTTTGACACCTCGGTCAGCTTATGGCAGGTGGCGGCGATCCGCTGCAAGTGCACGACCAGAATTTGAAGGGACAGCCATGCCCAAGGAAGAATGGGGTACCAAACGCCTTTGCCCGACCACCGGCAAACGCTTTTACGACCTGAACGCCAACCCGATCGTCAGCCCCTACACGGGCGAAATCGTCACCTTCGAACAGGGCAAGACCCGCACGATGGTGGCTGACGCCGAGGACGCTCAGACCAAGAAGCTCAAGTCTATGGAAGACGACGACGATCTGATCCTCGACGATGATGAGGAAGACGATGTCGATCTGGGTGACGATGTTCTCGACGAGGACGAAGACGACGACAACGTCTCCTTTGACGACCTCGGCGATGTCGCCGCAGACGACGACTGATTTCTTTCCCCGGGGCGTGTTTTTCTTCTTGAACTCGCCCCGGTCGCCGCTTAGAGAGCGGCACGCAGACGGAAACGTCTGACCAGAGATGGGGCCATAGCTCAGCTGGGAGAGCGCTTGCATGGCATGCAAGAGGTCAGGGGTTCGATCCCCCTTGGCTCCACCAAATCCTTCCGAGGTCGAAGTTGAAACAGGGCGCCCAAAGGCGCCTTTTACGATTCAAGTGCGTCTAGAAACTGAACTGGACCGCCAGTACCGCCCCAAAGTTTGGGGCCCGCCCGCCGGCCATATTCTCTGAGCCGTAGGCACCCAGAAAAAGCTCGGTATTCTCTGAAAGCGGGCTCTGGTAGGTGACACCAAGATCGATTTGGCGACTTTGTGGCGCGAGATTGAGGGTCATGTCTTCATAGCTAATTCCCCCTTCTGAAAGAGCCATGGGAAGGGTTGTCTGGGCAGTGCCGGATTTGACCGAGGGTGGCGCCGCGACCGAAAAGCTCAGGAGATCGTTCTCGCGGCCGACCGAAGCAAGTTGAAGCGTGGCGCTCAGGCTGTCGAAGGTAATGTGCGAGATCTCGTTGAAGAGAGCCTGCGCGGGGGGCGTGACAATGCCCGCTTGGGCATTGACCGAGACATATGCGCCGGGCGCAACCTCGCCGCCGATACCAAGATCAAGCGAAGCCACATTGCTGGCTCCGGGCCCTTTCGGCCCACCGATCGATAGCGGCCCGCCCTGATCCGAGAGCCAGCTGAAACCCCAATTGATCTCGGCAGAGCCAAACTCGCTTGTCTGGCGCAGGGAAATACCGGCGGATCCGCCTAGGGAGGGCATCAGGACGTTGGCCTCAATTGTCTCAATCGTTGTCGGAACCATTTTGCCCCCATATGCGCCCAGGAGGCCCGCAGACCCGTCGCCCACTGCGCCTTCGCGCAAGGGTGCCAGATTTGCACCAGAAATTTCTGCCGCTCGCATTACCGACAGAGGTACCGGACGAGCCGAGGCAGACAAGGCCGCGGCGGGCATTGTGAAGGTCGCCGCAAGGGCATCTTCCACGACAACTTGGCGCCCCTCGAGCGCTTCGGTCACGGCATCGCCAAAGGCCGATCCCGTCACAACCGCCGGCTCGCCCACCGGAATGGAGGCCCCACTCGGGGTTGGAACCGCCGCCCCTCCAATCGGCAAGAGAGCTGCACGGATATCGAGGAAGCCGTGACCAAATTCCTCGTTGAACCCGTGCGTGACCCCATTGCCGAAATCAAGGATGCCATCGAAGGAGTCGAGAAAACTGTTGTCAGCCGACGCCAGTAGCCGGTCGCGGAGCTGATGAGGCGTTAGGCCCATTCCCGAAAAGGCTTCGGCCAGGAGCGCAAGGGCGCCGCTGACTTGTGGCGCGGCGAACGAGGCGCCGGTGGAAAATTCATAGCCACCACCCGCCGTCGTAGACTCCCATGCCCCATCTGCAAAAAGGCACCATCTGGCCGATTCCAGACAGGCGGACGAGATCCGCTCAACACTCTGGATGCTTGTGTCATCATATTCTGGCACAGCATTTCCGACCGCAATCCACCCGGACTCGAGCTGCGGCTCAAGCACTGGCAAGCCGTCCATGATGCCCGCTCTTGTCAGGTTTTCATCGTTGCGCAACGCGAAAACCACCACGCCTTCGGCCGCATAACTGCGAAGCGCCTGAAGGTATGTCGCCCCGCCATTTCCCCCGAAAGCCGAGTCATAGCCGGGTTGGGTGGCGTTGAGATTTGTGTAGCCCCAGGAATTATTGATCGCGACAGCCCCGATCGAGCGGGCAAGGTTGATGGCATCGGCCATTTGGGCTTGGCTATCAAATGATCCCAAAAGGATATCGGCATTCGGCGCGATGCCGATCATGCTGCCGGTGCCATCAGCTGCGGCCACGCCAACGACCATGGTTCCGTGTGCATCGACAGGAAGTGTCGCCAAATTTTCGGCGGAATAGATTGTTTTGCTGGCGAAATCTGGATGGGTTGGATCAAAACCAGAGTCGAGGAATCCTATGATCTGACCCTGCCCCGTCAGCCCTGCGGCATGGGCGAACTGAACGCGCGATGATTCAAGTGGGTAGCTGTTGTAGGTTACAGTGGGAGCATCCGAGAAGAACCAGCCAAACGACTTTTCGAAAAGGTATCGCGCGTCGTTGGTGACGAGGTTTGATGCGGCCTCGGCGTAGGGGGCAAAACTTTCCACGAAGTAGACATCGTAGAAGACGTCGAAATACCCACTCTCCTCAGGAATGGGCGCCGCCGTAGGTCCGCAGGCCGAAAGGGCGGGCGCAAGGCACGCTAGGGCCAGACCTGCACGGGTCAGGGGTCGCTGCATCGTTCCGATTTGCCTCACTTCATTTTCCCCAGACTAACGAAGTTGGGTAAACAGGAAAGGAATAATCGGTGAACGGACTATTGCCGATCAGGAATCGATGCGCATCCCGGTCGTGGCGTCAAAGAGGTTGACAGCGGCACGGTCGATCTCGAGCTCAAGCTCGCCCGGCGCATCCTCGTCAAACCGGCCCGGAAGCTTGGCAAGGAACGGTTTGCCCGCCAGACGGAACAGGACAAAGCTCTCGGCTCCGGTATGTTCGACCATCTCCGGACGAAGCCGCAGATCGGCCTTGTCGCTTGCCACAAAGACGTGTTCGGGCCGGATGCCGGCGATCACCTGCTCGGGCAACTTTCGGTCGCCCCATCCCTTGCCCATATCGACTTCCTGATCGCCGAGCAGAAGGCCCTTCTTGGTCACGGTGGCCGGCATCAGGTTCATCGGCGGCGTTCCCATGAAATCGGCGACGAATGTATTGGTCGGCCGGTCATAGATTTCGTGCGGGGTTCCGATCTGCTGAACGATCCCACCTTTCAGAACGACAATCCGGGTCGCCAGCGTCATCGCTTCGATCTGGTCGTGAGTGACATAAACGATCGAAGCGCCGGTCGTCTTGTGCAGGCGCTTGATCTCGGCGCGCATCTCGACGCGCAGTTTGGCGTCGAGGTTAGAGAGCGGCTCGTCGAAAAGGAACAGCTTGGGTTCACGCACCAGCGCACGGCCCATGGCGACCCTCTGGCGCTGGCCGCCGGAAAGCTGGCTTGGCTGGCGGTCGAGCAGGTGGTCGATCTGCAAGAGCTTGGCAACCTCGTCGATCTTGGCCTTGGCCTTTTCGGCCGGCACCTTGCGGATCTTCATGCCAAAGCCGATGTTTTCGGCCACGGTCATCGTCGGATAAAGCGCGTAGGACTGAAACACCATCGCGATGTCGCGGTCTTTCGGCGGTTCGTTCGTCACATCGCGCCCACCGATCTTCAGTTCACCCGACGTGATCTCTTCCAGCCCGGCGATGCAGTTGAGAAGCGTTGACTTGCCGCAGCCCGACGGACCGACCAGCACAAGAAACTCGCCCGGAGCCATCGAAACGTTGACGTCTTTCAAAACTTCGACCGCGCCATAGCTTTTCTTCAGCGCATTGATTTCAAGCGCGGCCGCGGTGGTTGACTGGTCTAGGGCCATGGATCGGTGCCTCCTTTGGGGACGGGTCCGGTGCTTTCGCGCACGATAAGCTCGGCGCGGATCTGGGATTGAAGGGTTTCGGCGTCGCCGCCAGAGATGTGATCAATCAGGTGATTGGCGAGCGGGCTACAGGCATCACGCAGCGGCGAGCGGGTGACCGTTAGGGGCGGATCGAAATTCACAGCGCGGAATTGGGGCAAGGCATCGTCATGGGCGATCAGCGACAGATCCGAAGGAACCGAAAGCCCGAGATCTTTGGCGGCACGCATGACGCCGGCTGCGATCAGTGTCGAACCGCAGATGATGGCTGTTGGCTTCGTGCCGCGACGGCCAGAAAGCATGGCGAGCGCCTCGGTGTAGCCGTAACTTTCCGAAGGGGTTTCATGGCCGATGAAGGCCTCGGGGGTGTTGAGCCCCTCCTCGGCGATCGCCTCGCGAAATCCCTGCTCGCGGTCGATAGCGAAGGAGAAACGAATATCGCCGTTCAAAAGCGCGATCCGGCGGTGGCCGAGCGTTGCGAGAAGGCTCACGGCATCGCGGCTCACGGCGCGGTTGTCGATCCCGTAGAAGGGATAATCCACCACCTGCTCTGACTGGCCGTGCATCACGAAGGGAATGCCGCGCGATTGCAGGAAGGCGACGCGCGGATCGTTTGGCACCGGGGCGTTGAGGATGAAGCCATCGAGGATGCCGCGCTCGAGCATCCGCTCATAGACCGTGACCGGATCATCGTGCTGATCAACCGACAGGACGAGATCGACATCGCGTTCAGCCAGCGCCGCCGTCAGGCCCGTCAGAATCTCCAAGAAGGTCTGGTCGGCGGTCATGTCGGCGTTGAGCTTGGCGATGAACCCCACCATGCCCGACCGCCCGGTGACAAGCCGTTGGGCGATGCGGTTGGGTTTATAGCCGATACGGTCGGCCACGTCCTGAACGCGCGCACGGGTGCGGGCGCTGACCTCAGGAAAGCCGTTGAGCGCCCGGCTGACTGTCGCCACCGAGAGGCCAAGCTCTGCGCTGATATCCTTGAGGGTCGCCATTCGCCGCCATTCAAACCGTTTCAGAAACTGAACCTAGCGATTCGAAACCGACATGACAATAAAAAGTGAAAATGCTGCATATGCGAAATATATCGGTATTTAAAACGTTTTGAGTTTTTCGGAAATATTGTTAGCCTTGGCCCCGAATCAAGAGCCGCACCAGCGGCGAATCGGGGATGTGGCAATGCGGGAATGGTGGCGGGATGCGGTGATCTACCAGATCTATCCGCGCTCGTTTCAGGACGACAACGGCGACGGGATCGGCGATCTGCCGGGCATCACTCGCCGCTTGGGTCACGTTGCCTCTCTCGGCGTCGATGCGATCTGGCTCTCGCCGTTCTTTACCTCGCCCGACAAGGACATGGGTTATGACGTCTCGGATTACACCGGCGTCAATCCTGTCTTCGGCACGCTCGCGGACTTTGATGCGCTGGTCGCGCGGGCGCACGCGCTGGGCCTCAAGGTCATCATCGACCAGGTGATCAGCCACACCAGCGATCAGCACCCCTGGTTTCAGGAAAGCCGCCAGAGCAAGACCAGCCCCAAGGCCGACTGGTACGTCTGGGCCGATCCCCAACCCGATGGCACGCCTCCCAACAACTGGCCATCGGTGTTTGGCGGGTCGGCCTGGATGTTCGAGGCGCGGCGCCGGCAGTATTACCTCCACAACTTCCTGACCGAGCAGCCCGACCTCAACTTTCACAACCCCGATGTCGTCGATGCGCTTCTGGAAACGATGCGCTTCTGGCTGGAGCGCGGCGTTGATGGCTTCCGCCTCGATACCGTGAATTTCTATGTCCACGACAAGCTCTTGCGCGACAACCCGCCCTCGGGCTGGATCGAGTTTCCCGGCAATCCTTACGAGGCGCAGGATCACGTCTATTCCAAGACCCAGCCTGAAAACATCGCCGTCCTGCGCCGCATCCGCGCGCTGACCGACGAGTATGACGCGCGGATGCTGGTCGGCGAGGTGGGCGAATCGATCCGGCCGATCGAGGTGATGGCCGAGTACACCTCGGGCGATGACCGGCTGCACATGGCCTATTCCTTCGAGTTTCTGGGGGATGCCCATACGGCCGAACATTTCCGCACGCGGATCACCAACTTCCTCAAGAAAGCACCTGACGGCTGGCCCTGCTGGTCGTTCTCCAACCACGATGTGCGCCGCCATGCGACGCGCTGGACCAGGCCGGGCGGCGATGTGGATGCGGTGGCGCGCCAGTCGATCGCGCTTCTGTGCAGCTTCCCCGGCACCTTGGGCATCTATCAGGGCGAGGAACTCGGCCAGACCGAGACCGACATCGAATTCCATGAGCTGACCGATCTTGGCTATATTGATTTCTGGCCCGATCACAAAGGCCGCGACGGTTGCCGGACTCCGATGGTCTGGGAGGCCCACGCCCACCACGCGGGCTTTACCACCGGCGCGCCGTGGTTGCCGGTCAAGGCGCCGCAGGCCGCACGCGCGGTCGATCTTCAAGAGGCAGATGCCGCGAGCGTTCTGAACGCCTATCGCGCCACGCTTTCCTTCCGCACATCGCGCGACGAGCTTCGGCTCGGCGCGACCGAGTTCCCCGTCCTGCCCGAACCGCTTCTGGCGATCCGGCGCAGCTATGGAGGAAAGGTTCTGACAGGGGTTTTCAACCTGTCGGATCGGGCCATTGGCCTGTCAGTCGAGGGCAAGGCCCAAGCTGTCGGTCCGATGGCCGCACATCTGGCCGGAGGCAAGCTCGAGCTGCCTCCGAACGGCTTTATCTATTTGGAAGAGGAAGGCGCGGTGAATTTTGCGCCTTCAAAGGTAACCGCTCTGGCCTAATGCCGGGGCACCATGGCACCCAAGGGAGGACACCATGAAACTGACCAAGAAACTGGGCCTAGCGGCTCTTCTGCTGACCACCGCGTCGCCGGCTCTCGCCCTCGAAGAGGGCAAGCTGTTGATCTGGATGGGCGGCGACAAAGGCGATGCGCTTCTTCAGGAAGTCGTCGCGCAATTCACTGCCGATCTCGGCGTGGAAGTTGTGGTCGAGGTCGCTGACCCGCTGACCGACAAATTCCAGCAAGCCGCTGCCACCGGCGACGGCCCCGATATCGTTCTTTGGGCGCATGACCGCTTTGGCGAATGGGCCGCTGGCGGCCTGATCCAGCCGGTCGATCCCTCGCAGGAAATGACCGACGGCATCCTCGCCTCGGCCTGGGACGCGGTTTCCTTCGGCGGCAAGGTCTGGGGCTATCCGGTCAACGTCGAGGCCATCGGCCTTGTCTACAACAAAGACCTGATCGACACCCCGCCGGCAACCTTCGAAGAAATCAAGGACCTCGCCATGCCGGAAGGCGTCCGCGCGATCCTTTGGGACTATAACAACACCTACTTCACCATGCCGATGCTGATGGCCAATGGCGGCTTTGCCTTCCAGAAGGTCGACGGCGTGTTTGACGGCAAGAACACCGGCGTGAACAACGACGGCGCGATGATGGGTGCCAATGTGCTCAAGTCGCTCTTTGACGATGGCGTGATGCCGGCTGGCGTCGATTATGGCGTCATGGACGGCGCGATGGCCAAGGGCGAGACCGCGATGGTCATCAACGGGCCGTGGTCGTGGGCCGGCTACAAGGGCGCCGGCATCAATATCGGTGTTGCCCCGCTGCCGACCGTCAACGGTCAGGTCTCTCCGCCGTTCCTCGGCGTGCCGGCCTTCGCGGTCAACGCCGCGACCCCGAACAAGGATCTCGTGATCGAGCTTCTCGAGAACTACATCCTGACCGACGAGGGCCTCGCCCACTGGAATGCCAACGGCAACCTCGGCGCTCTGGCTGATATCTCGGCCGGTCAGGCCCAGGAAGATCCGCTCGTGAAGGCGACCATCGCCAACGCCGCCAACGGCATCCCGATGCCGTCGAACCCGGAAATGGGTGCGTTCTGGGGCGCGATGGGCCCGGCTCTGACGAACATCACCACTGCTGTCCAGTCGCCGGAAGAGGCTCTGAACGACGCCGCCAAGCGTATCCTCGGCGAATAATCCCGCCTGACATCCTTAGGGCGGCGGAGCGATCCGCCGCCCGATCCAACATACGAGGTCACGATGAGTGCACCCGCAGACGCCATTCCCCAGACCGAGCAGCCGCAATACTTGCGGCTGGCTATCGTCGCGCTTGTGACGCTCGGCCTGCTGTATGCCGCCTTTCACCTTTATCTGATCGCCCAGCCGCTGTTTGCAGTCGCGCTTTTGACGGTCGGAGTTCTGTTCGGGCTGATCTACAGCCGTCAGAAATACTACAACGCGCGCTTCATCTTTCCGGGTGTGGCCGCCGTCATGCTCTTCGTGGCGCTGCCGATCGGCTATACGATCTGGATCGGATTCACCAATTATTCCTCGTTCAACCTTCTGACCTTTGAACGCGCCAAATCGGTTCTGATGTCGCGTGGTTCGGTCGACAAATCGACGGAACAGGCCTTTGCCGTGGCAGATTTGGGCGATGGGCGCTTTCAGATCTGGCTTCCCGATTCGAGCCTTCTTTCGGGGCCGGTAACATTGTCGGGTGATATCGAGGAGGCCGAGGTCGAGCCTGCAACCGAACCACCGGCACTTTTGGCGGCCAAAGACGCTATCAAGCTGCGTTCGGGTCTTCAGGCGCTGACTTTGCATACCCCCGACGGGATCGCCCTACAGAACTCGGGCCTGCGAACCTTTGCCAGCCTGATGCCGGACTATCGCGAGATAGAAGGGGGACGGCTGGAACGCATCGCCGATGGCGTCGTCCTTACGCCGGACCACACTCAAGGCTTCTACTTTGCCGACCACGGCGAAAAGATCGCTCCGGGCTGGCACGTCAATATCGGCTGGGACAATTTCGACCGCATCTTCAACAACGCCGGCATCCGCGAGCCGATGATCGGCATTTTCATCTGGACGGTGGTTTTCGCGACCGCCTCGGTGGCTCTGACATTTACGGTGGGGCTGGCGCTGGGCGTCGTTCTCCAATGGGAACATCTGCGCGGAAAGGCGATCTACCGGATCCTTCTGATCCTGCCCTATGCGGTGCCGTCGTTCATCTCGATCCTCGTCTTCCGTGGCCTGTTCAATCAGAATTTCGGTGAGATAAACCTGATCCTAGAGGCGCTATTTGGCGTCAGACCCGAATGGTTCACCGACGCCAACCTTGCGCGGACTATGATCCTGATCGTCAATACATGGCTCGGTTATCCCTACATGATGCTTCTGGCGATGGGCTTTCTGCAAGGTGTGCCGCAGGATCACAAAAAGGCCGCCGCGCTTGAAGGCGCCTCTGCCTCGCGGGTGTTTTTCAAGATTACCCTGCCGCAGATCCTGCCGCCGTTCATGCCACTTCTCATCGCGAGCTTTGCGTTCAACTTCAACAACATGGTTCTGGTGCTACTCCTGACGCGCGGCCTGCCCGATATCGTCGGCACGACAGTCCCTGCCGGCCAGACCGATATTCTTGCCTCCTTCACCTATCGCATCGCCTTTGGCTTCTCTTCGACCGAGTTTGGCCTCGCCGGCGCGATCACTCTTCTGATCTTTGTGCTGGTGTCGGTGATCTCTTACGTCAACTTCGTCGCCATGCGGCGCGGCACCCAAAAGAGGAACGCGCGATGATCGTCGAACGCCCCCGCGACCTCAGGATCAAGAAGGTCTTTGCCCACGGGTTCCTGATCGTCTTTCTGGCCTTCATCATGTTTCCTTTCCTGATGGTGATTTCGATCTCCTTCCGCGAGGGCAACTTTACGATTGGCGATATCTTGCCGCGCAATCCCACGCTGGAGCATTGGTATCTGGCCTTTGGTCTTGACTACGTCCGGCCCGACGGAACCGTGATCGAGCCGCCCTATCCGGTCATGCTGTGGATGTGGAATTCCATCAAGCTCGGGCTGATGGCGGGGTTTGGCGTTCTCGTCATCTCGACCGTGTCGGCCTATGCCTTCAGCCGCATCAAATTCCGCGGGCGGGCGGCGCTTCTGGATGGCCTTTTCATCATCCAGATGTTTCCCACGACTCTCGCGCTCATCGCGCTCTACGCTATTTTCGATTCGCTCGGCGAGGTTAGTCCATTCCTCGGGATCGACAGCCACCTATCGGTGGTGATGGTCTACTGGTCGGGCGTCGTCCTGCATATCTGGACGCTCAAGGGCTATTTCGACGGGATCGACACCGCGCTCGACAAGGCCGCGGCGATCGACGGGGCGACCCCTTGGCAGACCTTCCGCCTTGTGTTCCTGCCGCTTGCCGTGCCGATGATGGCGGTGATCTTCGTTCTCGTCTTCATCGGCGCGATCAACGATTATCCTGTGGCGAGTGTTCTGTTGCGCTCGGAGGATAACCTGACGCTGGCGGTCGGATCGCGGCTCTATCTCAACGAGTTCAAATATCTCTGGGGCGATTTCGCCGCCGCGGCGATCCTCTCGGGCGTGCCGATTACCATCGTCTTCCTGATCGCCCAGAAATACCTTGTTTCGGGCCTCGGGGATGGCGCGGTCAAAGGATGATTTGCGGCGGGCCCGAGCCGCCCGCCCTTTTCTTTTCCCGGGCACCGCGCCACTCTCGCGCCATGACGCCCAACCTCAAGCATATTCAGGCCTTCGTCGCGGTCGCCGACCTTGGCACCTTTCGCCGCGCGGCGGAGCGGCTCAATACGACCCAGCCAAACATCTCGGGCCGGATCGCCCAGCTTGAGGAACAGCTCGGCTTTCGCCTGATGGAGCGCGATGCAGGCTCGGTCCGCCTGACCCCGCGCGGGCAGAGCCTTCTCGCCCCCGCCCGCGCGATCCTTGCCGCAAACGAGGCCTTCGTTGCGGCGGCCGACGACGATACGCTCTATAGCGGCGTCCTCCGGCTCGGCGTCAGCGAGCTTGTCGCCCACACCTGGCTCCCGCCGTTCCTCATCGAGATGCGGGCGCGGTTTCCCAACATCGACGTCGAACTGACCGTCGATCTCTCGGCCAATCTCTCCAAGGCCCTCGCCGCGCATGATCTTGATCTGACATTCCAGAGCGGGCCTTTTGATCGCAAGACCCGCTTTTCCGCGCAACTCGGGCAAGCGCCCTATGCGTGGGTTGCCTCTCCTGCGCTCGGGCTTCCGTCCGGCAGGGCCTCGGCCGACGATCTCTCACACCACCCGATCCTCGCCCATCCGCGCGGCACGGTTCCCCATCGCCAGTTGGATGATCATTTCCGCAGCGCGAACGCAAAGGTTCGGATCGTGCCCGCGACCAACAACGCCGTCTGCCTGCAAATGACGCTCGACGGGCTCGGCATCGCCTGCCTGCCAAGGCCGATGATCGAAGAGCACCTCGGCGCAGACAGACTGCGCGGGGTCGACTATGGCTGGCGGCCCGATGCGCTCTACTTCGAAGCCCGATGCGACCTTGATCCCCTGCCGCCCTTTGTCGCCGAGGCCGCGAAAATCGCGCAGCGGCTGTCGCCGCCACAGGATCGCAAACCTTGATCTTATAGATACAAGAAAGCGATTTTTCCTTATTCAATCGCCCCGCTATAGTCGCCCCGAATTCAGGGAGAGACCCATGGCATCCAAGACGATCCGCGCCGGGGCCGATATCGGCGGCACCTTCACCGATGTTGTGCTCGAGGTGGGCGAGGCGACTTATTCCACCAAGGTTCTGACGACCTATTCCGCCCCCGAGGACGCGATCATCGACGGGCTCCGGCAGGTCTGCGCCAAGGCGGGTATCGCCATGGCCGACATCGGGCAATTGATCCACGGCACGACGCTCGCCACCAACGCCTTGATCGAACGGCGCGGGGCGAAGACGGCTTTCATCACGACCGAGGGCTTCCGCGATGTGATCGAGATGCGGACCGAGAGCCGGTTCGAGCAATACGATTTGAACCTCGTCCTGCCCCTGCCCCTCATCCCGCGCGACCGGCGCTTCACGTTGAAAGAGCGCGTCGATGCCGGCGGCAATATCCTGATTGCACTGGACGGGGCGGAGATCGACGCGCTGGTCGAGAAGCTGCGCGGGTTCGACTCGATCGCCGTTGGTTTCCTGCACAGCTATCTCAACCCCGCCCACGAGCGGCTGGTGCGCGACCGGCTTGAGGCGGCGATGCCCGGCGTTTCCATTTCGCTTTCCTCCGATGTCTCGCCGCAGATGCGGGAATACGAGCGGTTCAACACGACCTGCGCCAATGCCTATGTCAAACCGATGATGGAGGCTTATCTGGGCCGGCTGCGCGACAGGCTGGCGGATGCTGGCGCGCCCTGCCCGATTTTCCTGATGCATTCGGGCGGCGGGATCATGAGCCTCGAGAATGCCGCGCAATTCCCCGTGCGCCTTGTCGAAAGCGGGCCTGCGGGCGGGGCAATCTATGCCGCCGATGTGGCGCGGCGGCACGGGCTTTCGCGCGTCCTGAGCTTTGACATGGGCGGCACCACCGCCAAGATTTGCCTGATCCGCGATGGCGCGCCCAAGACGGCGCGGGTCTTCGAGGTCGCCCGTTCCTACCGCTTCAAGAAGGGCTCGGGGATGCCGATTTCCATCCCCGTGATCGACATGGTCGAGATCGGCGCAGGCGGCGGATCGCTCGCCCATATCGACAGCCTCGGGCAAATCCGTGTGGGCCCGGAAAGCGCGGGCTCGGAACCCGGCCCCGCCTGCTATATGCGCGGCGGCGAACGGCCTGCGGTGACGGATGCCGATCTGATCCTCGGCCGCCTTGATCCCGCGAATTTCGCGGGCGGCTCGATTGCCCTTGATCCCGCGCTTTCGGCCGGAGCGCTCGAAGCCCTCGTGGCCGCGCGCGAGGATTTCGACGTGACCACCGCCGCATTTGGCGTCAGCGAAGTGGTCGATGAAAACATGGCCAACGCGGCCCGCGTTCATGCGGTCGAGAACGGCGAAGACCTTGCCGATTACACGATGATCGCCTTCGGCGGCGCGGCGCCTCTGCACGCGGGGCGGCTTTGCGAAAAGCTTGGCATCAACCGCCTGATCGTCCCGCCCGGAGCGGGCGTCGGCAGCGCCATCGGCTTCCTGCGCGCGCCCTATTCCTTCGAGGCGACCCGATCCGTCTATATGCGGCTTGATCGCTACGATGAGGCTGCCGCGCGGGACATCTTCGCCGCCTTGCGCGACGAGGCGCGTGGGTTTGTCCTCAATTGCGACTTAGGCGCGACCGTTCTGGCCGATCACAAGCTCTATATGCGCTATGTCGGGCAGGGCTGGGAAATCCCCGTGGCCCTGACCGCAGACGAGGCCGCCCACCCCACCGCCGGGACCCTCAAGGCGCTCTTCGAGGCGGAATACGCGAGCCTCTTTGGCCGGACGGTCGCGGGCCTGACCATCGAGATCACCGTCTGGGCGGTGAACGCCACCACGCCGCAGGCCGAGGTGACCTTGACCGCCGCCGCCGCCCGCCACGCGCCCGCCATGCAGGACGGCCGCCGCCGCCTCTTCAGCCCCTCGCAAAACGCCGTGGTCGAGGCGCCTGTCGTCGCCCGGGCGGCGCTGTCGGATGGCCTGCGCGTCACCGGCCCCGCCATCGTCACCGAGGCGGAGACCACCATCATCATTCCGGCAGGCTATGCCGCCACCGGCCGCGCCGACGGCTGCATCGACGTGGAGAAGCTGTCATGAGCGTTGCCAAGCAAATCATGTGGAACCGCCTTATTTCCATTGTTGAGGAACAGGCGCAGGCGCTCGTCCGCACCGCATTCTCGACCTCGGTGCGCGAGGCGGGCGATCTGTCCGCTGGCGTCTATGACGCCGAGGGCAAGATGCTCGCCCAAGCTGTCACCGGAACCCCCGGCCACGTCAACGCCATGGCCGATGCCGTGCCGCATTTCATGCGCGAGATCGGTGTCGAGACGATGCGCGAGGGCGATGTCTATATCACCAACGATCCGTGGATGGGCACCGGCCACCTGCACGATATCACCGTGGTGACCCCCGCCTTCCACAAAGGCCAGCGGGTCGGCTTTTTCGCCTGCACCGCCCATGTCGTCGATATCGGCGGGCGCGGTTTCGGTGCGGATGGCAATTCGCTTTACGAAGAGGGTTTCCAGATCCCGATCATGCGCTTTGCCGATCAAGGCGAGGTGGATATGACGCTGGTCCGGCTCCTCAGGATCAACACCCGCGAGCCCGACCAGCTCATCGGCGATATCTATGCGCTGGCCGCCTGCAACGAGATCGGCCAACGGCGGCTTTCGGAAATGCTGTCGGAATACGAGACCCCCGACCTTGGCGAGATCAGCGCTTTCATCCTCACCGCCTCGCGCCACGCCACGCTCGAGCGCATCGCCGCCCTGCCCCGCGCCACCGCGAAAGCCGCAATGCAGATTGATGGCTATGCAAAGCCCATTGACCTCGTCTGCGAAGTCACCGTCGAGGAGGGCCGGATCACCTGCGACTGGGCCGGCACCAGCGGGATGGACCCCAAGGGCATCAACGTGCCGATGGTCTACACCAAGGCCTATGCCTGCTATGCCCTCAAATGCGCCATCGCCCCGGATATCCCGAACAATTCCGCAAGCCTCGAGCCCTTCGAGATCACCGCCCCCGAGGGCACCATCGTCAACGCCACCCGCCCCGCGCCAGTGGCCCTGCGCCATGTAATCGGCCACCTGATCCCCGATACCGTCTTCGGCGCGCTCGACCAGATCCTGCCCGCCACCGTCCCCGCCGAAGGCGCGGGCGCCTTGTGCAACTTTCAGGTCTCGCTTCGGCCCACCCGCCCCGGCGGGCGGCGCTCGGAGGTGCTCACCTTCAACTCCGGTGGCGCGGGCGCACGGCCCGGCCTTGACGGCCTGAATGCCACTGCCTTCCCCTCGGGCGTCATGACCATGCCGGTCGAGGCCACCGAACACGCCGGCCCCGTGATCATCTGGCGCAAAGAGCTGCGCCCCGATTCCGGCGGCGCGGGCGAGCATCGCGGCGGCCTTGGGCAATATATGGAAGTGGGCGCCCGCGCGGGCCACGAGTTTGATTTCTCCGCCATGTTCGACCGCGTCGATCACCCCGCCCGCGGCCGCCACGGCGCGGCAGATGGCGCGGCCACCGAGGTCCGCCTTTCGACCGGCGAGAAGAGGCGCGGCAAGGGCAAGTTCAAGGTCGAGGAAGGCACCCGCGTTCTCCTCGCCTTCCCCGGTGGTGGCGGCTATGGCGATCCGCAAAAACGGGATCGAAAAGCCGTGCTCAACGACCTGCGCCTCGGTTATATCTCGGCGGAACGGGCAGAGGCCGACTATGGCCTGACCCCATCCGAGATTGCGGAGGCGCTGCGGTGAACCCAACCCCTGCCCACAAGAGCTATGACGTCGTCATCATCGGCGGCGCGATGATCGGCTCTTCCGCCGCCTTCTGGCTCACCCGCAATCCTGCCTTTCAGGGCCGCGTCCTCGTGGTCGAGCGCGATCCCAAATACGAGTTCGCCTCGACCTCGCACACCAATTCCTGCATCCGCCAACAGTTCGGCTCGGAAGTGAACGTCCTCATCAGCCGCTTCGGCGCCGAGTTCGTCCACAATTTCAAAGCCTATATGGAGGACGAGGCAGCCCCCGATATCCTCCTCCATTCCTTCGGCTACCTCTACCTCGCCGATACCCCCGCCTTCGCCGAAGTCCTGCGCGACAACGCCGCCATGCAGAACCGCCTCGGCGCCGCCACCCGCATCCTGACCCCCGACGAAATCGCCGCCCGGTGGCCCTTCTACGATCTCGACGGCATCCTCTGCGGCAGCCACAACCCGGTCGACGAAGGCTACTTCGACGGCGGCACGATCTTCGACTGGTTCCGCCGCAAGGCCAAGGCGCGCGGCGTGGAATACATCCACAACACCGTCACCGGCATCACCCGCGAGGGCGGCCGTGTCACCGCCGTAACGCTCGCCTCGGGCGAGACCATCGGCGCAGGCACAATCGTCAACGCCTCCGGCCCCCGCGCCAACCTCACCGCGCAAATGGCGGGCCTTGCCATTCCGGTCGAGCCGCGCCGCCGCTTCACCTGGATCTTTCAGGCGGCCGACCCATTGCCCAAAGACCTGCCGCTGACCATCGACCCCTCGGGCGTGCATATGCGAACCGACGGCAAATACTATATGTGCGGCTGCCCGCCTGACGAGGATCCCGCCGCCCCTTTCGACGATTTCTCGATGGACCACCACATCTGGGAGACCAAGGTCTGGCCGGCCATCGCCACCCGTGTGCCTGCCTTCGAGAAGGTGAAGGTGATCAACCACTGGGTCGGTCACTATGCCTATAACACGCTCGACCAGAACGCCGTGATCGGCGCCCACCCCGAGGTTCCGAACTTCCTCTTTTGCAATGGATTCTCGGGCCATGGCCTGCAACAGTCGCCGGCGATGGGCCGCGGCATCAGCGAATTGATCCTGCACGGCGCCTACCAGACGCTTGACCTCACGGATCTCGGCTACGACCGGATCCTTGCCAATCGCCCGCTTCTCGAGCGGGCCGTGATCTGAAGGAGAACAGCGATGTTCAACAAACTCGTCCTCACCGGCGCGCGCGGCAACCTCGGCAACGAGCTGCGCCCCGCGCTTGCCAAGATGACCCGCGAGCTTGTCAGCACCGATATCCGCGAGGCCCCCGAAAGCCTCGCCCCGAACGAGACCTATGTTCAGGCCGACATCGCCGATTTCGCCGCTGTCGAGCCGCTTCTCAAAGGCGCCGACATGGTGATCCACTTTGGCGCCATCGTCGATGAAAAGCCCTTCGAGGACCTCCTCGGCCCCAACTACATCGGCGCCTATAACGTCTGGGAAGCGGCCCACCGCCACGGCGTGCGCCGCGTCGTCTATGCCTCCTCGATCCACGCCGTGGGCCTGTGCGAGACGAACCGCGGCATCGACACCGACGAGCCGCACCGCCCCGATACCTTCTACGGCCTCGCCAAATGCTTCGCCGAAGACTTGGGCAAGATGTATTGGGAAAAGCGCGGGATCGAATCCGTCTGCCTGCGCATCCTCTCCTGCACGCCGGAGCCGCAAAACGTCCGCGCCCTCGGCACATGGCTCAGCTACCGCGACATGGTGCAACTCGTGGTGCGCTCGATCGAAACGCCCGTCACCGGCTTTACCGTCGCCTATGGCGTCTCCGGCAACACCCGCGCACCGGTCTCCAACCACAAGGTCGGCTTCCTCGGCTACAAACCGCAGGACAACGCCGAAGACTGGGCCGAAGCCCTCTTCGCCAAAGCGATCGAGCCCAACCCGCAAGACCTCGCCCAATCCCGCCTCGGCGGCCCCTTCGCCTCCGTCAAGCTCGGCGAAAGCGGCATCGCCGGCATTCAGGCGATGACCGCCGGCAAGAAAGCCTGATCCGCTTCTTTTGGCCTAAAATACTCCGGGGGAGCGCCGATAGGCGCGGGGGCAGCGCCCCCTACCGCGCCGCTTCCGCGGCGGCGCGGATCGCGCGGATGTTCTGCCCATAGACTGACGGATTCGACACCGATCCGCCCTTGAACACCGCCGATCCCGCCACAAAGCAATCGGCCCCTGCCGCCACCAGCGGGCCAACGGTCACGGGATCCACCCCGCCATCCACCTGAATCATGATCTCGCGATCGCCGATCATCTCGCGCACCTTGCTGACCTTTTCCACGGCCGAGGGGATAAACTTCTGCCCGCCGAAGCCGGGGTTCACGCTCATCACCAGAACCATGTCCACAAGGTCGAGAAGGTGCTCAATGCTCTCCGCCGGCGTGCCGGGATTGAGCGAAACCCCCGCCATCTTGCCGGTGGCCTTGATCGCCTGAATGGTCCGGTGGATATGCGGGCCTGCCTCGATATGGGCGGTGATCATGTCAGCGCCCGCCTCGGCATAGGCCTCGATATAGGGATCGACGGGCGCAATCATCAGGTGCACGTCCATGAAGGTCGAAACGTGCGGGCGAAAGGCTTTGACCGCGGGAGGGCCGAAGGTCAGGTTCGGCACGAAATGCCCGTCCATCACGTCGACATGGACCCAATCGGCGCCCTCGGCTTCGATAGCGCGGATCTCGGCGCCGAAATTGGCGAAATCGGCCGAGAGGATCGAGGGGGCGATCTTGATGCGGCGATCGAATGTCATGGCAGCTCCTTGCATGGGCGTTTCTGTTCCTCTAGCCCGAAAATCGCACGAGGTCACCTCCGACATCGACTGAAAACGGGCCCTGCGGCAAGTTGGCCAAGCGACCTCACGGTCCCATATGCTAGGGGAAACCCATGTTGCAGATCACCTTGTGCCACCGCGATATCCTGAAAGACGGCGCCGCCTATCATGTTGCCCGCGCCAACCTTACCAACGCCCGCCCCAAGGCGCTGCACGACCACGATTTTCCGGAGTTGCTCTGGGTCCAGAACGGCAAGGTCCGCCAGGTCTTGGCCGACAAGAAGATCACTCTGACCGAAGGCGATCTCTTGTTTGTCCGGCCCGACCATGCCCATGCCCTGCAAGGTGTCGGCGAGGAGGCGATGGTTGTCAGCGTCACGCTTCACCCCGATATCGTCGCGGGCCTTGGCCTGCGCCATCCCGAACTCTCAGGGCAGCTCTTCTGGTCAGAAGCCTCAGAGCCGGTCATCGTCAAACGTGACATTCGCAAATTTGCCGAACTCAACCGTGCCGCGCTCAGGCTTGAGCGTGCGCCGCGGACCGCGCTGGAAGCGGAGGCTTTCCTTCTGCCGCTCCTGGCCGAATTGACTCAGGATGTGCTCCCGCAAGCGCCCTCGGAGACGCCGCCGGCATGGCTTGCCGAGGCTTGCCTCGCCGCGCAGGATCCTGCCGTCTTCCGCCAAGGTGCTGCGGGCTTTGTGCGCCTCACGGGGCGCGCCCACCCGCATGTGAGCCGCACCGCGCGGCGCTATCTGGGCCAAAGCCCTTCGGAGTTCATCAACGCCCTGCGAATGGATTTCGCCGCCCGCCGCCTGAGCGGCACCGAAGACCCCCTCCCCGAGATCGCGGCGGATTGCGGCATTCCCAATCTGAGCCACTTTCACAAGCTCTTCCGCGCTCATCACGGCGAGACCCCGCACCAGTTCCGCAAGCGGTTTCAGCGCAATCTTGTCCAGCCCGCATAATTGATTTGACCAAGTGGTCAAACCTTGCCAATAGCCTTGCCTCATGCAACGCTAGCCCCACCCTGCGGGAGGCCGAATTGGAAACCAAAGCGATTAGCCCCTCCGCCGTCACCACGACGGCGCATTTGCCCCAGCTTCACCTGCCCCGCAACGAGGGCATGGAGCTTGATCTCGACTGGGTCGCCTCGGTTCAGGCCAATACCTCGGCCATCGAACGCCGCGCCGCGACCCTCCCGGGCCGCCGGTCGGTCAAAAAGGAATATCAAGCCGCGTGGCTTTTGAAGGCGATCAGCCTGATCGACCTGACCACCCTGTCGGGCGACGATACCGAGGGCCGCGTCAACCGCCTCTGCGCCAAGGCCCGCCAGCCGGTTGCCCCCGCACTTCTGAGCAAACTTGGCATGAGCGGCCTGACCGTTGGCGCTGTCTGCGTCTATCACGACATGGTCCCCGCCGCCTTGCGCGCCCTTGAGGGCACGAACATCCCCGTCGCCGCCGTCTCGACAGGCTTTCCGGCCGGCCTCTCGCCCTATCACCTGCGCATTCAGGAAATCCGCGAAAGCGTCGCCGCCGGCGCCAAGGAGATCGACATCGTCATCTCGCGCCGCCATGTCCTGACACAGAACTGGCAGGCGCTTTACGACGAGATGCGCGAGATGCGCGAGGCCTGCGGCGATGCCCATGTGAAGGCGATTCTCGCCACGGGCGAGTTGGGCACCCTGCGCAACGTGGCCCGTGCGAGCCTCATCTGCATGATGGCCGGGGCCGATTTCATCAAGACCTCGACTGGCAAGGAACCGATCAACGCGACCCTGCCCGTCTCGCTCACCATGATCCGCGCGATCCGCGATTACGAGACCCGCACCGGCTTCAAGATCGGCTACAAGCCCGCAGGTGGAATCTCCAAGGCCAAGGACTCGCTCGTCTATCTCTCGATGATGAAAGACGAGCTCGGCAACCGCTGGCTCCAGCCCGATCTTTTCCGCTTCGGCGCCTCGAGCCTTCTGGGCGATATCGAACGGCAACTCGAACATTACGTCACCGGCGCCTATTCCGCCCAGTGGCGCCACGCGATGGGATAAGCGCATGACCGTCAAGGACATTTTCGACACGATGGACTATGGCCCCGCCCCCGAAAGCGCCGCCGAGGCGCTGGCGTGGCTTGTCGATATGGGCGACCGGTTCGGCCATTTCATCGACGGCAAATTCACCGCCCCCGGCGAGACCTTCGCCTCGAAAAACCCCGCCACAGGCGAGGTCTTGGCGCATATTTCTCAGGCCACCCAAGCCGACGTGGATGCCGCCGTGCGCGCCGCCCGCAAGGCACAAGCCAAATGGGCCAAAGATGCCCATGCCCGCGCCCGCGCCCTCTATGCCATTGCCCGCCTTCTGCAAAAGCATTCGCGCCTGTTCGCGGTGCTCGAAACCCTCGACAACGGCAAGCCGATCCGCGAGAGCCGCGATATCGACATCCCCCTCGCCCAGCGCCATTTCTACTATCACGCCGGCATGGCCCAGCTGATGGATGCCGAGCTTCCGGGCCGCGAGGCGCTCGGCGTTTGCGGCCAGATCATCCCGTGGAATTTCCCGCTTTTGATGCTGGCGTGGAAGGTCGCGCCCGCGCTTGCCATGGGCAATACGGTGGTTCTCAAACCCGCCGAATATACCTCGCTGACCGCCCTTCTCTTCGCCGATATCTGCCGTCAGGCGGGGCTGCCCAAGGGCGTCGTCAACATCGTCACCGGCGATGGCGCGGTGGGCGAGATGATCACCGCCCATGAGGATATCGACAAGATCGCCTTCACCGGCTCGACCGGCGTCGGCCGCCGCATCCGCGAGGCCACCGCTGGCTCGGGCAAGGGCCTGACGCTCGAACTGGGCGGCAAGTCGCCCTACATCGTCTTCGACGACGCCGACCTCGATAGCGCGGTCGAAGGCCTCGTCGATGCGATCTGGTTCAATCAGGGCCAAGTCTGCTGCGCCGGTTCCCGCCTTCTCGTGCAGGAGGGCGTCGCCGACCGTTTCCTCGGCAAACTCAAGGCCCGCATGGCGACCCTGCGGGTCGGCAACCCGCTCGACAAATGCATCGACGTGGGCGCCATCGTCGATCCGGTGCAACTCGAGGCGATCACCCGCTTGGTCGATGGCTGCAACGAGGGCGAGATCTTCCGCGCGCCTGGTGCCCTGCCCGAAGGCGGCTGTTTCTACCCGCCCACGCTCATCACCGGCCTCTCCCCCGCCGCGACCCTGATGCAGGAAGAGATCTTCGGCCCCGTCCTCGTCTCGACCACCTTCCGCACGCCTTCGGAAGCCGTCGAGATCGCCAACAACACCCGCTACGGCCTTGCCGCCACCGTCTGGACGGAGAACATCAACCTCGCCCTCGACATCGCCCCCAAGCTCGTCTCCGGGGTCGTCTGGGTCAACGCCACCAACCTCTTCGATGCGGCCGCCGGATTCGGCGGCGTGCGCGAAAGCGGCTTTGGCCGCGAAGGCGGCTGGGAAGGGCTTTCCGCCTATACCCGCCCGAAAACCAAAGCCAAGGCCCTCGGGCCTGTCACCGCCTTCACCGGCGAAGGCAACCCAGTCGACCCCCTCGACCGTACCGCCAAGCTCTATGTCGGCGGCAAGCAGGCCCGCCCCGACGGCGGCTATTCCCGCCCTGTCTATGGCCCGCGCGGCGCCCTCTTGGGCCACGCGAGCCTCGCCAATCGCAAGGATCTCCGCAACGCGGTCGAAGCCGCCAATGCGGCCAGAGGCTGGGCCAAAACCACTGGCCACCTGCGGGCGCAAATCCTCTACTACATCGCCGAAAACCTCTCGGCCCGCGCCGGCGAATTCGCCCACCGGATCGACGAGATGGTGGGCGGCAAAACCGGCGCCAAAGAGGTCGACGCCTCCATCCGCCGCCTCTTCACCTATGCCGCCTGGGCCGACAAATTCGACGGCCAGGCCCATAGCGTGCCGATCCGCGGCGTGGCGCTCGCCATGAAGGAAGCAGTGGGCACCATCGGCATCCTCTGCCCCAACGAGGCCCCGCTCCTCGGCCTCATCTCCACAGTCGCCCCCGCCATCGCCATGGGCAACCGCACCGTGGCCGTGGCCTCCGAGGCCTTCCCGCTCGCCGCGACTGATTTTTATCAGATCCTCGAAACCTCCGACGTCCCCGGCGGCGTGGTCAACATCCTCACCGGCTCCCACGCCGAGCTTGCCCCAACCCTCGCCAGCCACCTCGACATCGACGCGGTCTGGTCCTTCTCCTCGACCGACCTCTCCGGCGCGATCGAGAAGAAATCGGCAGGCAACCTCAAACGCACCTGGGTCAACAACGCCCGCGCGCGCGACTGGTATGCCGAAGACGCCAAAGCCTTCCTCGACGCCGCCACCGAGGTGAAAAACATCTGGGTGCCCTACGGCGAATAGGCTTCTTTTGGCCTGAAATACTCCGGGGGTGAGGCCCGAACGGGCCGAGGGGGCAGCGCCCCCTACTTGCCCCCGAGCCGCGCAAACCAGCGCCTGAGCCGCGAGCGTTTCTCCGCCGCACCCGCCTCGATCTCGTCCCAGCGATCCCCTGCCTTTTCAAGCGCGGGATCCATCATCCGCTCGCGGAACTGCATCCACGCCGCCCGCAAGAACAAAAGCGCAAGACCGAGGAAGACGAAAAAGAAGATGTTGAACCACGGAATGATCCGCACATCCGGCCCCTCCACGGGCCGGATCCCGACCGCGTTGGGATAGATCGACAGGAACCGGTTGCGCCAGCCGTAGTGGGTGATCACCACCCAGTTCTCCTGCCCCGGAGGCGAGATACTTGCCGCCGCCTCGGCCTGCAGGTCGGAGCTGTCAAACTTGAAATAGGGTGGCCAGATCCAGCCCGAATCCTCGTTGCGATAGACCATCACCCCCTCGGCTTCGCGCGGCACGAACCCAAAGAGCCAGGCTTTCTGCCGCTGGGTATTGATGAGACGCAGATCGCGTGTCGCAAGATCGGCACCACCGCTGTCGGCCTGTGCATAGAAAATCCGGTTCCAACCGGAAAGATCGGTCCGGATCACCTCGGTCGAGGTGATCCTAGCCAGATCATGCTGTGGCAAAACGTAGTGCAGAAACGAACCAACGAGGAGCACAACCAGCACCCGGAAGGTGATCTTCACATATCTCATTTCTGCCCTCACCCCTTCACATCAATTCGCATTCGTCAAATACAGGATCACCGGAACCGCAACGGTCGGCACGATATAGACCAGAAGGATCAGCCGCCTGCCAAAGCCTTGCTGATACTCTAACATCCCCTCCTCGACATATTCGGCCCGGCCACCCAAATCCTCGCCTTCGGAGGTCTCCTTGTCCCATCGCTTCTCAAGGCTCTCGCGATGCACCGAGCGGAAATAGACCGACAGGCTCAAGTAGACGACCGTCAGCGCCCCATATCCAAAGATAATCAGCTTGAGAAAAGCCATCTCTGCCTCCCGTCCGGATGGACACTTCAAGATTTAGGCACGTTCAGTCAGAATACAAAGACCCATACCCAAAATCCGGACCCGATAATGCCCGAAACCTTCCTCCGCCTCACCCCTGAAGCCGCCCCCGCCGAAACCGGCGCCCCCGCGCCCGACCGGCTGATTTCTGGAAATCCAGAATTCACCACATGGAACGTCGAAGAGCGCGACGGCCTTTATTGCGGCATTTGGCGCTCGACGCCGGGCAAGTGGCGGATTGTCTACGACGAATGGGAATATTGCCACATCCTCGAAGGCCATTCGATCCTGACCGAAGACGGTGGCGCGCCTCGCCACGTCAAGGCGGGCGACAGCTTTATCCTACGCCCCGGCTTCACAGGCACTTGGGAAGTGGTCGAGACCACCACCAAAGACTACGTGATCCGCCTCTAGCCTTCCGCGCTCTCGCCCAGATCCGGCCCCGGATCTGCGGCGACCGCCTCGTTAATCGCATCGGGGTCAGCAATATACGGCGGCAGCTCAACTCCGCGGTAGGCCAGCTCTTCGCCTTCGATCCGCACCGAATCCTCATAGGTGCGGATGACAACCTTCGTGCCCATCTCGATCCGGTCGAAGAGATCGATGATGTCCTGATTAAAGAGGCGGATACACCCGGCAGAGCCGGAATTGCCGATCGAGCCCAGATCATTGGTGCCGTGGATGCGGAAATAGGTGTCCTTGCCGCCGCGATAGAGATAGAGCGCCCGCGCGCCCAAGGGGCTGGCAAGGCCGCCGGGAATACCGCCCGCGAAGGGTCCATACACTTCTGGCTCGGTCCTCAGCATATTGGCCGTCGGCGTCCAACCCGGCCATTCGGCCTTGCGCCGGATCACGGTCGTGCCGCGCAGGCCCTTGCCCTCGCGCCCGACGGCGATGGGATAGCGCAGGGCGGTTCCATCCTCGAGAACGTAGTAGAGGAACTTGGCGAAAGGATCGATCTCGATTGTCCCCGGCCCTTCATCGCCCGGATACAGGATCAAGACCTTGTGGTTGGCACCCTCGAGATATTCTGTCGGAATGCCGGGCAGGTGATAGCCGTCGTCCTCGAGCGGGCCATATCCCTCTAGAAATACCGGCTCGGGAGGAGGCAACTCTTCAAGCGGCTCCTGAACGCAGGCGGCAAGGCTGCTTGCCAGCGCAAAGCCCATCGCAAGGCGCACAAGGCCCCTACCGCCAAGAATCGTCGCTATCATATCTGGTTCGTCCCCCAAGGTTCGGGGAGTGATAGCATTTTGCCGCCTTCACGCAACCACTGGGAGACAGGTTCACACGATTGCGATGAGCGGGTGACAGGCCGCTGTCAAAGCGCCAGACTGGTTGCAAACGGGGAGAACCGGATGCGACTGGACGGAAAAACAGCACTGGTGACCGGCGGCGGATCGGGCTTCGGGGCCGGTATCGCCCGCAAGTTTTCGGCCGAGGGCGCCCGCGTTGTGGTGGCCGATATCAACCCCGACGCCGCCCGTTCAGTCGCGGCTGAAATAGGCGGCATCGCCGTCATGGTCGATGTCTCCGACAACGCCTCGGTCGCGGCCCTCGCCTATGAAGCCGCGGACGCGCTGGGCGACATTGATATCCTCGTCAACAACGCCGGAATCACCCACCTGCCGCAGCCGATGGAAGAGGTGAGCGAAGCCGATTTCGACCGGGTCCTCGCCGTCAACGCCAAATCGGTCTACCTGACAGCCCGCCACTTCGTTCCCGCCATGAAGGCGCGCCGCTCGGGCGCAATCCTCAACATCGCCTCGACCGCCGGTCGCAGCCCCCGCCCCAACCTCAACTGGTATAATGCCTCGAAAGGCTGGATGATCACCGCCACGCAAACGATGGCGGTCGAGCTTGCCCCCCACGGTATCCGCGTCAACGCCCTCAACCCCGTCGCCGGAGAAACACCCCTCCTTTCCTCTTTCATGGGCGGCGACACGCCCGAAAACCGAGCGCGGTTTCTCTCAACCATTCCCCTGGGCCGCTTCTCGACCCCCGAAGACATCGGCAACGCCGCCGCATTCCTTTGCTCGGACGAAGCCTCGATGATCACCGGCGTCGCGCTCGAGGTCGACGGCGGGCGCTGCATATGACGCCCGGGCCCCGCAACCTTCTGACGGATGTGCCCGGCCTACTGGTCGGCAACGCCAGCGATCCCCGCCTCAAATCCGGCGTGACGGTCGTCCTCGGCGAGAAGCCCGTGACCGCTGGCGTCCATGTCATGGGCGGCGCCCCCGGAACCCGCGAGACAGAGCTTCTGGCCCCCGACAGGCTGGTGAGCGAGGTGGACGCCATCGTTCTCTCCGGTGGCTCTGCATTTGGCCTCGACGCCGCCTCAGGCGTGGCTGATGCCCTTCGCCTTCAGGGCCGCGGCTTTGCCGTTGGCCCGGCGCGCGTGCCCATCGTTCCGGCGGCCATCCTCTTCGATCTCCTGAACGGCGGCGACAAGGACTGGCCCCAAAATCCCTACCGCGCCCTCGGCGAACAGGCCCTCAGCGCCGCCTCGACCGATTTCGCCCTTGGCACCGCCGGTGCAGGCGCCGGCGCCACCACCGCAACCCTCAAAGGCGGCCTCGGTTCAGCCTCGATCCGTCTTGAAAGCGGCATCACCGTCGCCGCCCTCGCCGCCGTCAACGCGCTCGGCTCGGCCACGGTCGGCGATGGCCCGCATTTCTGGGCCGCCCCTTGGGAGGAGATAGGCGAATTCGGAGGCCTCGGCGCCGCCACGACCTACCCGATGGGCCCGCCCACCACCAAACGCGGCCCCGCGCAGAACACCACAATCGCCATCGTCGCCACAGATGCCCCGCTCACCAAGGCCGAGTGCACCCGCCTCGCCATTGCCGCCCACGACGGCATGGCCCGCGCTCTTGTGCCCAGCCACACCCCCTTCGACGGCGACCTCGTCTTCGCCCTTTCGACAGGCAGATCCAGCGCCACCGCCGACCCGATCCTCCTCGGGCACGCCGCCGCCACCTGCCTCGCCCGTGCTATCGCCCGCGGTGTCTATCTCGCCTCTGAGGAGCCGGGTGATCTCCTGCCCACATGGTCGACCAAATACGGCTGATCTTCTTTTGGCTCTGAAATACTCCGGGGTGAATGGGCCGCAGGCCCAGAGGGGCAGCGCCCCTAATGCCCCAACAGAGTCGCAACCAAAGAGCTTTCGGGATCGGTCAGATCCTCGATCACATCGAAATGATGCCGGCCCAGAACGACGACCCGCTGCACCCCCCAGGCATCGGCCAGCCAACGCGCCTGATCCAGAAAAACGGGCCGCTCCTCGGCGCCAACCCAGACCGTCACCGGCAAGCCGACGCTGTCGAGACGCAGGGGGCTTTCAAACATGGCTTCCTCGCGCGAAATACGCAGGGTCTGGTTCATCGTCGTCTGTATCAAAGGCCCAAGCTCAGCCACCGGCGAGATCGGCACGATCTGCTCGACGCGGCTGCGCCACGGCGGTGCGAGATCGGCGCAAGCCATGCGCGCCACCAGTTGCCCGCCTGCAGAATGGCCAACCAGCCGGATCGGCCCGGGGATCCGCGCGGCCGCCGCGGCGATCGCCGCCTCCACCTGTAGGGTGATCCCTGAAATCCGTATATCAGGGCAAAGATCATAGCTCGGAATTGCAACGGCCCAGCCCTGGGAGACGGGCCCGGCCGCCAGATGCGACCAATAGGACTTGTCGCCCTCCATCCAATAGCCGCCATGGACAAAGACCACGAGCCCCTTAGCCAACCGGTCCGGATGAAACAGGTCAAAGGCCATCCGAGGCCCCTCGCCATAGCGCAGATCAAGCTCGCAGGTCGCCTCCTCGCGAAAAGCCCGCGCCGCTGCCTCCCAGCGGGCCGGGTACTCCGCGCCCCCCGGAATATAGGCGGCATTCGAATAGGCTTCATCCAGGTTCATGCTATACGTCTTCCCCGAATCCGCTGGACCTCCGATACGTCCCGTGATTTAGATATGATCAAATTTCCGGGAGAGAGTCATGCTCGATCATACCACCAATCTCAAATCGCTCCTCAAGAACCCCTCGCTCCTGCGCGAAGACGCCTTCCTCGCGGGTGAATGGGTCGGCGGCGCGGGCGGCGCCACCTTCGACGTTTATAACCCCGCACGCGGCGATGTCATCGCCAAGGTTGCGGATCTGAGCCGCGCCGACGTCGCCAAGGCCATCGAGGTCGCCTACAAGGCCCAGAAAGAGTGGGCCAAGCTCACCGGCAAGGCCCGCGCCAATATCATGCGTAAATGGTTCGACCTGATGATGGCCAATCAGGACGACCTTGCCATCATCATGACCGCCGAACAGGGCAAGCCCGTGGCCGAGGCCAAGGGCGAAATCGCCTATGCCGCCTCTTTCGTCGAATGGTTCGGCGAGGAAGCCAAGCGCATCTATGGCGAAACGATCCCCGGCCACATGGCCGACAAGCGCATCACCGTGATCAAGCAGCCGATCGGCGTCGCCGCCGGCATCACACCGTGGAACTTCCCCTCGGCGATGATCACCCGCAAGGCCGCGCCGGCGCTCGCCGCCGGCTGTTCCTTCGTCCTGCGCCCCGCTTCCCAGACGCCGCTTTCGGCCCTCGCCCTCGCGGTCCTCGCCGAAGAGGCGGGCGTCCCGAAAGGCGTTTTGTCGATCGTCACCTCGAGCCGCGCTTCGGATATCGGCAAGGAATTCTGCGAGAACCACAAGGTTCGCAAACTGACCTTCACCGGCTCGACCGAAGTTGGCCGCATCCTGCTGCGCCAAGCCGCCGATCAGGTGATGAAATGCTCGATGGAGCTTGGCGGCAACGCCCCCTTCATCGTCTTTGACGACGCCGACATCGACGAAGCCGTGGCCGGCGCCATCGCCTGCAAATTCCGCAACAACGGCCAGACCTGTGTTTGCGCCAACCGCATCTATGTCCAGAAGGGCGTCTATGACGAGTTCGCCGCCAAGCTGAAGATCGCCGTCGAGGCGCTCCCGGTGGGCGACGGCCTCACCGCTGGCACCGCGCTCGGGCCGCTGATCGAGGCCTCGGCCGTCGACAAGGTGCGCGAGCACCTCAAGGACGCGCTCGCCAAGGGCGGTCAGGTTCTCACCGGCGGCAAAGAGCACGAGCTTGGCGGCAACTTCTTCCAGCCGACAATCGTCACTCATGCCACCAAAGACATGGTCGTCGCCAATGACGAAACCTTCGGCCCCTTTGCCCCGCTCTTCATGTTTGAAGACGAGGACGATGTGATCGAACAGGCCAACGACACGATCTTTGGCCTTGCCTCCTATTTCTACGCCAAGGACGTGAGCCGCGTGACCAAGGTCGCCGAGGCGCTGGAATACGGGATCGTCGGCATTAACACCGGCATCATCTCGACCGAGGTCGCCCCGTTCGGCGGCGTCAAGCAATCGGGCCTTGGCCGCGAAGGCAGCCACCACGGCATCGAAGACTATCTCGAGATGAAATACATCTGCCTGTCCGTCTAAGGATGGCTTGGCCGGAGCGCCCTGTGGTGCTCCGGCCTAGAACCTGATCCAGCCGAGGCCCTCTTCGGTCCGTCCGGCGGGATGATATTCCCCACTGACCCAGCCCTGATATCCGTCCCGGTCGAGCCGGGCGAAGAAGGCCGGATAGTCGATGTCGCAAGCCACGGGTTCGTGCCGGCCCGGAAAGCCGCCCACCTGAACATGGGTCACGCGGGGGGCCATCTTCTCCCATGCGCCCATCACATCGCCGGTGATCCGGTGCGCGTGATAGGCGTCGAACTGAAGGCCAAGATTTGGCGCGGCCACGGCATCTAGGATGCGGGCAGCCAGATCGTAGTTGGCCAAGAAATAGCCGGGCATATCGAAACGGTTGATCGGCTCGATGGTAAGCGCCTGACCCGGTGCCTCGGCGGCGGCCCAGCGCAGGTTTTCGGTCATTGTCGCCTCGGCCTCGGGGCCATCGGCCACGCCAGCCATCAGGTGAATGAACTTTGCCCCCAGCGCCTCGGCATAGCGCAGGGTGCGGCGGAAATCCTTGCGGAACCTCTCTTCACCCCCCGGCACGGCGGCAAAGCCGCGCGGGCCATCGGCATAGTTGGGCGGCGGGCAGTTGATGAGCGCGAGCGTCAGGTCGTTGATCTCGAGAAGCCGCCGGGTTTCGGGCGCGGGCATATCGTAGGGAAAGAGGATCTCCACGGTGTCAAACCCGGCCTTCCGCGCCGCACCGAAGCGTTCGGGCATGGGCAACTCGGTGAAGAGAAGGGTCAGGTTGGCGCAAGGTTTGGGCATTTGGCTCTCATCGGGTCCGATAGCGACACTGGTGTTTGTGGCAAACGGTCGGAAATGAGCAAGACCAAACTCGCCAGACGGATCATCACGGCGCAAATAGATTTCGCGATTTCAGATGGCCGATACCCTTTCCCCCATTGCCCCCAAGCCCGCAGGCGGCATGATCGCCGCCAATGCGGTCTGTATGGTGTCGATGATTTCCTGGGCGGCCGGTTTCCCTGCGGCCGAGCACCTGCTGACGATCTGGGATCCCCTTGCCGCCGCGACCGCCCGGTTTCTCGTCGCATTGTGCATCCTGATCCCGCTTTGGGCCATGATCGACGGCCCGCGCCGCCTGCTTCACGCGCGCTGGGGCAAGGGGGCACTGATCGGCGGGCTGGCCTTTGGTCTTGGCGCCTATCTTCTCTTGCTGGCGCAGGCACTCACCGATGCCGTGACCGTCGCCATCATCGCCGCCTCGAGCCCGATCGCCGCGACCCTGATCGAAATGGTCTGGGAGAAGCGGCGGCTGCGCCTGCCCTTCGTGTTCGGCCTTGCCGCGTCGATCGTCGGAGGGATCATCGCCACCGGCTCCGCGCCCCATGCCCAGCTTGGCCTCGGCGCCGCAGTCGCCGTCGTCTCGTGCTTCCTTTTTGCCTGGGGAAGCTGGGCGACGGTGCGCTTCCTGCCCGATCTCAGCCCCTTGGGCCGAACCAGCGTCACCCTCTCGGGCGGTTTGATCGTTCTGGCGGTGAGCCTTTTGGGTGGCATCGCGCTTGGCATCACCGATGCGCCCGCGCCGCTCGCCAAAGCGGCGGATGTCGAGGCGCTTCTGGTCTATGCCGTCTTCGGCATGGCGATCTCGCAGCTTCTGTGGATCATGTCGGTCGGGCGGATGGGGGTCGCGGTCGCCGCGTTCCACATCAACATATCGCCCTTCTATGTGATGGTGATCCTCTTCGCCCTTGGTGCCGCGTGGAGCTGGCCCCAATTTCTCGGTGCGGCGGTCGTTGGCCTTGGCGTTCTGATCGCCCAGCGCTAGGCTAAAAGTTCGGCTGCCGGAATGATCGGGAAGAATTCGCCGCCCGAGCGGATGCCGAACCAGTCCTCGCCCTCGACCGCCTGAGACTCGCCCAATTCGACCAGCCTGTAAAACGACTTGCGGTCGATCAGCGCCTCGAGGTTGCGGCGGATCAGGACGTAGGGTGAAGGCTCGCCGGTCGCCGGATCGCGCACCACGCGGATCGGATGTTCAGATCCTGCGATGGCCTTGTCGCCCACGTTGGTGAGAAACTCGAGCCCGCCCTCGACGGGGTCGAAATCCACCGCCACGAAAGGCGCGTCATCGACCTTGATACCGACCTTCTCGACCGGTGTGACAAGGAAATAATCGTCGCCATCCTTGCGGATGATCGAGGAGAAGAGCTTGACCAACTCGTGCCGCCCAATCGGCGTCCCCAAATAGAACCACGTCCCGTCCCGCGCGATCCGCATGTCGAGATCGCCGCAGAAGGGCGGGTTCCATAGGTGAACCGGCGGCGGACCTTTCTTGCGGGCGCTGCGGGCGGCGGCGGCGATCCCTTCGGGGGTGGCTTGTGGTTGGTCTGTCTTGCTCATACTGTTCATGCGTCCCTATCCCGGCCTAGCCTAGCCTGCGTTCTCGGCTTTGGGCAATGTCGCCCCTCTGTCAAATCCGAGCATCCCCCACCTTTGCTTGCCTCAACGTGCAATTGGTTATATTTCTTTACCAATAGCGAGGTGCGCCAATGGAAATGCCAAAGCCCAATCCTGATGTTCTGTCGAAAAAGGACAGGATTGTCAGTCGCTTGCAAGATGCGCTCCAAAACGGCGCGGTGATTCACGACGAGTCCGAAACGCGCGCATATGAGTGCGATGCGCTCTCGGCCTACCGCTGTCCGCCGCTTTGCGCCGTCCTGCCGAGCTCGACCGAAGAGGTTTCGGCCATTCTGAAGATCTGCCACGAGGAAGGCGTGCCCGTGGTCCCGCGTGGCTCGGGCACATCGCTTGCGGGGGGTGCCCTGCCTACGGCGGATGCGGTGATCCTTGGCGTGGCGCGGCTCAATGCGGTGCTGGAGACCGATTACCCCAACCGCTTCATCCGTGTGCAATCAGGGCGGACGAATCTCTCAGTTACCGGTGCGGTCGAGACCGACGGCTTCTTCTATGCCCCCGACCCCTCCTCGCAGTTGGCCTGCGCCATTGCAGGCAACATCGGCATGAACTCGGGCGGGGCGCATTGCCTCAAGTATGGCGTCACGACCAACAACCTCCTCGGCGTCACCATGGTGATGATGGACGGAACCATCATCGAGGTGGGCGGCGCGCATATGGATGCGGGCGGGCTCGACCTCTTGGGGGTGATCTGCGGCTCGGAAGGGCAGCTTGGCGTTGTCACCGAGGCAACCTTACGGATCCTGCCCAAGCCCGAAGGCGCGCGGCCTGTGCTGATCGGCTATGACAGCAACGAGGTTGCGGGGACATGCGTCTCCGACATCATCAAGGCGGGCGTGCTGCCTGTGGCCATCGAATTCATGGATCGCCCGTGTATCGAAGCGACCGAAGCTTTCGCCAAGGCCGGCTATCCGATGTGCGAGGCGCTTCTGATCATCGAGGTTGAAGGCAGCCCTGCCGAGATCGACGAACAGCTGGCCGTGATCAAAGAGATCGCCCGCCGCCACAACCCGGTCGAACTGCGCGAGGCGCAGGATGCCGACGAGGCGGCCCGCATCTGGCTGGGCCGGAAATCCGCCTTCGGCGCGATGGGCCAGATCAACGACTATATGTGTCTTGACGGGACGATCCCCGTCTCCGAATTGCCCTACGTCCTGCGCCGCATTGGCGAGATGAGCAAGGAATATGGCCTCGGCGTCGGCAACGTCTTCCACGCGGGCGATGGCAATATGCACCCTCTGATCCTTTACGATGCCAACAAGCCCGGCGATCTCGAGCTTTGCGAGGCCTTTGGCGCCGATATCCTCAAGCTTTGTGTCGAGGTCGGCGGCTGCCTGACGGGCGAGCATGGCGTCGGCATCGAGAAACGCGATCTGATGACGGTTCAATTTTCGCCCGAAGACCTCGAGGCGCAGATGCGGGTGAAGGACGTGTTCGATCCAGAATGGCTTCTCAATCCCGCCAAGGTCTTTCCGCTGGCCTCAAGCGAGGCGCGTCGCGCCCAGAGCGGGGAAGCCGCATGATCAGGCCGAATTCGGAAGAAGAACTGGCCGGCATCGTTGCTGGCGCCAAAAGGGCCTTGAGCATTCAGGGCGGCGGCACACGCGGCTTTGCCGACAATGCCACCGGCGAGCGCCTGACGTCCGCCGCGATCACGGGTATCACCCTTTATGAACCCGGCGCCTTGACGCTTGTCGCCCGCGCCGGAACGCCCGTTGAAGAGATCCGCGAGCGGCTTGCCAAGGACAACCAGCGCCTGCCGTTCGAGCCGATGGACCATCGCGCGCTTCTGGGGACCACGGGCGAGCCGACCATCGGTGGTGTCGTTGCCGCAAACGTCTCCGGCCCTCGCCGCGTGATGGTTGGCGCGGCGAGGGACTATGTGCTTGGTCTGCGCTTCGTAGACGGGCGCGGCACCGTGATCCGCAATGGCGGGCGGGTGATGAAGAACGTGACGGGCTATGACCTCGTGAAGCTCCTTTCGGGAAGCTATGGCACGCTTGGCATCCTCACCGAGGTGAGCCTCAAGGTGCTGCCGAAGGTCGCCGCAAGCGCGACCGTCGTGCTCAAGGGGCTTTCCGACGCGCAGGCCGTTGCCGCGATGGCGGCGGGCCTTGGCTCGCCCTTCGAGGTGAGTGGCGCATCGCACAATCCCGGCACTGGCGAGACCCTTCTGCGCCTAGAGGGCTTTGCAGAGTCGGTGCGCTATCGCTCTGAGCGGCTGGCAGAGTTGCTCAAACCCTTCGCCCCACCGCGGATCGAGGCCAACCCCGATGCCGTTGCCAAGCTTTGGGCCGCGATCCGCGATGTGACCGCTTTTGCCGGGAAAGACGGCGATGTCTGGCGGCTTTCGGTCAAGCCGAGCGATGCGCCCGCGCTCGTGGCGCGTGCCGGTGCCAAGCAGGCGCTCTACGATTGGGGCGGCGGTCTGGTCTGGCTTCGGGCCGAAGCCGACACCGACCTGCGCGCCAGCCTCGGCGCATTCGCGGGCCACGCGACCCTGATCCGCGCCAGCGCCGAAACCCGCGCGCGCCTTGGCGTTTTCCAGCCTGAGCCTGCGCCGCTGGCGCGGCTCTCCGCTGGCCTTCGCGCCCAGTTCGATCCCCGCGGGATCCTTAATCCCGGCATGATGGGCTGACGATGCAGACGACCTTTACCCCCGAACAGCTTACCGATCCGGGCATCCAGCGCGCCAACGAGATCCTGCGCGCCTGCGTGCATTGCGGCTTTTGCACAGCCACCTGCCCGACCTATCAGGTCTTGGGCGACGAGCTCGATAGCCCGCGTGGCCGTATCTATCTCATCAAGGATATGCTCGAGAACGAGCGTATCCCCGATGCCAAGACGGTCGGCCATATCGACCGCTGCCTCTCGTGCCTTGCCTGCATGAGCACCTGCCCCTCGGGCGTGCACTATATGCACCTGATCGACCACGCCCGCGCCTATGTGGAAAACCACTACAAACGTCCGCTGACCGATCGCGCCCTGCGCTGGGTCTTGGCACGGATCCTGCCCTATCCCGGGCGGTTCCGCCTCGCCCTTCTCGCGGCCAAGATCGGCCGGCCCTTCGCCCGCCTCCTGCCCGATCCGCGCCTGCGGGCGATGATCGCCATGGCGCCGAAGCGCATCCCGCCAGTGAGCCGCAACGACGATCCGCAAAGTTTCGCGCCCATCGCCCCCCGCAAGATGCGTGTGGCGCTGATGACGGGCTGCGCGCAGAAGGCGCTCAACACAGATATCAACGACGCGACGATCCGGCTCCTCACACGCCTTGGCTGCGAAGTGGTGATCGCCGAGGGCGCGGGCTGTTGCGGGGCGCTGACCCATCACATGGGAAAGGAAGACGAAAGCCACGCGACCGCGGCGAAGAACATCCGCGCATGGGCGGCCGAGATGGATGGCGACGGGCTTGATGCCATCGTCATCAACACCTCAGGCTGCGGCACCACGGTCAAGGACTATGGGCATATGTTCCGCAACGAGCCGCTCGCGGCCGATGCGGCGCGGGTCTCGAAGATCGCGATGGATGTGAGCGAAGTTCTCTCCAGGCTCGATTTCCCCGCCTCGCCAGCCGCACAGGAAATGCGCGTGGCCTATCACGCGGCCTGTTCGCTCCAGCACGGGCAGAAGATCAAGACCCTGCCGAAAGACCTTTTGAAAAAGGCCGGTTTCACGGTTCTCGAACCTGCCGACCCGCACCTCTGCTGCGGCTCTGCCGGCACCTATAACCTGATGCAGCCCGAGATCTCCGGCCAGCTGAAGGCCCGCAAGGTCCGCACGCTCGAGGCGCTTACCCCCGATGTCATCGCAGCCGGCAACATCGGCTGCATGATGCAGATCGGTTCGGGCACCGGTGTTCCGGTGGTCCACACGGTCGAGCTTCTGGATTGGGTCACCGGCGGGCCGATCCCGCCGACGATGGGCGAGCACGGGCGGCCCAAGTCGGATATTCCAATTCTGCGCTGATGGCGTAAGCTGGCCTCGGCCCCGCAGCAAGACGGGGCGTCGAGGACGACAGGATGATCCCTCTCATTCGCTCGCTTACATTTTGGCTCTGCCTCGCTTCCGGCGTGGCGGCGCAAGGTTCTGGCTTGGTGTCCCTGCAAACGGGTCAGGCCGGGCGCGGTTGGGAAGGTGTCGGGCGCGTCGACATCGACGGCAAGGGCTTTTGCAGCGGAGCGCTTATTTCGGAAGACCTCGTCCTGACGGCAGCCCACTGTCTTATCGACAAAGACGGCACACAGATCGCGGCCAACCGCTTCCATTTTCTCGCAGGCCTGCGCACGGGCCGCGCCGAAGCCTATCGCGATGTGCGGCGGGCGGTGGCGCACCCTGCCTACGTCCTCCGCACCGGACGCAAAAGCACCGAGGCCGTTCCATTCGATCTGGCCCTTCTTGAGTTGAGCCAGCCTATCCGCACCTCGAAGGTCGCGCCTTTTCCGATTTCCGGCGATGTGGAAAGCGCCGACGAACTTGCCGTTGTGTCCTACGCCCGTGACCGCGACACGGCCTCATCGCTGCAAGACCTCTGCGGCGTGATCGCCGTTCAGGACGGGATCGTGATCATGGATTGCGATGCCGATTTCGGCGCAAGCGGCGCGCCGGTGTTTGCGGTTCGGGGTGGCGTGGCGCAGGTGGTTTCTATCATCTCGGCCATGGCCATGCTCGAAGATCAGCCTGTCAGCATCGGCCCCGACCTTGGCGCGGCGTTCGAAGACCTGATGACCCACTTCACCGAATCCGCCCCCGTTTGGTCGAGTGGCGGCCAGAGGGTCATCACCCCCGGCGAGCGCACCGACACGGGCGCGAAATTCGTCCAGCCCTAGGCTCTTGAAAGGGTCCGAAGCCGCCCCCAAATCATGAGGACCGAGGTGCCAATCGGGCCTCGGATCACTGCCTGTCCCTTCGGGAAGGCCCAACGTTGTCGCTCACTGGAGGATAACCCATGCGCACATTTGATCTCACGCCCCTTTACCGTTCCACTGTCGGATTCGACCAAATCGCCGACCTGATGGACCGCGTTTTCGCCAGCGAAACCCCTGGCCAGAGCTACCCCCCCTATAACATCGAGAAGACCGCCGAAGACGGCTGGCGCATCTCGATCGCCGTTGCCGGCTTTGCCGACGAAGACCTCGCCGTCGAGGTCCGCGAGAACACCCTCTTCGTCTCGGGCCGCAAGTCCGCCGAAGACGAAGCCCGCGTGTTCCTGCATCGCGGCATTGCGACCCGCGCCTTCGAGCGCCGCTTCCACCTTGCCGACCATGTGCATGTGAAAGGCGCGAGCCACGAGAACGGGATGCTCAACATCGACCTGCAGCGCGAAGTGCCCGAGGCCCTCAAGCCGCGCCGAATTGAAATTGCTGGCGCCTCGCCGGTCGAGCGCGATTTAGTGGATGCCAAGGCCGTTAACTAATCCAATAAGTTGAACGGACGACAAACGCGGGCTCTCAGCCCGCGTTTTTTTTGTGCAAGTGCCACTCTGAAGACTTGGCAGGATTGGATTTGCCCCCCTAGTCTGATCGAGCCGCACAAGAATATGGATCATGATGCGCCACGTCACCGATTTACCGCGCGAAGTCATGGAGATTCCCGATCAGGGGATCATTCTAAGTGATGGGTGCCGGCTGTCGGCGCGGATCTGGCTGCCGAAGGATGCCCCTCTTGATCCTGTTCCGGCGGTTCTTGAATACATCCCCTACCGCAAGCGCGACGGAACCCTGCCGCGCGACGAGCTGATGCATCCCTATTTCGCCGGACACGGCTATGCCGCCGTGCGGGTGGATATGCGCGGCAATGGCGACAGCGAAGGGCTGATGGCCGACGAATACACCGAACAGGAATTGTCGGATGCCTGCGAGGTGATTGCGTGGCTTGCCGCGCAGCCGTGGTGCTCGGGCAAGGTCGGCATGATGGGAAAGAGCTGGGGTGGGTTCAATTGCCTGCAGACAGCGGCGCTGCGCCCTCCGGCGCTGAAGGCCGTGGTGACAGTTTGCTCAACCACCGACCGCTTTGCCGACGACATACATTTCAAGGGCGGCTGCCTTCTGGGCGAAAACCTCGGCTGGGGCGCGGTCATGCTTTCCTTCTCCTCACGCCCGCCCGATCCGATGCTGCGCAACGACTGGCGCGACGACTGGATGCGGCGGCTCGAGAACGAGCCGTTCCTGTCGCCCCTTTGGGCCAGCCACCAGTCGCGCGATGGGTATTGGAAGCACGGGTCGGTCTGCGAGGATTACAGCGCGATCGAGGCGCCGGTTCTGTCGATCGGCGGCTGGGCCGACAACTATATGAACACGGTCTCGCATCTGGTCTCGAACCTCTCGGTTCCGGCCAAGGGGATCGTCGGCCCATGGGTGCACCAGTATCCACACACCGCCGTGCCCGGCCCGCAGATCGGCTTTCTGCAAGAGGCGCTGCGCTGGTGGGATCGGTGGCTGAAGGACATTCCGAACGGGGCCGAAGATGACCCGGCCTATCGGGCCTACCTTCTCGACAGCGCCCCGCCCGATGCCAACGCGGGCGACCGGCCCGGCGTCTGGCTGGCCGAGCAGGACTGGCCAAGTGCGCGGACGAGCGAAGCGACACTGCACCTGACCGATGGCGGCCTCGCCCTCGAGGCAGGAGCGTTGTCGAAAACGGTCTCGACGCCCCAACATCTGGGAATGCACACGGGCGAGTTTTTCCCCATGGGCCGCAATGCCGAGATGCCCGGCGACCAGCGGCCCGACGATGCGCTTTCGGTCTGTTTCGATACCGCTCCGCTTGAAGCACCACTTGCTCTGCTCGGCGCGCCGGTGATCGAGCTCGTCCTGACAACCGACAGCCCCCGCGCCTTCATTGCGGCCCGCCTGTGCGACGTAGCGCCCGACGGCTCTTCGGTTCGCATCTGCCACGGTATTCTCAACCTGTCGCACCGCGACAGCATGGAGCATCCCTCCGACCCAGCCCCCGGCGAACCGCTGGCGATCCGCCTCACCCTCGACCAGACCGGCTATCGCCTTGCCGCAGGTCATCGTCTGAGGCTCGCCCTTTCGACGACCTACTGGCCGTTCGTCTGGCCTTCGGCCGAGGCTGCGACGCTTGCTCTTTTGTCGGGCCAGCTGACTTTGCCCGTTCACCCCGGCGCGGAGATCGACGAATGGGCATTCCCGCCGGCAGAGGCGGCGCGCCCTGCCAACCTTCTGACGCTTCGCGAGGGCGCGTCCTCTCGCTCGATCGACCATGACTTGATCACGGGAATCCACCGTCTGATCGTCGCCAACGACGAGGGCGCCACCGAAAACCTTGATCACGGGCTTTGCACCGCTGAGTCCAGTCACGAGGTCTGGTCAATCCAAAGTGATGACCCACTTTCAGCGCGGGTCGATATTGTCTGGAATCAGGAGCTTTGTCGCGGTGCGTGGCGCGTCGCCACCGAGGCTTCGGCTTCGATGTGGGCCGACAAAGAGATGTTGCATATGCAGGCGAAGATCATCGCCAAGGAGGGTGGTCACGAAGTTTTCGCAAGGGAATTCAAGGATTCAGTAGCCAGAGACCACCTCTAGGGGCCACAATCATGAAAGATTGTTGCCGCGTCGAGAGAATCGCGGTTATTGATTGGTCAATCAATAAAACTATCAGGGAGACTAACATGAACGACGAACTCAAATACCTCGCTGGGCGGGCCGCCCAGGGCCGGGTCAGCCGCCGTGCCTTCATGGGCCGCGCTGCTGCACTCGGCATCAGTGCCGGTATGGCCGGCAATATGCTGGCCTCGGCCGTGTCCGCTCAGGGCGCTGTCAAGGGCGGCACCCTGCGGATCGGCTCTGTCGGCGGGGAAAGCACCAACAGCCTCGATCCGGCACTCGCCGCAAGCCAGGTTCCCTATCACAACCTGCACCAGTTCGGTGAAACGCTGGTCGAAGTGAAGGCCGACGGCAGCATCGGCTACCGCCTTGCCGAGTCGGTTGAATCCACCCCCGACGCGAAGACGTGGATGTTCAAGATGCGCAGCGGCGTCGAATTCCACAACGGCAAGACCGTGACCGCCGAAGACGCGATGCGCACGATGGAGCGTCATTCGAACGACGACGCACAGTCGGGCGCCCTTGGCATCATGCGCGGCATCGAGTCGATGAAAGTTGACGGCGACGTGTTCTCCGTCACCCTGTCGACCCCCAATGCCGACCTTCCCTACCTCTTGGCCGACTATCACCTGCAGATCCAGCCGGATGGCGGCTTTGACGATCCGGGCGCGGGCATTGGCGCTGGCGCCTATATGCTCGAGGCCAACGAGCCCGGCGCACGGCACCTCTGGAAGAAGAACCCCAACTACTGGGACGACAGCCGCGGCCATGTCGACGAGGTCGAGATCCTCGTCATCAACGATGCAACCGCCCGTATGGCGGCGCTTCAGTCGGGTCAGGTCCATATCGTCAACCGCGTCGACCCCAAGGTGGCCCAGCTTCTCGGCCGCTCGCCGGGCGTGCAGGTCGTCAACGTGGGCGGTCCGGGCCACTATGTGTTCATCATGCACTGTGACACCGAGCCCTTTGCCAACAATGACCTGCGGATGGCGCTGAAACTGGCGATCAACCGTCAGGAGATGGTCGACAAGATCCTCAACGGCTATGGCACGGTCGGCAACGATTTCCCGATCAACGCGGCCTATCCGCTCTTTGACGAGACGATCCCGCAGCGCGAATACGATCCCGCAGCGGCCGCCGAATACTACAAGAAGTCGGGCCATGATGGTTCGCCGATCGTGCTGCGCGTCGCAGACGGTGCCTTCCCGGGCGCTGTTGAAGCCGCCCAGCTCTATCAGCAGTCGGCCGCTGCCGCTGGTATCCCGCTTGAGATCAAGCGCGAGCCCAACGATGGCTACTGGTCGGATGTCTGGAACGTCCAGCCGTTCTGCGCCTCCTACTGGGGTGGCCGGCCGGTGCAGGACCAGATGTATTCGACGGCCTATCTGTCGACCGCAGACTGGAACGACACCCGCTTCAACGACCCGCATTTCGACGAGCTTCTGCTGTCGGCCCGTGCCGAACTGGATCTCGGCAAGCGCAAGGGCATCTACAGCGAGATGGCCCATATCATGCGTGACGAAGGCGGCCTGATCTGCCCGATGTTCAACGACTATGTCGATGGACTGTCAGACAAGATCCAAGGTTGGGAAAAAGACGGCACCGGCGAACTCATGGGTGGCCGTGCCAGCCAGGTATGTTGGTTGGCCTAACCGGGTGAAAGGTATGCACCCGATTGTAAAACTCCTGTCCCAGCGCATCGCGCTGGGACTCCTCCTGATCCTTGCCACATCGGCCCTGATCTTTGCAGGAACCCAGATCCTTCCCGGCGACGTGGCACAGTCCATTCTAGGGCAGTCCGCGACCCCTGAAGCCCTCGCCAACCTGCGAGAAGAGCTCGGGCTCAACGAACCTGCCCTGACCCGCTATTTCGACTGGCTCCTGGGCGCGCTGCACGGCGATCTCGGCACCGCGCTGACCAATGGCAAAGACATTGCCTCCTCGATGACCGGCCGGCTTGGCAATACCCTATTTCTCGCATTCTGGGCCGCGATCATCGCTGTCCCGCTTGCGCTTGTCCTCGGCCTCGTTGCCGCGCGATACGCGGGGCGCTGGCCGGACAAGCTCATCTCGGGCGTCACGCTCGCCACGATCTCCCTGCCGGAATTCGTCGTCGGCTATATCGTGATGTATATCTTCGCTGTGAATTACCGGCTGTTTCCGTCTACGTCGGTCATCTACGACAGCATGACCCTTTGGGAAAAGCTGAACGCCATTGCCCTGCCGGTGATCGTTCTGGTGCTCGTGGTCCTTGCGCATATGATGCGGATGACGCGGGCCGCGATCCTCAACGTGATGCAATCGCCCTATGTCGAGACGGCCGAACTCAAGGGCCTGCGTCCCGCGACGATCATCTCGCGCCACGCCTTCCCCAATGCGATTGCGCCGGTGGTGAACGTGGTGATGCTCAACCTCGCCTATCTCGTAGTCGGTGTTGTCGTTGTCGAGGTGGTGTTCGTCTATCCGGGCATCGGCCAGTATCTCGTTGACCACGTCTCCAAGCGCGACGTGCCGGTGGTTCAGGCCTGCGGCCTTGTCTTCGCGGCCGTCTATATTGGCCTGAATATCCTGGCCGATGTGATCTCTATTCTGACCAATCCCCGACTGAGGCACCCGAAATGAGACGGATCCCAATCTCCGCCCTTATCGGCCTGTTTTTCACAGCCCTGTTCTTTCTAAGCGCGATCTTTGCCGATTTCATCGCCCCCTACGGCATGGCCGAGGTCGTTTCCAATTCCATCTGGGATCCCATGTCGCGCGATCACCTTCTGGGCACCGACGCGCTTGGCCGGGACATGCTCAGCCGAATGATCTATGGCGGCCAGACCACGATCTATATCGCGACACTGGCGACGATCCTGAGCTTCACTCTCGGCTCGGTCCTTGGGTTCACCGCAGCAACACTTGGCGGCTGGATTGACCAGGCCCTCTCGCGCCTTGTCGATCTGGTCATGTCTGTGCCTTCGCTCATCCTCGCGCTGGTCGTTCTTTCGGTCATGCCGGTTTCGACGACTATCCTGATCCTTGTTATGGGCCTGCTCGATTCAACCCGCGTCTTCCGCCTGAGCCGTGCTGTCGCCGTCGACATCACTGTGATGGACTATGTCGAGGCCGCCCGCCTGCGCGGCGAGGGCACCCGCTGGATCGTCTTCCGCGAAATCCTTCCCAACGCCCTCTCGCCCTTGGTGGCCGAGTTGGGCTTGCGCTTCATCTTTGCAGTGCTTTTCATCTCGACGCTTTCCTTCCTCGGCCTCGGCGTTCAGCCGCCTCTGGCCGACTGGGGCGGCATCGTGAAGGAGAACAAGGAAGGCCTCGTCTACGGCATCCCCGCGGCCCTCGTGCCTGCGGTGGCCATCGCCGCCCTCGCGATCTCGGTCAACCTCGTTGCCGACTGGGTTCTCAACCGCACGACCAGCCTGAAAGGAGGCCGCGGTGCCTGAGACCCTGCTCGACATCAAGAACCTCAAGATCGAAGCCACCGTCTATCCGCCGGGCGAAGACCCGCACGACATCACCATCGTCGAGGGCGTGTCGGTCGGCCTCGAAGGCGGCAAAGTGCTTGGCCTCATCGGCGAATCCGGCGCTGGAAAGTCGACCATCGGCCTGTCGGCGATGGCCTATGGCCGCGGCGGCGTGCGGATCACCGGCGGCGAGGTCACGCTCAACGGCCGCGATATCCTCAAGCTCGGCCCCAAGGGCCTGCGCGGCCTGCGCGGTCGGGAAGTGACCTATGTGGCGCAATCCGCTGCCGCCTCGTTCAACCCGGCCAAGCGGCTCATGGAACAGGTGATCGAGGCCACGCTCAAACACGGCCTTTGCGGCCGCTCTGAGGCCGAAGCTCGCGCCGTCAAGCTCTTCCGCAAGCTCGGCCTGCCCAACCCTGAAACCATCGGCAACCGCTATCCCCACCAGGTCTCGGGCGGCCAGCTGCAGCGGGTGATGACGGCCATGGCCCTCTGCCCCGAGCCGAGCCTCGTGATCTTTGACGAACCCACCACCGCGCTTGACGTGACAACCCAGATCGACGTCTTGGCGGCGATCAAAGAGGCGATCCGCGATACCGGCGTTGCAGCGCTCTATATCACCCACGATCTTGCCGTCGTGGCGCAGGTCTCGGATCACATCCTCGTTCTGCGCAATGGCAACAAGGTCGAATACGGCCCCGTCAAGCAGATCATCGAAGACCCGCACGAGGACTATACCCGCGCGCTCGTCTCCGTCCGCTCGATCGACCACGAGGAGAAGAAGCCCGCCGAGCCCGTGCTGCGCGTCGACAACGTCACCGCCCGCTATAAGGGAACAAACTTCGACGTGCTGTCGAATGTGAGCGTCGACGTCGCCCCCGGCCAGACCCTCGCCATCGTCGGCGAAAGTGGCTCGGGCAAATCGACCCTCGCCCGCGCGATCACCGGCCTTTTGCCGCCTTCGGCAGGGCGGATCACATTTGCGGGCCGCACGCTGACCCCTGATCTAAAGACCCGCAGCAAAGACGACCTGCGCGAATTGCAGATGATCTATCAAATGGCCGATGTTGCGATGAACCCGCGCCAGACCGTCGGCACCATCATCGGCCGCCCGCTCGAATTCTACTTTGGCCTCAGGGGCGAGGAAAAGCATAAGCGCGTGCAAGAGCTTCTCGATCAGATCGAGATGGGCAAAGGCTTCATCGACCGCTACCCGGCCGAGCTTTCGGGTGGACAGAAACAGCGCGTCTGCATCGCCCGCGCATTGGCGGCCAAGCCCAAGCTCATCATCTGCGACGAGGTCACCTCGGCCCTCGACCCGCTGGTGGCAGACGGTATCCTCAAGCTCCTCCTCGAACTTCAGGCGCAGGAAGGCGTGGCCTATCTTTTCATCACCCACGATCTTGCTACGGTCAAAGCCATCGCCGACAGCATCGCCGTGATGTATCGCGGCAAGGTCGTCCGCTATGGACCAAAGACACAGGTGCTGACCCCGCCCTTCGACGACTACACCGATCTTCTTCTGTCGTCGGTCCCGGAAATGCGCCTCGGCTGGCTTGAACACGTCATCGAAACCCGCAAGATGGAGAGCGCCGGCAACTGATCCGGCCCTCCCGAACCCGAAGGCTGCCCCTCATGAACAAACTCCTGCTCATCATCCTTGATGGTGTTCCCTACGACAATTGGCGCCGCCTCTTCGGCAACCTCGAAGGCTGGGTGCAGGCCGGCGAGGCCCAGGTCTGGCGGATGCGCTCGGTGCTGCCGTCGATCTCGGCGACCTGTTATGCCTCGATCCACACCGGCATCTCGCCGCAGGTCCACCATGTCTATGGCAACGAATTCGTGCGCCGCCTCGATGTGCCGGACGTGTTCTCCGAAGTAACCCGCGCGGGCGGCCTGACTGGCGCCGTGGCGCATAGCTTCTGGTCCGAATTCTTCAATCGCCACCCCTTCGATTTCGTCAACGACATCGAATACGACGAGCCGGGTCAAAGCCCGATCAGTCATGGCCGATTTCACACGATGACCGGCTACGGCCACAACAACCAGATGACCCCTTCCGACGTCGATCTTTTCGCAACGCTCACCATGCTGTGCGAAAAGAAGGGGATAGACTACGGGATGCTGCATACCTGCACGCTTGACAGCATGGGCCACCGTTTCGGCCACGACAACACGCCGATGGACAACGCCTGCGAGGCGGTCGACGTGATGCTGCAACCCTTCCTCAAGCGCTGGCGCGATGCTGGCTACGAGGTGATCGTCACCGCCGATCACGGCCAATCAATTCGTGGCCACCACGGCGGCACGGGCAGCGATCAGCAAGATTTTGCGCTCTACTATTTCGGCCCGGCCAAAGGCCCCGCGCCCGACGCCCTGCTCGACCAGCTCCAGCTCGCCCCGACGATCCTCAAGCGCATGGGTGTGCCGATCCCCGCTACGATGACCGCCAAGCCGTTCCTCTCGTAAGGCTTCTTTTGGCCGAAAATACTCCGGGGTGAATGCCCGAAGGGCAGAGGGGCAGCGCCCCTCCCCCTAATGCGCCTCGGCCCAGTTCGATCCGCGCCCGGCATCGACCGAAAGCGCCACATCCATCTTCACGGCAGGGGCTGCTGCCCCTTCCATGATCTCGCGCGCGACACCGATAAGATCATCCGCAGCCGCCTCGTCGACTTCGAACAAAAGCTCGTCATGCACCTGCAAGAGCATCTTGGCAGGCAAATGCGCAATCGCCCCATCCATCCGGATCATCGCCCGCCTAATCACATCCGCTGCCGTGCCTTGGATCGGCGCGTTGATCGCCGCGCGGCGGGCAAAGCCGGCGCCCGGCCCTTTGGCGCCAATCTCGGGCGTGTGGATCTTGCGGCCAAAGAGGGTCTGCACAAAGCCGTTCTCCTTGGCGAAGGCCACGGTGTTGTCCATATAGGCGCGGATGCCGGGGAAGCGCTCGAAATAGCGGTCGATAAACCCCTGCGCCTGATCCCGCGGGATGCGCAGGTTGCGGGCAAGGCCGAAGCCCGAAATCCCATAGATCACGCCAAAGTTGATGGCCTTGGCCTGCCGCCGGATATCCGGCGTCATCTGATCAAGCGGCACGTCAAACATCTCGGATGCCGTCATCGCGTGAATATCATGCCCCTCGCGGAACGCCATCTTCAGCGCGTCGATCCCCGCCACATGGGCAAGAATGCGAAGCTCGATCTGGCTATAATCGAGGCTGACCAGAACCTTGCCCTTCTCCGCCACGAAAGCTTCGCGGATGCGGCGGCCCTCTTCGGTCCTGACCGGAATATTCTGCAGGTTGGGATCGGTCGAGGCGAGGCGGCCGGTGTTGGCGCCTGCGATGGAATAGGAGGTATGGACCCGCCCCGTCTCGGGATTGATATGATCCTGCAAAGCGTCCGTATAGGTCGATTTCAGCTTCGCCAACTGCCGCCAGTCGAGCACCTTGCCGGGCAACTCATGCTCGGTCGCCAAATCCTCAAGCACATCCGCACCGGTCCCATAGGCCCCGGTTTTGCCCTTCACGCCGCCCGGAAGGGCCATCTCGTCGAACAGGATCTCGCCCAGCTGCTTGGGGCTGCCCACGTTGAAGGGGCGTCCCGCGAGTTTCTGAATCTCATCCTCAAGCCCCGCCATCGACTGGGCAAATGCGTTGGACATCCGGCTCAGCGTATCGCGGTCAACCTTGATCCCCGCCATCTCCATCCGCGCCAGAACCGGCACGAGCGGCCGCTCAAGCGTCTCATAAACGGTGGTGACGCGCTTGCGGTGCAGCTGCGGCTTGAAGGTCTCCCACAGCCGCAGGGTCACGTCCGCATCCTCAGCGGCATAGCGCACGGCATCGGCCACGGGCACGCGATCAAAGGTGATCGCCGATTTGCCCGAGCCCAGAAGGGTTTTGATCTCGATCGGGATATGGCCGAGATACTGCTCGCTCAGAAGGTCCATCCCGTGATTATGCAGGCCTGCGTTCATCGCATAGGACATGAGCATCGTATCGTCGATCGGCGCGACGGTGATGCCATTGCGGGCAAAAATCTTGGCGTCGTACTTGATGTTCTGCCCGATCTTGAGGATGGTCTCGTCCTCGAGCACGGGCCCCAGCATATCGAGGCATTCGTTCAGCCCCATCTGCCCATCGGCCAGTGCTACGCCCCCGAAGAGATCGTCAGCGGCCGAGGCCTTATGCGTCAGCGGGATATAACAGGCCTGCCCCGGCTCGACGCAGAGCGAGATGCCGACAAGCTCGGCGCGCATCTCGTCAAGGCTCGTGGTCTCGGTATCGACAGCGACATAGCCGCGCCCGCGGATCCGGTCGATCCAGACCTGAAGGGCCGCGGCATCGGCCACGCATTCATAGGTGTCGGGCTCAAAAGGAAGCGCCTTGGGCGCCTCGGGCTCTGAGATCGGATCGGCCCCTTGCGGGGTCGTATCCATCACCGCCGGCGGCTCGACGCCGAGCTTGTCGGCCACGCGCTTGAGGATGGTGCGGAATTCCATCTCGGCGAGAAAGCCAAAGAGGGCATCGGGCTCGGGATCACGCACTTCAAGATCGTCGAGGGTGAAATCGAGGGGCGTCTCGCAATCGAGCGAAACGAGCCGCTTGGAAAGCTCGATCTGCTCGCGGTTGACGATCAGGGTCTCGCGGCGCTTGGGCTGGGGAATTTCCTCGGCGCGGTTCAGAAGGCTTTCGAGATCGCCAAACTCGTTGATGAGAAGCGCCGCCGTCTTGATGCCGATGCCCGGCGCGCCGGGAACGTTATCGACGCTGTCGCCCGCCAGCGCCTGCACATCGATCACCCGCTCGGGGCCGACGCCGAACTTCTCGATCACGCCCTCGCGGTCGATCCGCTTGTTCTTCATTGGATCGAACATCTCGACCCCATTGCCCACAAGCTGCATCAGGTCCTTGTCGGAACTGATGATCGTCACCCGCCCGCCCGCATCCCGCGCCTTATGGGCGAGCGTGGCGATGATATCGTCGGCCTCGTAGCCTTCGATTTCCTTGCAGGCGATGTTGAAGGCCTCGGTGGCGCGGCGGGTCAGCGGAAACTGCGGGATCAGGTCTTCGGGCGCGGGCGGCCGGTTGGCCTTGTATTTGTCATAGAGGTCATTGCGGAAGGAGCGCCCCGAATAGTCGAAGATCACCGCCACATGGGTCGCGGCATCGCTGCCCGAGTTGTTCTCGACATAGCGCTGGAGCATGGTCACAAAGCCCGACACCGCACCCACCGGCAGGCCGTCGGACTTGCGCGTGAGCGGCGGCAGCGCGTGATAGGCGCGGAAGATGAAGGCCGAGCCGTCGATCAGGTGCAGGTGGCAGCCTTTGCCAAAGGTCATCGCGCGCTCCCCCGTAATCTTGCGTTCGACAGTCATGCCACCTTTGCGGACCTGCTTCCAGCCCCGAGGGCGGCCCGATTGCACGCGCCTTTGCATCTATGCCGTGCTAGGGTCGGGAGGCAGATCCCCTGCAAGAGGCTTTCCAGATGACCAAAGCCGCGCCCATCCCGACGCTTGTTCCCCACAACCAGGACCGCAACGCAAACCCCTTTGCATTTCTCAATGGCGAGTTTCATCTCAAGGTGTCCTCTGCCGATACAGGTGGCAGGGCAACCGTCTTTGACACGATCCGCCATACGCCGGGCGGCCCGCCCCTGCATGTTCACCACGATCAGGACGAATGGTTCCTCGTAACAGAAGGGCAATTCGATATTCGAGTGGGCGATAGCCTATTCGCTCTGAAGCCGGGCGACTCGGTTCTTGCACCCAAGGGCATTCCGCACAGCTTTCGCAACACCACCCAGACAGGCCGCATCATGGTGACGTTCCTACCTGCCGGGACGATGGAAGAGTTTTTCGCAGCCGGAAGCACGGGCGGGCAGATGAGCCCGCCTGAATTCGCCAAGCTATTCGCAATGCACGGGATGCAGGTTGTCGGGCCGCCTCTTTAAGCGGCGCTGTCCTTTGCATCGACCGGAGTTCCGTGAACGAAGCGGCAGTCGCAATAGGGGCATTCGACCCAGCCCTTGTCGTGCGGGATCGTCAGCCAGACGCGCGGATGGCCCAAAGCCCCTTCGCCACCGTCACAGGCCACACGCCAGGTTTCGACGATCTTGGTTTCAGGGGCGGGAATGGTCATTGCAATGCCTTCATCTGTTGCCGCCGGGCGCTGGCCCGCATAGATCAGGCTAGTGTATAACAACGAGCCGCACCGGCAAGACTGGAAAGCCCCTCAATGACCGAGAACGCCATCGAAATCACCGGCCTTCGCAAGACCTATCGCGGTTCGGCGAAATCGGGGCCGAAAGAGGCGCTCAAGGGCATCGACCTGACGATCCCGCGCGGCATGATCTTTGGTCTTCTGGGGCCGAACGGAGCCGGTAAATCGACGATCATCAATATCCTCGCGGGCCTTGTGAACAAGACCTCGGGGCAGGTGCGAATCTGGGGCTTTGATCAGGACGTGAACCCGCGCCAATCGCGGGCGTCGATCGGCGTGATGCCGCAGGAACCGAACCTCGACCCCTTCTTCACCCCGCGCCAGAGCCTCGAGGTGCAGGCCGGCCTTTACGGCGTGCCGGCCGCCCAGCGCAAGACCGACGAGATCCTCGACCTTATCGGCCTCACCGACAAGGCCGGCGCCTACGCCCGCACCCTTTCGGGCGGGATGCGGCGGCGGCTCCTTTTGGGCAAGGCCTTGGTGCATACGCCGCAAATCCTCGTGTTGGACGAACCCACGGCAGGCGTCGATATCGAACTGCGCAATATGCTCTGGGCCAATGTCCGCAAGCTCAACGAGCAAGGCATGACGATCATCCTCACGACCCACTACCTCGAAGAGGCCGAGGCGATGTGTGACGAGATCGCCATCATCAACCACGGCACGCTTGTCACCCGCGACACCACCGCCAACCTGATCGGCCGGATCGACGCCAAGACGATGGTGATCGTGCCCGAAGCGCCCGCCGCCCTGCCCGGCCTGCCCGAAGGGGTCGAGGGCCGGCTCCGCGACGATGGTGCGCTCGAGTTCACCTATCGGACAACGCAGGTTCCGGCCGAAGCCGTCTTGGCGGCTGTCCGCAATGCGGGGATCGCCATTCGCGATGTGAAAACGCAGGAAGCCAACCTCGAGGATGTGTTCCTCTCGCTGACCGCCGGAGCGCACGGGCGGGGCTAGTCGCCCAGCTTGGCATGGATTTCCTGAAGGTCGAGTTCGCCCGTCGGCATCTTGTTGGCCGGGTTTTCGAAATCATAGCGGAAAAGCTGAAAGTCTTTTTTGTAGATCTCGAACATCAGGTGCATCGACAGATCGTCGAAATACTCCTCGACCGGATGTGCACGCTTCGGCCCGTGGCCCTCGCTCTCGTTGAAGCGGGGGATCTTCTTCAGATCGACCTTGTGCGGCGTTTCCACCGCATCGAGCACCTTCTGCATCCCGGGATTGAAATCCTCGGTCCAGAAGATCTGGTCATAGCGGCCGCCGTTGACGATGAAGGTCGAGACATGGCCCGACATGGCCGACCAGTGGATGTCGGGCTCCATCGGGCGGCGCCAGCGGATGGTGTCGCGGGTGAAGAGAAGGAAGCGGCGAAAGCTCTTGATCTGGTCAAACTCGAACCCGTCCTCGGGGCTTCCGACCTCGATCCCGTATTTCTGGATCAGCATCGGCACAAGGTTGCCGCGATAGCGTTTGCCGTTGCGCTGGATGCCGCAGATCTTGTCGAAGAAGGACGACAGGATCCGCGTGTAGGGGTTTCTGACGCAGGTGAAGGTCTGCGATTTGTGGGATTTGACGTTGGCCTCGATCAGCGGCTGGCTCGCCTCTTGTGCCCACTTGTGCAGGCCTTCGGTCGAGTCGTGGATATCCCCATCGAAAAAGCGGCCGTGATCCGAATAGAACATGATCTGGCCGATCGTTGAACACGCACACTTTGGAACAACCCGATAGACCATGCTTTCGCTTTCGGTCATCCAGGTACCTGGAAATCCCATCTACCTCAAACTCCGTTGCCGATCAGACTGTTGCTGCGGCACTTTCCGAATTATCTTTACCTAACAGAACAAACTAAGGGTGTTTATTCAACGTTTGTTCGGTCTATCAAGAAGAAACTGAACGGGCCGCAAGCGGGTAATTGTTTCTTATATGGCAAAGATCGCCTTCATCCTCCTCTGCCACAAGGATCCCGAGGCGGTTATCCAGCAGGCCGAGATGCTCTCGGCTGTTGGCGATTACATATCTATCCACTTCGACGCGAATTCGAGCGAAAGCGATTTTGGGAAGATCGAACGAGGGCTTGCCAACAATCCCAACGTCGCTTTTGCCAAGAAGCGGGTGAAATGTGGCTGGGGCGAGTGGAGCCTTGTGGAAGCAACGCTCAGCGCTGTTGAGACCGCGCTTGATGCATTTCCGAGGGCGACCCATTTTTATATGCTGTCGGGCGACTGTTTGGCGATCAAGTCCGCCGAATATGCCCATACATTTCTTGATTCAGAAGAGGCGGACTTTATCGAAAGTTTCGATTTCTTCACTAGCGATTGGATCAAGACCGGGATGAAAGAAGACCGCCTGATCTATCGCCATTGGTTCAATGAAAGAAAGCACAAGCAGCTGTTCTATTGGTCATTCTGGGCTCAGCGACGGCTTGGACTGAAGCGGGCGATCCCGAAGGACATCGAGGTCCAGATCGGCAGCCAGTGGTGGTGCCTGCGGCGCCTGACGGTAGAGCGGATCGTAGAGTTCACCCGCAAGCGGCCCGACGTGATGCGGTTTTTCCGAACGACTTGGATTCCTGACGAGACCTTCTTTCAGACACTGGTCCGACACCTAGTCCCCGATGCCGAAATCCGCACCAGAACGCTGACGTTCTTGATGTTTACCGACTATGGAATGCCGGTTGTTTTCTGCAACGATCACTATGATCTCTTGCTGGGGCAGGATGCGCTTTTTGCGCGCAAGATCAGCCCCGAGGCCAAAGAGCTCAAAAAGCGGCTCGGCCGACTTTACGCCTCTGGACGGACGGATTTTCGGATCTCCGACGAGGGCCGCAGCCTCTTCTCGTTTCTCACCGGTCGCGGTCGGATCGGGCGGCGCTTTGCCGCACGGTTTTGGGAATCGGAAGGCAGTCTTGGGCGTGACCGCGAGCTTCTGATCATCGCCTCAAAGAAATGGCACGTTGGCAAGCGGCTATTGGAAGCGATCCAGACAGCCACAGGGCTCCAGGGAATTGCCTATCTCTTCAACGAGGAAGCCACCCCGCTTCCTGATTTGGGCGGCATTCAAACCTCGCTTGGCAAACGCACCCGCCATCGCCGTGCGCTGATGCGGATGCTGTTCGACTATTATGCGACCGACCGTCTGGTGATCTGCCTCGACACTTCCTCGATCGACCTCATTCAGGATTTCTTCACGGATCGCTCCAAGACACGCCTTCTGGAAATCGAATGCGAATTCTCGGATGACTATCTCAGTGGCCACGCTCGCCGCGTGGGCCTTGCCGGTGACGAGACCACACCCGAGACGCTCGCGCGGCTCTTGCCGACGATCAGATATGACGTTGTCTTCGAATCCGAACGCATCCGTGATGCAGGTTTCGCCAATTATCGACGCCTTCGGCAAACTGCCTCGCTTGAGGAAAACTCCGACGCACTTGGCGCATTCCTGTCGGTCTCGCCAGTCACGGCCCGCAAAATTGCCCAGACAGATCACCTTTTCGACGACTGAGGACCCAGATGGATTTTACCTACGACCCGCAAAACATCTTTGCCCGCATCCTGCGCGGCGAGATCCCCAACAAGACCGTCTTTGAGAACGATCACGCGCTGGCGTTTCACGATATCGCCCCGCAGGCGCCTATCCATGTTCTGGTGATCCCCAAGGGCGCCTATGTGAGCCTTGATCACTTTGCCCGCGATGCCTCGGCCGATGAACATTTCGGCTTCATGCAGGCCGTGGCCGAGGTGTGCCGGATCGCCGGCGTCGATGCCGGGTTCCGGGCCATTTCCAACACACGCGCGCACGGGCGGCAGGATGTGCCGCATTACCACCTGCATATCCTCGGCGGGCGTCAGCTTGGCCTGATGCTCGACGACGCGGGCTAAAGCAGGCCGTGTTTGGCGAATAGCGCCTTGAGGTTCGCCTCGGGGCGCGCGCCGATGTGGCTGATGACCTCGGAGGCCGCGACGCAGCCCATGCGGCCGCAGGTCTCGAGGTCGTGGCCGTTGGTCAGCCCCCAAAGGAAGGCGCCCGCGAAAAGATCTCCCGCGCCGGTGGCATCGACGATATCGGTCGGGATCGCCGGCACATCCCAGCGCTTGCCGCGCGAAAGGATATGTGCGCCCCTCTCGCTATCGGTGCAGGCGACGATCTCGACCTCGAGCGCCGCCGCCGCCAGCGCCGCCTCGAAATCGTCGGTGCGATACATCGACAGGATCTCGGCGCGGTTGCAAAAGAGAAGATCGACATCCTCGCGGATCATCATGCGGAAGGCATCGCGGTGCCGCTCGACGCAGAACGGGTCTGACAGGGTCAGCGAGACGCGCCCGCCGTGGCCCTTGCAGGCGTTGATCGCCTTGGCGAAGGCGGCGTGGCTGTCGGGGCCGTCGAAGCGGTAACCCTCGAGATAGATCCACTCGGCATCAGCCATCATCGCGGGATCAATATCGGACGGTTCGAGAAACTCGGTCACACCGAGATAGGTGTTCATTGACCGCTCGCCATCGGGGGTGACGATCACGATGCAGCGGCCGGTTTCCTGCTCGGCGGATTTCGGAGCGAGCGAGGTTTCGTAGACAGCCCCCTGCGCGCGCAGGTCATGGGCAAAGATCGCGCCAAGCTGGTCGTCCTTCACCTTGCCGACATAGGCGGTGCGCCCGCCGAGGTGGGCGATGCCGGCAATGGTGTTGGCCGCAGAGCCGCCGCTGATCTCTTTCGCGGGACCGATCGCCCCATAAAGCGACACGGCGCGATCCATATCTATGAGCTGCATGATGCCCTTTTCGATCCCCGCCTCCGCGAGAAAGAGCTCGTCGCCCCGGGTCAGCACATCGACCATAGCATTGCCGATGCCGACAATCTGGAACTTCTTCATAGGGTCTTGTCCTCGTAATCGCAGAGATCGCGGATATGGCAGGCGCCGCACTTGGGCTTTCGCGCAACGCAGATATACCGCCCATGCAGGATGAGCCAGTGGTGCGCGTGCTGCTGGAAATCCACCGGCACGTTATCTTCGATGGCCCGTTCGACCGCCGCCACATCCTTGCCGGCGGCGATGCCGGAGCGGTTGCCGACGCGAAAGATATGCGTATCGACCGCCTGCGCCGGAAAATGCCACCACATGTTCAAAACGACATTGGCCGTCTTGCGCCCCACGCCAGGAAGCGATTGCAGGGCGGCGCGGGAATTGGGCACTTGGCCGTCATAGTCCTCAACGAGGATCCGGCTCAGCTTCATCACGTTCTTCGCCTTCTGGCGGAAGAGGCCGATGGTCTTGATATGCTCGGTCAGCCCCTCTTCGCCGAGGTCGAGCATCTTCCGCGGCGTATCGGCGATCTGGAAGAGCGTGCGCGTGGCCTTGTTGACGCCCGCATCCGTGGCCTGCGCCGAAAGGGCGACGGCCACCAGAAGGGTAAAGGCGTTGACGTGCTCAAGCTCGCCCTTGGGCTCGGGCTCGGAGGCCTGAAACCGCGCGAAGATCTCGCGCATCCGGTGATAGGAAAGCTGCTTTGCCATGCCTCCGGTATGCCCGCCCCACCAGCCTCAGGCAAGCACCTCTTTGGCGCAGGAATCGGGTCGCCCGGCGGGCGGCGGCGGCCTATGTTTGGCGCATGGAACAGAACCGCAGCTATCACTATCAGATCATGCGCCGCGCGATCGACCTGATCGACGCCCAGCCCGAGACCGCCCGCTCGCTCGAGGCGCTCGCGGCCGAGATGAACCTCAGCGCCGCGCATTTCCAGCGGCTCTTTTCCCAATGGGTCGGCGTCTCGCCCAAGCGCTATCAGCAATACCTTGCGCTGGATCAGGCGAAAGACCTCTTGCGGGATCGGCACACGACCCTCGCCACCGCCGATGCCGTGGGCCTGAGCGGTGGAGGTCGGCTGCATGACCTTTTCCTGCGCTGGGAGGCGATGAGCCCCGGCGACTATGCCAAAGGCGGCGAGGGGCTGACGGTTTGCTGGGGTTGGTTCGACAGCCCCTTTGGCCCTGCGCTGGTCATGGGGACCGACAAGGGCATCTGCGGCATCGGCTTTTCGTCGGAATCCGGTGAGGCCGAGGCGATGGCGGACCTTCGGGGCCGCTGGCCCAAGGCCGCGTTTGCCGAGAACACCGAGCGCCTGCGCCCGTGGGTCGAGGCCGCCTTTGGCGCAAGCAATGAGACCACGCCGCTCCACCTGATCGGCGCTCCGTTCCAGATCAAGGTCTGGGAGGCGCTCCTCGCCATTCCCTCGGGCCATGTGACCACCTATTCGGACATCGCCGGCGCCATCGGCCATCCCAAGGCCGTTCGCGCGGTCGGCACGGCGGTGGGTCGCAACCCGATCAGCCTTCTCATCCCCTGTCACCGCGCGCTTCGCAAATCGGGCGGCCTCGGCGGCTATCACTGGGGGCTGCCGGTCAAGCGCGCCATCCTCGCCTATGAGAGCGCCCGCCTAGAGGCTTGATAGGCGAGAACAAGCCGAAAGGCGGCTCCTGATATTGGATAGCGGCCCGAGTTGCGCCAACTATGGCTCAAAGCTCCGGGTGCTCCCTGCCCGTGGCTTAGCATTCAAGGATTTGCCCCATGACCTACGGAAAAACATCTGCTGCACTCGCCTTCTCGGCGCTTCTCGCCGCGACCGCCTGCACAATGACCGACCCAAACAACCCCAACCGCAATGCCCAGCAGGCCGCCTTGATCGGTGCCGGCATGGGGGCGATTATCGGCAACTCGAGCGGCGGCAAGGACGGGGCAATCAAAGGTGCGATCATCGGCGGCACGATTGGCGCCTTCGCTGGCAACCAGCTTGACAAGCAGGAGGCCGAGCTGCGCGCCCAGATGGGCAGCCAGGTTGGTATCGTCAACACCGGCAACCAGCTTATTGTGACGATGCCGCAAGACATCCTGTTTGCGACCGACTCGGCCTCGCTGACCGGTTCGCTGCGGAGTGATCTCTATGCGCTCGCCGCCAACCTCAACCGCTATCCGGGTTCGACCGTCAACGTCGTCGGGCACACCGACAACGTTGGCACCGCCGCCTATAACCAAGATCTCAGCGAACGCCGTGCACGCGCTGTGGCTTCGGTGCTTACGGATGGCGGTGTATCACCCTATCGGATCGTTGCCTTCGGCCGCGGCGAGGATCAGCCGATTGCCACCAACCTGACCGCCGAGGGCCGCCGCCAAAACCGTCGGGTCGAGATCATCATTACGCCGAACGGCTGATCACGCGGTTTCAACCGGTGGGAAAGGGCCGCCATCAGCGCGGCCCTTTCCTGTTGAGCCATTGCGGTTCTGGTCCTATGTTTTGACCAATTGGTAGGAGCCGCCATGCCGTTTGAGAAGATTCAGCCCGAAAAACTCTCGCACAGCGTTGTTCGACAAATCGAAGCGTTGATCCTGCGCGGTATCCTTCGCCCCGGCGAACGGCTGCCTTCCGAGCGTGAATTAAGCGAAAAATTCGGGGTTTCTCGCCCGTCTTTGCGCGAGGCTCTCTCGGATCTTCAAGATCGCGGCCTGCTTGTCAGCAAGGCCGGTGCCGGGGTCTTCGTGGCCGATGTGCTCGGCTCTGCCTTCTCCGAGGCATTGGTCAAACTTTTTGCCGGCCATCCCGAAGCGCTCTTCGACTACATCTCGTTCCGGCGCGACATGGAGGGGCTCGCGGCCGAACGAGCCGCGCGGCTCGGGTCTGACACCGACCTGAAAGTGATCGACACGATCTTCAAGAAGATGGAAGCCGCGCACACCAAGCGCAATCCAGCGGACGAGGCCTCGCTCGACGCCGACTTTCACCTCGCCATCATCGAAGCGAGCCACAACGTCATCATGCTGCATATGATGCGGTCGATGTATCAGCTTCTGCGCGAGGGCGTGTTCTACAACCGTCAGGTCATGTTCAAACAGCGGACCACGCGGCAGACCCTGCTCGACCAGCACCGGGTGATCAACGATGCGCTACAGGCCCGCGACCCCGAGGCCGCACGCGATGCCGTTGCCGCGCATCTCAATTTCGTCGAACGCTCACTTCTCGAACAACAAAAGGCCGACCGCAACGAGGCCATCGCCCGCAAGCGGTTCGAACATGAGCTGAATCGCTGACATCCTGAAAAGAAAAGGCCCGGTCGCCAAGGCGCCGGGCCATTCTGTTTGCCTGACCGGCCTTCTAATGGAGGCGAGCCTCGACGGTCTCAATCGACTCGTCGATCAGCTTGTTGGCTTCGGTCGCGGTCATCTGCGCGGCCAGAAGATCGCGGGCGGCGCCCACGGCCACGTTCACGGCGCGATCGCGGATTTCGCGAACGGCAGCGGCCTCGGCGCTGGCGATCTGGTCTTCGGCAGCGGCCAGACGGCGCACCACGGAAGCTTTGATATCCGCCTTGGCCTGCTCGGCGGCCTTCACGGCCTCGTCGCGGGCGGAGTCTACGATCCGCTCGGCCTGAGCCTGAACTTCCTTCTGCTTGCGCTCGTATGAGGCAAGAAGCGTCTGGGCTTCTTCACGAAGCGCCTTGGCTTCTTCAAGCTCGGCGCGGATCGTGTCCGCGCGCTTGTCAAGAAGCCCGCCGATCAGACTGGGAACCCCGAAATAGATCAGGGCGGCCACGAAAACGATGAAGGCCAGAAGAACGATGAAGTTCGTGTTGTGCAGCGACAGGAACGGGCCGGACGCCGCGAATGCGGGCGAGGCGGCCAGCGAAAGAAGCGCGGTGGTTGCGAGCTTTTTCATCTGATTAGCCTTTCATCCGGGCGGTCACAGCCGCGGTGACAGCTTTGGCGTCAGCTTTGCCGCCCATCGCCGAGACGATTTCCTTGGCGGCATCCTTGGCCACCGCGGTCACGCTCTTGACGGCACCGGCGCGAATTTCGGCGATCGCCTTCTCGCTCTCGGCGGTCTTGGCGGAAATCGCCGCGTCCGCCTTTTTCAGCTCGATATCAAGCTCGGCCTGAATCTCGGCCTTGGCCTCGGCGACGATGCGCGAGGCTTCGGCACGGGCATCGACGAGCGCCTTTTGATAGGCGGCTTCGGCGGCCTCGGCCTTTTGCTTGAGCTCTTCGGCTGCAGCAATATCGTTGGTGATCGTGCCCGCACGTTCCGCAAGCACCGCGCTGATGCGCGGGATCGCAATGCGCGAGAGCGCGAAGTAGATCACGACAAGCGTGACCAGAAGCCAGAAAATCTGGTTGGGGAAGGTCGAAAAATCGAGCTGCGGCATGCCTGCACCCGAGGCTTCAGCCCCATGTGCGGCAGCGTCAGCTGCATGTTCGACCGATGTCGTTCCGCTTGCCATCTCGTCTCTCCGTCGGACCTGAAAGTGTCATCGGGGGCGTGGGATCTGGCCCGCGCTCCCCGACCGTAAGGACACGTCTTTGGTCTTAGACGGCGAACATCAGCAGAAGTGCTACGAGGAACGAGAAGATCCCGAGCGCTTCGGCGAAGGCGATGCCGATGAAGAGGGTGGCGGTCTGCGACGCAGCTGCCGACGGGTTGCGGAGGGCGCCAGCAAGGTAGTTGCCAGCGACGTGGCCCACGCCGATAGCGGCGGCGCCGGAGCCGATGCCGGCAAGACCAGCACCAATGAATTGACCGAGTTGAGCGATATCGCCTTCCATGATTTTCTCCTTACGATGGAATTGCGGTGATAGATGTCCTGGCCCTAGTGCCCCGGATGGAGCGCGTCTTTCAGATAGACGCAGGTCAGGATGGTGAAAACGTAGGCCTGAACGCCGGCAACCAGCATCTCGAGGCCATAGATCGCGCTGATGGCTCCGACCGAAACCGGGCTGATTACAGCAACAGCGGCGAAGCCCGCGAACACTTTCATAACGGCGTGGCCGGCCATGATGTTGCCGCCAAGACGGATCGAATGGCTGACAGGGCGCACGAAGTAGGAAATGAGCTCGATCACAGCGAGGATCGGCCGCAGCGCCAAGGGCGCCGACGAAACCCAGAAAAGCCCGAGGAACTTGCTGCCGTTCTTCACGAATCCAACGATCGTTACGGTCAGGAACACGGCCATGGCGAGAACGGCGGTCACCGCGATGTGCGAGGTGGTCGCAAAGCTCATCGGCAGAAGGCCGAGATAATTCGAGAACAGGACGAACATGAAGAGCGTCAGGACATAGGGAAAAAACTTGATCGCATCCTTGCCGGCAACGTCTTCAACCATCTTGTATGTGAAGCCGTAGATCAGCTCGCCGATCGACTGGGTGCGGGTCGGAATGATCGCGCGGCCGCGGCTGCCAAGGACGAAGAGGGCGACGATGGCGACAACAGACAGAGCCATCCACAGGGTCGCATTGGTAATAGTGTACCAATGGATCGGGCCATCGCCGAAAAGCGGCTTTACGATGAACTGATCAAGCGGGTGGAAAACAAGGCCGGTGCCTTCTTCATGCGCTTCAGTCGCCACGTTCTTCGTCCTCGTCTTTGCCGGCCTCTTTGGCCAGCTGTTTCGTCTGCATCTCCTGCGCCGAGGCCAGCATCGTCTTCACGCCGGCGGCAAAGCCCAGAAATATGAACAGCACCAGAAAGATCGGCATGGTCCCCAAAAGGATATCCAGTCCGTATCCGACGCCAAAACCGATCCCCAGACCGGCCACAAGCTCGATGACCATTCGCCAGGCCAGTTGAGCCTGAGAATAATCCTTCTTCATGTGGTGCTCTTCAGCGTCCGTCAGCCTAGCCGCAGCAATCCGGGCCTCCAGCGCCTTGATCGGGTCGGCGTCGGTGCTCGAATGCGGGTCAGACACGGGCTTGGGCCCCCTCATGAATCCTGCGCCTTGCTATTTCGAGGGAGGTTATGAGTCAAGCGGCGGGAAAGCGCCACGACATTGCGCTCAACACACTGATATATATGACGTTTCACATCTCCGCACAGTTTGGCCGGGCGCCCTGTCGAGCGCGATCCAGCAAAATCGAGGCAAATTCGCATATTCAACCAACTGGTTGACATTTCGCGGCTGCCCACGTTGATCTTCGCCATGGCCGCATCCCTCGACACCGTGTTTTCCGCCCTCGCCGACCCGACCCGTCGGGCGATCCTTGCCATGCTTCTCGAAGACGACATGGCGGTGACGGATGTGGCCGAGCCTTTCGAGATGTCGCTCGCCGCGATTTCCAAGCACCTGACGGTCCTCTCGGGCGCGGGCCTCATAAGCCAGGAACGGCGCGGGCGGGTGAAATGGTGTAAGCTCGAACCCGACGCACTGCGCGAGGCGAGCGTCTGGATGCAGGGCTTTGGCATGATGGACGGGCTCGATCTTGATGCCTTTGAGCGGTTCCTTGATGCCGAGCTGGCTGATCCTTCACTCCTTGAGGAGAAGGAGTAGCGCGCCGATCGTCGCGGCAAAGCCGATGAGGACGATCGCGGAAGGCGCAGCCTCGCCCAGCGCCAGTTGCCACAGGATCACCCAGCTTGGCGTGAGATAGGTATAGGCCATGACCTTGGACGAGGGCAGCCGCAGGGTCGCGAACTGCAAGAGAACGAAGGTCGCGGCGCTGGCGAAGATCGCCGTATAGAAGAGCGTGATCCAGACGATGGCGGGCAGATGCGCCCAATCGGTCGCGCGGATATCGCCCCAGGCCCATGTCGTCAGGATCAGGCCACCCGCCAGAAGCATCCCCAAGGTGAAGTGCAGGGCGCTCTCGCCCCGGTTCAGCTTGCGAACCATCGGCGTATAGATCGCGTGCGAGACGCAACCCCAGAAATAGATCAGCTCGCCCTTGCCGACATCGAGCGACAAGAGCGCCGCGAGGTCACCACGGAAGATGACCCAGATCGCCCCTGTGCCGCCGACAGCGAGAGCGAAGGCGATGCGCGGGGTCATCACCTGCCGCAAGAGGAGCCAGCCGAAGAAACCGGACATGATCGGCGTGAGGGTAAAGACAGCTGCGGCACTGACCGGCGCCGCCGTCTTGAGACCTTGAAACATCATCACGAAATAGATCGAGAAGAGCCCGCCGAGCACCAAATATCGCCACGGGGCGCGGAAGGTCTTGGCCGGTATTCCGCCCCGCGCCAAGGCGATCCCGGCGATGATGGCTGCGGCGATCCAGAAGCGCACGGCATTGATTGCGGCGGGCGAGATCAGGTCGGCCGCTTTGGCCCCGAGAGAAAAAGACCCAGCGACCAGCGCAGAGAACAGGAACATCGCGAGATGCCCCTGATAGGCGCGTGGGATCAAAGCGTCACCTCATGGGCGCGCGACTTGAGATAGTGCAGAAAGCCTTGAACCTTCGGTGTCCTGTGCAGATCGACGTGGGTCACAAGCCAAAGCCTGACCGACCATTCCTCGCGGCATGGCAAGACACGGTGGAGGCTTGGATCGTTCTCGGCTTCCCAGTTGGCGACAAAGCCGATCCCCGCACCTTCCTGGATGGCGCTGCGCATTGCCTTGTCGTCGCTGGTGCGAAAGATGATGCGTTCGACACTGACGAGAGATTTGATCCAGTCGCTCCACGGGGCCCGTCCACCCGTAGCGTCATTGGCGACAAACCAGTGGTTGGCAAAGTCTTCCGCATCCTTTGGCAGACCATATCGAGCGACATAGGCATCCGAGGCCACAAGTGCCGCGCGGAACTGTCCGAACAGCTGAACCACATTGTCGGGTTCTTGCGGAGTTGTTCCGGCGCGCAAGGCAACGTGGGCCTCGCCATATTCCAGCCTGAACAAGCGATCCGAAGTCAGATAGCGGATGTGAAGGCCCGGGTTTTCCTGTTGGAACCCGACAAGGATCGGCGTCAGAACGTGGCTGACCAAGGGCAACGAGGTCACCACGAGATCACCGATCACGCCCTCGCCCTGCCCGCGTATCCTCCCCGCCAGCTGCTGAAACTGGTCATCAGTCGCGCCAGCAACGCGCAAAAGATCGTGCCCCGCCTCGGTCGGCGTATAGCCGCGCGCGTGGCGCTGAAAGAGTTTGGCGCCAAGCCGCGCCTCGAGCGCGTCTATATGGCGGATAACTGTTGCGTGGTGAACGCCCAAGACATCAGCCGCGCCGCTTACGGTCCCTTGTTTGGCCACCTGATAGGCGGTTCTGATCTCGTCCCAGTGCTCCAAGGCGGCCCTCTGTGCACAGATTCACATTCATCAAGCCAAGCCTACCCTTTGCGTTCGCCAACGCAAGTTACTCATCGCAGATAGGCGTGACCTCAGGACAGGGCCGTTCCAAGAAAACCCAGCATCCGATTCGTCAGACCCGTGTCCTGCGCATTCCAGAAGCAATGATCCGCGCCCTCTATCGGATCAAGGTGGTGTCGAGCGCCTGCCGCGGTCATGGCCTTGTGCAGTTGCAAAGCCTGCGCAAATGGCACGAGACGGTCGGCAGTGCCATGCTGGGTCAGGACAGGCGGAGCGGTTGCGCTGATATGGCTGATTGGTGATGCATATCTCACAATTTCGGGATCGCTCGCGCGACCAAGCAGCCGCTCTGCCGGAGGCCGAGCCCCCGGATCTTGGGGGCGGCCATCCGCGTGACCCTGCTCTGCGATCGTCAACAGATCTGTCACGCCATACCAATTGACGACCGCCTGAACCCCGCTCGATTGTCCTTTCACGCCAAAAGCCTCTCCCGCGAGGCCGGCCATCAAGGCCAGATACCCCCCGGCACTTTCGCCCAGAACAGCCAACCGCGCGGCATCAAGGCCGAACCGATCGGCCTTGGCGCGCACATACCGGATGCAGGCCAGCACATCATGGATTTGCGCCGGAAACCGCGCTTCGTTGACCAACCTGTAGCTGACCCGCGCCAGCGCATAGCCAGCCCCGACAATCCGCTCGAACGGATCGAACCGCAGCAAGGTCGCGTTGGTGATCTTGGGCGAGCCGATCACCCACCCACCTCCATGAATGTAGAGGACCACCGGATGCGGCCCCGATCCCGGCGGCAGCGTCAAGTCGATCATCAATGGGCGGAACCCGTCGAATTCGGCGGCAATCAGGCTTGGGTAGAACCGCCCGCCGTCTGGCCGATGGATCGCCTCTGCTTCCGACAGGGTGGGAATATTCGCCAGATCTTCCCAAAAGGTATCATTCATGGCCCGCCTCCTTGCCTCAATTCCATTCACGGACTTTGTTGGGAACGCAAGGGCTGAGCGCCTTGCAGCGCTTGACTCCTCGCCTCGACAGGCATACACGGCCCCCAATCTCCGGAAGCAGTCTGTCTTCCGGTCCTCGCCCAATTGCGGGGATCGCCGTCCACCAGCGCGTCGCGCCCGTGGGCGCGCAATTCGTTTGGAACGTGGCCCTTGGGCGCGTTTTTCGGCTGAACGCATTCCGGTGCGTTTGTGATATGAGCGGTCCCGACCTATCTGGGATCTGGTGGAAACGGGTCTGAAGGAGACCGAGGCATGTTTGAATCACTTTCCGAACGCCTGTCAGGTGTCTTCGACCGGCTGACCAAGCAAGGCGCTCTTTCGGAAGATGATGTGAAGACCGCCCTGCGCGAAGTGCGCGTGGCGCTTCTCGAGGCCGACGTCTCGCTGCCTGTCGCCCGTGATTTCGTGACCGCGATTCAGGCCAAGGCCACGGGCCAAGCCGTCACCAAGTCGATCACGCCGGGCCAGCAGGTCGTCAAGATCGTGCATGACGAGCTGGTCTCGGTCCTGACTGGCGCGGAAGATCCGGGCGCGCTCAAGATCGACAACCCGCCCGCGCCGATCCTGATGGTCGGCCTGCAGGGCTCGGGCAAGACGACCACCACCGCCAAGCTCGCCAAGCGCCTCAAGGAGCGCGAGGGCAAGCGCGTGCTCATGGCGTCGCTCGACACCAACCGCCCTGCGGCTATGGAGCAGTTGCAGATCCTTGGTGCACAGATCGGCGTCGATACCCTGCCGATCGTCAAGGGCGAGACCCCGGTCCAGATCGCCAAGCGCGCCAAGACCCAAGCGAGCCTTGGCGGCTATGACGTCTATATGCTCGACACCGCGGGCCGCCTGCACATCGACGCCGAGCTGATCCAGCAGGCCGCCGATGTGCGCGATGTGGTCAAGCCGCGCGAGACGCTTCTCGTGGTCGACGGTCTGACCGGTCAGGATGCTGTGAACGTCGCCACCGAGTTTGACGCCAAGATCGGTGTGACCGGTGTTGTCCTCACCCGAATGGACGGCGACGGCCGCGGCGGTGCGGCCCTGTCGATGCGCGCCGTGACCGGCAAGCCCATCCGTTTCGTCGGCCTCGGCGAGCAGATGGACGCCATCGAGACCTTCGAGCCGGGCCGCATCGCCGGCCGGATCCTCGGCATGGGCGATATCGTGGCCCTCGTCGAGAAGGCGCAGGCGACGATCGAGGCCGAACAGGCCGAGCGGATGATGAAGCGGTTCCAGAAGGGCCGATTCAACATGAACGATCTGAAGATGCAGCTTGAGCAGATGCTGAAGATGGGCGGCATGGAGAGCATGATGGGGATGCTTCCGGGCATGGCCAAGGCCTCCAAGCAGATGAGCGCCGCGGGCCTCGACGACACGATGCTCAAGCGCCAGATCGCCCTCATCAACTCGATGACCAAGAAAGAACGCGCCAATCCCGACCTGATGCAGGCGAGCCGCAAGAAGCGGGTCGCCGCCGGTGCGGGGCTTGAAGTGTCGGAGCTCAATCGTCTCTTGAAGCAGCAGAAGCAGATGGCCGACATGATGAAGAAAATGGGCAAGATGGGCAAAGGCGGCGCGCTCAAGCAGATGATGAAGGGGATGATGGGCAAGGGCGGCGGCATGCCCGACCTCAACGATCCGGCGGCTCTGGAAGAAGCGGCCAAGGCGATGGGCGCGAAGCTTCCGGGCAATCTGCCGGGCCTTGGCGGCGGGATGCAGCTTCCGGGCAACCTTGCAGGCTTTGGCAAGAAGAAGTGAGCGTAGCGCGGGCGCATAGGCAAGAGGGGGGCGCTGCCCCCCGTCCCGCGAGCGGGACTCCCCCCGGGATATTTCCGGGCCTCGGAGAGGTGCGGGCGATTCCGGTTTTGCGGACGGCGCGGTTGACGCTGGGGCGATTTTCGATGGCGCATTTCGAGGCGTTCGCGGCGTTTTGCGAGACTGAGCGATCGGTGTTCCTTGGTGGGCCGACCACTGATCGGCGCGACGCATGGGATAGCTGCATGATCCACCTCGGCCAATGGCAGGCGCGGGGTTATGGCGCGTTTTTTGCGACCGAGACCGCGACGGGCAAACCGGCGGGCCGGGTTTCGATCTGGCATCCGATCACGCTGGATGAGCCGGAACTGAGCTGGATGGTGTTTGACGGCTACGAGGGCAAAGGATTTGCGGCCGAAGGCGCTCGTGCGGTTCGCGACTGGGCGGCGGCGCAAGGCATGGCGCCTTTGATGTCGCTGGTCGCGCCAGAGAACAGTGCTTCGGTTCGCCTCGCCCAGCGCCTGGGCTGCACCGAAGAGGGGCGCCACACCTATCCGTCGGGCGCCGAAGTGATCCGTTTCCGCCACCCCTTTGGGGAGGCCGCGTGATGGCAACGATGCTTCCCAATGTGCCCGTTCTCAAAACCGAACGTCTGATCCTGCGCGGGCCAGCGCCGCAGGATATCGAGCCGGTGATCGCCTTTTATGCCGATCCCGTGCGCTCGGCCGGTTTTGGTGGCCCTTTGAAGCGCGACGATGCCTGGCGCTGGTTTGCGCTGTCGGTCGGGCATTGGTGCCTGCATGGCTATGGGTTCTGGACAGTCGAGACCAAGGGCGGAGAAATCGTCGGGATCGTCGGGATCTGGAATCCCGAAGGCTGGCCCGAGCCGGAGCTTGGCTGGGTCATGTTCGAGAACGGCGAGGGCAAGGGCTATGCCTTTGAAGCCGCGAAGGCCGTGCGCGACTATGCCTATGACGTGCTGGGCATGACGACGATGAGCTCGAACATCCTGCCCTCGAATGATCGCTCCAAGGCGCTCGCCCGCAAGATGGGCGCGGTCTACGAGCGCACCTATGACAACCCCAACATGGGAACCGACGAACTTTGGCGTCACCCCGGACCGGAGGCCCGCGCATGAAAGTGAAACCCTGGCAGAAACCGATGAAGGGTCAGGCCGCTGTGGCTGTCGACCGGATTTGCGCCTCTTTGCCGCGTATTGCGCGGGGCCGTATCATCCTGCGGGCGCCCTATCTCGACGACTATCCGCTCTTTGAATCCATCGTCACGGGCGAGCGGGGCCGCTGGATCGGCGGGCCGCTGACGCCCGAGGCCGCTTGGCTTGATTTCATCCAGATGGTTGCGGGCTGGGTTCTGCGCGGCGCCGGCCTTTGGACGGTCGAGTTGCAGGCCACTGGCGAGCGGGTGGGCTTTGTCGTTCTCAACCACGAGACCGGCGATCCCGAGATGGAGCTTGGCTTTCTGTTCCCCGCCGAGAACGAGGGCAAGGGCTATGCCTTCGAGGCGGGCGAAGCCGCACGCAACAGCGCTTTTTTTGCGCTGAACCGCGACACGCTTGTCAGCTGGATCGACCCCGAGAACGCCCGCGCAATCAAGCTGGTCGAGCGCCTTGGCGCCCAGCGCGATGCCGCGTCGGATATCGATGGCAGCGTTGCCTATCGCTATCCCCGCCCCGAGTTTGAGGTCTGAGGCCCGCCATGACCGACGCCACCACCCGCGCCGCCGAGCTTCTGAAATCGCACCGCGAGTCGATCGACCGGCTCGATGCGATCCTTGTTTTCACGCTCGCCGAGCGCTTCAAACACACCCAGTCGGTCGGCCGCCTCAAGGCCGAACACGCCCTGCCCCCGTCCGATCCGGTCCGCGAAGAGGCCCAGATCGCACGGCTCACCGATCTTGCGAACCAGGCCGATCTCGACCCGGACTTCGCCAAGAAATTCCTGGCCTTCATCATCCAGGAAGTCATCAAACACCACGAACAACACCAATCCTGACGGGCGTTCCGCCCGTCACCACGCCATTCAAAGGAGAAATCGACATGGCTATGAAAATCCGTCTTGCCCGCGGCGGCTCGAAAAAGCGCCCCCACTACGCGATCGTTGCGTCCGACAGCCGCATGCCTCGTGATGGCCGCTTCATCGAGAAGCTGGGCACCTATAACCCGCTTCTCGCCAAGGACAGCGAAGACCGCGTCAAGATGGACGTCGACCGCGTGAAGCATTGGCTTTCGCTCGGCGCCCAGCCGACCGACCGCGTGGCCCGCTTCCTCGAGGCCGCCGGCGTTGTTGCCAAGAAAGAGCGCAGCAACCCCAAGAAAGCCGTTCCGGGCAAAGCTGCCGCCGAGCGCGCCGCTGCCAAGGCCGCCAAGGCTGCCGCTCCGGCTGAAGAAGCTTCGGAGTAAGTCCAAGCTGGGGCCCGCGCCGATGGTGCGGGCCTCTCCTCTCTCACGGGGCCGCAGATGTTCTGGCTTCTTCGCAAACTCCTGATCCCGGTTGCCGCCTTCGGCTTTGGCATGGCGCTGCAGCTTCAGATCGACACCGACCGCTGCCACGCGGCCGGTGGCATCTGGTGGGAAGGGGTTTGCCAAGGCGCCATTGCCGACTGATAGTGCCAAAGCGGCAAACTGGGATGAGCCATGTCTGACACGCGTGTGATCGTTGGAGCCATTGCCGGAGCTTTCGGCGTGAAGGGCGAGGTGCGCCTCAAGTCTTTCTGCGCCGACCCTGCCGCTATTGCCGACTATACGCCGCTCTTTTCCAAGGACGGACGGTCCTTTGCCACCGTGGTCCTGACCGGCGCGACCACCAACGCTCTCACTGCGCGGATCGACGGCGTTAGCACCAAGGAAGAGGCCGATGCCTTGAAAGGCATCGAGCTTTATGCCGAGCGCGACCAGCTTCCCTCGCTGCCGGATGACGAGTTCTATCACGCCGACCTCATTGGCCTTCCGGTCTATGATGCGGGCGGGCAGCTTTTGGGCAGGGTCAAGGCCGTGCTCAACCACGGCGCCTCGGACCTTCTCGAAATCCACAGTCCCGGAGCGAAATCGACCGTTCTTTTGCCCTTCACCAAGGCCGCTGTGCCGACAGTTGACCTCGCCGCGGGCCGGATCGTTGCCGATCCGCCTTCCGGCCTTTTCGACAGCTGAGGGCGCAATGACCGACGCCCCCCTCCCCGGCAAATCCCACGGGCGCAAGTCGATCACGGCCTCGCTCAAGCCGCGCGACCTGATGGAAGAGCGCGCCACCCTTGCCCGCGCCTTTCAGGCGCAGGTGATCACGCTTTTTCCCGGCGCTTTTCCCGGCGTTCTGGGCGAGAGCCTGACCGGCAAGGCGCTGAACGAGGGCCTCTGGCAGCTCAAGACCTACGACCTGCGCCAATATGGCGAGGGGCGGCACCGCAATGTCGACGACACGCCCGCTGGTGGCGGCGCGGGGATGGTGCTGCGGCCTGATGTTCTGGAAAGGGCGATCACCGCGGCGCGGAGCGAGGCGCGGGGCGTGATGCCGCTCATCTATCTCTCGCCGCGCGGCAAGCCGATGGATCAGGCGATGATGCGCCAGCTTGCGGCCTGCGATGGCGTCACGCTTCTGTGTGGCCGCTTCGAAGGGGTCGATCAGCGAGTGCTCGATCACTTCGGGATCGAAGAGGTGAGCCTCGGCGATTTCGTTCTCACCGGCGGCGAGATCGCGGCGCAGGCGCTTCTGGATGCCACTATCCGCCTCTTGCCCGGCGTTCTTGGCAATGCCGCCTCGACCGAAGAGGAAAGCTTCTCGGCGGGCCTGCTCGAGCATCCGCAATATACCCGCCCCGCCATCTGGCAGGGGCGCGAGATCCCTCCTGTCCTGATGTCGGGCCACCACGCCGAGATCGAGAAATGGCGCAAGGCAGAGGCGGAGAAAATCACCAAGGAACGCCGCCCCGATCTTTGGGACGCTTTTTCAAGAAAGCGGTAGGGGCTTTAGTCCTTCACCAGCCCCGCCATCTGCTTGGTAATGTAGCGGATCGCCTTTTCCGGCATGATCCGAATGAGCGCATTGAGCATCTTCGCATCCTTGCCGACCAACACATGAAGCTTATTGGCCTCGATCCCGTCAAGGATGATCCGGGCGGCCTCGGGCGCGGGCACTGGCTTCATGCTCTTGGCCGCCTCGTCCGCACCTTTGGGCATCGGCACGCCGGAATTTTGCGAGATGTTGGTATCGACCCCGCCGGGCATCACCACCGTCACATGGATATTGCTTCCCAATGTCTCGGCATAGAGGCCCTCGGAGAGAAGCTTTACCGCCGCTTTGGAGGCTCCATACATCGTTTGCCCCGGGAAGGGGATGAAGCCACCCATGCTCGAGACATTGCAGATATGCGCCTCGGGGCGGGCCTTGAGGTGCGGAAAGAAGGCCTTGATCATGTGAATCTGGCTCCAGAGGTTCACGTTGATCATGCGCTCGATGATCTCGTAGGACAGGTCGGCAAAATCAATGAAAGGCTGGATCACGCCGGCGCAGTTGATGATGGCATCGACCTGGCCGTGCTCTGCGATCACCTCCTCAGGCAACTCATGGACCCGTTTGCGATCGGACACATCGGCCACATGGGTCGAAAGCCGCTCGCCCGCTACGGCGCTCGTAAAGGTCGCAAGGCCCCCGGGCCGAAGATCGACCGCCGCGACCCGTGCGCCACGCGCCAAGAGCGCCAGCACCAGCGCCCGCCCGATGCCGCTTCCGCCGCCTGTAACGACGAAGACTTTGTCCTTGATTTTCATGGTCTCTCCCTCCGAGTCGTGGCCGCAGTCTAGCAGACCGTGAAGGCTGCGGAATTGACCTTGCTCAAGCCACACTCCGGGGCTTGAACGCAGCAGCCAACCCGCCTATACACCGCCCGTCTGGGGCTCGGCTGAGTCGTCCGGATTTCTTTCTTTGCTCATCGGCCTGCTTTCTTCGGCGGGGTGGAGCGGAAGGAACGACAAATAAGGAACGTTGCCTGATCTCTGGCGGGCGCTGCGGCGACCCGGAAGAAGACCGAGAGCTCTGAGGCACATCACCTTTGCGGAACAAACCGCAAGCAAGATAGGAGCGCATCAGATGGACCTGATCGCACAACTCGAGGCGGAACAAGTTGCCGCCCTTGGGAAGGACATTCCCGATTTCAAAGCCGGCGATACCATTCGCGTCGGCTACAAGGTGACCGAAGGCACCCGCACCCGCGTTCAGATGTATGAAGGCGTTTGCATCAGCCGCAAGAACGGCTCGGGCATTGCCGGTTCGTTCACCGTTCGCAAGATTTCGTTCGGCGAAGGCGTGGAGCGTGTGTTCCCGCTGCACTCGACCAACATCGACAGCATCACCGTTGTCCGTCGTGGTCGCGTCCGCCGCGCCAAGCTTTACTACCTCCGTTCGCGTCGCGGCAAATCGGCCCGTATCGCCGAGGTGAGCAACTACAAGGCGCTCGGCAGCGCCGCTGACGCATAAGGAGCACCACTATGCGCAAAGGTATTCACCCCGATTATCACATGATCGACGTCAAGCTCGTCGATGGCACCGTGATCCAGATGAAATCGACCTGGGGCAAAGAGGGCGATCAGATGTCGCTCGACATCGACCCCTCGGTTCACCCGGCCTGGACCGGCGGCTCGTCCCGCCTGCTCGACACCGGCGGCCGCGTGTCGAAGTTCAAGAACAAATACGCTGGCCTCGGCTTCTAAGCCTGACGACCACGGAAAACGAAACGCCGCCCCTCGGGGCGGCGTTTTGCATTTCAGGGGATTGCCGCTAGGGTTCGCAAGAACAGAACTAGAGGCCCCGCCATGTCTTTCCCCGCTTTTTTCGACCAACTCCCGCTTCTCGATGTGCCGATCTCGGAAGATATCGTCACCATCCGGGCGATCCGGTCGGATCAGGGGCTCGTGGCCTTCTTCACCTTTCACAAGGATTTCGAGATGCCGCCGCATTCCCACGGGTTCCAGTGGGGGACGGTGATCAAGGGCCAGCTCACCTTCACCATCGACGGCAAGTCAACAACCTATGGCCCCGGCGAGACCTATTTTCTCGACAGGGGCGAGGTTCACGCAGTCAAGGCCGCTGCGGGAACGCAGGCTCTCGATGTGTTCGAAGAGCCTGATCGTTACCCGCTCAAGTCCTAGGCCCTCGCCGCGCGGTCGCCTTTGGCGCCACGACGCTTGAAGCCGCCGGGCTTGCCCATTGCCGGCTTCGCGCCAGCGGGGCGCCCAGCCTGCCCATGACCGCCGGGCTTGCCACCACTCCGACGGGGGCCACCCCCGCGACGCTTGGGCTGCTCGGGGGCGACAGGATCCCACGGGCGACCAGAGGCCACCGGGATCGAGGCTTTCATCGCCTTCTCGATATCGCTCAGATAGCCCATCTCGTCAGGCGCGCAGAGCGCGATCGCCATGCCATCGGCCCCCGCGCGCGCGGTGCGGCCGATGCGGTGGACATAGTTTTCCGGCACGTTCGGCAGCTCATAGTTATAGACGTGCTTCACGCCCGGAATATCGAGGCCACGGGCGGCCACATCGGTTGCGACCAGCACCCGCACCTTGCCATCCCGGAATTCCTGAATGGCGCGCTCACGCTGGCCCTGGCTCTTGTTGCCGTGGATCGCGGTGACGGCAAAACCTTTGGCCGCGAGGTTGCGCGACAGCTTTTCCATCCCGTGCTTGGTGCGGCCAAAGACAAGCGCCAGCTCGTCGCGGTGCTTGTCGAGAAGATCGACGAGCAGGTCCATCTTGGCGGCAGCGCCGACAAAGTGAACGCATTGCTCGATCTTGTCGGCGGCCTTGCCCGGCGGGTTGACCTGCACGCGGATCGGGTTCGAGAGATAGGCCTCGCTCAGCTCGGCCATCTGCTTGGGCATCGTGGCCGAGAACAGCATCGTCTGGCGCTCTTTCGCCAGAAGCGGCGCGATCCGGCGCAGGGCGTGGATGAAGCCGAGATCGAGCATCTGGTCGGCCTCGTCGAGGACGAGGAAGCGGGTTTCATCAAGCCGGACAGCCCTACGGTCGATCAGGTCGAGCAGGCGGCCGGGGGTGGCCACGAGAACGGCGGTGCCCTTCTCGAGCTTGCGGATCTGGCCAGTGATGCCGGCGCCGCCCACCACGAGAACGATCTTGAGGTGGCTGCCCTCGGCATACATTGTCAGGTTGTCGGCGATCTGCTTGGCCAATTCGCGGGTCGGCGCAAGGATCAACGCCTTGGCTGACTTAGGCGAGGGACGCCCGCCATCTTTGAGAAGCGCATCCAGCATCGGCAGACCAAAGGCGGCGGTCTTGCCGGTCCCGGTCTGGGCAAGGCCCATCACGTCGCGCCCGTTCATGGCGTGGGGGATGGCCTGCGCCTGAATCGGCGTCGGGTCGGTGATGCCGTTTTCGGCAAGTTTCGCAATCAAGCGGGGCGCGAGGCCCAGCATATCAAAATCCATAGTCTTATCCTGTAAGGCGCAGCCCATAGGCATACGCACATCATGCGCCACGGCCCGAGCGGCCGCGACATCGGCAAAGGGTTGCGCCAAGGGCTGACAGGCACGCCGAATTGCGCGCACACCGCCAAGGCGCGGCACCCCTGCGTGAATGTGGGAACCAGTTAATCCGAGCCTTCGCGCGGCCACTTCATAGCGGGCGGCGCACTGCTCACGCGGCAGGAGGCTTCGGTCCAGCAGCACATGGGGCCTGCGCGACGCAAAGTCAAGCCAAGGAATTGCGCTTCATGCTGCGCTGCCGCGCTTCCCCTTGGGCGCGGCACAAACTATAGTGCATCCAAGAAACAATCGGGGACGAGCACGTGGCGCATATCATCGTCGTGGGCAACGAAAAGGGCGGCGCGGGGAAATCAACCGTGTCGATGCACGTTGCAACAGCGCTTGCCCGCATGGGCCACAAGGTCGGCACGCTGGACCTCGACCTGCGGCAGAAAACCCTCGCGCGCTATATGCACAACCGCAACCGTTTCCTGCAGGCCGAGGGCCTCGACCTGCCGACGCCGAGCTATCACGAGCTTCCCGAGATCGACCAATCGAGCCTGAAGCCGGGTGAAAACGTCTTTGATCACCGCCTTTCGGTGGCTGTGGCGGGCCTCGAGCCGGACGTGGATTTCATCTTGATCGACTGCCCCGGCAGCCATACGCGCCTGAGCCAGGTCGCCCACTCGCTCGCCGATACGCTGATCACGCCGCTGAATGATAGTTTCGTCGATTTCGATCTTCTCGCCCATGTCGACAACGACGGCGAGACGATCACCGGACCATCCGTCTATGCCGAGATGGTCTGGAACGCGCGCCAGCTTCGGGCGCAGGCGGGCCTGCCGCCGATCGACTGGGTGGTCGTGCGCAACCGACTTGGCGCGCAGAACATGGTCAACAAGCAGAAGATGGAAGCGGCGCTGACCAAGCTCTCGCGGCGCATCGGCTTTCGCATCGCCCCCGGCTTCAACGAGCGGGTGATCTTCCGCGAGCTCTTCCCGCGCGGCCTGACGCTCCTCGATCTGCGGGATATTGGCGTCTCGCAGCTCAACATCTCCAACGTTGCCGCGCGGCAAGAGCTGCGCGATCTGATGAAAGCGCTAAATTTGCCGGGTGTCAGCGTCGATTTCTGATCCGGCTCTCGATCTGGTTCGTATGTGATTTATGAGTAAGATTTCGCCCCTGTGGATCGCCTTCTGGACCGCCCTTCTCGGCGCAGTCCTTGCGACATTCGCCATTCTCACGCTGCAACCCTTCTTGGATCAGGTCCCCCACCTGCCAGATCAGGGCGCGGCGTGGTATTTTTGGAAACGGATCGACCCTGATTGGGCGAGCCGCGCCACGGCTTGGGGGTTCTATCTTGCGCATCAGATCTTCTTCTGGGGGCTGATCTGGTGGGCCGTGCGCCACCGAGACGAGCTGCGTGATCGGGGACGGATGCATGCCGTGAACTGGATCGGCCTGATCGGCACTTTTGCGTTTATCGGCCTGCATTATCTCCAGACGGCCATCTGGTATGACGGTCTGGCGCAAGACACCTCCGTCTTTTCCTCGCAGATATCGGTGATCTTCCTTCTGATCATCGTCCTGATGATCGAAGCCCCCCGTCGCGGCCTGTTCTTTGGTTATGGCGGCGGCTGGCTGAAATCTCTCAGGCCCATGCTCATCCGCTATCACGGCTACTATTTCGCCTGGGCGGTGGTCTATACCTACTGGTTCCACCCGATGGAGACCACTCCGGGCCACCTGCTCGGGTTCTTCTACACCTTCCTGCTGCTGATCCAGGGCGCCTTCGTCTTTACCCGCGTGCACACCAACAAATGGTGGACCGTGACGCTGGAGGTCTCGGTCCTTGTGCACGGTGTCACCGTGGCGCTTGTGGCAGGGCAAGAGATCTGGCCGATGTTCCTCTTCGGCTTCGCCGCAATGTTCATCGTGACGCAGATGCATGGCCTCGGCCTCAGCCGTCTGGTCCGTGGCGTGATACTCGCCATGTTCGCAGGCTCGGTGTATCTGGTCTATTCCGACAGGGGATGGGCTCAGCTGAACGAGATCATCCGCATCCCGGTGATCGACTATGGCCTGCTGGCGATCCTTGGTGGCTTGGCGATCTGGATAACCAAACGTCGACGCAGAGCGGCCTAGCCGCCTCACGAGCGCGAGCGGGCAAGAAGAACAGACGGTTCCGTTGTTTGCAGAGGAAAGTGGCGGACTGGGGAGGATTCGAACCCCCGACCCCTTGATTCGTAGTCAAGTACTCTATCCAACTGAGCTACCAGTCCGCGTCAGAGTGGGGCGGATGTAGCCCTAGCTGCGGGGCATTGCAAGGGCGAAAACGAAAGAAATCATTTTCCTGACGCGAGCTCGGCTTTGGGCAGGCAGATGACGAATTCCGTGCCGGTTTCGTTCGTGCGGCCCAGTTCAAGCCGCCCGCCGTGGCCGCGCACAAGCTCGGCCGCGATGACGAGGCCGAGGCCCGCTCCACCCTTGGAAACGCCACCCTGAAACGCCTGAAACAAATGCTCGCGGGCGCGCTGGGGCAGGCCGGGGCCGGTGTCGGCCACGGTGATCCACCACTGGGCATCGTCCTCGTGGGCGTGGATGCTCACCTCGCCGGGCTTGCCCGTGGCCATGATCGCCTGACGGGCGTTACGGGCGAGGTTTGACAGGACGCGGTAGAGTTGTTCGGCATCGGCGCGGATCGTCAGGTTGCCTGGAATGTCCTCCGAGAAGCTCAGATCGTAGTCACCTGCGGCGAGGCGTTCGCCGTCGAGCACCTCGCCAACGACCGCGGCAAGGCTCACTCGGTCAAGCTTGGGTGGCGCCTCGTCGGCGCGGCCGAAGGCGAGCGTATTCTCGCACAAGTGCACCGCGCGGGTGATCGAATTGACGAGCTTGGGGGCAAGGCGCTGCACCACAGGATCTTCGGAGGCCTCGATCCGGTCGACGAAAAGCTGGGCCGAGGAGAGGATATTGCGCAGGTCATGGCTGACCTTGGCGACGCCCTCGCCCAGCTGCGCGAGCCTTTCGCGCTGGCGCAGCGCTGCGGTCAGCTGCTGCTGCATCATCTGCAGCGCCTCCTCCGCCTCGCGAAGTTCGATGAGGCCCGCGGTCGGCGCAATGATCCGGCGGGCGTCTTCGGGAGCCATGGCATAGCTTTGCATATGCCCCACGACGCCTTTGATCGGCTTGACGAGGAAGGCTCGCACAGCCACGAAAAGGAGAGCCGCAGTAATGATCGAGATCACGGCCGAGAGCATCAGGATATTGAGGCCATAGTCGATCATCGCGGCACGGAGCGGCGCCTGCTCCATCGTCACCTCGATCTCTTGCCCGCCGCCCTGAACCGGCATTCCGATCACCCGGATCACCGGCTCACCCGGCTCGAACAGGGTCATCATCGCGTCGCGCATGAGCGCCCATGCCGAAGCTCCACGCAGGTCATAAGTCGCCTCGACCGGCCCGGGCACGTGGGAAGACAGGATCAACTGGCGCACCTCGTCGCGGCGCAGCACCACGTTGAACACACCTGCATTCTTCAGAAGCTCTTTCTCGAGATCTTCCGAGATCATGTCGTCGGCCAGAAGCGAGAGTGAGGCGATCTGCGCCCGCTCGAGGCGGAGGAGGAGATAATCCTGCCGGAAACGGGCGACGGAAGGCACGAAAATCAGCACCTCCGCCAGCATGACGAAGACGACCGTCAGAACCAGAAAACGCCCCGAGAGCGTGTTCAGCATTGTCCCTCCGCCTTTAGGGCAGCCACCTCTGAACGAAACGGGTGATCCGTTTGATCATACGGCTTTCGAATAGTCTTGGACTAAAATAGGCACTCGCGGCCCGTTTGTTAATCTCGGCAAGGGTCGGATAGGGCAGAACGGTGTTCGAGATAGCCGCCATGCCAAGGCCCGCCGAGATCGCCATCGCCCACATGGCGATCAGTTCGCCCGCCTCGGGCCCGACGATGCCCGCGCCAATCGGCTTGCCCTTGCGGACGATCACCTTGATCGCCCCTTCAGTCTGACCGCCGGCGACCGCCCGGTCGCTCTTGTCGAAGCCAACCTGCACCACCTCGATGCCATTGCCAAATTTCGCCCGCGCTTCGGCCTCGGTCAGGCCGACATGGGCGATCTCGGGGCTGGTAAAGATCGCGCGAGGGATATGGTCCTGCCGTTCGCGGGCCGGAAGGCCAAGCACCGCAGAACGGACGACGATACCCGCCTGATAGCCCGCCAGATGCGTGAAATGCCGCCGCCCGGCGACATCGCCGATGGCATAGACGCGGCGGTTGCCGGGGGTTTTGAGGTCGGGGCCGACCTCGATGCCCGCCACCGGATCGAATGCGACCCCTGCCGCCTCCAGTCCGAGGGCATGCACATTGGGCGCACGGCCAGCCGCGACGAGAAGGTGACTGCCCTCGATCCTGCCAGCGCCGGTTTCGACCCAGATCTCGCCGGCCTTGCCACCCACCTTCAAGACTTTCGTGTTCTCGTGGATCACAAGGCCGTCCTGCCGCAGCCGGTCCATCACGATCTGTCCAAGTTCCGGCTCTTCCCGGCCCAGCGCCTTCTGTGCCTCGATGACCGTGACCTTGCACCCCAGCCGCAAATGGGCCTGCGCGAGTTCGAGGCCGATGGGTCCGGCGCCAATGACGATCAGGTGCTCGGGTCGGTCCTTCTGCTCGAAAATTGTCTCGTTCGTGTGGTAGGGCGTCTCCGCCAAACCCTCGATCGCCGGGATCATCGGCCGCGAGCCCGTGGCCACAACGAACCGCCGCGCCTCGATCTCTGCCTCACCCGCCCGAACGGTCTTGGGGCCGATAAATGCGCCCCGCGCCCGGATCACTCGCACGCCGAGCCCTTCAAACCGCTCTTGGCTGTCATGCGGTGCAATCGCGGCGATGGAGGCCCGCACATGGGCCATCGCCTCGGCATAGGTCGGGCGCGGCACGCGGGCCGAGGCGGCGAGAAGCGCCTTCGACGGCACGCAGCCGTGGTTGAGGCAGTCGCCCCCCATTTCGCCCTCTTCGATAAGGACCACCCGCGCACCCATCTGCGCCGCGCCAGCGGCCACAGAAAGCCCGCCGGAGCCTGCGCCAATGATGCAGATATCGGTCTTGATGCGCTCAATCATATCCGCGCGCCTTTCCGTCTGGCCCGAACAATGGCCGGGATCAGGGCGAGGATACACAAGCCAACGAGCGGCACCAGAACAGGTGCGGTGAAGATCACGCCGAGGTCTGGCTCGGTGCCGCTGGCGAAAACCTCGCCCAGACCCGAGCCGAGGCTGGTGAATACGAACGCGCCGGGCAGGATACCGAGGAAGGTCGAGACCGCGAAACGCGAGAGCGGAACGTTGAGCACCGCGGGGATCAGGTTGGCGACGAAGAACGGGACCGCGGGCACCAGCCGGATCAGAAACAGCATCGACCACTGATTCTCATCAAGCCCCGCCTTGATCCGCGCAACGCGCCCGCCGTAGGCCTCGAGCCGCTTTGCCAGCCCGTCACCAAGCCCGGTGCGAACCGCCAGAAACAGCGCCGTCGCTCCGATCGTCGCGCCTGTCACGTTGAAAAGAACGCCGGGGAAGAGGCCGAAGAGATAGCCCCCAGCGAGAGTGATCATCAGGCCGCCGGGTAGAGAAAAGGCGACCGCCAGAGCATAGGCGGCCACGAAACCGAGAGCGAAAGCGGGATAGTTCGCATCCCGCAGGCCGTTCAGCCAATCGCGATTCTCGGCCAAGGCCGCGAAAGTCACCTGATCGCGCAGGAACACGACGCCGAGAACGGCGACCGCCGCAATCGTGATCCAGGGAAGGTGGCGTGAAATTGGGGCGGGCAAGGCGCGGTCCGGTTTTTGATCCATTCCAATCGACATGGACCAAAGAGGCCTTTCGCGCCAGTGGCTTCACAGGAGCTTGATTGCCCGTGCCCCTTTGCCGATGTAAAAGCTCCCGACTGTAACAAACCGACCCGGAAAAATCGCGCAAAGCGGTCGATTCTTCGCTCGGCTCGTGTTGACAGGCCCCCCGCCCGCCTCTATTGGCAGGGCTTCGAATGACACAGGCCTCGAATCCTGCCCACGAATCTTGCGTGTGCGGTTCGGCCTCAAGGATACGGAGAGAACGCGATGAAGCGCACGTTCCAACCCTCGAACCGGGTTCGCAAGGCCCGTCACGGCTTCCGCGCCCGCATGGCGACCAAAGCTGGCCGCAAGGTGCTTAACGCTCGCCGTGCTCGTGGCCGCAAGGTCCTGAGCGCCTGATAGCGTTTGGGTGTGGCCATGACCACGCCAGAAGCTGAAAAGCCTGAAACCGCCGAGGCCACGCCTGCGGCGGTTTTCGTTCGCCCCGAGATCATGACCAAGCGGGCGGATTTTCTTGCCGCCGCGCAGGGGCGCCGCATGGCGCTTTCCGGCTTTCATCTGCAAGCCCGCTTTCGCGATGATGGCATCGCGGCGGTTCGCGTGGGCTTTACCTGCTCAAAGAAGGTCGGCAACGCCGTCGCCCGCAACCGCGCCAAGCGCCGCCTGCGGGAAATTGCGCGTCTGGTGCTGCCGACTTGCGCCAAGCCCGGCTGGGACTATGTATTGGTTGGCCGCCGCGACGCGACAGCGGCCGCCAATTTCGCTCAGATGCAGAGCGACCTGAAAGCCGCGCTTGGGAAGATCCACAAATGACCCCGCTCGCCTGGATCCTGTCACTTCCGGTCAAGGGCTATCGCCTGGTATTCAGCCCCTGGGTCGGGCACGGTTGCCGCTATCAGCCGACCTGCAGCGCCTATGCGCTCGAGGCGCTGGAAAAGCATGGCGGCGTCAAAGGCGGCTACCTCGCCGCGCGGCGCATCCTGCGCTGCCATCCCTTGGGCGGATCGGGCATCGACAACGTGCCGGATTGACCTCGGGCCGGCGGCGCGGTCTTTTCGCCGCAAAAGGACCGCCGATGCTGACGCCCCAAGCCACCGTCGAGGAAACCCGCGCCGCGTTTCGCTGGGAGATCCCCGCGCGCTATAACATCGGCGTCGATATCTGCGACAAGTGGGCGGATCGGGAGCCTGAACGGATCGCCCTGATTGACGTGGGGTCGGATGGGGTCGGCACCGAAGTCACCTTCGGCGCTCTCAAGGCGCGGTCGAACCAGCTTGCCAATGCGCTTTCCAAGACTTGCCAGCGGGGCGACCGGATCGCCGTGCTTCTGCCGCAGGGCGTCGAGACAGCGCTGGCCCATATCGCAGCACTCAAGATGGGCTGCATCTCGCTGCCGCTATTCACGCTGTTCGGGCCGGATGCGCTTCTGCATCGCCTGAAGGACTCCGGCGCGAAGGTGGTCATCACCAATGCCGAGGGCGCGGCCAAGATCGCGGCGCTTCGGGATCAATTGCCGGCGCTTGAGCGGCTGCTCTGCATTGACGCTTCGGAAGCCGCAGAGGATTTCCATGCTGCCGTGGCGGGCGATAGCACCGACTTCACCCCCGCCGACACCGCTTCCGAAGATCCCGCCATCCTGATCTACACCTCCGGCACCACCGGCAACCCCAAGGGGGCGCTGCACGCCCATCGCGTTCTTCTTGGCCACCTGCCGGGGGTCGAGATGAGCCACGATTTCTTTCCCCAAGACGGCGACCGGATCTGGACCCCCGCCGACTGGGCCTGGATCGGCGGGCTTCTCGACGTCTTGATGCCGGCGCTGCACCACGGGATCACCGTGGTCTCGCGGCGAATGCCCAAGTTTTCCGCCACAGAGGCTTTCGACCTCATACGCCGCTTTGGCGTTCGCAACGCCTTCCTGCCGCCCACCGCCCTCAAGATCATGCGCCAAGCGCCCGCCGAGGCAGCTAAGGGCCTCACCCTGCGCTCTGTCGCCTCGGGCGGCGAGACCCTCGGGGCGGAACTGATCGACTGGGGCCGCGCCACATTCGGCTGCACGATCAACGAATTCTACGGCCAGACCGAGTGCAACATGATCGTCTCCTCCTGCGCCGCCCTTGCGCCCGCCGAGCCGGGGGTGATGGGTTTTGCCGTGCCGGGGCATGAGGTGGAGGTCTTGAACGAGGCCGAAAGACGTATCTGCGCGACGGGCGAGGAAGGAGCGATTGCTGTAGGGGTGCCCGATCCGGTCATGTTCTTGGAATATTGGAACAATCCCGCCGCGACCGAGGCCAAGTTCCTGCGGATCGGCGGCGAGAAGTGGCTCCTGACCGGCGACCGCGGCGCCAAGACCGCTTCGGGCCGGATCCGTTTCATCGGGCGCGACGACGATGTGATCTCGTCGGCCGGCTACCGGATCGGCCCGGCCGAGATCGAGGATTGCCTCCTCACCCACCCCGCCGTTCAGCTTGCAGGTGTGATCGGCGCGGCCGATGCGATCCGCGGGCAGGCCGTATGGGCCTATGTCCTGCTGGCCGAGGGCTTTGCCCCCTCCGACACCCTCGCCGCCGAGATAACCGCGCACGTCAAATCCCGCCTTTCCGCCCATGAATACCCCCGCGCCGTCCGCTTTATCGACGCGATGCCGATGACCACCACCGGCAAGATCATCCGCGGCGCGCTGCGCGCCCTTGCTGCACAGGACCAAACCGACTAGATCGGGCGGCATGCTTGATGATCTTGACGATATCCACCCGCTCTTTCACGGCGCTCCCAAAAGCACCGAATTCAAGAAGCTGCGCAAACGGATCGTTCAGAACGTCCGCGAAGCGATCGAGCAATATGGCATGATCGAGCGCGACGCGCGCTGGCTGGTGTGCCTTTCGGGCGGGAAAGACAGCTATACGCTCCTCGCCGTGCTCTACGAGCTGAAATGGCGCGGGCTTCTTCCGGTCGATCTTCTGGCCTGCAATCTCGATCAGGGTCAGCCCGGCTTTCCGGCAACCGTTCTGCCCGAGTTTCTCTCGAAAATGGGCGTGCCGCACCGGATCGAATACCAAGACACCTATTCCATCGTCGTCGACAAGGTCCCCGCAGGCCGCACCTATTGCGCCCTTTGCTCGCGGCTACGGCGCGGCAATCTTTATCGGGTCGCCCGCGAAGAGGGCTGCTCGGCGGTGGTTCTCGGCCATCACCGCGACGACATCCTCGAGACCTTTTTCCTCAACCTCTTCCACGGCTCGCGGCTGGCCACCATGCCGCCCAAGCTTGTGAACGAGGATGGCGATCTCTTCGTCTATCGTCCGCTGGCCCACGTCGCCGAGGAAGACTGCGAGAAATTCGCCCGCTCGATGAACTATCCGATCATTCCTTGCGATCTTTGCGGCTCGCAGGACGGGCTTCAGCGCCAGCAGGTCAAGGGCATCCTCGACCAGTGGGAAAAGAACGCGCCGGGGCGGCGACAAAAGATGTTTCGGGCGCTGATGAACACCCGGCCTTCGCATTTGCTCGACCCTTCGATCTTCGATTTCAAAGGGCTGACCATCGGCCCCCGCAAGGAAGCCGACAAGAGCGGCATCCCCGACCTCGGCTAAACCCCGCCCGAGCCTTGCTGCAAAAGGGCCGCAGGCCGGATTTCCCTGAAAACCGCTTGACCTTTCGGCCTATGGGATGTTGAACCGCCCTGACCTTTGAACGGTAAAATGGCGGCTCCGATGGACAATCAGAACAAGAACCTATTCCTGGCGACAGCGCTCAGCTTCGTCGTCATCCTAGCCTGGTTCTGGATGTTCCCACCTGAAGAGCCGCAAACCACGGTCGATCCGGTTGCGGCAACGCAGGAACTGGCCACCGCTGACGCCACCACGCCCAGCGCCGGTGCTGTTGAAGCCACCGCCGCCGCCCCGACCGATGCTGTGGCCATCGAAGCCGACGCCCCGCGCGTGGCCATCGAGACCCCCGAGCTTTCGGGTTCGATCTCGCTCCTCGGTGGTCGGCTCGACGATATCTATCTCAGCCAGTATCGCCTGACCCTCGATGACGATGCCGAGACCGTCCGCCTGCTCCGCCCCGTGGGCGAGGAAGATGCCTATTACGCAAGCTTCGGCTGGGCCGCCGCCGAAGGCATCGCCGCTGACGCAGTTCCCGGCCCAGATACGCTCTGGACCCTTGAGGCCGGCACCACGCTGACCCCCGAGACCCCCGTCACCCTCGCTTGGGACAACGGCGCGGGCCAGATCTTCCGCACTGTGATCTCTGTCGACGACAAGTTCATGTTCAGCTTCGTCCAGTCGATCGAAAACACCGGCGCAAGCGCAGTTTCCGCCCGCCCCTATGGCATCCTGCGCCGCCACACCGAGCCGAACGACCTCAAGAACTTCTTCGTTCTGCACGAAGGCATCGTCCGTGTGTCGGACGGCATTCTCGATCAGGCGAAATACAAGGCGATCCGCGATTATTCCGTCGATGAGCGCGAGCGCACCCAGGCCGACCGTGTCGACGTTACCGAAGGCGGCTGGATCGGCTATACCGACCACTACTGGATGACGACGATCATCCCCTCGGAAGGCGCTTTCCGGTCGGTCTCGAAATACTTCGAATCGCGCGATCTTTATCAGGCCGAAGCCGTGATGGAGCCGCAGACCGTTGCCGCCGGTGGCAGCGCCTCGGTCGAGACCCGCCTTTTCGTCGGCGCCAAGGAATGGGAAGCGATCCGCGAGTATCAGAACGGCGCTGGCGTCGAGAAGTTCCTCGATTCGATCGACTGGGGCTGGTTCTTCTTCTTCACCAAGCCGATCTTCTGGCTTCTGCACCTTCTGCACGGCCTGATCGGCAACATGGGTTGGGCGATCATGGGCTTGACCTTGGTGCTCAAGATTCTCGTCCTGCCGCTGGCTTATAAATCCTATGTCTCGATGGCGCGGATGAAGGAAATCCAGCCCGAGATGGAGAAGCTCAAAGAGCGCGCCGGCGACGACCGTCAGGCGATGCAGCAGGGCATGATGAAGCTCTACAAGGATAACAAGGTCAACCCGGCTTCGGGCTGCCTGCCGATCCTCATTCAGATCCCGATCTTCTTCTCGCTCTACAAGGTGATCTTCGTCACCATCGAGCTTCGCCACCAGCCCTGGCTTGGCTGGATCCGCGACCTTTCCGCGCCCGATCCGTCGTCGATCCTCAACTTCTTCGGCCTCTTCTCCTGGGCTACGCCCCAGCCCGGAAGCCTGTTCTTCATCTTCTCGCTGGGTGTCCTGCCGATCCTGCTCGGCATCTCGATGTGGCTTCAGCAGAAACTCAATCCCGCCCCGACCGACCCGACCCAGAAGATGGTCTTCGCCTGGATGCCGTGGGTCTTCATGTTCATGCTTGGCTCGTTCGCCAGTGGCCTCGTGCTCTACTGGATCACCAACAACATGGTCACCTTCACCCAGCAGTATCTGATCATGCGTAGCCACGGGCATAAGCCGGACGTTTTCGGCAATATCCTGAGCGGTCTGAAACGCAAACCTGCGGTGGCGAACAGCAACAAGAAGCCGGACGGCAAATAATGGCGCGGGTCGCCGCGCTTTGGCGGCATCCGATCAAGAGCCACGGCCGCGAGGCGCTGCAAAGCGTTGCCCTCGCGGCTGGCCAGCCTTTCCCTTGGGACAGGCGGTGGGCCGTGGTCCATGATGCGGCGGTGGATGATGCCTCGACAGGCTGGATCCCCTGCCAGAACTTCATGATCGGCACCCGCACGCCCGGCCTTGCCGGCATCTGGGCACGGTTCGATGAGGCCAAAGGCGAGATCGCACTTCGCCATGCCGATCTAGGCGAGATCAGCTTCTCGCCAGACGATGCCGAGGATCAGGCGCGTTTTCTCGATTGGGTCATGCCGCTCTGCCCCGAAACCCGCGCCCGCCCTGCGGCTGTCGTCGCGCTGCCGGGCCGTGGCTGGACCGATACCGATTATCCATCCGTGACCCTGATGAACTCCGCCTCTCATGCCGCTGTCGAAGAGCGCCTCGGCCGCTCGCTCGAGCCCGAGCGTTGGCGCGGCAATATCTGGTTTGACGGGCAGGACGCCTTCGAAGAGCTCGACTGGATCGGCAAGCGCCTTCGGGCCGGCACCGCGATCCTTGAGGTGCGGGAACCTGTGAAGCGCTGCCTGCACACCGCCGCCAACCCCCAGACCGGCACGCGCGATGCCGACACACTCGGCGCGCTTGATGCGGGCTGGGGCCATCGGAACTTTGGCATTTACACAGAAGTCGTGCAGGATGGGGCCGTGGCCCTCGGAGACGAACTGGAGATCCTGAATTGAACCTGACCTTCCTCGAGGCCGAAGCCCCCGACGATGAAGCCCGCGAGATCGGGCGAAAGCTTTTCGCCGGACAGACCGATTTCCTCAAAGGCGTTGTCGCCATGTCCGGGATGCCGCCTGCCGACCGGATCGAGGTTTGTTTTGCGGGGCGCTCTAACGTCGGCAAATCGAGCCTCATCAACGCGCTCACCGGCCGCAAGGGCCTTGCCCGTGCCTCCAACACACCGGGGCGCACGCAAGAGATCAACTTCTTCACCGTAGGCGAGGCGCACTATCTCGTCGACCTGCCCGGCTATGGCTTTGCCAATGCGCCGCTGGCGATTGTGCAGAAATGGCAAAAGCTCCTCAAATCCTATCTTTCGGGCCGCCCGACCCTGCGCCGCGTTTTCGTTCTGATCGACGCTCGCCACGGGGCCAAGGCCGTGGATGAGGAAATCATGGGCCTGCTCGACAAATCCGCCGTGACCTTTCAGGTGGTGATGACCAAGTCCGACAAGGTCAGCAAAACCGAGCTTGCCAAATCGCTCGAGATCACGCGGGCATCGCTGGCCAAGCACCCCGCCGCCTTCCCCGAGATCGTTCTGACCTCTTCAGAGAAGAGCGACGGGATCGAGACACTTCGCGCTATCATTGCAACCATCGACTGACCTTGCTGGGAGGCAAGAAGGTGAGGAAACAAGACATGAACCGAGACTGGATCGCCACCGCCCGGACCCTTTCCGAGGCCCTGCCGTTCCTTCAGCGCTATTCCGGCGCGATCGTCGTCGTGAAATTCGGCGGCAACGCAATGGGCGATGCCGAGGCCATGGCCGAGTTTGCCCGTGATATCGTCCTGATGCGGCAGGTGGGTGTGAACCCGGTTGTTGTCCATGGCGGCGGGCCGATGATCAACGATCTTCTGGGTCGCCTCGGTATCAAGTCCGAGTTCGTGCGCGGCAAGCGCGTGACGGATCAGGCCACCGTCGAGGTGGTCGAGATGGTCCTCACCGGCCTTGTGAACAAACGCATCGTGCAGGCGATCATGGACGAAGGCGGCCGCGCCGTGGGCCTTTCCGGCAAGGACGACGATCTGATGGTCTGCGAGGCCGACGATCCGGAACTGGGCTTTGTCGGCCGCCCGATCGAGATGAACGTGCAGGTGCTGCGCGATCTCTTCACCGCCGGGATCATTCCGGTTGTCGCCCCTGTCGCCACGGGCATGGACCCTCTCGAGACCTTCAACGTCAACGGCGATACAGCGGCTGGCGCCATTGCGGGCGCGCTCAAGGCCGACCGCCTGCTGCTGTTGACCGATGTGCCGGGCGTCAAGGATGCCTCGGGCGAGATCGTCACCCAGCTCACCCCCGAACAGGTCAAGGAGATGATCGCCGATGGCACCATCTCGGGCGGCATGATCCCCAAGACCGAGACAGCGCTGAAGGCCATCGAAGACGGCGTGCGCGCCGTTGTCATCCTCGACGGGCGCCTGCCCAACGCGGCGCTCCTGGAGCTTTTCACCGAACACGGCGCGGGCTCGATCATCCGCTCGACCGAACCGCGCGTGAAGCCCAAGCATAAATGACCGATCTCGCCGGCATCTCCGCTCTTGCCAGCCCCAACGGGCTCTTCGTGGCAGGGGTGGTGCCGGATGGAGATCAGTCGATTGTTATCCTTTCCCCCGCCGAGCCGGAGTTCTGGCCGCACCTGAAGGGGCAGCCCGAGTATTCCGACGGCCAGCCCGATCCCATCGACCGCTGGAGCGTACGGGTCATTGGCGAGATGGCCAAGGCGCTCGGTGGCGAGGCGATCCTGCCGCATCACGGCCCGCCCTATGCGCCCTTCTACTCATGGGCTCTGGCCTCGGGCCGGTTCTGGGCTTCGCCTGTCATGCTTCTCGTTCATGCCGAGGCAGGGCTTTTCGCCTCGATGCGCGGCGCGATCCGGCTCAGCGGCAAGGTCGACCTGCCCGCCACTGAGAGGCCCTGTGACAGCTGCACCGACAAGCCCTGCCTTTCCACCTGCCCCGCGGGTGCCCTCACCGGCGAGGGCTATGACGTGCCAGCCTGCCACGCCCATCTAGACACCGCCGCTGGGCGCGAGTGCTTCGAGGGCGGCTGCCTCGTGCGCCGCGCCTGCCCCATAGGCCAAACCCGCCGCAGCGCCGAGCAATCGGCTCATCACATGAGGCATTTCCACAAATGACCCTGCGCCTCATCCTCACCCGCCACGCCAAATCCGGCTGGGACGACCCCGACCTCGAGGATTTCGACCGCCCGCTGACCGAGCGCGGGCGCCGCTCGGCCACGGCCATCGGGCGTTGGCTTTGGGAGAAGGGCTATCGGCCCGATCTGATCCTCTGCTCCGCTGCGGAGCGGACGCGGGAGACGCTTGATCTGATCCTTGCCGAATGGCCCGAGCACCCTGAGATCAGCTATCGGCAGGCGCTCTACCACGCCTCCGCGCGGGGAATTCTTGATGTGGTGGCAGGCACCGAGGCCCGAACGGTGATGGTTGTCGGCCACAATCCCGGCATTGGCACCCTCGCCTGCTGCATAGTCGCCAAGCGGCCTGAACACCCCGATTTTGGCCGGTATCCGACCGGCGCAACCGCCGTTCTGGATTTCGATGCCGAGGACTGGCGCAGCATAAAGGCCGGCACCTGCGCCGATTTCACCGTGCCTCGGGATCTTTTGAACGATACCGAAAACGACTAGGGGCGCGCAGGTCTCCCCGCACGCCCCCGCATTCCATTCCCGAAAGATCAGTGACCGAGGATCTGGCTCAGGAAGAGCTTGGTCCGGTCGTTCTGCGGGTTCTTGAAGAACTCTTCCGGCTCGTTCTGTTCGACGATCTGGCCCTGATCCATAAAGATCACGCGGTTGGCAACCTGACGGGCAAAGCCCATCTCGTGGGTCACGCAAAGCATGGTCATGCCCTCTTCCGCGAGCTCGATCATGGTGTCGAGCACCTCTTTGATCATCTCGGGGTCAAGCGCCGAGGTCGGCTCGTCGAACAGCATGATGCGCGGCTTCATGCAGAGCGAACGGGCGATGGCCACGCGCTGCTGCTGACCGCCCGAAAGCTGGCCGGGGTATTTGTGGGCCTGCTCGGGGATCTTGACCTTTTCGAGATACTGCATCGCGATTTCCTCGGCTTCGCGCTTGGGGGTCTTGCGAACCCAGATCGGCGCGAGGGTGCAGTTCTCAAGGATCGTCAGATGCGGGAAGAGGTTGAAGTGCTGGAAGCACATGCCAACCTCGGAGCGGATCTTGTCGATGTTCTTGAGGTCCGAGGAAAGCTCGGTCCCGTCGACCATGATGGTGCCCGCCTGATGCTCTTCCAGACGATTGATGCAACGGATCAGTGTCGATTTGCCGGAACCCGAAGGCCCGCAGATGACGATGCGCTCGCCACGGTTCACTGTGAGGTTGATGTCACGCAGAACGTGGAAGGTTCCGTACCACTTGTTCATGTTCGTGATCTGGATCGCGACCTCATCCGACACCTTCATGTGGCTGCGGTCGATTTCGCGCTCGATAGCGAGTTCAGACATGATCAAGTCTCCCTTAACGATGTTCACGCTGGAGTTTCTTCTCCAGGTAAAGTGAGTAGCGGCCCATGCTGAAGCAGAAGATGAAGAACATCAGGCCGATGAATACGAAGATTTCCCAATAGACGCCCTGCCAGTCGGTCGAGGCTCGGATAGCGTTCGACAGACCGATGGGATCGAGAAGGCCGATAAACACCACCAGCGTCGTGTCCTTGAAGAGGCCGATGAAGGTGTTGACGATACCGGGGATCGAGATCTTGAGCGCCTGCGGCAGGATGATCAGCCGCATGGATTTCCAATAGTCGAGGCCCAGCGCATCGGCGGCTTCATATTGGCCCTTCGGCAGAGCAGCGAGGCCGCCACGGACCACCTCGGCGATATAGGCCGCCGAGAAGAGGGTCACCATGATGATCACCCGCAGCATCAGGTCAAAGTTCGTGCCCGGCGGCAGGAAGTAGTTCAAGAGAAGCGAAGCGGTGAAGAGCCAGACGATCAACGGCACGCCGCGGATAATCTCGATGAAGGCAACCGAGACCTTGTTGATGAAGAACAGGTTCGATTGCCGGCCCAGCGCCAGAAGGATGCCCAAAGGCAGCGAAAAGGCGATGCCGGCGATGCCGATGATCACCGACAGGGTGAAGCCGCCGAATTCCTTGGATTGGACCTGAGGAAGCTCGATCGGCACCACACTGTTGAGCGCATCCGCCACAAGCCCGGTGAGGAAGAGCCAGTAGATCAGCGGGGCTGCGATTGCAGCCAGAACGCCGAGAAGGTTCGAACTCGCCGCCGCAACGACGCGGTAGGCCACGACACCGGCCACAAAGCCGAACATGACCGAAGCCGGCGACCAGATCGACCCGCCCCACAGGAGCCAGAACAGAAAGACCGGCGAGGCGATCGACCCGATCAAGAGTTTGCGCGGAAGGTGGGTAAAGAGGACCGGCAGGATCGACGCAAAGAACAGAGCAAGCGCGAGAACCGGCCGCCAGTAGCCGTCCTTGGGATAGAAGCCGAACAGCAGCTGTTCCCAGCGATCGGAAATAACCGCGAAACACGCCGCCGAGGCACCTTCGCCGAGCGTCGCGTTGCGGATCTCCCGACATTCGCTGAGCGAGCCGGCATTCCAGATCGAATTGGCGAACCACGGATAGAGATGGCTTAAAACTGTCCATACGAGCCAGAGCGACAAGAGGGTCAGGATCGCGTTGAGCCAGCTTGAGAAGAGGTTCTCGCGAACCCATTTGATGATCCCGGTCTGGCCCAGCGGCGGATCCTGCGGCGCCAGCATCTCGGTGCGAACATAGCTAAGGTTTGCTTTGGTCATCTCAGCGCTCCTTCAGCTTCATGCGGTTGTTGTAGACGTTCATCACGCTCGAGATCACAAGGCTGGCCGTCAGGTAGAAAAGGCCGAGGAGAAGCATCCCCTCAAGCTCGCGGCCGGTCTGGTTGATGGTGATGCCGCCCAAAGTGGCGCGAACGTCCATATAGCCCACCGCGATCGCCAGAGACGAGTTCTTGGTGAGGTTGAGATACTGCGAGATCAGCGGCGGGATGATGACCCGCATGGCCTGCGGCAGGATCACAAGATTCATCGTCCGGTTCGGACGCAGGCCCAGGGCGAAGGCCGCCTCGGTCTGGCCCTTGCTGACCGCAAGGATGCCCGCGCGGACGATCTCTGCGATGAAGGCACCCGTGTAGAGCGACAGCGCGAACCACAACGCGATGAGCGAGTTTCGCACCTGAATGCCGCCCACGAAGTTGAAGCCGCCAAGCTCGGGGTATTCGAGCGTCACCGGACGACCCAGCAGGAAATAGAACAGGATCGTCGGCACGAAGAAGAGGCCCAGCGAGATCCAAAGAACCGGCAGGATGTCACCGGTCTGTTCCTGACGTTTGTGCGCATAGCGGCGGAACGCCCAGATCGCAGCCAGCGAGACCAGGAGCACCGCGACAAGAACCTGCGACCCGTCGTGCCAGATCGGCTTGGGGATGAAGATGCCGCGATTGGTGATCGCCATGCTGTCGCCCAAGAGCATCGAGGCGGTGCCGCCCTCGCGGAAATCGCGGGGCTGGGGCATTCCCTCGCTCATGATGGCGAAAATCACGATGATCCAAAGAAGCAGCGGAACGTTGCGGAAGCCCTCGACATAGACAGCCATCAGGCGCGAGACGACCCAGTTCTTGGACAGGCGCAGCACGCCAACCAAGACACCGATGACGGTCGCCACCGTGCAGCCCAGAAAGGCGACGAGAAGCGTGTTGAGAATTCCGACCATCGCAGCGCGCCCGTGCGAGCTTTGCGATGTATAGTCGATGATCCGCTGGTTGATGTCATAGCCGGCCGGCTGCGACAGGAACCTGAAATTGAAATCCTTGCCCAAGTCTTGGAGGTTCTGGACCGTGTTGGACACGAGCCAGGACAGCGACAGCATCAGAAGGATGAACGCGATCACCTGAATGGTCAGAGATCTGTAGCGTGTATCGTAGAGAAGCTGGCTGAGCCGAAAGGAATCCTTCGGCGTATCAACGGAAATGGTCATTTTAAACTCCCCGGCTCCCTGGTGCGACAGCGGTTTCCGTCAATTCGGACGCGTCACAAGTCGTGGGATTTGGCCCTTGGGCACTTGATTATTGAGAAAGGGCGCGGCAATGCCGCGCCCTTTCCTTGTGCAAGACTTAGCGGAACGGCGGCGAGTACAGGAGACCGCCGTTGGTCCACAGAGCGTTCAGGCCACGGGCCAGACCGATCGGGGTGCTCGAGCCGATGTTGCGCTCGAAGCTTTCGCCATAGTTGCCACCAGCAGCGATCGCGTTGACAGCCCAGTCGGCGCTGAGGCCGAGCATGGCGCCAAGCTCACCTTCAGTGCCCAAGAGACGGTTGACTTCGGGGTTGTTGCCCGCAGCAGCAGCAAGCTCGCGAACGTTGGCCGAGGTCACGCCAAGCTCTTCAGCGGTGATCATCGCGTTAAGGGTCCAGCGGACGATATCGCCCCACTGGTTGTCGCCATGGCGAACCAGCGGTGCGAGCGGCTCTTTCGAAATGATTTCCGGCAGGAGGATGTGATCGGCCGGGTTCTCGAAGGTGGCGCGCGAAGCAGCAAGGCCCGAAGCGTCGGTGGTGTAGGCGTCGCAGGCGCCAGCGCCGTACTGCTGGAGGCCTTCAGCGTTGGTCTCGATCGGAACCGGCTCGTAGCTGATGTTGTTGGCGCGGAAGAAGTCCGCAAGGTTGAGCTCGGTGGTGGTGCCGGTCTGGATACAGACGGTGGCGCCATCGAGATCCTTGGCCGAAGTCACGCCGAGCGCTTTCGGAACCATGAAGCCCTGACCATCGTAGTAGTTGGTGCCGGCGAATTCGAACTTGAGGTCGACGTCGCGCGAATAGGTCCAGGTGGTGTTGCGGGCCAGCATATCGACCTCGCCCGAGGCGAGAGCGGTAAAGCGGGTCTGGCCGGTGGTCGGCACAAACTCGACAGCCATCGGGTCGCCGAAAACGGCGGCGGCGACAGCGCGGCACATGTCAACGTCAAAGCCTTGCCAGACGCCGTTGGCGTCCGGGGCGGCAAAACCGGCAAGACCGGTCGTCACGCCGCAATTCAGCTTGCCGCGCGCACGAACGTCATCGAGCGTCGAAGCCGAAGCTGCAGTCGCGGCGAGACCAGCGACGGTCAGCGCTCCCAAAAGAATCGTTTTTTTCATTTTTACCTCTTCCTGAGTTGCCGCGCCCTCCCTGGCGCGGTTTTAATTCAACAAGGCCAAAGGAGGCCGAGTGATACAATGAGAAGGGATTTCTCCCCTCAGCGCACCAAGACTGGTCGGAATCCCGCAGGGGGTCAAGTGCCATGGCGCCAAAATTGGCCCCGAAACCAAGGCCATTCAGACCGAAAAGACGAGTTAATCGGTCAATTTTCCCGTCACTGGGAAAAAGCAAGCATTTCCAGAATGTGAGCCGCGTTCAGAAAGGCACGCTCTTTCGCCGCCGCCGCGGCCGCGGCTTCCTCGTCGTGGCCCCATTGTTCGATCTGAAACTCTTCGTCGATCCGAGAAAGAACCCATGCTGATTGCGCGGAAAGATGACGGTTCAATACCGCAAGCGCTAGAACGAGAGACCCCGAGATTGTCACCAGATCATGAAGTGCGGCGACCCCAAAGGAATCGAGACGTTCAATCTCATCGGCCAACTTGGCAAGGCTTTGACCGGATTGCTCGACGTGCATGACCCCTTGGCCGCTCGCAAGCGGCGCGGCGAGCTGCTGGTCACACCAGCTCAAGATCGGATCCCATGCCGCCGCCTGACGCTGGACAAGCTCCTGTGGACCCAGAGCGCGGTAGCACAGAAGGTCATGGCCGCCGTAATCGGCGAGCATCTGGCACACCTCGGCTTTCTGCACGGCCACCTTGTCGATCGCGGCATTGGCCGAGCGCGTCACGGGCATCGTGCGGGGATCGACGTCTTTCTCCTGCGCCTGCCATTCGGCGGCGATGGCCTCGGCCATGGCGCGGGTCGGCACGACGAGCGGCGCCTTGGCGGGCGTCTTGACCGCACGACCATCGAGAAGAACTGTGAAGCCGCCTTCGGCCTCGACAACCGTCGCCTCTTTCCAGAACCGTTTGGGTTTCCAGTTGCTCATAGACTTGTTCCGATCAGTTGGTCGATCACGCTTGGAAGCTCGTCGAAATGCCTCAGGATCGCGTCGGCCGCAAGGGCTTCGGGCGGATGGAAGCCCCAAGCAACCGCAACACCATAAACTGAAGCGGCGTGCGCCATGTCTATGTCGAAACTCGTATCCCCCACCATGACAGCCCGTCGAGCGGTGACACCGGTCTCGGCCAACGCTGCATGGATCATCGAAGGGTCGGGCTTGGAGGGGTGATCGTCGGCGCACTGGATGCTGTCGAACATCCGCTCGAGCCCATGCGCCTCGATCAGCCCGCCTATTCCCCGGCGCGATTTTCCGGTGGCCACGGCAAGCGCTATGCCGGGGTCGGAACGGAGCCGCTCAAGCACCGCACGCGCGCCGGGAAAGAAGGGGCTGGTGATGGCATCGCCCAGCCGCAGCCGCCCCTCGCGATAGGCATTGCGATAAAGCGCAAGAGCCTTGGTCCGGGTTGCCTCGTCGGCCTCGGGCAGAAGGATCGGGATGATCTTTTCCAGCGACAGGCCGGTGAGCGAGATCACCCGCTCCTGCGGCGGCAGGGGGTGGCCAATGCCTTCAAACATCGCCTGAAACGTCGCCCAAAGATGCGCGCGGCTGTCGACGAGCGTTCCGTCGACGTCAAAGATCACCAGACGGCGATCAGGCATCAGGCATATTGAACGGATCGAGCGGCGCGTGGGTCACATCCCAGCCGACGTATTCCCACGTCTTCTGCATATGCAACGGCAGCGGCGCCGTGATGGTGATCTCTTTCTTGGTGATCGGGTGTTCGAAAATGATCGTCCGCGCGTGCAGGTGCAGCTTGTTTGAGATCCCGTCGCCGCCGATCCCCGCGCCCCAGCCATCGCCGAGATTTTCCTGCTGGGAGCCGCCATACTTGCCATCGCCGATGATCGGGTGGCCGACTTCGGCGATATGGGCGCGAAGCTGGTGGGTGCGGCCGGTGATCGGCACCAAGGCAAGCCAGGCCATCCGGGTGCCCAAATTGGTCAGCACGGCATAGTCGGTATGTGCGCGTTTGGCGCCTTCGGTAGTGGCCACTTCACTCGGGTGGATGCAGCGCATCTTCTCGGCCTCGCCGCCGCGCCCGCGACCCGGAGCCTTCAGGAGGCCGTATTTGATCGAGCCCGCCCGCGGATAGGGCACACCGGCGACCGCCGCCCAATAGATCTTGCGGACATTGCGATGCCGCAGCGCCTCGGACAGCGCACGCGCCACCCGGTCGGTCCGGGCAAGGAGGAGAACGCCGGAGGTATCCTTGTCGAGCCGGTGCACGAGCTTGGGCTTGTCCTTGTAGCCGAACATCAGTGCTTCGGTCAGGCCGTCGACATGACGATCGCCCTGCCCCGAGCCGCCCTGGCTCGGCAGGCCCGAGGGTTTGTTCAGCGCGATGATATGCTCGTCTTTCCAGATCACGCAGGCCTTGATCATCTCGGCATCAGACTTGGTGATCTTGCGGACATATTTCGGCGCGGGCGTTTCCGCCTCTTCGCCCAAGGGCGGAATCCTGACCTTCTGGCCCGCCTCAAGCCGCGTCGCGGTTTTGACCCGCCCGCCATCGACGCGCAATTCGCCCTTGCGGCACATCTTTTCGACGCGGCCTTGGGTCAAAAGCGGGAAATGCTTGCGCATCCAGCGATCGAGCCGCTGATCGCCCTCGTCTTCACCGACGATCTTGGTCTGAACACCACTCATGCGAAAACTCCTCGCGCCACAGCCATTCCGGCAATCAGCCCCGCTATCCCGAGCGCCACCGAGCCAAAGACATAGCCGCCCGCCTGCAGATAGGCGCCGCGCTCGTAGAGCGTGTAAGCATCGAGCGAGAAGGCCGAGAAGGTCGTATAGCCGCCCAGAACGCCGGTCATCAGTAAGGGCGCAAAACGCATGCCCCCCTTGTGGGCGAGGATCACGACGAGCGCACCCATCAGGAACGAGCCGATCAGATTGGCCACGACCGTGCCCCACGGGAAACCCGGGCCCGCGAGGCGCATCACGGCCACGTTGGTCAGATAGCGCCCGGAGGCGCCAATGGCGCCGCCAAGGGCCACGGAGAGAAGGCTTGTCATCATGGCTGTCCCTTGGCCCCTCTGGCCCGCAGAGTCAATTGCGGGGCTTGGTCGACTGGCGTTTGGCGCGCAGGCCCGCGAAGAAATCGACGCGTTTCTTCAACTCGCGCTCAAACCCGCGATCGACGGGTTGGTAATAGACCGGGCGCTTCATAGTTTCGGGGAAGTAGTTTTGGCCGGAAAAGCCATCCTCGGCGTCGTGGTCATAGGCATAGCCCGCGCCAAAGCCCTGTTGCTCCATCAGCCGCGTCGGCGCGTTGAGGATGTGTTTGGGGGGTGGTTCCGAGCCGGTCTTGCGCGCCGCGTCCATCGCCGCCTTGAAAGCCACATAGCCCGCGTTGGATTTCGGCGCGAGGGCGAGATAGGTCACCGCTTGCGCCAGCGCCAGCTCGCCCTCGGGGCTGCCGAGGCGTTCGTAGGTTTCCCAGGCGTGCAGGCAGATCGTCTGCGCCTGCGGGTCGGCAAGACCAATATCCTCAACCGCCATCCGCGTCAGGCGCCGCGCAAGAAAGCGGGGGTCTTCGCCGCCCAACAGCATTCGCGAGAACCAGTAGAGCGCGGCGTCGGGATCCGAGCCACGGATGGATTTATGGAGAGCAGAGATCAGGTTGTAATGCTCGTCGCCCGACTTGTCGTATTTCGCGGCCCGCTTCATCAGGCGTTTGGTCAGCGCCTCGGTGCCCAGCTTGCCGTCGATCTTCCACGCAGCGACCTGTTCGATGAGGTTCAAAAGCGCCCGCCCGTCGCCATCGGCCATCTCGAGCAGCGCTTCGCGGGCGGGGCCATCAAGCGGCAGCGCGCGGGCCAGCTCGTGTTCGGCGCGTTGGGCGAGGCGTTCGAGATCGGCCAGCGTCAGGCGGTTCAGGACCAAGACCTGCGCGCGGCTCAGAAGTGCAGCGTTCAGTTCGAAGCTGGGGTTCTCGGTCGTGGCGCCGACAAGGAGGATCGTCCCGTCCTCCATATGCGGCAGGAAGCCGTCTTGCTGGGCCTTGTTGAAGCGGTGGATCTCGTCGACGAAAAGGAGCGTGCCCTTGCCGTTGCGGCGGCGCAGCTTGGCGGCTTCGAAAACCTTCCGAAGCTCTGGCACGCCGGTGAATATCGCGCTGATCTGTTCGAAATGCAGGTCGGTCTCGCGGGCGAGAAGGCGGGCAATTGTCGTTTTGCCAACACCGGGCGGGCCCCAGAGGACGAGCGAAGATAGCGAGCCCGAGGCCAGCATGATGCCCAGGGGCGCATCGGGGCCAAGCACCTGCTCCTGCCCGATCACCTCGCCAAGCGCGCGCGGCCTGAGCCTGTCGGCCAGGGGGCGCGGGGCGTTGGGGGCCGAGTCGGGGCCAGTGTCGAAAAGATCGGGCATGAGCGCAGCCTAGGTCTGGCGGGGCGGGTTGGGAAGAGCGGGCGAAAGCCTTTGGCACAAAGAAAAAGCCCCGCGAAATCGCGGGGCTTTGGGCCTTGCCTTGCGGCTTGGCCTTATTCGTCAGCGTCGGCCATTGCTTCTTCGGCCTCGAGGCGGGCCTTGTCGGCGGCACCTTTGGCGGCCGGGTCGCGGTCGACAAGCTCGATGATCGCCATCGGAGCCATGTCGCCATAGCGGAAGCCGGCTTTCAGCACGCGGCAGTAGCCGCCGTTGCGCTCTTTGTAGCGCGGGCCGAGGACTTCAAACAGCTTGGCGACGTCCTTGTCTTCCTTGAGCTGCGCCGCCGCAAGGCGGCGGGCGTGAAGATCGCCCTTCTTGCCGAGGGTAATCAGCTTGTCGATGACGCGCTTGAGTTCCTTGGCTTTGGGAAGGGTGGTCTTGATCTGTTCATGTTCGATGAGCGAGCCGGCCATGTTGGCGAACAGCGCTTTGCGGTGTTCGTGGGTCCGGTTCAGGCGGCGGTATCCGCGGGCGTGACGCATTTTCTAGTCTCCGATATGTGCCCTCTACGGGCGGTTTTGCTTTGTCTGGCCCCGGATGCGTGTCGGGGGCTCTCCTTGGGGCGCTTGGGCCCGGGTCTTGGTGTGCCGGGCTGAAGCCCGGCCTACCGGTTCATCGCGGGGTGTAGGCCGGGCTTCAGCCCGGCCATCCCGATCAGAACGCGTCTTCGAATTTCTTGGCGAGATCCTCGATGTTCTCTGGCGGCCAGTCCTCGACATCCATGCCGAGGTGCAGGCCCATGCCCGAAAGCACTTCCTTGATCTCGTTGAGCGACTTGCGGCCGAAGTTCGGGGTGCGGAGCATCTCGGCTTCGGTTTTCTGGATCAGGTCGCCGATGTAGACGATGTTGTCGTTCTTCAGGCAGTTCGCGGAACGCACCGAAAGCTCGAGCTCGTCGACCTTCTTGAGAAGGAGCGGGTTGAACTCAAGGCCGTCGTCGTCGGACGAGGACGAGGCGCTTTCCGGCTCGTCGAAGTTGACGAAGATCGACAGCTGGTCCTGGATAATGCGGGCGGCATAGGCCACGGCATCGTCGGGGGTCAGCGAACCGTCGGTTTCCACCTTCATGGTCAGCTTGTCATAGTCCAGAACCTGGCCTTCGCGGGTCGGCTGAACGTCGTAGCTGACCTTCTTGACCGGCGAATAGATCGCGTCGATCGAGATCATGCCGATCGGGGCGTCTTCGGGCTTGTTCTTGTCAGCCGAGACATAGCCCTTACCGGTGTTGACGGTCAGTTCCATGTAGAGGTCGGCGCCATCGTCGAGGTGGCAGATCACGTGATCCTTGTTGAGGATCTCGATGCCCGCGCTTTCCGAAATGTCGGCAGCAGTGACAAGGCCCGGACCTTTGGCCTGAACCGACAGGCGCTTGGGGCCATCAACATCCATGCGGATGGCAACGCCCTTGAGGTTGAGAACGATATCGGTGACGTCTTCACGGACGCCCGAGACCGACGAAAACTCGTGCAGCACGTTGTCGATCTGAACGGCGGTGATCGCCGCGCCCTGCAGCGACGACATCAGCACGCGGCGCAGCGCGTTGCCCAAGGTCAGACCGAAACCGCGCTCGAGCGGTTCGGCAATGACGGTGGCCTGGCGCTGGGGATCGTTGCCCGGCTTGACTTCAAGCTGGGTCGGCTTGATCAGTTCTGCCCAATTCTTGTGGATCATGCGTCCCTCCATCCTTGTCAGCCTTCCATGTCCAATAAAGGCCGACGCCCGAGGTTTCTAAATGACGAACTGGGGCCGTGGAAAACCACAGCCCCAGCCTAACTAAAATGCCTTAGACGCGGCGGCGCTTCGGCGGCCGGCAGCCGTTGTGGGCAAGCGGGGTCACATCACGGATTGCGGTGATGTTGAAGCCCACGGCAGCCAGAGCGCGCAGCGCCGATTCACGGCCCGAACCGGGGCCCTGAACTTCGACTTCAAGCGTCTTGACGCCATGTTCCTGAGCCTTCTTGCCGGCATCTTCGGCGGCCATCTGGGCGGCGTAAGGGGTCGACTTGCGCGAGCCCTTGAAGCCCATGGTGCCGGCCGACGACCAGGCAATCGCATTGCCTTGCACGTCCGAGATCAGGATCTTGGTGTTGTTGAACGACGAATTCACATGAGCAACGCCAGCGGCGATGTTCTTGGAAACTTTTTTCTTACCGCCACGGCGGGTATCGCGTGCCATTGGTCAGCTCTCCCTTACTTCTTCTTACCGGCGATGGCCTTTGCGGGGCCTTTGCGGGTACGGGCGTTGGTGTGAGTCCGCTGGCCGCGGACCGGGAGGTTGCGACGGTGACGCAGGCCGCGGTAGCAGCCCAGATCCATCAGACGCTTGACGTTCATCGAAACTTCGCGACGCAGGTCGCCTTCGACGGTCAGGTTGGCGTCGATGTATTCGCGGATGGCGAGAACTTCGGCATCAGACAGGTCGTTGACGCGACGCGCTTCGTCAATCTTGACGGCTTCGCAGATCTGCTTGGCAATGGACGGGCCAATACCGGTGATATAGGTGAGGGCGATGGGAACCCGCTTTGCAGTCGGGAGGTTCACGCCGGCAATACGTGCCACGTTATCTTTCCTTTCGTTGCGGTTCCGTTGTCCCGGAACCTTTTTTCACAACTGAGGCCCGAGAGGCTTGCTCACGGGCCGCTGTCATTCGAGGTGATCATCAGAGCCGGGCGCGACCCGAATCCAAAGACTTGATTCCCTTTCGGGATGGGGCTGTCTAGGGGCTGATCGAGCGGTGGTCAAGCCCCTCTTGTTTAGCCAAGCGCCTTCGCGATCGAGGCCGAAACCTTGTCCATGCTGGCAAGGCCGTCGACCGACTTGAGCGCGCCCTTGGCATAGTAATAGCCAATGAGCGGCGAGGTCTGTTTGTAATAGGCCAGCAGACGGGTCTTGAGGCTTTCCTCGTTGTCGTCGGCGCGGCGCTTGAACTCGGCCCTCTGCCCGCAGCTGGTGCAGACATGATCGGCCGGGATAGGCTTGGTGTTGTCGTTGTAGACTTCGCCACAGTTGCCGCAGGTCGACCGGGCGGTGATGCGCGAGACGAGGGCGGCATCGTCCACCTGCATCTCGATCACCGCATCCAGCGGCTCGCCCAGCTCTGCAAGCAAAGAGCCGAGAGCATCGGCCTGTGCGAGCGTGCGGGGGAAGCCGTCGAAGATATAGCCGCCGCCAGCCTTGCCGCTGGTCAGCTGTTCGCGGATGAGGCCGATCACGATCTCGTCGGTGACGAGGTGGCCCTTGTCCATCACTTCGGCAACCATCTTGCCCATCTCGGTGCCACTGGTGCGGGCCTCGCGGAGCATATCGCCCGTCGAAAGCTGAACCATGTTGCGCCCCTCAACGAGGATACGCGCCTGTGTTCCTTTGCCCGCGCCGGGCGGTCCGAGAAGAATGATATTCATCGACGAGCGGGTCCCTTTGTTCGTTTCTTGTCGCCACGCTTGCCACGCAGCTGCGATTTCTCGATGAGCCCCTCATACTGATGGGCCAGCAGATGCGATTGGATCTGCTGAATCGTATCCATGCCGACGGACACGATAATCAGGACGGATGTACCGCCAAAGTAGAAGGGAATCGACAGCTGAGAGCGCAGGATCTCGGGCATGAGACAAACTAGCGCAAGGTAGCCGGAGCCCAGAACGAGGATGCGGCGCACCACATAGTCGAGGTATTCGGCGGTGCGCTTGCCGGGGCGGATGCCGGGGACAAAGCCGTTCTGGTTCTTCAGGTTATCGGCAACCTCATCGGTCTTGAACGCCACTTCCGCGGTATAGAAGTAGGTGAAGAAGACGATCATCGACGTGAAGAACAGCAAATAGAGCGGCTGGCCAGGGCCGAAATAGGCCATGATCGTCGACATGATCGGGCCGGTCGATCCGCCCGAAAAGGTCGAGAGCGTGGTCGGCAGAAGGAGCAGCGCCGAAGCAAAGATCGCCGGGATAACGCCCGCGGGGTTGACCTTGATCGGCAGGTGGCTCGAGCCACCGTCATAGATCTTCATGCCCACCTGACGGCGGGGATACTGAATGTGGATCTTGCGGAGGCTGCGTTCCATGAAGACGACGAAGGTCAGGACAACGGCCAGCATTACGAGAACGCCAACGATCACGCCGGGGCTGACAGCGCCCGACCGGCCTTGGCTCAGGAACTGAGCGGCGGCAGCGGGGATCTCGGCGACGATGCCGACGAAGATGATGAGGGAAATACCGTTGCCGATGCCGCGGCTGGTGATCTGCTCACCGAGCCACATCAGGAACATGGTGCCGCCGACGAGGGTGATGATGCAGGAGACGAGGAACGTGAGGCCCGGATCCGAAACCAGATCGCCGGCCTGAAGGCTTGCGGCCAACGCATAGGCCTGGAACGTCGCCAGAACCACGGTGCCGTAGCGGGTATATTGGTTGAGCTTCTTGCGGCCCTGCTCGCCTTCTTTCTTCAGCTGTTTCCACGGCTCGTACATAGAGCCCATCAGCTGAACAATGATCGAGGCGGAGATGTAGGGCATGATCCCGAGGGCGAAAATGCCCATGCGGCTCAGCGCGCCACCGGTAAACATCGACAGGATGCCGCCAATACCCGAGGCCGCGCTTTCCATGAAGTCACGCAGCGCAGCGCCGTCGATGCCAGGAACGGGGATAAACGTCCCCAGCCGGTAGACGATCAGCATACCGATCGTGAAAAAGATGCGCTGACGAAGCTCGGTTGCCTTGCCAAAGGCCGACCAGCTCAGGTTGGCGGCCATTTGTTCTGCTGCAGATGCCATTCGGGATCTCTTCCTATGAAAAACGCCGCCGGCCGGTTCACCCGGACGGCGGCGCTGGGAAAACTCTCAGGTGATGTAGGCCCGCGCAAGCAGGCTCACAACCCTTATTCCGCCGCAGTCGCGGTGGTGGTCAGCTTGCCGCCTGCCTTTTCGACCGCCTCAACAGCGCCTTTCGAAGCGCCGGTGACGGTGATGTTGGCTTTGGCTTTCAGCTCGCCCTTGGCCAAAACGCGGATGCCATCGAGCTTGCGACGCACGAGGCCAGACGCCACGAGCACGTCTTCGGTGATCTCGGCCTTGGCGTCGATCTTCTTGTCGTCGATGAATTTCTGGATCAGGCCCAGATTGACGACGGCGAAAGCCTTGCGGTTGGGCTTGTTGAAGCCGCGCTTGGGCAGACGCTGGTAGAGGGGCATCTGGCCGCCTTCATAGGCGTTCAGAGCCACACCCGAGCGGGATTTCTGACCTTTGATACCACGGCCACCGGTCTTGCCTTTGCCCGAACCCGGACCACGGCCAACGCGGGTGCGTTTCTTGGTTGCGCCATCATTATCGCGCAGTTCATGAAGTTTCATTGTCGCTTCTCCTTGCCGGAACTACCCCTCGAGCGACCAAGGGGGCAAACACGGCGTTACAAGTTGATTCTGGCCCCATAGCGGGCCACCGGGGGCGTATAGACGTGGAAATCACCGGGATCAAGGGGCTTGCCGTTGTCGGCGCCTCTAGTCCGAACACAAGCGCCGGGCGGAGGAAGGCGAGCCTATCGCTGTGGTCGATGGAAGATCAGGCTTTGCCCGCGGTTTCGCGCAGGTATTCGGTCCAGCAGGGGACCGGACCTTGGGCGAAAACGGCGCGAAGTCGGGCAAAGAGGCCCGAGAACATGAAGGCGGAGGAAAGGGTTGCAGTCTGGGTCATGGGTTTGTCCGGGCAATTTATTTGTTTGGTTGACGCCCGTCTAAAGACATCCGCGCCCGCGGACTACAGACGATCCATCAAGCCCGTCATGCGGCGTTTGCATGGCCCTCAGACGAACGGATCGTAGGCCCATTGCAAAAGCGCCTGCCGCTGACGCGGGCGACAGGACAGGTCGCCCGCCATGCAATGTGCGCGGACTTGGCCCGCGTGGCGCGAGAAGGCGCGCCAGCGTTTGATCTGGATGGCGTCGGTTTGCGGCAAACGGCGACCCAGATAATAGCGGCAATACCATTGAAACCAGCCGCGCGGATCGGGGCCGTAGATCCAGCCCTTTTCGCGCCAGACGGCAAGCGGCTGGCGGCTTTTGATGCCGAAGAAGTTGCAGCGGATGTCAGGGCGATCCGACAGACGGGCGCCCTCGAACCAATCGGCAGGGAATTCGTCGCGGCAATCGTTGAGATACTTGCCCTCGAACACGCCCATTTCGAGCATCTGCCTGGGCGTCAGAGCAGGCCGGAAATCGGGATCGAACCCCTGCCCCATCGGCGCCTCGAGGCGGTAGGTATAGCCGGTCTGGTAGCTGTCGTTGACGGTGATTTCCATGTCACGAAGCTAGAGGCGCCATCGCCAAAATGAAACGCCCCGGAGGATATCCGGGGCGTTCTTTAGATCACGTTCTGGTCAGACCTAGCCGCGCTCTTCGATAATCTCGACGAGGTGCGGGATCGAGTTGACCATACCGCGGACCGAGGGGGTATCCTCCAGCTCGCGGGTCTTGTGCATCTTGTTCAGGCCGAGGCCGATCAGCGTGGCACGCTGGACAGCGGGGCGGCGGATCGGCGAGCCGATCTGCTTGACGACGATGGTTTTTGCCATGGTCCTACTCCTTAGGCTTCTGCCGGTTCGGCCGGTGCTTCATCCTTCGAGCGAAGGATGTCGGCGACCTTTTTGCCACGACGCTGGGCCACGGAACGGGGGCTCTGTTCTTGCTTGAGCCCGTCGATGGTGGCGCGGATCATGTTGTAGGGGTTCTGCGAGCCAAGCGACTTGGACACGACGTCCTTGACACCCAGCATCTCGAACACGGCGCGCATCGGGCCACCGGCGATGATGCCGGTACCTTCCGGAGCCTGACGCATCACGACACGGCCAGCACCATGACGCCCTTCGATGTCGTGGTGCAGCGTGCGGCCTTCGCGCAGCTGAACACGGATCATCTGGCGCTTGGCCTGTTCGGTCGCCTTGCGGATGGCTTCGGGCACTTCTTTCGCCTTGCCCTTGCCAAAGCCCACGCGGCCTTTCTGGTCGCCGACGACGACGAGCGCGGCGAAGCCAAAGCGCTTACCACCCTTCACCGTCTTCGAGACGCGGTTGATCGCCACGAGACGATCGGCGAATTCCGGTGTTTCGTCGCGTTCGCGGCGATCCCGGCGGTTCTCACGTTCTGCCATTTATCGTCTCCTTAGATCTTGAGGCCAGCTTCACGCGCAGCGTCGGCCAGAGCCTTCACCTTGCCGTGAAACAGAAAACCACCGCGATCGAAGTAGGCTTCGGTCACGCCGGCCTTCTTGGCGCGCTCGGCAATTGCCGCGCCCACCTTTTTGGCGGCTTCGATGTTGTTCTTGCCGACAACGCCCAGATCCTTCTCGAGGCTCGAGGCGGCGGCAAGGGTCACACCATTGACGTCGTCGATCAGCTGAACGCTGATGTTCTTGGACGAGCGGTGGACGCTGAGGCGCGGACGCCCGGCGTTCACGGCGCGAAGTTTGTTCCGGACGCGCAGGCGGCGCTTCAGAAACAGGGTTCTTTTGCTGTTTGCCATTTTTGCGTTCCTTACTTCTTCTTGCCTTCCTTGCGGAAGATATACTCGCCCTTGTAGCGAATACCCTTGCCCTTGTAGGGCTCGGGCGAACGCCACTCGCGGATGTTGGCAGCAACCTGCCCCACCAGCTGTTGGTCGATACCTTCCACAATGATTTCGGTCTGCTTCGGAGCCGTCACGGTCACACCGGCCGGGATCTCGAAGTCCACATCGTGGCTATAGCCGAGAGCCAGCTTGAGGGTGTTGCCCTGCATGTTGGCGCGATAGCCCACACCGGTGATCTCGAGCTCTTTCTTGAAGCCCTCGGTCACGCCGATGACAAGGTTCTCGACCTGGCTGCGGGACATGCCCCACTGCTGACGGGCGCGCTTGGACGTGCCGCGCGGCGTCACTTTCACAGCGCCGTCGTCGATGGCGATGGTGACATCGTCGGTCGCCGTGAATGCGCGGGTGCCTTTGGGGCCTTTGACCGTGACGGTCTGGCCCGAAATGCTCGCCTCAACGCCTTTCGGCAGCGAAACCGGTTTTTTCCCAATACGAGACATCTGCGGTTCTCCTTAGAAGACCGTGCAAAGCACTTCGCCGCCAACGTTGGCTGCGCGTGCACTTGCATCCGACATCACACCCTTGGGGGTGGAGACAATCGACACACCGAGGCCCTGACGGACCGACGGGATGTCCTTGACGCCCATGTAGACGCGGCGGCCGGGCTTGGAAACCCGCTTGAGCTCGCGAATGACAGGGGTGCCTTCGAAGTATTTCAGGCTGATTTCGAGCGACGGGTGGCCATCGGCACCAGTCGATTTCTCGTAACCACGGATGTAGCCTTCGTCGGCCAGCACATCCAGGACCCAGGCGCGCAGCTTCGAAGCGGGGGTCGACACGGTCGACTTGCCACGCATCTGGGCGTTGCGGATACGGGTCAGCATATCACCGATAGGATCGTTCATGTTCTAACCCTCCTTACCAGCTCGACTTGACGAGGCCAGGGATCTCGCCGTTCGAGCCAAGCTCGCGCAGCATGATCCGGCTGACCTTGAGTTTACGGTAGTACGCGTGCGGACGACCGGTCAGCTGGCAGCGGTTGTGAAGACGGGTGGCAGAGCTGTTGCGCGGCAGTTGCGCAAGCTTCAGGCGTGCCTTGAAGCGCTCTTCCATCGACTTGGTTTCATCGTTCGCGATTGCTTTGAGAGCGGCGCGCTTGGCGGCATACTGAGCCACCAGCTTTTCGCGCTTCTTCTCGCGTTCGATCATGGATTTCTTAGCCATTATTCAATCTCCTCCCGCGCGTCACGAATTGAAGGGCATGTTGAAAAGCTTCAACAGTGCCTTTGCTTCCGCGTCGGTTTTCGCGGTGGTGCAGATGACGATGTCCATCCCCCAAACTTCGTCGACTTTGTCGAAGTTGATTTCGGGGAAAACGATGTGTTCCTTCAGGCCGGTGGCATAGTTGCCACGACCGTCGAAGGATTTGCCCGAGACGCCGCGGAAGTCGCGGATGCGGGGCATTGCCACAGTGATCAGACGATCGAGGAATTCGTACATCCGGTCGCCACGGAGCGTGACCTTGGCGCCGAGCGGCATTTCCTCACGAACGCGGAAGCCGGCGATCGACTTCTTGGCTTTCGTGGTGACAGCCTTCTGACCGGCGATGGTGGTCAGATCCTCAACGGCCGACTTGGCTTTCTTGCTGTCACGGACAGCTTCGGCGCCACAGCCGATGTTGAGCACGATCTTGTCGAGGCGCGGGATCTGCATGTCGTTCTTGTAGGCGAACTCTTCTTTCAGAGCAGCCCGGATCGACGAGGCATAGGCGGCCTTGAGGCGCGGGGTATAGGTTGCAGTGTCGAGCATCAGAGGGCATCCCCCGTGGTCTTGGCGAAACGGACCTTCTTGTCGTCTTCCATGCGGAAGCCGACGCGGGTCGCTTTGCCGTTTTTATCGACAGCAGACAGGTTCGAAAGGTCGATCGGCATCGCCTTGGGCGTGCGGCCACCTTGCGTGGTCTGGCTTTGTTTTACGTGGCGGATGGCGACGTTGATGCCATCGACAACGGCCTTGCCGGATTTGGGGTCAACCGACGAGATCTCGCCAGTTTTGCCTTTGTCCTTGCCGGCCAGAACGATGACCTTGTCACCTTTGCGGAGTTTGGCAGCCATTACAGCACCTCCGGAGCAAGCGAGATAATCTTCATGAAGTTCTTCGCACGCAGTTCGCGAACGACCGGCCCGAAGATACGGGTGCCGACAGGCTCGCCTGCGTTGTTGAGGATGACAGCGGCGTTCCGGTCGAAGCGGATCGACGTGCCGTCTTCGCGACGGACTTCTTTGGCGGTGCGCACGACGACGGCCTTGCGGACGTCACCTTTCTTTACGCGGCCGCGCGGGATGGCTTCCTTGACCGACACCACAATGATGTCGCCGACGCTGGCATAGCGACGGTGGGAACCACCCAAAACCTTGATGCACTGAACCCGGCGAGCGCCGGAGTTGTCAGCAACATCCAGATTGGTCTGCATCTGGATCATTTGGTTTCTCCCGACCTTTGGGGACTAGCCCCCAGGGTTTCGATTGAGCTGAAAAGCCGAGCCTAGTTGGCGATGACTTCCCAGCGCTTGGTTTTCGACTTCGGCGCACATTCCTGGATGCGGACTGCATCGCCGACGTTGAATTGGTTGTTCTCGTCGTGAGCCCGGTATTTCTTGGACTTACGAACGGTCTTTTGCAGCAGCGGGTGCTTGAAACGGCGCTCGACGAGCACGGTCACGGTCTGCTGGTTCTGGTTCGAGGTGACGACACCTTGGAGGATGCGTTTGGGCATTTATCAGGCCTCCGAAGCGGCGCCGGCCGCCTTTTCGTTCAGAATGGTTTTGACCTGCGCGGCGGCACGGCGAACGGTGCGCATACGGGCAGTGTTTTCGAGTTGGCCGGTGGCCTGCTGGAAGCGCAGGTTAAAGGCTTCTTTCTTGAGAGCGACAAGCTCGTCCCGGAGTTGATCCGGCGTCTTGGCGCGCAGTTCGCTGGCGTTCATGCGCCTCTTCCTTTCCACATCACCGGTAGGCCCCTCTTGGGGTGACCCCTTTGCCCGGTGGAGACAATGATAGACCCACGAATCCGGTCGCCCGGAATCGCAGGATGCGTCCCTATAAGGGAGGGGCATGGGGAGGGCAAGGGAAAGTTTGGAGATTCTCCGGTCCCTGCATTTGAACGCGCCGCGCAGACGGGATCATGCTAACATCGGCGATCAGCTTTCAGGAGGATGGACGATGCCCTATGAACGCAAGCTCGTTTCCAATGGAAACCCGATGGAGGAAATCGTAGGTTTCAGCCGCGCTGTGCGGGTGGGGCCTTTCATCGCCGTGGGCGGAACAGCCCCGGTTGATACCAACGGCAAAACGGTCGGGGTGGGCGATGTCTTTGCCCAGACGACGCGGTGTTTCGAGATTATCGAGGCGGCGCTGAAACAGGCGGGCTCCGGGATCGAAGATATTGTGCGGACCCGCGTGATCCTGACCGACATCGACAACTGGAAAGAGGCGATCGAGGCGCGCAAGGCCTATTGCCAGACCTCCCGGCCGGTCGACACGATCATGGCGATCAACCGCTTCGTGAACCCCGAATGGCTCGTCGAGATCGAGGTCGATGCCGTGGTGGCCGGCTAGGCATTTTCCGTGTGACGTCTGGACGCGGAACCAGGGATTGATCCGCCGGGGCTCTCTGCGTTAGCTTTGGTGCCGGTTTCAAAGCTCTTTCGGTCTTGGCGGAAATGCACAGACGACCCAAGCTCTGGCGAAGTACACCGCCCTCGGTTTTTCCAGTCAGTCTCAGCCTTCTAGGGCTTGGGCTTGGCTGGCGGAACGCGGCGGATGTTCTGCCGATCGCTGATGAGATTGGCGATCTGATGCTGGCCTTCGCGACCGCTTTCTTTCTCTATTTCTTTGCTCTCTACATGAGGAAGATCTCGGTCCGGCCCAGGGTTGTCCTCGAGGAGGTCGCCCTGCCCCCGGCGCGTGCGGGCCTCGCTGCGGGCGCGATGTCGATGATGCTTTTGGCGGCGGCTCTCTTGCCTTTTGGGATCACCGCTTCGGAGGTATGGTGGCTCGGCGTCGTGCTTCAGGTCGGCGCCAGCGGGCTTGGCGCCTTTGCGATCTGGCGCGAACCGCAGGAACTGCGCGAGTTTACTCCGTTTCAATACCTGACCTTCGTCGGGCCGGTCGTCGGGCCAATTGCAGGGATACCGCTCGGACATATCTGGGAAAGCTATGTTCTGACGCTTGCCGCGCTCGTTCCCTATCTCGTCATCACCGCCGGGTTTGCGATTCAATCCTTGCGTCGAGGCATTCCGTTGCCATTGCGTCCCGCGGTGGCGATTTTCCTCGCGCCAAACTGCCTCTTTGCAACGAGCTTCGGGCTTCTTGGCGTCGATTGGGCGTTTCAGATATTCTACTGGCTTGCCGGAGGGATCGCTCTTGCGCTGATCGGCATCGGGCCCTGGATGTCACAGGGGGGCTGGTCGCCGCTCTGGGCGGGTTTCGCTTTCCCGAGCACCGCCTTCTTGCTGGTGCAGGTTCTCGCTGTGAAGCTGGGGGTCGGCAACGCAGCATTGATCGGAACCTATACCGCTATGTCTTTTGCCACGCCCCTTGTCTTCTTTATCACCTATCGCTTCATCATGACGTGGGTGACAGGCGAGCTTGCTGAAGGCTCGGGTGCTGCGCGGGCCTAGATCGGCGAATTCGGCTTGCACGGCGGGATGAAAGCAGCAACCTTTTGCCCTGGCGCTCTGCGCCGAAGGCTCGGCTGCGCATTTCCGAGTTTGCCGGGGGCCGGCCCAGAAAGGATAGTCTTTTGGCTCAAACATCTTCCAGGCCATTGGTGCAGGTCGCCCTTGATGATCTTGACCTCAACGAAGCGGCGCGGCCCTCAGTCCCGCCCTATGCGAATGTCACGGACGAGCAGCGGCAGGCGGGGCGCCATCTGACGGCGATCCACAGGATGCATCTTCGCGAGATATCAAAGGCGCGAATGATTTTGCGGCACGTGACCGATGGAACCTCTGATCCCACGGCATTCATCGAGGCGCTTCGGGATATGGAAATGGCCCAGAACTATCGCCTATTCGGGAATATTTGCGGGCAAGAATGCAGAATGCTTCAATTCCATCACGATGCGGAAGAGCATCACATGTTTCCAGCGCTGGAAGCCAACGGCACCGATGAAATCCGCTGCATGGTCGCCAAGCTTCGGGGGGAACACCTCGTCGTGCATGAACTCATCGACAGACTAGTCGAAGCGGCTCATTCGCTCAGTTCCTATCCCGACGACAGAGGGTTTATTCAGGCCGCCACAATTTTCGACAAGCTCGAAGCTGTGGTCCGGTCTCACTTTGGATATGAGGAAACCGGTCTTAAGGACGCTTTGGGCGTTCACGTCGGCTATATCTAGGCCCGCTCATTCCCAGCCGTAGTTGAAGCTGACCGATATCCGTTCTTCCTCGGCCATGTTCATCGGCACCTCGTGGCGCAGCCAGCTTTCCCAGAGAAGAACCTCGCCCACCTCGGGTTTGACGTAGACGAACCGCTGCAGCTCTTGCAGCGCGTCTTTCCTCACGAGCGGTGCGGCCATCATCATCGGCAAGCGCGGGTCTTCGAGCTTGAGCGCACTCGTGCCTTCGGGCATCGCCACATAGGTCGTCCCCGAGATCACCGAATGGGGATGGATGTGGCTCGCGTGGGTGCCGCCTTCGGGCAGGATATTGATCCACAGCGCATTGCACTTGAGCTTCTTGCCCTTCAGATCGAAACCAAGGTCGTCGCAAAAGGCCGCAACGTGTTTGTCGAGTGCCTTCTGGACCTCGCCAAAGATCGGCATCCGCCAGGCCAGATCATCGAGCGAGGCATAGGAGGTATAACCCGGATAGTCGTTCTCCTCGCACCATTCCTGCCCGGCCTCGTCATCCTCGGCGACCGAATAGCAGGTCTGAAGTAGCTCGGCTGTGTCGATCTTCTTCCTGGCCAGCTCGTCGAGCTTGGCGCGATAGAGGCGGGTGACGAAGAGGGTCGAGATCTCGGACATGGGGCTTTCCTTGCTGGCGGGCGTGCCCCAAAGGATGCCAGAGGGGCCTTCTAACGAAAAGCCCCCGCCGTTTCGGGCGGGGGCTTTCCTAATTCGGTGCGAGGCTGATTACCAGTCTTCGCGGACCACGGTGCGGGTCTTGATCGGAAGCTTCATCGCGCCGAGGCGTAGGGCTTCGCGGGCGATCTCTTCCGAAACGCCGTCGATCTCGAACATGATCCGGCCCGGCTTGACCTTGCAGGCCCAGTAGTCGACCGAACCCTTACCTTTACCCATACGAACTTCGACGGGTTTGCCGGTGACCGGGGTGTCCGGGAAGATACGGATCCAGACACGACCCTGACGCTTCATGTGGCGGGTGATCGCGCGGCGGGCCGCTTCGATCTGCCGCGCAGTGACGCGCTCGGGCTGGGTTGCCTTGAGGCCATAGTGGCCGAAGTTCAGGTCCGAACCACCTTTGGCTTCGCCATGGATCCGGCCTTTGAACAGCTTGCGGAACTTTGTGCGCTTAGGTTGCAGCATCTTGTCTTACTCCTCAGCGACGGCCAGCGGCGCCGCGGGGGGCGGGCCCATCCTGCAGCTCGGCTTGGCGACGGTCACGCGCGCCCGGGTCATGTTCCATGATCTCGCCTTTGAAGATCCAGACCTTGATCCCGATGATACCATAGGGGGTCATGGCTTCAGACAGAGCATAGTCGATGTCGGCACGCAGGGTGTGCAGCGGAACGCGGCCTTCGCGATACCACTCGGTGCGGGCGATCTCGGCACCGCCGAGGCGGCCAGAGACGTTGACCCGGATGCCCAGGGCACCCATCCGCATGGCGTTCTGCACGGCGCGCTTCATGGCGCGGCGGAACGAAACGCGGCGCTCGAGCTGCTGGGCGATGGATTCACCAACCAGCGCGGCGTCGAGCTCGGGCTTGCGCACTTCAACGATGTTGAGGTGCAGTTCGCTGTCGGTCAGGTTCGCAAGCTTCTTGCGCAGGGTCTCGATATCGGCGCCTTTCTTGCCGATGATGACACCCGGACGCGCAGTGTGGATCGTGACGCGGCACTTCTTGTGCGGACGCTCGATGATCACACGGCTGATGCCGGCCTGTTTGCACTCTTTCTTGACGAAGTCCTTGATCTTGAGGTCTTCGAGCAGAAGATTGCCATAGTCCTTCTTGTCGGCATACCAGCGGCTGTCCCAGGTGCGGTTGACCTGGAGGCGCATCCCGACGGGATTGACTTTGTTACCCATTAGGCTTGCTCCTCGACTTGACGGACCTTGATGGTCAGCTCCGAAAACGGCTTCATGATCTTGCCAAACCGGCCACGGGCACGCGGGCGACCGCGCTTCATGACGAGGTTCTTGCCGACGAAGGCTTCGGCGACGACCAATTCATCCACATCCAGGTTGTGGTTGTTTTCGGCGTTGGCGATGGCGGACTGAAGGCATTTCTTCACGTCCTGAGCGATCCGCTTCTTCGAGAAGGTGAGATCGGCAAGCGCCTTCTCGACCTTCTTGCCACGGATCATCGCGGCGACCAGGTTCAGTTTCTGCGGGCTGGTGCGAAGCATACGGGTCTTGGCCATAGCTTCGTTGTCTGCCACGCGGCGGGGATTTTTATCCTTGCTCATGGCTTACTTCCGCTTCGCTTTTTTGTCGGCAGCGTGCCCGTAGTAGGTACGGGTCGGCGAATATTCACCGAACTTCTGGCCGATCATGTCTTCGGTGACGTTGACGGGGATGTGCTTCTGGCCGTTGTAGACGCCGAAGGTCAGACCCACGAACTGGGGCAGGATCGTCGAGCGGCGCGACCAGATCTTGATAACTTCATTCCGGCCGGATTCGCGGGCCGCTTCGGCTTTCTTAAGCACATAAGCGTCAACGAACGGACCTTTCCAAACAGAGCGAGACATGTTTTAGCGTCCCTTCTTCTTAGCGTGACGCGAACGAACGATGAGGTTCGACGACGCTTTTTTCTTGTTACGGGTGCGCGCACCCTTGGTCGGCTTGCCCCACGGGGTAACCGGGTGACGACCGCCCGAAGTCCGGCCTTCACCACCGCCGTGCGGGTGATCGATCGGGTTCATGGCGACACCGCGAACGGCGGGACGCTTGCCAAGGTGGCGGTTGCGGCCGGCTTTACCGATGTTCTGGTTCGAGTTGTCGGGGTTCGACACGGCACCAACGGTCGCCATGCATTCCTGACGAACCATGCGCAACTCGCCCGAGGACAGGCGGATCTGGGCATAGCCACCGTCGCGGCCGACGAACTGGGCGTAGGTGCCAGCAGCGCGGGCGATCTGGCCGCCTTTGCCGGGCTTCATTTCGATGTTGTGGACGATCGTACCGATCGGCAGGCCGGTGAACGGCATCGCGTTGCCCGGCTTGATGTCGGCCTTCGCGGAGGCGATCACCTTGTCGCCAACAGCCAGACGCTGGGGCGCAATGATATAGGCCTGCTCGCCGTCCTCATACTGGATGAGGGCGATGAAGGCGGTCCGGTTCGGGTCATATTCGATGCGGGCGACGACGGCCGCCATATCGAACTTGTTCCGCTTGAAATCGACGATGCGATAGAGACGCTTGGCGCCACCACCACGACGACGCATGGTGATCCGTCCGGTGTTGTTCCGGCCGCCGTTTCCAGTCAGACCCTCGGTGAGGGCTTTGACAGGGCGACCTTTCCAAAGCTCCGAACGGTCGATCAGTACCAGTCCACGCTGGCCAGGCGTCGTCGGCTTATACGACTTAAGTGCCATGTTTCTGTCTTCCGTTGCTTTGCGGGCGGTTAGCCCGGCTGTTGTTCAGGGCCCCGAAGGTCCCCAAGATTCGAGAAAACGCGCGGCCCCGGACGAATCCGGGGCCGAACGATTGGGGTCAGGTATTAGAGACCGGTCGAAACGTCAATGGTGTTGCCCTCGGCGAGGGTCACATAGGCTTTCTTGACGTCGTTGCGGGTTCCGAGGGTTCCCCGGAAGCGCTTGACCTTGCCCTTCGAGATGACGGTGTTGACCGCTTTGACCTTCACACCAAAGAGAGCCTCGACGGCTTCCTTGATCTGCGGCTTGTTGGCGTCGATCGCCACTTCGAAGACAACGGCGTTGGATTCCGACGCCATGGTTGCCTTCTCGGTGATGATCGGCTTGCGGATCACGTCGTAGTGTTCAGCTTTCGCGCTCATTTCAGGCGAGCCTCCAGTGCTTCGACAGCCGACTTGGTGAGCACGAGCGTGTCACTGCGGAGGATGTCATAGACGTTGGCGCCCATCGAGGGGAGCACGTCAAGGTTGGCCAGGTTGCGCGCGGCGCGGGCAAACTCTTCGTTGACAGCGGCCCCATCAATGATGAGCGCGCGCTTCCAACCCAGAGCATTCACCTGCTTGGCGAGAACGCTGGTTTTGGCGTCCTTGATCTCGGCTGCATCAAGAACGACCAGCTCGCCGGCTTTCGCCTTGGCCGAGAGGGCGTGCTTGAGGCCAAGAGCGCGGAACTTCTTGGTCAGGTCGTGGGCATGGCTACGCGGGGTCGGACCCTTGTAGATACCGCCGTGACGGAAGATCGGAGCCTTCTTGGAACCGTGGCGGGCGCCGCCGGTGCCTTTCTGGCGATAGATCTTCTTGGTCGAGTACGACACGTCCGACTTGCCGAGCGTGGAGTGGGTGCCGGCCTGGGCCTTGGCACGCTGCCAGCGCACGACGCGGTGCAGGATGTCCGCACGGGGCTCGAGGCCAAAGATGGCGTCGTCGAGCTCGACCGAACCGGCTTTCTTGCCGTCAAGCTTGATCGCATCAGCCTTCATTGTTTTCGCCTCCTTCAGCGGCCTCTGCAGCCGGGGCTGCGGCCATGGCGGACTTCAGAGCGGCCGGATAGACCACGTTCGACGGGACGGGCTTTTTCACGGCGTCCTTGATGGTGACCCAGCCACCCTTGGAGCCCGGCACAGCGCCCTTGACCATGATCAGGCCACGGTCGATGTCGGTGCGGACAACCTGGAGGTTTTGGGTGGTGACACGGGCAGAGCCCATGTGACCGGCCATCTTTTTGCCTTTGAAGATGCGGCCCGGATCCTGACACTGACCGACGGAGCCGTGCGAACGGTGCGAAACCGACACACCGTGGGAAGCACGGAGGCCCCCGAAGTTGTGACGCTTCATAACACCGGCAAAGCCTTTACCGATCGAGGTGCCGGACACGTCGACGAACTGGCCGTCGAAGTAGTGGTTGGCAGCGATTTCTTCGCCAACGGCGATCAGGTTCTCGGGGGCAACCCGGAACTCGGCGATCTTCCGCTTCGGTTCAACCTTGGCAGCGGCGAAATGGCCGCGCATCGGCTGGGAAACCCGCTTGGCCTTGGCCGTGCCGGCACCGAGCTGAACAGCGGTGTAGCCGTCCTTTTCGAGGGTCCGCTGGGCAACGACCTGCAGTCCATCGAGCTGGAGAACGGTCACAGGGATCTGCTTTCCGTCTTCCATGAACAGGCGGGTCATGCCGATTTTCTTTGCGATAACGCCAGAGCGCAACATGGTCATTGCCCTCCTCAGACTTTGATCTCGACGTCGACGCCGGCAGCGAGGTCGAGCTTCATCAGCGCGTCCACGGTCTGCGGGGTCGGGTCGACGATGTCGAGAAGACGCTTGTGCGTGCGGATCTCGAACTGATCGCGGGATTTCTTGTCGATGTGCGGTCCACGCAGAACGGTGAACTTCTCGATCTTGTTCGGCAGTGGAATCGGCCCGCGCACCGAGGCGCCGGTCCGTTTCGCGGTGCTGACGATCTCCGCGGTGGACGCATCCAGAACGCGGTAGTCGAAAGCCTTGAGCCGAATGCGAATGTTTTGGCTGTGTGCGGCCATAGTCATTGCCTTTCGCGGCTTAGAGTTGAGAGGTGGGGAAAGCGGGATTGCCTCGCCACGTCGAACCCGGAATTCAAGAGTTGCGGGGCGGGCAATACTGCCCGCCCCGCGTAATTGCAATCGAGTATTTTACTCGATGATTTTGGCGACGACGCCTGCGCCGACGGTGCGGCCGCCTTCGCGGATGGCGAAGCGGAGGCCGTCTTCCATGGCGATCGGGGCGATCAGCTCAACGGTGAACTTCAGGTTGTC
>Ga0102898_1000050_pt1 | contig 56059 bp, 63 predicted proteins | sample Colrivmeta1555A3_FD_78454 | JGI IMG/M metagenome (GOLD analysis project Ga0102898, IMG submission 78454) | Estuarine microbial communities from the Columbia River estuary - metaG 1555A-3 | ecosystem: Environmental > Aquatic > Marine > Intertidal zone > Estuary | place: USA: Columbia River...
CTTTGCCTATCTCTCTTGGCGAGCACATCGACGGGGCAATCTGCGGAAACCCTCAATATTACCACAGTGACACGTGCACCGTTTTCGATGGAAATCGATGGGCAAGCGGCAGGGTTCAGTATCGATTTGCTGGGGGCCGTCGCCGATGAGTTGGGCCTCACCATCAATTATGTGCGCAAAGATAGCTTTGCCGAGATGCTTGACGCGGTCAGAAATCGTGAAGCAGACGGCGCGATTGCGAATATTTCGATCACCGCCGAGCGTGAACGGATGACGGATTTCACCCAGCCGATTTTTGATAGCGGCATTCAGGTGATGATGCCTGCAAGCCCAAGCAGTTCTGCCGCCGTTCTTTCCGCGATTTTTACCCGCCAGATTGCGCTTTCGATTTTGGGCGCGCTTGTGCTGCTGTTTGGCGGCGGCATGTTGATGTGGTTCTTTGAGCGCCGCCATCAGGAATATTTCAACCGCAGCGCCACAGAGGCAGGGTTCCCCGCATTTTGGTGGGCCTTGAACTTGGTCGTGAAAGGCGGGTTCGAAGAACGCGTGCCGCAAAGCCGTGGTGGCCGTTTCTTTGCCGTCATGCTGGTCGTATCGAGCCTGTTCATCGTGTCGATCTTTGTGGCGCAAATCACCGCCGCCCTGACCGTCAGCGCGATCCAAAGCAACATCGAGAGCATTTCCGACCTTGAAGGGCGGCAAGTGGGAACAATCGGCGGGTCGACCTCTGCATCGTTCTTGGATCAACGCGGGATCGTGCCTATCGAATTTGAAAACCTAGAAGACATGTTCGCTGGTTTTGAAACAGGCGCGCTTGATGGTGTTGTCTTTGACGGACCGATTTTGGCCTATTATGTCCGCAACCAAGGGCAGGGAAAGGCCGAGTTGTTGGAGCGCGTTTACCGTCCTGAGAACTATTGCATGGCATTCCCAACGGGGAGCAATCTGCGTGAAAATGTGGATCAGGCGATGCTCCGTCTGCGCGAAGACGGGCGCTATGACGAGTTGCTGATCAAGTGGTTCGGCCCTGCCTACGTGCGCCGTTAAGCCTCGTCCGACCAACGCGATTTTGCCGCCCACATTGCCGATATGATCAAGACGATCTGCATGGGAATAAAGTAGATGGCAAAGAGCGCGACGTAGACCCATGCGCCCTTTGACGCCGCCAATCCGCCCACAATCATGGGGGCGGAGAGGCCAGCAATGCAGAAGAAAAGCACCGCATCAAACATCACCAAACCCCATGCCTCAAACCAGCTGGGCCTTGTGCCCGCAGCCACACGGCGACGGGCGATGGTGCGGCTTAGGATCATTAGTCGCGCAAAAGCTCGTTGATGCCTGTCTTGGAGCGGGTCTTGGCATCCACGCGTTTCACGATCACGGCGCAGTAGAGGTTGATGCCGTTCTTGGAGGGCATGGAGCCCGCGACAACCACCGAATAAGGCGGCACTTCGCCGTAGAAGACTTCGCCTGTTTCGCGGTCAACGATCTTGGTCGATTGGCCGATGAACACGCCCATGCCAAGGACCGAGCCTTCACGGATGATGCAGCCCTCAACAACCTCGGAACGCGCCCCGATGAAGCAGTTGTCTTCGATGATTGTTGGACCTGCTTGCATTGGTTCCAGAACGCCGCCAATGCCAACGCCGCCAGAGAGGTGCACATTCTTGCCGATTTGTGCACAGGACCCGACAGTGGCCCAGCCGTCAACCATGGAACCCTCATCGACATAAGCGCCCAAGTTCACGAAGGATGGCATCAAGACAACGCCTTTGCCAATGAACGCAGAGCGGCGCACGATAGAGCCGGGAACCGCGCGGAAGCCAGCGGTCCGCCATTCGTCGTCGCCCCAGCCTGCGAATTTCGATGGGACCTTATCCCACCAAGACCAGCCGCCATTGCTGCCGGAAATCTGTTGCATGTCATTGAGACGGAAGGACAAAAGCACGGCTTTCTTAGCCCACTGGTTGACTGTCCAGTCGCCGTTTTCCTGACGCTCGGCCACACGCAATTTGCCGCTATCCAGCGCGTTCATTGTGGTTTCAATTGCGTCGCGCACTTCACCTTTTGTATCAACGGTGATGGTATCGCGCGCATCCCATGCGGCTTCGATTGCGGTCTCTAGGGCGGCGTTGGACATGTGGCTGGCTCCGAGCAAATGTGAATTTGTCAGTGCTATACTGTCTTGCAGGGTTTCGCGCAATGGAGGCGGCCAATTGCATCCCCTGCCAATTCGGGCGACTGTGAGGGTTGATGAGTAACTAGAGGCTAAAATGAGCAATAAACTTCACCGCAAGCACCCTTTCCGCGACAGCCAACAAGACCGCAAAGAAGCGGATCACGTGCCAGATACGCCGCAAACGCGTGCGCCACAGTATCGTCTTGCCTTCGCGGATGATGATTTTCTGCTGCGTGACGAACTGCGGCCCGTACGACTGCAACTCGAATTACTCAAGCCGCAGATATTCATGGATGAAGCAGGCATCGAAAGCACGATTGTGTTGTTCGGCGGTGCACGTATTCCTGAGCCACCCAAGAAAGACGCGGCGCGGACCAAGACCCTTGCGGACCTGTCGAAATACTACGCCGAGGCCCGCAGATTTGCCGAAATCATGACGCGCAAATCGATGGAAACTGGCGGTAAAGAAGGGGTCATCGTCACAGGTGGCGGCCCTGGCGTGATGGAGGCGGGCAACCGTGGTGCAATGGATGCGGGCGGCAAGTCGATTGGCCTCAATATCGTATTGCCGCATGAGCAAGCGCCGAACGAATATGTAACGCCAGAGCTCTGCTTTAACTTCCACTACTTCGCGATCCGCAAGATGCATTTCTTGATGCGCGCCTCTGCGGTCTGCGTGTTTCCAGGTGGGTTTGGGACGCTGGACGAGACGTTTGAGGCGCTTACCTTGATCCAAACGGGCCGTATGGCGCGGGTGCCGTTCCTCTTGTTTGGTGAGAAATTCTGGCGCGGGATCATCAACTGGGACGTGCTGGCGGATGCAGGCACAATCTCTGCGGATGACCTCAAGCTATTCCAATTCGTCGAGACTGCAGAAGAGGCCGTTGCCGCCATCGAGAACTGGGAAGGCAAAGGCCAAAAGCGCCAAGAGTTGCCGGGGCGTTAAGCCCCGCCAGTTTCTGCTTCAATCTGGGCGCGTGACTTGCGCGCGCGCTCGGTTTCCGACTTGAGCTGACCACAGGCCGCCATGATATCTTCACCGCGTGGCTTGCGGATCGGCGATGCATAGCCCGCGTTATGGATGATCTCGGCGAAGGCGCGAATGCGGTTGTTTGACGAGCGTGTATACGGCGCACCTGGCCATTCGTTGAACGGGATCAGGTTGATTTTCGCAGGGATACCTTCGATCAGTTTAACCAAGCGGTGCGCGTCTTCGTCGCTGTCGTTCACGCCGTGCAGCATGACATATTCAAAGGTGATCCGCTCGGAATTGGACACCTTTGGATAGTCGCGCAGGGACTGCAACAGCACCTCAAGGTTCCACTTTTTGTTGATTGGGACCAGCTTGTCACGGACCTCATCCGTCGTGGCGTGGAACGAAATCGCAAGCAGGCAGCCGATCTCTTCGGCGGTGCGGGCAATCTCTGGCACGACGCCAGATGTGGACAGCGTGATGCGGCGGCGAGACAGTTGAATCCCCTCAGGGTCCATCGCAATCTTCATCGCGTCACGCACGTTTTCAAAGTTATAAAGTGGCTCGCCCATGCCCATGAGCACGACGTTGGACAGCAAACGACCATCCTCAACAGGTTGCCCCGGAACTGGCCATTCGCCCAGATCGTCGCGGGCCAGCATGACTTGGCCGATGATTTCGGCGGCAGTCAAGTTACGAACCAGTTTCTGAGTGCCCGTGTGGCAGAATGAACAGGTCAATGTGCAGCCCACTTGAGAGGAAATGCACAGCGTGCCGCGGTCCTTTTCAGGGATATAAACAACCTCGACCTCATGACCGCCAGCGATACGGATCAGATATTTGCGGGTGCCATCATCAGACACCTGACGGGTCACGACCTCTGGCAGGGCGATCACAAAGTTCTCTTCCAGCATCGCGCGGAAATCTTTGGACAGGTTCGTCATCTCGCCAAAATCGCGCACACCCCAGTGGTAAAGCCACGCCCAAATCTGGCTGATACGCATCTTGGTCTGCTTTTCAGCGATACCGCGCTCGATCAACGCCGCTTTCATCTGCTCGCGGGACATGCCCACGAGGTTTGGCAAACCCGTTTCCACCTTGCGGGGAATGGTCATCACGTCTTGGGTGATCGGTGCTGTCGCGTCCATGGGGCCTACTTTCGGAAGGGGGTCAAGCGCCCCATATAAGCAAAAGAGGCGGCTCCCGCAAGAAACCGCCTCAATTCTGGTGAATGAATGGAACGCTGCTTACTTACAGCGGTTTTCGGCCTCTTCAACGCCAGCTGTAAAGCCAAGCAAGCTAAAGGTATCAGCGGTTTGCGTGCCGCGACCGGAGCGTGCTGTAAGTGTGGTGTCAGAGCCACGCTTCATGGCTGCTACGATCTTCGTGTCGTCCTCAGGGGTGGCTGGCCAAGCCCATTCTCCCTCGGTGAACAACTGAAACGTCGTGCCGCCGACTTCCATGGTTGCGGTTGAACCGCTTGCAAATGGGTACCCGCCGGTGAAAGCCACTTGACCCTGCACCGATGCACCTGGGCGGTAAAATACAAACAAAAGAACTTCGCCGCGGCGCACCTGTACGGTTTGACCGTCTTTGGTGTTCACGGATTGCTTTGGCGCGGATGTTGCCCAGCATTCTTTCGGGTTATCTTCAACAAATACTGACCAATCCGTATTCGCCGCAACCTGATTGGTGCTTGTTTGTGCTATCGCGGATGTGCTGATCACACATGCCGCCATCACGCCTAATGCGCGAGAAATATTCAAAATCATACCTACAGCCTCCAAGCTGTCCTTGCCTCTGGATGTCCCATTCGCCTTGATGCATCTTATTGGCATCTTTTCTTGTGGCGGGAACTGTTTCAACTCGATACCGAAGATGGTAGCAAAAAACCGCTCGGTTGGGAAAGCCCTGATTTGCTCAGGCTGCAATATCTCGCCGCAATGAAAGGATTACCCATGGGAAACCCCGTCAATCTGGTCGAAATCTGGCGCAATGATCTGCTGGAATGCGTGCATCAAGGTCATGCTGTCGTGTGTGACGAAGCAGGCGAAATCGTGCATGCTTGGGGTGATCCCTCGGCTGTGATTTTTCCGCGCTCGTCGTGCAAGATGATCCAAGCTCTGCCGCTGCTCGAAAGTGGTGCAGGCGCGCACCTGACAACCGAACAACTGGCGCTGTCTTGCGCGTCCCATCAGGGTGCGAAAATCCATACCGACCGCGTGAGCGCTTGGCTTAAGGATTTGGGCTATACCGACGACGATTTCCGCTGCGGCCCGCAAACGCCCAACGACAAAGAGGCCCGCGAAGACCTGATCCGCGCAGATGAACAGCCTTGCCAGATGCATAACAACTGCTCGGGCAAACATTCGGGGTTCCTGACGCTCAACAAGCACATCAAAGGCCACGCCGACTATGAAAAGGTCGATCACCCCGTGCAGATGATGGGCAAGGCCGCGTTTGAAGAGACGACCCAAGAGACCAGCCCGACCTACGGGATCGACGGCTGTTCTGCGCCCAACCACGCCTGCACCGTGCACGGGCTTGCGCGGTCCATGGCCTTCTTTGCCAGTGCCAAGGAAACTGGCGATCTGCGTGCGCAAGCGGCGGTCAAACTGCGCAACGCGATGATGACCTACCCTGAACTTGTCGCGGGCGAAACGCGGGCTTGCACTGACCTGATGCGTGCGATGGATCATAAGGTTGCGATCAAGACAGGGGCCGAGGGCGTGTTTGTCGCGATCATCCCCTCGCTGAAAATGGGCGTTGCTTTGAAGATTGCAGACGGTGCGACCCGTGCGTCAGAGTCCGCAATCACCGCGATCCTCGTGAAGCTCGGCGTTCTCGACGCCAAACACCCCGCCGCCATTGCCCGTATGTCGCCAGAAATGCACAACTGGCGTGGCATCCACGTCGGCTTCACCCGCCCCTCTGCTGCACTGCTTTAAGGAAAAGATATGTCGTTTACGCTAGCCACTTGGAACATCAACTCTGTCCGCTTGCGCGAGGAGCTTGTCCTGCAATTGATGCGCGACGAGCAGCCTGATGTGCTTTGCCTGCAAGAGTGCAAAAGCCCCGTCGATAAAATTCCTTTGGAGCAGTTCCACGCGCTGGGCTACACCTACATGGTTGCGCGTGGGCAGAAGGGGTATAATGGCGTTGCGATCCTGTCGAAAATGCCGATTGAAGAGGCGGGCGCAGAAGATTACGCGCAGCTTGGCCATGCCCGCCACATCGCAGGCAGGCTTGCCAATGGGGTCACAATCCACAACTTCTATGTGCCCGCTGGCGGTGACGTGGCCGACCGTGAAGTCAACGAGAAGTTCGGGCAGAAGATGGATTACCTCAGCCAGATGCGCGAAGCGTTCCACGCTGATAAACCGCAAAAATCCATCCTTGTCGGTGACCTGAACATCGCGCCTCGCGAAGACGACGTTTGGGACCACAAGAAACTGCTGAAAGTGGTCAGCCACACCCCCGTCGAGGTCGAAGCCCTTGCCGACGTGCAAGCCTCTGGCGACTGGATCGACGTCACCCGCGCCAACATCCCCGACGGCAAACTCTACAGCTGGTGGTCCTACCGCGCCGCCGACTGGGACACCGCCGACAAAGGACGTAGGCTCGACCACGTCTGGGCGACCGCAGACATCGCCGCCTCAGGCCACTCCAGCCGAGTCGTGCGGCACGTGCGCGGATGGGAAAAACCAAGCGACCACGCGCCTGTTTTTGCGACGTTTGATTTGTAGAGGGGTAAACTTAATGGCCGCTATGCGGACTTTGCTGCCATTTCAGGTCGCCATCTGAATGACCGCTTCTTGACGTATGGTGTGAATACTCTAAGCCTTACTGAGCGAATGCCGAGGACAAGGTCATCTAAACCCATGAAGAACGTCATCCTGACCCACTCCACCAGTGCAGGCGGCACAATTCGTCAACTCTTTCGGAAAATTAGACCAGATTGGCAAACGCGTGTAATCGCATCCTACGATGATTACTCGCACGGACCTCTGCCATCATCTGGAACAAGCCATGACTTTTTTGTGGAACGGCAAGAGTTCTGGAAATCGCTCAATCTATACGATGTCGACATAATTCACGAGTTCGATTTAAGTGATGAGCAAATCTCGCTGGTCAAGGAAATTAAATCTGCAAAACAAGCTGAAATATGGATCGCAAACAGCGTGCAGGACATATTCTATACCGTGGTTATCCTACACTTACTGAAGCTGGATGGAGTTGATACCTCTGGCATCACCGTAAGAAATTTCAGCGGTCATCAGGTCAAATGGGGTCTTGGCACTATTCGGGTCGAAGAATTTGAACCCCTTTACAAAAACAGCGAAGCTGCGCCTTTCGACGCAAAACTTTACAGTGGGGCATGGAACGCAATCTCCCAAAGCTCAGGTGGAGCGATCAAAAGTGTCATCCAAGGACAAGACCCTTCCACACCGATGGCTCCGGCGCTTTCAGCATACCTTTTGCGGTTCCCAGAATTCAACGGTGGTCTTGGATCAATCGAACGCTCCTTGCTAGGAGCTGGCACCATCGAGATGAAAAAATCTGCATACACCGTCGGAAACGCCATGGCTTTGGGTGAGCCAGAGAATGATCAAATTGGAGACCAGATACTGTTCAGAAAATTGGTTGAGCTTTCTGGTGCAGAACCAGAACCATGGTTCAAAATCGAAGGCAACCCTCGGCACATGAGAAGCTGTTCGGCGCAGATCACTGAGAACGGAAAATTAGCGCGTGCCAAATATTCTGTTCAACTTCTTTGAGCAGGAAAATCTGCGATCCAGATAGCCGACATTCGTGCACATCGCAGCATTGGTGAAATTGGGCTCAAAGCAGGCTTTCAACCAAAAACCACATTTCCCCTTGTCCTCACCCTGTTTAAACCACATCGAAAGTTAAACCCTATTCAGGAGATGACCCATGATTGAAATAGGTGGAACACCTTCAATTTGGTCGGGTCAGTAAGCTTGCGACTTACGAACCGCCACTTTCCCGCCGCCCAATCTCCGCCGCCACAGCCTGCCCCAGCACCTCATGCGCAGCCGCATCAAAGTGGATGCCGTCGGTCGGGCTGCTGGTGATATGCGCGCCCGCGTCGAGAAACCATGTGCCTCGCGCATTGGCGACGAAGGCATAGGCCGCGGGCAGGGCCTCTGACACCGCGCTTTGCCCCGCAAAGTCACCGGCAAATGTGCCTTCCTCCAAGATCGGCGGCGGGCAGATCAGCAGGATATCAAAACCGTCGTGCTTCGCCTGAATATCCGCATTCTGCGCGATCTTGATCAGACCTGCGACGCTTGCCGCAATCTGGGTGGCGGTCTTGCCGTGGTCGAGCTTGAGGTCGTTTGTCCCCAACATAATCGTTAGCAGATCAATCGGTCCGTGGCTTGCGAGTGCAATCCGCAGCCCCAACTGCCCGTTCATCTCTGGCCCCATCGTGGTGTCGGCGTGACCTGCAGCAAGGCGTCCGGGCAAACCTTCTTCAATCACCGTGCAGCCCAAGGCCTCAGCCATTACCACAGGCCAACGGCGCAGATGGCGGGGATGGCGACCAAAATCGTGCATGGGCGGCGTCCCATGGGTGTTGCTATCGCCGAATGTGAGGATTGTTTTTGTCATGAGGGCGAGGTTAGCAGCAATCTTGGCGCGGTAAAGTGGTCTTGCCTCTTGGCGTTTGCGCCGCTTGCGCACATATAGGGGGTAACCGCGATATTAGGAGATTTGAATATGATCGAACTTGGTGGAACACCCAAAACAGCCCCTGCCTCCGAGCACATTGTAGACGGCACTGACGCGACCTTTATGCAGGACGTCATTGAGGTCTCTAAAACCATCCCCGTAATCGTGGACTTCTGGGCGCCTTGGTGTGGCCCGTGCAAAACGCTTGGCCCCGCTATCGAGGCGGCTGTTGCCAAGGCTGATGGTCGTGTGAAGCTCGTGAAAATCGACGTGGATGCGAACCCCGGCATTGCAGGCCAGTTGCAGGTGCAATCTATCCCGACGGTCTATGCGTTCTTTAACGGTAATCCCGTCGACGGGTTCCAAGGGGCGCTGCCGCCATCAGAGATCAATGCGTTTGTTGATAAGATTGTGGCCTTGGGGCCAGAGCCTGACAACGGGCTTGATGATGCCGTTGCTGCCGCCGAAGAGATGCTCGCCAATGGCGAAAATGCCGACGCGGTCGAAACCTTCGCCGCGATCCTGTCCGAGGATGGCAACCACGCCGTCGCTTACGGCGGTTTGGTCCGCGCACATCTGGCGCTGGGCGAGATTGATCAGGCAGAGGCGGTGCTGAACGGCGCCCCTGCCGAGATTTCCACGCATGCCGCGTTAGAAGCCGCGCACGCGCAGATCGTGCTGGCGCGCAAGGCTGCGGGCGCTGGCCCAGTGGACGAGTTGCGCGCAAAGGTCGAAGCGAACCCTGACGACCATCAGGCGCGGTTAGAGTTGGCGAACGCTTTGCTGGCAAACGACGACGCACAGGGTGCGGTTGATCAGCTTTTGGAACTCTTCCGTCGTGATCGCGAATGGAATGAGGGTGCAGCCAAGACCGAACTTTTCACCATTTTCGACGCTTTGCCTCCGAAAGATCCCATTGTCCTGAATGGTCGCCGCAAATTGTCTTCAATGATATTTGTCTGATCGCGGTTTCGGTCTAGGTTAGCGCTATGAGTAAAACTTTTGACCTCCCCGATACAATTCCAGTCTTTCCGCTTCCCGGTGCGCTTTTGTTGCCGCGATCGCACTTGCCGTTGCATCTGTTCGAGCCGCGCTATCTGCAAATGCTCGATGATGTGCTCAAGACAGAGCACCGCTTGATCGGGATGGTGCAGCCTTACGGCAAGGACCAGCGCCTGCATAGCATCGGCTGCGCTGGGCGTGTGACCGCGTTTTCCGAGACGGACGACGGGCGCTACATGATCACCATGGCGGGGCGTTCGCGGTTTCGGATTTCCAACGAAGTGGACGGCTTTACGCCCTACCGCCGTTGCAAAGTGTCTTGGCAAGGGTTTGAGCGCGACTTGGGGCCAGCGGAAGTTGACGAGACCTTTGATCGGCACAAATTTATGCGGGCCTTGGAGCGGTATTTCACAGAGGAAAATCTGGCGACGGATTGGGATAGCTTGCAAGAGGCCGACGACGAATTGCTGATCAATTCACTATCGATGCTTTGCCCGTTCGAGCCAGAGGACAAACAAGCGCTTCTTGAAGCTCCGTCCTTGACGACACGCCGCGAAACCCTCACGACACTGATCGAATACACACTGCGCGGCGGGTCCGCCGAGGAGATCATGCAATGACCAACACGAACTTTGACCCCAAGATGCTTGAGGCGCTGATCTGTCCGCAAACCCGTGGAAGGTTGGAGTATGATGCTGACGCGCAGGAACTGATCTCTAAAAACGCGAACCTCGCTTTTCCGATCCGCAATGGCATCCCTGTGATGCTTCTGGATGAGGCGCGGGTGATCGAATAATCTTGCGGCTTTTATCAGTATTTTAATCTGCCATGGGTTTGATGGGCGGACGGTACGATAAAGGACCCCTTGATGAGAAACATACATCCCGCTTACGAACTCGCAATGGTGCGGGCAGATATTGATCGGTTGCGGCAACGCGAGGCGTTTTTGCGCCGTGGCTTTCTGGGGGATACGCTGCCCCGCCATGGTGACGAAGCCGTGGTTGAGATTGCAGTCTTCCGCAGCAGGCGATTTTTGCGCGACAAACTTCCCCCAGGCATTTTAGAGAACGAGGCCTATTGGGGCACACAACGCACCGAGCACGTGAAAGTCAGGCCGCGTTAACCCCGCATCAGGCTCGGCAGATCACCCGTTAGCCCTGCGGCCTCGCGGATAAACCCGCGTCGCAGCGGTGCTGCGCCATTCACGAGGCCCATGCCGATATCACGCGCCGCCCGCAGGATCGGGTTGTCGTTGGAAAACAGGCGGTTGAATGTATCGGTGGCAATCGCCAGCGTTGTGGTGTCGAACCGTCGCCACTGTTGATACCGCGCCAAGGCCAAGGGGCTTGCGATGTCTTCTCCGCGTCCGCGTGCCTCTGTCAGGACGTCAATCAAAGCGGCGACATCGCGTAGACCCGCGTTCAACCCTTGCCCTGCAATCGGGTGCACGCCGTGGGCCGCATCGCCGATGAGGGCCACATGATCTGCAATAAAGCTTTGCGCAAGCGTCAGACCTAGCGGGTAGGTGAACCTTGCACCCGTCAGGTGAATGTCGCCAAGAAAGCTGCCAAACGCAGGGCGCAATGCTTCTAGAAAACCCGCGTCGTCCCGCGCCATAATCTCTGCCGCCCGCGCCGTGGTTTCCGACCAAACAATCGATGACCGATTGCCCGTCAGCGGCAAGATCGCAAGCGGGCCGTTTGGCATAAAAAACTGATGCGCAATGCCGCCGTGTGGTTTTTCGTGGCCAACAGCGCAGACAATCGCGGTTTGATCGTAACCCCAGCCCGTGCGCTTGATGCCAGCCCGCTCGGCCGTGCCGCTCTTGCGCCCATCCGATCCGATCAAAAGCTGCCCTGAAATTGTTTTCCCAGAGGCAAGCGTGACCGTCACACCAGACCCATCAACCGATTGCGCCACGACAGTTTCGCCATCAATCTGGGTAATCCCGTCTTCCGCGTCCATCGCATCCAAAAAGGCCAACCGCAAATGGCGGTCTTCCAGCATATAGCCCATCGGCCCTTCTTCGATTTCCGCATGGTCAAAATGCATCATCCAAGGGGCCGACCCCTCACCTGCGCGACCATCCGTAACCTTGATCTCAAGCATCGGCTGGGCATCAGCACGCACTCGATCCCAAACACCGATCCCGCGCAAAAGCCGCTGACTGGCAAGTGCAAGCGCATAAGATCGCCCATCAAAATCGCGCATTTTCCGCGCCGCTTTGGGCAGGGTATCAATCACGGTCACGCGAAATCCAGCGCGCGCCGCAGCGATGGCAAGGGCAGGGCCGTTGAGCCCGCCGCCCACAATGATCAAATCCGTTTTCATACCCTTCAATATGGGCAGACGCGCGGGATTGTCCATGCGCTGCGGTGTCGCTAGGCTGCGATAAACCTTGGGAAGGATCGACACGATGCAAGAGTGGCTATGGATGACGGCGGCGGATTTGGGGCGCGGCATCGGCGCAGGTGACATCGACCCGATTGCGCTGACTGAGACCTATCTCGCGGCGATTGACGCACACCCGGAGGCGCGCCGGATTTACGCCCGCGTGACCCATGATCGCGCCCGCGCCGAGGCGAAAGCGGCCAGTTTGCGGGCGGCGAGCGGTCATCGGCTTAGCGCCTTGGACGGTGTTCCCGTTTCTTGGAAGGACCTCTTTGACACGGCTGGCGTTGTGACCGAAGCAGGCACAAAACTGCTGGAAGGGCGCACGCCCACCGAGGATGCCGCAGTGCTGAAAGCCGCCACCGCGGCTGGTCTCGTCTGTCTTGGCAAAACTCATTTGTCGGAAATCGCCTTTAGCGGCCTTGGCCTGAACCCGATTATGGAAACGCCGCCTTGCATCAACGATAAAGACGCCGTTCCAGGTGGGTCGAGCTCTGGCGCGGCCACGTCGGTCGCCTTCGGTCTGGCCGCCGCTGGGATCGGCTCTGACACGGGCGGCTCGGTGCGTATTCCGTCTGCTTGGAACGATCTGGTTGGCCTCAAAACCACCCATGGGCGGCTGTCGGTCACGGGCGTCGTCGCCCTTTGTGCGCAGTTTGATACGGTCGGCCCGCTTTGTCGTTCGGTTGAGGATGCAGGGCTTTTGCTGGCCATTCTGGAGGGCTCAAAGCCTGCTGATCTGGCGGGCGCAAGCCTCAAGGGCGCACGTTTCGCCATTATCGACACTCTGACAATGGATAGTTTGCGCGATGCGCCTCGCGCCGCATTCGAGAGCGCCGTGCAGAGATTACAGGTGGCAGGGGCCACAGTGACACACATCCAAATGCCCGAAATTCATGATGCATTTGATCAGGCGTTCAACCTCTATGCCGCTGATTCCTATGGGCATTGGCGTGATCTCGTAGACGCACACCCCGAAAAAATGTTCCCGCAAATCCTAGAGCGAGTGCGCGGCGGGCAGCAGGTATCTGGCGCCGATTACGTCGCCTCTTGGATCAAACTGCATGCGGTGCGCAAGATTTATGCCGCGCATCTTGCGGGCTTTGACGCGTTCATCATGCCAACCGCGCCGAACATGCCGCCAAATGCCGCGCGGTTGCTGACGGACGACGACTATTACAAAACTGAGAACCTTCTGGCGCTGCGCAATACGCGGATCGAGAACCTGATGGGCGGGATCAGCCTCACTCTGCCGACAGGCGTGCCGTCGTGTGGGATCATGTTCAACGCGGCCCCCAATTCCGAAGAGAAATTGTTGCGGATCGGGGCAGCAGCGGCCAAGGCACTGTCCTAAAAGACACAATTTTACCACGCAGGGGCGAATCATGCCCCGCTTTTTATGGACAGCGGTGCCATTCACAGGCTAGTTTGATCAAAAGCGGGGCAAAAATGATCCCGTAGTTGAGGCAGTTATGGTATTTCCCGAGCGGTTTTCGAACCTTCCGGTTGCGACTTGGCCACGTTTGCGCGCTCTTTTGGATGTGCCGACGCAGGCTGACGAGACGATCAATATGACGATTGGCGAGCCACGCCACGCGTTTCCTGCTTTCGTGGGCGATGTTTTGGCGGCCAATGAGGGGTCCTTTGCGAAATATCCAAACAACGACGGCACGCCCGAACACCTTGATGCGATCGCTGGATTTCTGAAGCGCCGCTACGACCTTGATATGCAGCACGCCAATTTGCTGACGCTGAACGGCACCCGCGAGGGGCTTTATAACGCCGCGATGGCGCTTTGCCCCGAGACCAAGAACGGCAAACAGCCGATCATTCTGACGCCAAACCCATTTTATCAGGTCTACGCCGTCGCCGCTTTGTCGGTTGGGGCCGAACCTGTCTATGTGCCTGCGACGCCAGAAACGGGGAATCTGCCAGATTTCACCAGCCTTTCGACAGACTTGCTCGACCGCACCGCAATCGCCTATATCTGCTCGCCCGCGAACCCACAGGGTGCCGTGGCTGACGAGGCTTACTGGCGCACGCTGATCACTTTGGCTGAAAAGCACGATTTCATCATTTTCGCGGATGAATGCTATTCCGAGATCTACCGCGATACGCCTCCCATTGGCGCGATGCCGGTCGCAACTGCGATGGGTGCTGACCCTGACCGCGTTGTGATTTTCCATTCGTTATCAAAGCGGTCGAACCTTCCGGGGCTCCGTTCAGGCTTCTGCGCGGGTGGTGTCGAAAGCATCAAACGCATTCGTGCCTTGCGGGCCTATGCGGGTGCTCCGCTGTCAGAGCCTTTACAGGCCGTCGCCACCGCCGTGTGGAACGACGAGGCCCATGTGGTCGAGAACCGCGCGCTTTACGGTGTGAAATACAAAATCGCGGATGACATCTTTGGTCATGTCGCAGGCTACGATAGCCCCAAGGCGGGCTTTTTCCTGTGGCTTCCTGTGGAAAACGGTGAGGCGGCAGCAGTGAAGCTCTGGCAAGAAACAGGGGTGCGCGTGCTCCCCGGTGCTTATCTGAGCCAAATCGCAAACGGGGTGAACCCCGGACACGGCTTTATTCGGGTGGCCATGGTCGCCCCAACACAAGAAATGCAGCGTGGTCTCACTTTGATCCGCGACTGTTTGTACGATTGAGGACTAGAAAAATGGCATCATATACATCCCGCGGGCGCGATCCATTGCTGGACAGCAACACCCAAGCTGCGATTGAAAAACGGGGCAAGGAATTGTTCGGTATCGCATTGATCGTGATCAGCGTTTTGATGGCTATGATGGTCGGGTCCTATTCGCCCGAAGATCCAAGCTGGATCTCCGCGACGGATGCGCCTGTCCACAATTGGCTGGGTCGCTTTGGTGCCTCGACAGCGGCACCTTTGATTATGGTCGTAGGTATTGGCATCTGGGCGATGCCGCTGATTTTGATGACTTGGGGCGTGCGTTTCGCCGCCCACATTGGCGAAGAACGCGCTGTAGGTCGCTTGATCTTTGCGCCAATCGCCATCGCGATTTGCTCGCTTTATGCTGTGACCTTGTCGCCTAGCCCCGCTTGGCCGCCGAATTTCGGCATGGGTGGCATGTTTGGCGACACCGTTCTTGCGATTGTCCTGACCGTTTTGCCATTCGGTGCAGGCCTCGCTGTGAAACTCTTCTCGCTCATCATGGTTGTCGTGATGTTGGCGATGATGTTTTTCGTTTTGGGCTTTACCCGTCCAGAACTGCGCGTCGGCGTGCGTTTCCTCACGCTTGGCATGATCATGACCTATGCCGCAATTCTGAAAGCATTGGGTCAGACCGCATCTGTTTCGGCCCGTGCCGCACAGGGTGGCATCGCAACATTGCAAGCCAAGCGCGAGCAGTCACGCGAATCCCGCGTGGCTTTGGCCTATGAATATCAGCAAGAAGAAATCGCGCGTCGCATTGTGCCAAACCCAGAAGCAAAGGCGCGTGCTGCTGCCGTGGTCCGCGCAAACCCTGCAATGCCGACCCGTGCGGCTGCGCCAGCACCACAAGCCGCGGGCCGTAAAATGCCGCCAATGACGGCGCCAACGATCAATGCCGCCGCTGTCATGCAACATACGCCAGAGCCAATGGTCGCCCCCGTTCGTGCCGCCGCGCCACAACAATCGGGCGGGCTTTTGTCGGGTCTGCTAAAGCGAAAAAAAGTGATGCCAGAGCCTGAACTTGTGGCCGCGCATTCCTTTGACCAAGATCCGCCTGCCGTTGATGGTGACCGCGTGAAGGCCCGTATTTCTGACGCCATCAAAAACCGTAAAGTGGCCGAAGTGGCCGCGCCAACAGGCCTGCGGATTGAGCCGAAACTAACCGCGGGTCGCGGACCAGCGCCGCTTGTAGTGAACCTAAGAGCAACACCTCCGCCACCGCTAGACGACGATTTTGCTGACCTGATTGAAGTTGACGATTTTGACGACTTCCAGAACGAGACAGCATTCGTCCCAGTTGCAGCCCCTGCGCCCACGCCAGTGATCCGCTCGGCACAAGTTGCTCCGCAAGAGCGTGTCGAAATCCCGATGCCAGAGCCAAAGAAAGTCGTGCAGCACGCGGCCGTAAAGCCGCTGCAGCCGTCAAAGCAGGCAAAAGCGGAGGCCCAGCCAAAGCTGCAATTCGAAGAGAAATACGCCGACTACGAGCACCCACCACTGAGCCTTTTGACGGCCCCTTCCGTCGTCGAGCGTCATCACCTTCCTGACGAGGCTTTGGAAGAAAATGCACGCATGTTGGAAAGTGTTCTGGATGATTACGGCGTCAAAGGCGAGATCGTCTCCGTGCGCCCCGGTCCCGTTGTCACCATGTACGAACTTGAGCCCGCTCCGGGACTAAAAGCGTCCCGCGTCATCGGTTTGGCCGACGACATCGCCCGCTCTATGTCGGCCCTGTCTGCGCGTGTTTCCACAGTGCCAGGTCGCTCTGTGATCGGTATCGAATTGCCGAATGAAAAGCGTGAAATGGTTGTGCTGCGCGAGATGCTCTCGGCGCGTGACTTTGGCGATAGCAACATGAAGCTGCCGCTCGCACTTGGCAAAGATATTGGTGGCGAGCCGATCATCGCGAACCTCGCGAAGATGCCTCACCTTCTGATCGCGGGTACAACGGGTTCAGGTAAATCCGTGGCCATCAACACCATGATCCTGTCGCTGCTTTATAAGCTGACGCCAGAAGAATGCCGCATGATTATGATCGACCCTAAGATGCTCGAACTGTCGGTTTACGACGGTATTCCGCACCTGCTGTCCCCCGTCGTAACAGACCCTAAAAAGGCAGTTGTGGCCCTAAAGTGGACCGTGGGCGAGATGGAAGAGCGTTACCGCAAGATGTCCAAAATGGGCGTGCGCAACATCGACGGCTATAACGGGCGCGTGAAAGAAGCGCTCGCGAAAAACGAAATGTTTAGCCGCACTGTGCAGACTGGTTTCGACGAAGACACGGGCGAGCCAATCTTTGAAACCGATGAATTCACGCCAGAGGTCCTGCCATATATCGTCGTGATCGTCGACGAGATGGCCGACCTGATGATGGTCGCTGGCAAGGAAATCGAAGCCTGCATTCAACGCCTCGCACAGATGGCGCGTGCCTCTGGCATCCACCTAATCATGGCGACACAGCGTCCTTCCGTGGACGTCATCACAGGCACGATTAAGGCGAACTTCCCGACGCGGATTTCCTTCCAAGTGACGTCCAAAATCGACAGCCGCACGATCCTTGGCGAGATGGGCGCAGAGCAACTTCTTGGCATGGGCGATATGCTTTACATGGCGGGCGGCGGCAAGATTAGCCGTATCCACGGCCCGTTCTGTAGCGACGAAGAGGTCGAAGAAATCGTCAACTTCCTCAAGGGCTTTGGTCCGCCAGAATATATGTCGGGCGTGGTCGAAGGACCATCCGACGAGGCTGGTTCAAGCATCGATGCGGTCCTTGGTTTGGTCGATGGGTCCGACGTTGAGAACGCACTTTATGACACCGCCGTTGCGATTGTCCTCAAAGACCGCAAATGCTCGACCTCCTACATCCAGCGCAAGCTTGCGATTGGCTATAACAAAGCCGCACGCCTTGTTGAGCAGATGGAAGACGAGGGCGTTGTCTCCTCTGCCAACCATGTCGGCAAACGCGAAATTCTGGTGCCAGAGCAGCATCAGCAATACTAATCAAAGTGGCGCCTTCGGGCGCCATTTTTCTGGGGAACGTTCATGACTTTCACGATTGGCATCGGGCCGAATAACCGCAAATCCTGCTACTTTGACGCGACGGTCGCGGATGGCGTAAAGTCGTTCTCGGTCTACAACCATATGTTCATACCTGCGCACTTTGGCGATCCTGCCGCCGAATATGACCGTCTGATGAACGGCGTCGCGATGTGGGATGTGGCAGCCCAACGGCAGGTCGAAATCAAAGGCCCAGACGCAAGCGGGTTGATCCAATACCTGACGACCCGCGACATGAGCAAAACCAAAGTCGGGCAGGGCCGCTATGTGCCGCTTTGCGATCACGCGGGCAATTTGATTAACGACCCAGTCCTCCTGAAGTTGGAAGAAAACCGCTTTTGGCTTTCCATCGCAGATAGCGACATCGCCCTTTGGGCCTCCGCAATCGCCGCCGAGCGGGGCTTGGATGTGCAGGTGTTTGAACCCGACGTCTCCCCCCTTGCAGTGCAAGGACCAAAGGCCGAGGCCGTCATTGCCTCACTCTTCGGCGACTGGGTGCGCGAGCTTACATATTTCGGGTTCAAGCAAACTGACCTCGACGGAATCCCCCTCGTCCTCGCGCGATCTGGCTGGTCCAAACAAGGCGGGTTCGAGCTTTACCTGCAAGATAGCAAATTCGGGCCCGACCTCTGGGCAAAGGTGAAGGCGGCAGGCCAACCCCACGGCATCGGCCCCGGTGCGCCCAACGATCTGGAACGGCTGGAAAGCGGCCTTGTGTCTTACGGCGCGGACGGGCGGCTACAGGTCAATCCGTGCAACCCGTTCGAGATCGGCTTGGGCAAGCTTGTGGACTTCGAAAAAGGCGATTTCATCGGCAAAGCGGCCCTGCAAAAGATCGTAGCGGACGGCGTTAACCGGCAGCGCACAGGCTTCACCATCGACGGCGAACCGATCCTGCATTTCGAGGATAACCTGACGGTCGTGGATCCTAAAGGCGTCGCTGTTGGCACCTTGAGCGAGGCGACCTACTCACCGCGTTGCGGCGGCAATATCGGCGTCGGCATGATCGCCAAAGACGCGCCAGATGACCTCTTCGTCACATATGACAACGAAACGCGGCAGCTCCATTTGGCCCGCTTGCCGTTCGTCTAGATCACAGGCACGATCCGACCCAACAGGGAGACACCAATGGCATATCGCGGCGCAGGCGGCACGGACGGCGGGCAAGGCAGCTTTTTACTCGGGCTTATCATGATGATCGGCGGTGGATACCTCCTGCTGAAATCCATCATCGTGCGGCCAACTTTCGGGCTTGGCATGACAACCTTTAACGCGGGCGGCGTGCCTGTGACGAGCGGTATGATCCTGATCGTGTTTATGCTCGGCGTGCTGATGATTTTCTACAACTCGCGCAACTGGATCGGCTGGATCTTGGCCGTAGGCTCCATCATCGCGCTGATTTACGGCGTCATCGCCAGCACCACCCTACAATTCGCGAACATGAGCGTCTTTGATCTGCTCGTCATACTCGTTCTGCTCTTCGGCGGAACGGGGCTATTCCTGCGGTCACTTTTGGCGCGATAACGGTTCCATGTTCAATGTTGGCTGCGCGCGCGAGCTAGGCTGCCTTTCGTTTCCTCTTGCGCCAAAGCAAGAACCAACTGCCTAGGAATACAAAAATGGCGCCTTGGCCCAAGAATAGCCAATTGAACAACTGGCTTTTGCGAAGCATGAGATCGCTCGTAATCTCACCAGTTTTCTCATCATATCGGCCAGCAACAACGTCCCCAACCTCATGAGGTTGGGGCCATACCCACATCTCTCCAATGTGCTCATGTAACGTTTCGTCAGACTTCAAGATCGCGAAGACGGGTCGGAACAATGATCTATCTCCAGCGGGCTTTTCCTCAACGCGTATCACCTCAACATTCATGCGAGTTGACCCGAAATCGAAGACATTGTCTGACAGAATCGGGATTAGGTTCATAAAGATACCGACGCTGCCGACAATAACGGCGAACCACGCGATAAAGGCGAAATAAGCCATAAAAAACTTGCGGACCATCTCTCGGAACCTTCTAAAATTTACCCTCTGATTAACCTGTATCAAAGGAAAAACAAAACCCCCGCCAGATCACTCTAACGGGGGTTTCTAGTTTTCAAAACGAGGATCGGGCTGCTTTACAGCAAACCTTCACGCTGGAGCTTCTTCCGAGCCAGCTTGCGCTGACGACGGATAGCTTCTGCTTTCTCGCGTGCTTTACGCACGGACGGTTTCTCGAAATGCTGCTTAAGCTTCATCTCACGAAAAACGCCTTCACGCTGGAGCTTTTTCTTCAGAGCACGCAACGCCTGATCGACGTTGTTATCACGAACACTAACCTGCATGTGGTTTTCACCACCTCTCTAAGTTAAATTTGCAAAATTGCAGGAAGTTGTCGGATAGCAAAGGCTTTTGATTTTGTCTAGTGTTCTGTCAAGCACAGGAGTTTGACCATGACCAATCCGCTCGACACCCTTCTTGACGCAGCATTGCCGCACGTCGCCTTCGACGGCTGGTCGCCCGCGACCTTTGATGCGGCCGTGGCGGAAACGGGGATCGATCCCGCAATCTGCCCGCGCGGTGCGGTGGATTTGGCGATCGCTTACCATCTGCGCGGGGATGCTGCGATGACCAAAGCTATGGCCGAGGCGGACTTGTTCACCATGCGTTATTCCGAAAAGGTCGCACATGCGATCCGCCTGCGGTTAGCAGCGGCCGAGGATAAAGAAGTGGTGCGTCGTGGCACTTCACTCTTTGCCTTACCAAACCATGCGGGTGACGGGGCGAAGCTCATTTGGGGCACGGCTGATGCGATATGGAATGCGCTGGGTGATACCTCTGACGATGTGAATTGGTACACAAAACGCGCAACATTATCAGCGGTTTACGGGTCCGTCGTGTTGTTCTGGTTGGGCGACGATGCGGGTGCCGTAGATGATTTCATCGACCGCCGTATCGAGAATGTCATGCAGGTTGAGAAGGTCAAAGCAAAGGTTCGAGGATCGGCTTTGTTGAAGCCGTTCACCGGCCCACTCGCCGCAATGATGAGCAGGATCAAAGCACCAAACAGCAAACCCGATCCCGATCTTCCGGGTATCTGGAAAGAGGGACCAAAATCATGAAAGCCGTTGAGATCACCAAAGCAGGCGGACCCGAAGTCTTGCAACTCTGCGACCGCCCTATGCCTGTCGCGGGTTACGGCGAGGTCGTCATTCAGGTCGCTTATGCAGGCGTGAACCGCCCCGATGCCTTGCAGCGCGCGGGCCTCTATAACCCGCCCGCGACTGCCAGCGATCTGCCCGGTCTTGAGGCCGCAGGCAAGGTTGTAGCCCTCGGTGACGGCGTTGCGAATCTGTCTATTGGCGATCAGGTCTGCGCCCTTTTGCCGGGTGGCGGTTACGCTGAATTTGTGGCGACCCCCGCCGCACACTGCTTGCCGGTGCCCGCTGGCTTGACCCTGAAGCAAGCCGCTTGCCTGCCCGAAACATTCTTCACCGTCTGGTCTAACGTCTTCATGCGCGGTGGCCTGATCGGTGGCGAGCGGTTCTTGGTGCATGGAGGCAGCTCGGGCATCGGGACAACCGCGATCCAACTGGCGCGGGCATTTGGGGCGCGCGTGTTCACCACCGCGGGATCGGATGAAAAGTGTGCAGCTTGTCTGGCACTTGGGGCCGAGCAGGCGATCAATTACCGCGACGCGGATTTCGTCGAAATCATACGCGCGATGGGTGGCGCGGATATTATCCTCGACATGGTCTGCGGGTCTTACATGCAGCGTAACATCAAGGCCTTGGCCAATGACGGCCGCCTTGTGCAGATTGCATTCTTGCAAGGGCCAAAGGCTGAGTTGAACATGATAGAAGTCATGACCCGTAGGCTTACGATGACAGGCTCAACCCTGCGCCCGCAAAGCGATATCGCCAAGGCGAAAATTGCCGATCAGTTGCGCAACAAAGTTTGGCCGCTTCTGACTGCCGGTATCGTCGCCCCCGTCATGGATCAAGAGTTTGCGTTGGCGGATGCGGCAGACGCACACCGCCGCATGGAGACTTCCGAGCATATCGGCAAGATCGTGTTGCGTGTGGGCGAGGTTGGGTAAAATCGGTGCACGCGCTGTGCACACTTAGTGCACGTCCCGTGCATTGCAGTTACTGGCGCGGCGGGAAGCTTTTATAGACGGGAAGCTGCCAGCCAAAGGCGATACTGCCTGCCCGCAAAGTGAAGGTTGTAAGACCACACGCCAGCAGCGCCTTCCCTTCGCTCAAGCCAACCTGCAACGCGATCAACGCGGCAATTGCACCAACCAAAGCGCAGGTCACATAAAGCTCGCCTTGCTTCAAAACCATCGGCACTTCGTTGCAAACCACGTCGCGCATCAACCCGCCAAAACACCCTGTCGTGATCCCCATAATAATCACAATCGCGCTTGGTTGTTCCATACTGAGCGCCACGGCCACACCCGCAGGCACAGCCACCGCGAGGGCTGCGGCATCAAGCCAAACGATGCTTTTCGCGCGGCTTTCCAGCAGGTGCGCGGTGGCGAAAACGATGAGTGCAGCAAGGGCTGCAACGGCGATTACCCAAGGGTCGGCGACCCAAAACACGGTCTCGCGATTGAGGATAATATCACGCAGCGTACCGCCACCTACAGCCGTCAAACTTGCGATGAAAATGAACCCGATCAGGTCGAGTTGCGCACGGCTGGCGACCAAGGCGCCCGTCAAAGCAAACACAAAAACCGACGCATAATCGAGGAAAATCAGCGGGTTCATTTCTTGAACGGTTCCATGCCCGCCCGCGCCAATTCATCAGCACGCTCGTTCTCTGGATGGCCCGCGTGCCCCTTAACCCATTCCCATTTCACATCATGGCGCTGGGTCGCGGCATCAAGGCGCTTCCACAGGTCTTCGTTTTTCACGGGCTTGTTATTCGCGGTTTTCCAGCCGCGTTTCTTCCAGCCGAAAATCCAAGAGGTGATACCGTCTTTCACATAAGAACTATCGGTCACGATGGTCAGCGTGGTGGGGCGCTCTAACGCCTCAAGCGATGCAATCGCGGCCATCAACTCCATCTTATTGTTGGTTGTATGGGCCTCGCCTCCGTTCAGCTCTCGCTCTTTCAAAACCGTGTTTCCATCCTTCGCGATCAGGATCGCACCCCAGCCGCCCGGTCCTGGATTGCCAGAGCAAGCACCGTCTGTGTAGGCATATAAATCAGGCATGTTTGCGGGCTCTCATCACGACAAAGGGATCATTGGTGCCAGCACAGCCGACCTCATGGCCTTCGACCACATCCAGCACGTCAAAGCCAGCATCATTCAGCAGACCACGCAATTCTGGAACAGAAACGTAGGAATAGAGACGGTCGATTTTGTCACGTTCAACCCCTGTGCCGACTTTCATTGCGATGTGGAAAATACCTTTGCTATGCAGCGACTTTGCGATAGCCGAAAGGTAACGCGGCAGGTCTTCGTGCGCGGCGTGAAGCAGCGAGAAGTTCGCCCAGACGCCGTCGTAGACATCAACCATATCAATGTCGTCAAACGTCGCCAAGTGCGCGCCAATATCATGGGTTTTGTTGGCCAGCTCAATCATGCCAGTGGAGGCATCCACAGGATCAGGTCGAAACCCCGCATCACGCATTTGCACAGAGGCGCGGGCAGGGCCGCAGCCAATATCAAGCACAAAGCCGCCCGCGGGCAAAAGTGCCATAAACGCCAAAAGGTTTTCGTTTGGCGTGCCTGTGTCCGTTAGGTTCGCGTAACGCTCTGCAGCGGTGTCGTAAAAGGCAATTGTCTTTGCGTCAGGCATCAGATGAGCACCAAGAGAAGGGTGAGAATGACGATGGTCGTCAACAGTAGTCGCAAGCGCATCCACCAAACGGGCGCGAGGCCAAGTCGCCAGAAATACCAATCCAGCAGAAGCAACCCGCCAAAGCCGACGATCAGGTTCACGGCTGCCGTTTCTGGTCCGCCACCTGTGGTGAAAAACGCCCAAAGCGCGGGAAGTGTGGAAAGAGCGTAGCCGATCCAGCCTTCACCCTTTGTGGCAAACCCCCAGAGAACACCTGACATGAACGACAGGATGATCGCGCCGTAAAACAGTTGCACATAGGGTCCGACAAAGCGTCCGCCGAGCGTCATTTGGCCCCAGTTTGCGAGGGCGGGCACGTGCACCGTCACCGCACCCCAAATGAACGGCAAAAGCCCCGCCAGACCTAGCAGAAGCGGCCCTTGTGGGATTGTGCGACCTGTCGTCATGATGCCTCGCGCAGGACGCGCGGCACTTTGAACTCGACGTTCTCGACGGCGGTTTCCACCATCTCGACAGTCACATCATAGCGGTCGCGAAAAGCGTCGATCACTTCGTTGATCAGGACTTCTGGCGCAGAGGCCCCCGCCGTGATTCCCATTGAGGTGATCCCGTCCAAAGCCCGCCAATCAATGTCCGTGGCCCGTTGTACCAGTTGCGCATAGGAACAGCCTGCACGCGCACCGACCTCGACCAAGCGGCGCGAGTTCGACGAATTGGGCGCGCCGACGACAAGCATCGCGTCGCACTTTGGCGCCATCGCCTTGACCGCTTCTTGGCGGTTGGTGGTGGCGTAGCAGATGTCTTCTTTATGCGGGCCGACGATGGCAGGAAAGCGGGCCTGAAGGGCTGCAACAATATCAATGGTGTCGTCGACGGACAGGGTGGTTTGGGTCACAAAGGCGAGCTTGCTTGGGTCGCGCGGGGTCACCGATGCGACGTCTTCGACCGTCTCGACAAGCAGCACTTCGCCAGTCGGTAACTGGCCCATGGTGCCAACGGTTTCGGGGTGGCCCTCATGGCCGATCATGATCATTTGCAGGCCGGCATCGGCATGGCGCTGTGCCTCGATATGAACCTTGGACACTAGCGGGCAGGTCGCGTCGACATAGACCATGTTGCGGGCTTCTGCCGCATTTGGCACTGATTTTGGTACGCCGTGTGCCGAGAAGATCACGGGGCGATCATTGGGGCATTCGTCGAGTTCTTCGACAAAGATTGCGCCTTTATCGCGCAGGCTATCAACCACAAATTTGTTGTGCACGATCTCGTGGCGGACATAGACGGGCGCGCCCCATTTTTCGATCGCCAGTTCGACGATTTTAATGGCGCGGTCAACGCCTGCGCAAAACCCACGCGGGGCGGCAAGATAAAGGGTGAGAGGCGCTTTGCTCATTTGAGGTCTCCGACGGGTATCAACTGCTTATAAGTCCTAACCTCAATCGCGCACGGCGTCCATGCGACGAGGTTACAGGGTGAAGTTTGGCCGGTAGCACAATTGTTCGCGGAGCGATGCGGGATAGGTCGGGGTAGCTTCGGAAATGGTGCTTTGAAAATCTACCCTTTGGCGGGTCGTCAGCCCGCGATACGAACCTCTGGTTTGAGTGCGCAGAAAAACTATTGCCAGTAAGGTCGATTTGCATGGAAGAAGGGCCAGAGAAATCTCTGGCCCATATTCGTTAATCAGCGTCTTGGTTGAGAGTCTCTTGCTCGCTCATTGGTTCGCGAGTTGGCCTGCCGACAACGTCACGCAGCTCGTCGAGCTCGATGAAATTGTCTGCCTGACGCCGCAGTTCATCCGATATCATCGGTGGTTGGCTGCGGATCGTGGAAACGACAGAAACGCGAACACCTTTGCGTTGCAGCGCCTCGACCAGCGGGCGGAAATCGCCGTCACCTGAAAAGATCACAATATGGTCGACAAAAGGCGCAAGCTCCATCGCATCGACGGCTAGTTCGATGTCCATGTTACCCTTGACCTTACGGCGGCCCATGCTGTCTGTGTATTCCTTGGCTGGCTTTGTCACCATGGTGAAGCCGTTGTAGTTAAGCCAATCGACCAAGGGGCGAATTGGTGAATACTCGTCGTTCTCTAAAAGCGCGGTGTAGTAAAATGCGCGTACCATTTTCCCGCGACGCATGAACTCAGCGCGCAGTAGCTTATAGTCGATGTCAAAGCCGAGCGATTTTGCAGCCGCATAAAGATTTGAACCATCGATGAAGAGCGCAAGACGCTCGTCACGATAAAACATTAATTGTCCTTCCAAATGTGTCTCGCGGGTGTTCGTAAGTATGTGGGTGGCTTATCAAGTGCGAGACGGACTTCATCTAGGGGAATTATCACGATGCTGCAAACCATACAAAAGGATAGTGTCGAGGCTAACGCCTTGATTGCATTGGGGAGCAACGTAAACTCGATTTGGGGTAACCCTAAGTTAACTATACAAAAGGCTATACTTGAGGTTGAATTATTGCTGGGCGGTCAGGCGGAAACTAGCCGATATTTCGCGACACCAGCCTTTCCTGCAGGTGCTGGCCCTGATTTCGTCAACGCAGCGATTCGGGTCACGACAACATGCGATGCGCAACAAATTCTTGAGATTTTGCACGCAGTCGAGGATGCGGCAGGTCGGGAACGGGTCATTCGCTGGGGGCAGCGCACTTTGGATCTTGATTTGATCGCATTGGGCGACGAGGTTTTACCCAATCCAGAGGGGCACGCTTACTGGCGCGACCTTCCCGCCGCGAAACAGGCAGAAATAGCGCCAGAGCAGCTTATTTTGCCGCATCCGCGTGTCCAAGACCGTAGCTTTGTGCTGGTGCCTTTGGCCGATATTGCGCCCGATTGGGTACATCCAATCTTGGGATCGAGCACCATTGAAATGCGCGATGCGCGCCCCGATGAGGAATTGGCAAGCGTTCGGCCCATCTGAGGGGTTGCAACCTCTTGTCATTCGAGCAAAAAGCGCTTAGACGACCCCTTTCTGAAGTACTGTCCAATTGATTGGAGCACGCCCATGGCCCGCGTTACCGTAGAAGACTGCGTCGATAAGGTTCCGAACCGTTTTGAACTTGTGATGCTTGCTGCACATCGTGCACGTGAAATCTCTGCTGGTTCGGCGATTACCGTGAACCGCGACAACGACAAGAACCCTGTCGTTTCCCTGCGCGAAATCGCAGACGAAACACAGCGCGCTGACGATTTGCGCGAGCGCATGATCGAAGCGAACCAGACACAGATCGAAGTTGACGAGCCAGAAGAGGACAGCATGTCCTTGTTGATGGGCGCTGAGACTGACAAACCTGCGGATGACGATATGTCCGAAGAGAAATTGTTGCGCGCCTTGATGGATGCTCAAGGGCAGCGTTAACCCACCAATTCATAGGCGCGGGACTTTATGACCAAGACGACAGCAGACGATCTGATCGCACTGGTCCGCGCCTATCACCCCCGCACGAATGAAGCGCTGTTGCGCGATGCTTTTGCCTTTGGTGCTGAAATGCACGAGGGGCAATTCCGTCATTCTGGCGAGCCATACTTCACACACCCCGTTGCCGTCACTGTGATCCTTGCTGGGCAACAGATGGATGACGCGACGCTTGTGACCGCTCTTTTGCATGACACGATCGAGGATACAAAAGCGTCATTTGCGGATGTCTCTGAGCGGTTTGGTCGCGAGATTGCCGAGCTGGTGGATGGTGTGACCAAGCTCACTAACTTGCAGCTCACGAGTACCCAGACAAAGCAGGCCGAGAATTTCCGCAAGCTGTTTATGGCGACCAGCCGCGATTTGCGCGTCACCTTGGTGAAGTTGGCCGACCGTTTGCACAACATGCGCACAATCAAATCCATGCGCCCTGACAAGCAGGTCCAAAAGGCCCGCGAAACCATGGATATCTATGCGCCGCTTGCGGGTCGCATGGGTATGCAGTGGATGCGTGAAGAGTTGGAAGATCTGGCCTTTCGCGTTCTGAATTCCGAGGCGCGCAATTCGATCATGCGCCGCTTTATCATGCTGCAACGCGAGACAGGCGATGTGGTCGAAAAGATTACGGCCGATATGCGCGTCGAGCTGGAAAAAGCGGGTTTGACGGCAGAGGTCGTTGGTCGCGCGAAAAAGCCCTATTCGATCTGGCGTAAGATGCAGGAAAAGGACCTTGGCTTTAGCCGCCTGTCCGACATCTATGGTTTCAGGATTCTGACTGCGACAGAGGCCGATTGCTACCGCGTGCTTGGGGCAATTCATCAAAGATGGCGCGCTGTTCCCGGTCGCTTTAAGGACTATATCAGCCAGCCGAAATCGAACGGTTATCGCTCGATCCATACCACGGTTTCTGGCCGTGATGGCAAGCGCGTCGAGGTGCAAATCCGTACCCGCGAGATGCACGAAGTTGCCGAAACCGGTGTGGCGGCCCATTGGTCGTATCGTAACGGGGAACGTGTGGAAAACCGCTTTGCTGTTGATCCCGTGAAGTGGATTGCGCAACTGACCGAACGGTTTGACGAAAGTCATGATCACGATGAATTCTTAGAGGCCGTCAAGCTTGAGATGTATCAGGACCAAGTGTTCTGCTTTACGCCCAAAGGCGAGGTGATCAAGCTGCCGCGCGGTGCGACCCCGATTGATTTTGCCTATGCTATTCACACACGGATTGGGTCGGCTTGCGTCGGTGCCAAGGTGGACGGCATGCGCGTGCCGCTTTGGACCCGCCTTAAGAACGGGCAATCGGTCGAGATTATCACTGCGTCGGGTCAAAAGCCGCAGGCGACGTGGATTGATATTGCGGTCACAGGTCGTGCGAAAACCGCTATTCGCAGGTCCTTGCGCGAAGAAGATCGCGAACGCTTCGTCCGCCTTGGGCGCGAATTGGCACGTGTGGCGTTCGAGAACGTCGGCAAGAAAGCCACTGATAAGGCGTTGAGCACGGCGGCCAAGGCTTTGGCGATTGAGAGCGGCGAGGAATTGCTTGCGCAGCTTGGGTCTGCGGAAATCACATCACGAGAAATCGTGCGTGCGATTTATCCTGAGCTGGCCGAAAAGCAAGGTGATGAGATTGACGAGAAGCGCGCCGTTATTGGCCTGGATGCCGATCAGCAGCATCGAAGAGCCAAATGCTGTCAGCCTGTGCCAGGTGAGCGGATTATTGGGATCACATACCGCGGCCAAGGCGTGGTTGTGCACGCGATTGATTGCGAGGCATTGGCCGATTACGAGGACCAGCCAGAGCGTTGGGTCGACTTGCAATGGCAAGAGGGCACCCATAGATCGATCAACACGGTGACCTTTGATGTTGCGATTACCAATGATGCGGGTGTTTTGGGTCGTATTTGCACATTGATTGGTGAACAAGAAGCCAATATCTCGGACTTGAATTTTATTGACCGAAAGCCGGATTATTACCGTCTCTTGATTGATATCGACCTGAGAGACGCAGAGCATTTGCACCGTGTCTTTACGGCGTTAGAGGCGGATAGCAACGTATCGTCGTTGTCGCGGCACAGAGATCCTGGGCTTGCGAGCGACATTCGGGGTTAAACGAACAAGAGGACGGATCGGTTGGTATTTAAACGCAGGGATAGGCGCTCGATCGTTCAGATCGTGGCTGACTTCGTCTATCCTCGGGGTGGCTGGGGCCGCGCGTTTGAATACGTAAAGCACCGTGTTCGCCGTTTGCCTGATACTCCTGAGAAAATTTCGCGCGGTATTTGGGCGGGTGTGTTTACCACATTTACGCCATTCTACGGCCTGCATTTTCTGGTGGCGGTATTAATTGCGCGTGTGATGCGCGGCAATATTCTGGCGTCCTTATTGGGCACGTTTTTCGGCAACCCGTTGACCTATCTGCCAATCGCCGTGGCGTCACTGTCCACGGGCCACTTCTTGCTGGGATCGCGCCTTGAAAAGGCAGTTGATCGCTCCTTGGGGGATAAGTTTGCTGGGGCTGGTGCTGATCTTTGGAATAACTTCGAGGCGCTCTTTACGCCTGCGCACGCGGATTGGCACAAGCTGGGCTTGTTCTATGATGATGTGTTTTTCCCTTATCTTGTTGGCGGCCTGATCCCTGGCGTTGTTGCCGCGACGGTTTCCTACTATCTGTGTTTGCCGCTGATTAGCGTTTATCAAAAACGGCGTCGCAAGCGGCTTCAGGCCAAGCTGGATCAATTGCGTAAAAAGTCTGAACCAACAGATGACCTTGGGCATACTTAGCGCTAGGTTTATCCTGTTGGCGCATGACAAAAGGATAGTCACATGACACTCAAACATTTGCGGCTTGGCGTGAATATCGATCACGTGGCGACTGTGCGCAATGCGCGCGGCGGCGATGTGCCTGATCCCGTGCGTGCCGCCTTGGTGGCCGAAGCTGCGGGTGCGGATGGGATCACGGCTCACCTGCGCGAGGATCGCCGTCATATTATTGATAGCGACATTGACGGGCTGATGGCCGCACTCAAAATCCCGCTGAACTTCGAGATGGCCGCGACTGCAGAGATGCAGGCGATTGCCCTGCGCCACAAACCTCATGCCGTGTGCATCGTTCCTGAGAAGCGCGAAGAGCGCACGACCGAAGGCGGCCTAGAGGTTGCGGGTCAAGATAATACGCTTGCCGCATATATGGCCCCTTTGCAGGCAGCAGGTGCGCGGGTGTCGCTGTTTATCGCGGCCGACAAACGTCAGGTTGAAGCATCAGCGCGGATTGGCGCACCTGTGATCGAACTGCACGCAGGGGCCTATGCCGACGCTTGGGCCGAAGGGCGGTGGGCAGCGCGGGATTCCGAACTGTCCAAGATCACCGATATGGTGGCTTACGGCACGGAGCTTGGGCTTGAAGTCCATGTTGGCCACGGGTTGACCTACGATAGTGTCGGGCCGATTGCCGCGTTGCCGCAGGTCGCAGAATTGAACATCGGTCACTTTATCATCGGCGAGGCTATTTTCCGCGGGCTTGGTCCGGCGATTGCCGAAATGCGCCGCCTGATGGACGAGGCGCGCGCGTGACAGAACAATGATCCTCGGCATCGGCACGGACCTTGCGAATATCGAGCGGATTGCAGGCACGTTAGAACGCTTTGGTGACCGATTTCGCAATCGGGTCTTTACCGAAGTGGAGCAAGCCAAGGCAGAGCGCCGCAAGGATGTGGCGGGAACATATGCCAAGCGCTGGGCTGCCAAAGAGGCCTGTTCAAAGGCGCTGGGCACTGGTCTTGCGATGGGAATCTCTTGGAAAGACATGTCCGTTACTAACTTACGTTCAGGTCAGCCAACAATGCAGGTGACAGGCTGGGCCAAAGAGCGCTTAGATGCAATGACGCCAGCGGGGCATCGGGCCGTGATTCATGTCACTTTGACGGATGATCACCCTTGGGCGCAGGCATTTGTGCTGATAGAAGCCTTGCCAATAGAGGCATAGGTTGACAGGGCAGATGGCTGCCCTCATGTAGCGCTGAACGATGAATGTAGGACTGCGATTATGGCTGAGAACACAAGTGCAATCGAAGGCGTCAAAGAAACGGTGAAAACTGTTGTCTACGCGTTGCTGATTGCGGGCATCTTTCGGACGCTGTTTTTCCAACCATTCTGGATTCCGTCCGGGTCGATGAAGGACACGCTGTTGATCGGCGATTTCTTGTTCGTGAACAAAATGGCTTACGGCTATTCCTACGCGTCATGCCCGTCGATCCGCGTTCCTGCGATCGGTCTTGATGCTGAAGCGGACGATTTTTGTGGCGTCTTTAAGGGCGCTGACAAGCGGTTCTTGGGCTCCGAGCCACAGCAGGGCGACGTCGTCGTGTTCCGCCATCCTGTGACGGGCCGCGACTTTATCAAGCGTTTGATCGGCACACCGGGTGATCGCATTCAGGTGAAAGACGGCCTATTGTATATCAACGACGTCGCGGTCAACGTTGAGGACGATGGCGTGTTTGTTGAGCCATATGGCCCGCAAGGTCCGCAAGACAGCTGGCCAATTTGCGCGAATGGTGCCGTTGGCCTTGGTGCCGATTGCATCAAGGAAAAATCGATTGAAACCTTGCCCAATGGTGTGAAGCATTCGATTTTGAACGTGACGAACACCGCCGAATTGGACAATACAGCTGTGTTCACGGTACCTGCCGACCATTTCTTCTTTATGGGTGATAACCGCGACAACTCCACTGATAGTCGCAAACTCCAAACCAAAGGCGGCGTTGGTTTTGTGGCGCGCGAAGATATCGTTGGGCGTGCGGATCGGATCATGTTTTCTTCCGCTGGTCGTTCCATGCTCGCGTTCTGGACATGGCGTTCGGACCGCTTCTTTAAGGCTGTTGAGTGAAATTATCTACTGATCTTCAGGCCTTTTCAGGCCGCCTCGGCTACACATTCGTTAAGCCTGACTACCTCGTGCGCTCTGTGACCCATTCGTCGATGGTGTCTCCGCATCGTGATGACAATCAGCGGCTTGAATTCTTGGGCGACCGCGTGCTTGGTCTTGTAATGGCTGAAGCGCTTTTGAAGGCTGACCCAAATGCGCCAGAGGGGTTGCTTGCACCACGCTTTAACGCGCTTGTGCGCAAGGAAACCTGCGCTGATGTTGCCCGCCAAGTTGATCTGGGTGCTGTCCTAAAGCTGGGTCGGTCCGAGATGAAAACAGGCGGTCGTCGCAAAGAGGCGCTGCTTGCCGATGCGATGGAAGCGGTGATCGCTGCTGTCTATCAAGACGGCGGGTTCGAGGCCGCACGCGACGTGATCCTGCGCCTTTGGGGTAAGCGGGTGAATAACGTGGCTGATGACGCACGTGACGCAAAAACCGCGCTGCAAGAATGGGCGCAGGCCCGTGGCGAGACCCCGCCGCAATACGTTGAGGTGGCCCGCACGGGCCCCGATCACCAACCGATTTTCACCATTGAGGCACGACTATCCTCTGGCCCATCCGAACAAGCGACTGCAGGCTCAAAGCGTCAAGCCGAGCAAGCCGCAGCAAGCGCTCTTCTCAAGAAAGTAGAACAAACATGACCGATGCGCCTACCAAAGCGGGCTTTGTTGCCCTGATTGGCGAGCCCAACGCGGGCAAGTCCACATTGCTGAACAAGATGGTTGGGGCGAAAGTCTCGATCGTGACGCACAAGGTGCAAACCACCCGTGCGCGTATTCGTGGCGTCGCGATGGAAGGACAATCGCAGCTTGTTTTCGTTGATACGCCGGGTCTATTTAAGCCACGCCGCCGTCTGGACCGCGCGATGGTCAAGGCCGCTTGGGGTGGTGCTGCGGACGCGGACGTTGTCGTGTTGATGATCGAGGCGCACCGTGGTCGCTCTGAGGGTGTGAAGGCGATTATCGAGCGCTTGAAGGAACATGCGGGCAAAGCCCCCGTCGCCCTTGCGATCAACAAAATCGATAAGGTGAAATCCGAAAAACTACTCGGCCTCGCAGAAGAAATGAACGAGGCGTATCCGTTCGTACAGACGTTTATGATCTCTGCGGAACGCGGTCACGGCTGCGATTCCTTGCGCGAATGGTTGTCGCATCAGGTGCCAGATGGTCCGTGGCTATACCCCGAAGATCAGATCGCCGATTTGCCCCTGCGCATGATCGCGGCCGAGACAACGCGCGAGAAACTGACCCTGCGCTTGCACCAAGAGTTGCCTTACCAGCTCACCGTTGAGACCGAGAATTGGGAGGACCGCAAAGACGGCTCCTGCCGTATCGACCAAATCATCTACGTCATGCGCGATGGCCATAAGGGCATCGTTTTGGGCAATGGCGGCGAGACGATTAAAGCGGTCAGTACTGCCGCGCGTGTCGAACTCGAAGAGTTCCTCGACCGCCGCGTCCACCTGTTCTTGCAGATCAAGGTGCGGCCAAACTGGCTTGAGGAAAAAGAGCGTTACTCCGAAATGGGGCTCGACTTCAAAGACGGCAATATATGAGACTGACGGCGGAAATCTGGGTTTCCGCTTACTTGACGCGGCTGCGGCTGGTGGAAATTCCCGCTTTCGTCGTCAAGCGTGGCGATAACACGGCGGGCGCTGTTCTGGTCAAACTGAACACGCTCGACGGTAAGGCCTGCTGCTTTCAACGCTCGTTTGATTTGATGACTGGCGACCGTAAATGGGTTGTTCTGGTTGAGGGTGACGAGGCGCTTGTCGATCAATCGGTGACCAAGCAGCGCGGCTTTGATCCTGACCTTTGGGTGATCGAGGTCGAGGACAAGCAAGGTCGCCACCTCTTGGATGAGGATGACCTGTCATGATCACATGGTCCGACGAAGGCGCGCTTTTGGCGGCACGGCCATTCGGCGAGACATCCATGATCATCGAGGTTTTCACCCCACAGCACGGGCGGCACGCGGGTGTTGTACGCGGCGGTACCAGCCGCAAAGTCGCCCCGCATCTGCAACCCGGATCGCAGATCGCCGTGACGTGGAAAGCGCGGCTCAATGATCACTTGGGATCGTTCACCATCGAGCCCATTCGCAGCCGTGCCGCCCAAGCCATGGGCGACCGTTTGGCGCTTGCGGGCCTCAATGCGGTCTGTGCCTTGCTGGGGCGCGTTCTGCCAGAACGCGAGGCGCATCTGCCGCTCTATGAACGGACCATCGCGTTGTTGGACTTGCTCGGCCAATCCGATCTCTGGCCGCTCGCCTACCTGCGTTGGGAGCAAGCCCTGCTCGAAGAAATGGGGTTTGCGATGGATCTGTCCGCCTGCGCTGTGCGCGGCGTGAACGAAGATCTCGCGTTTGTGTCCCCCAAAACGGGCCGCGCGGTCAGCCGAGACGCGGCAGGCGAATGGGCGGATCGCCTCTTGCCGTTGCCGCCCGTTCTTGCTGGCAAAGGTGATGCCGACAACGACCAAATCGCCATTGCACTTGGCACCACAGGCTTCTTTATTGAGAAACGCTTGATGCGCAGCCTTGGCGACAGACCAATGCCTGCCGCCCGTCAGCGCCTGATTGACGCGATTGGCCGTCAGGGCGCCTGAAAGACCATTTCGCTGCCGTCAGGGTTGCTGAGGATGAGTGTGTCACCGAGGGCCTCCGAGAGTGTCATTTCGGACAGTGCAGAGAAAAATGCGGTTTCCTCATTGAGCTTGTCACATGCCATGCGTGTTGCGCCAATTGGGCCGGCTTCAAACCACGGATAGACCGTTTTTTGATCTGCGAAATACTGATTGCAAGGGGCTTGGCCTTGGATGCGCCCTGCCTCGGAAAGGTCAATCGTCGCCTCCGCTCCAAACGGTGCGCCATCGATTGAGACCAGATTAAATACCGCCGGTCCTGTCAAGTAAGCTGTGACGGTTTCGTCCGCTTGGCAAGCAGATGTTAAGACTGCGAACGCTATGATGAGGCGATGCATGGGCCGTGATCCTTTACGTTTTGGCCAAATTGACACGTGACACGGGTCTGATCCAGCAAAAGCGCACAAAGATGTCGCCTATGGGCAAGACGCTGCCGAGCGGTGGGCGGAGTTAGATACAGTACACTTTGAAGATGAACCAATGATCGCAGCTCGCAGCCCTATTTATCTCAGCCATGCACCGACGCCTAAGATCAAGGACTTCGCCTTGTTGGCGGCGCTAGAGGCAGGTATTCGCGGGACGCTTTTGTCGGTCATGCCTGTCTATATCTATCGCGCTTTTCCTGACGCGGTAGAGGTGTCGCATATCTACTTCCTCGTCGGGCTGGCCTCGCTTTGCTGTGGCCTGATGGTGCCGTGGATGTCGCGGTTTATCCCGCGTCGCTGGATGTTCACGCTGGCGGGTTGTTGTTACCTCGTTGGGTTGTCGTTGGCACTTACGCAGGTGCCAGTGTTGATGGCCTGTGCATTGCTTGCGAACGCAGTTGGCACGGTCACTTTTACGGTTTGTCTCAACGCCTATGTCCTCGATTACATCCACCGTATGGATTTGGGCCGTAACGAGACAACCCGCATGGTCTATAGTGCCACGCCGTGGATGGTTGGCCCGATCCTTGGCGTGACGCTGCTGAATTGGTGGACCCCTGCGCCGTTTCTGCTGGCTGGGTTCTTTGCGCTTTTGCTGATCGCGGTGTTCTGGAAGCTGCGCCTTGGCAACGGTAAACAGATCAGTCGCGCACGTGCACCTGCGGTCAATCCGCTCGCTTACCTTGGTCGCTTTTTCGCGCAACCGCGTCTGATCGCGGGCTGGTTCTTTGCGGTGATGCGGTCCTGCGGCTGGTGGGTGTTTGTTGTCTACTTGCCGATCTACTGCATCGAAAGCGGGCTTGGCGATAAGGTTGGTGCGATGGCTTTGTCGATCAGCAACGCGTTGTTGTTCACCACGCCTCTGATGCTGCGCAAGGTCAATAAGTCGGGCGTGCGCTGGTCTGTGCGCGCCTCTTTCGCCGCGGCGGCACTTCTCTTTGCGCTGGGATGGGCCTTGTCTGGCTACCCTTGGGCGACGGTGATCAGCATCATGGCGGCTTCGATTTTCCTCGTCGCGCTCGACGTTTGCGGCGGCTTGCCGTTTCTCATGGCGGTACGCCCCGCAGAGCGCACTGAGATGGCTGCGGTCTATTCCAGCTTCCGCGATGTGTCGGGAATTATCACACCGGGTGCGGCGGCGCTCGTGCTGCTTGTGGCCCCCGTCAGTGGCGTCTTTGCCGCCGTTGCAGTTGGGTTAGGGGCCGGCTGGTTGGTCGCGGGGCGATTACACCCGCGCCTTGGCCTTAATCGAGCAGTCGCCGCGCGATAACCTGCGCCTGAATTTCGGCGGCACCTTCAAAGATGTTCAGAATACGGGCGTCGCAGAGAATGCGGCTGACCTTATACTCCAGCGCAAAACCATTGCCGCCGTGGATTTGAAGCGCGTTGTCGGCACATGCCCAAGCAACGCGCGCGCCCAGCAGTTTCGCCATGCCAGCCTCAAGATCACAGCGACGGTCGTTATCTTTCTCATTGGCGGAGAAGTAGGTCAACTGACGCGCGATCATGATCTCGACGGCCATCATCGCAAGCTTGCCTGACACGCGCGGGAAATCGATCAACGCTTTGCCGAATTGCTTGCGGTCCTTGGCGTATTGCATGCCCACATCAAGGGCAGAGGCCGCGACACCAATCGCACGCGCTGCTGTCTGGATGCGAGCGCTCTCGAACGTCTGCATGAGTTGCTTGAACCCTTTGCCTGTCTCTCCGCCAAGCAGGTTGTCGCCATCAACTTTGAACCCGTCAAAGGCCAGCTCGTATTCCTTCATGCCGCGATAGCCCAAAACCTCGATCTCACCGCCTGTCATGCCGTCTGTCGGGAACGGATCGGCGTCGGTGCCGGCGGTCTTTTCGGCCAAGAACATCGACAGGCCTTTGTAATCGGTCGTATCCGGGTCAGTGCGCGCAAGCAGGGTCATCACGTGGGTACGGGCGGCGTGGGTGATCCACGTTTTGTTGCCCGTAACCTCCCAATCGTCGCCCTTTTTGACGGCACGGGTGCGCAAGGACCCAAGGTCGGAGCCCGTGTTTGGCTCAGTAAAAACGGCGGTCGGCAAAGTCTCGGCGGAGGCCAGTCTTGGGAGCCATTTTTGTTTTTGCTCTTCGGTGCCGCCGCAAAGGATCAATTCGGCGGCGATCTCGGAGCGGGTGCCGAGGGAGCCTACGCCGATGTAGCCGCGAGACAGTTCTTCGGACACCACGCACATGGAGGATTTCGACAGGCCAAAGCCGCCGTATTCTTCGGGGATGGTCAGGCCGAAAACGCCCATTTCGGCGAGTTCATTGATGATTTCCATCGGAATAAGTTCATCTTTGAGATGCCAGTCGTGCGCAAATGGCTCCACTTTTTCGACACTAAAGCGGCGGAATTGCTCGCGGATCATCTCAAGTTCGTCGTCAAGACCAGAGGCACCAACGGTGGTATTGGCGGAGTGTTCCTGCATCAATTCCACAAGACGTGTGCGTGCACCCTGCGTGCACCCGCCGTGCACCAAGCGTATGACATTGTCCGGCATTTGAGCGAAAACGCCCATGTCGTGCAGGCGGATCATCTCGCCTTGGTTCATCTGGATGCCGCCGTAAATCTGGGCCAGATATTCACCGAATGCGATCTGATGGATCAATTGCTCGGTCTCGCCGAACTTGCCGTCCGCAGTCAAGCGTTCGGCCCATGCTTGCATCTGCTGCAGCGCTTGGGCGTAGGTGGCAAGCCACGCGATGCCATGCGCGGCGGTTTGATTGGCCTCGATCAGCGGCGCGGAGATGCGGTCGCCGTCGGTCACAAGTGCGCGGACATTTGACTTGGCTTGCGTCAGTAATGCGTCAACGGCAGGCAGGCTTGCAGCGGTCTGCGCGAGCAAGTCGTTCAAAAGGGGTGTCTGCGTCATCGTGATATCCTGTCCAACGTGGGCCATGTCCGTCTCCGCTATTGTGCAGTTGCAGAGATAAAGCCTTCGCAGTCGCAGCGCAACATTCATTCGAAAAATAGTTGCCAGATGAACGAAAGTGGCGCAGTGGAATTTTGATGCAGGCAGAAGCGGAGCGGCGTAACAAGGGGAATGGAAAGCATTTTCGCCTTGATGACACCCGATCTATTTGTGCTTTCGCTTGCCGTTGGTTTGGTCGCGGGCATGATCAAGGGGCTCGTTGGTTTTGCGATGCCAACTGTGCTGATCTCTGGCTTGTCGATGTTTTTGCCACCTGAAATCGCGCTTGCCGGGCTGATTCTGCCGACTTTGGTCACAAACGGACTTCAGGCCTTGCGCCAAGGGTTTGGCGAGGCATTACGCTCCTTAAAGCGGTTCCGCGTGTTTTTGGGCGTTGGCGCGATTGTCTTGATCGGTTCGGCGCAACTCGTTCGCGTGTTGTCGGCGGATGTGATGTTTATGATCATCGGCGGGTCGGTGACGGCGTTTGCGGTGATGCAGCTTGCGGGTTGGGCGCCAAAGGTGCCTGAGAAATCGATGCGGATTGAGGCCAGTGTTGGTGCCTTCGCTGGTTTTATCGGCGGACTGTCAGGGATTTGGGGGCCGCCAACGGTGGCCTATTTGACGGCGATCAATACGCCCAAGGCCGAGCAGATGCGGGTGCAGGGTGTGATTTTTGGCATGGGTGCTGTCGTTTTGTTTTTCGCGCATATCAAATCGGGGATCGTGAGCGCCCAGACGATGCCGTTTTCGGCGATGCTTGTGGTGCCTGCGGTGATTGGCATGATGATGGGGCAGCGTTTGCAGGACCGTATTGAGCAGGCAATGTTCAAGCGGCTGACGTTGATTGTGTTGCTGGTTGGCGGTTTGAACCTGATCCGCAAAGGGGTGATGGGTTAAAACCCATCCTACGAGAGCAGGTCCTCAAAGCCGCAGATACTGGCCAATTCGGGGACTTCTGACGGAGCCACAACTTCGAAGGTTGTGCGGTAGATGACGGTGCCGCCTTGGCTGGCTTCCATTTGCCAGAAGCCTTCGACGAGTTCGTAATTGAAATCGAATTGGTAGAATGTGAGCGACGGGGATTCGCCCGAAATCCGCGTTGCGTAGCTTTGACTTGTGGCGTTGGTTTTGCCCATTTCGGGGTGACTGATTGTCATCGTGACCTCGGGGATGCCAGCAGGGTCGCGGGCCTGTGATTTCACCCCGAATCCGATGCCAAGCACGGCTGGCACGCGCCGGTTGGTTGATACGAAGTCGGGCTCCACGCTGATAAGATGGGTCGTTCCTGCGATGGTGTTTGGTGCGGGTGACGTCCCGACGGTGGGCGGCGCGCAGATAATGCCTGCCTCAAGGTTTGCGATCATTGGGCCGACTTTGTCAGGCTGGGCCGTTTGCCCGAGGGCAGCGATTGGCAGGACGGCAAAGAAAAAGGTGCACCACTTCATATGGTGCACCTTAGCAGTGTTTTCGTGTCGCGAAAGCGCTTAGCCGATAGCCGCTGCTTTGACGTCCGCGTCGATGAACGGCACGTATTTCTCGAAGTTGGCCGAGAACATGCCCACGAGTTTCGCCGCTTGTGCGTCATAGGCGTCTTTGTCCGCCCAAGTCTCGCGTGGGTTGAGCAGTGTCGCATCAACGCCTTCGCAGGTCATCGGCACTTCAAAGCCAAAGTTAGGGTCTTTGCGGAACTTGTTTTCAATCAAGGTCCCGTCCAATGCCGCCGAGAGCAACGCGCGTGTCGCCTTGATCGGCATGCGCGATCCTGTTCCGTATGCGCCGCCTGTCCAGCCTGTGTTCACCAGCCAGCAAGTCGCGCCTTGGGATGCGATTTTCTGGCGCAGGAGGTTGCCGTAGACCTCTGGGCGGCGTGGCATGAAAGGCGCACCAAAGCAGGTTGAAAACGTTGGCTCTGGCTCTGTCACGCCGCGCTCTGTGCCTGCTACCTTAGAGGTGAAGCCAGAGAGGAAGTGGTACATCGCTTGCGCAGGTGTCAGGCGGCTGATCGGTGGCAGCACGCCGAATGCGTCGCATGTCAGCATCACGATGTTCATCGGGTGACCGCCGAGCGCCGTATCAGACGCGTTCGAGATGTAGTTCAAAGGGTAGGCGCAGCGCATGTTTGCGGTCAGGCTGTCGTCGTTGAAGTCGAGTTCGAAGGTCTCGGGATCAAAGATCATGTTCTCGATGACCGTGTGCGGCATGGAGCAGGTCGCGTAGATTTCAGGCTCTGCCTTTGGGTCGAGTCCGATGGTCTTGGCGTAGCAGCCACCCTCGAAGTTGAAGGTGCCTTTGTCGGACCAGCCGTGTTCATCGTCACCGATCAAAACGCGGGTTGGGTCCGCAGAAAGTGTCGTTTTGCCAGTGCCTGAGAGGCCAAAGAAAACGGCGGTATCAACAGGGTTACCTGGCGCGTGGTTGGCAGAGCAGTGCATCGGCATGATGCCTTTTTCTGGCAATAGGTAGTTGAGCAGAGTGAATACCGACTTTTTGTTTTCGCCCGCGTATTCGGTGCCGCCGATGAGGATCAGCTTGGCGTCAAAGTTCAGCGCGATGACCGTTTCAGAGCGGCAACCGTGCTTTGCAGGGTCGGCTTTGAATGTCGGGCAGTTGATGATGGTGAAGTCGGGTGCGAATGTTGCCAGTTCGGACGCTTCTGGGCGACGGAGCAAGTGGCGAATGAAGAGCGCGTGCCATGACAGTTCTGCGATGACGCGCACGTCGAGGCGGTGCGCGGGGTCGGCGCCGCCGAACAAATCTTGCACCTCGTAAGAGCCGCCCTTCATGTGCTCTAGCATGTCGGCGTAAAGCGCGTCGAACTTGGACGGTTCCATCGGCGGGTTATTTTCCCACCAGATCGTGTCTTCGACAGATGGCGTGCGGACGACAAATTTATCCTTGGGCGAGCGGCCTGTGTGCTTGCCAGTCGTCACCAAGAATGCTCCACCTTTGCCAGTGACACCTTCGCCTGCGGCGACGGCAGCATCCTGCAATTCAGCTTCAGAGCGGTTGTAATACACATGACCCAGCCCTGTGATGCCCTGATCTTCTAGCTTCATCTTTGGGTTGACCGTTCCTTGGTCCATGGGTTCGCTCCTGATGTTGGGGGCGCGTTGTAGCCCCGATGGGTCATCCATAGCACCATGGTTTTCAGGGCCGAAAGCCTAGATTGTCGCAGTTAGCGCAATCAAATTCATGTTAGCGCAAACATTTCGGGGTGACGGTCCGACGTGGTGCAAATTAGTCATTACTTACGACTTATAGGCGCAAATAGGGCACGTCGAGGCAACGAATTGCAGTTGAGGGTTGATTCGCCGCCTGAAATTGGCGAAAACTGGGAAAAAAGCAGGCAAATAATAATAAAGCAGTAAGGGCAAACTCCTGTGTCGAGAATTGCATTGGTAGATGACGACCGGAATATCCTGACGTCAGTCGCGATGACACTTGAGGCCGAAGGCTTTGAGGTTGAAACATATAATGACGGTCAAGCAGCTCTGGATGGCTTTAACAAGCGCATGCCAGATATCGGCGTGTTTGACATTAAAATGCCCCGCATGGATGGCATGGATCTGTTGCAACGTGTGCGCCAGAAATCGTCGATGCTAGTCATTTTCCTAACCTCTAAAGATGACGAAATCGACGAGGTCCTTGGACTTCGGATGGGTGCTGACGATTACGTCAAAAAGCCATTCTCCCAGCGTTTGCTGGTCGAGCGCATTCGCGCGTTGCTCCGCCGTCAGGAAGCGCTTGCGGGCGAAGTGATTGAAGAAACCGAAGAGACCAAAGTCATGATCCACGGTGAGTTGGTCATGGATCCACTCCGCCACGCCGTGAAGTGGAAGGGCAAAGATGTGTCCTTGACCGTGACCGAATTCTTGTTGCTGCAAGCGTTGGCACAACGCCCCGGTTTTGTTAAGTCTCGCGATCAATTGATGGACGTGGCCTATGACGATCAGGTCTATGTTGATGACCGCACGATTGACAGCCACATCAAGCGATTGCGTAAAAAGATGCGCAACACAGACGATACATTCTCGGCGATCGAGACGTTGTACGGTATCGGTTACCGCTACAACGAAGAGTAAAAATGACCGTGGCTCGAAAAATTGACGTCCGAAATTTGGAGTCCGTGAGGGCTGCGGCAAAAACCCCTGAAGTTGTTTTGGGCGACGATTGGGTTGCGCCCCAGCCGCTTGGTGACGAGGAGTTTGAGAGCAAGCGGCATCGCGGTTTGCTTGCTTTGCGCCGCTCGCCCATTGCGCGCAAGATCATCACCTTCAATCTGATTGCGATGATGCTCTTGATTGCAGGCGTTCTCTTTATCAACTCTTCACGCGATACTTTGGCCTATCAGCGGGCAGTCGGCCTTGTGGCGGAAACAGAGCTTATCGCTGACGTGTTCGAGGCGCATATGCCTGAGAACGCACCCGTTAATTTGGTCAGTAATGACGGGATCGACGTGCGCGCGGCGCTTGCGGGATTGGACCTGACCGGCGGGATCGCGGTTGGTATTTTCGATCTGCAAGGCAATATGATTGCGACAACCGAACCTCTGGGCTCCGAATCTAGGGTTCGGGGACTTGAGCAAAAAGCCGGGTCGACTTATCTCACTGACTTTCTCAACTCCATCGGGGATGGCGTCACATCCATTTTTAGCTCTTCTGAAGAGACCGAACCAAAACCCCCTTTGGCCGGTGATGCGGTCAAGGCCTTGGTGGCTGCTGCTGCGAATGGGTCCACACATTTGAAGACACTTTCAGGGATGGGAAGCACGCGGTTTGTTGTGACCACAGCAATTCGTCAGGGCAACAAGGTCGTTGGCGTTGTTGCTGTTCAAGGTGCTGACGGTGAATTGACGGGTCTGCTGCAACGTGAACGGGAAAAGGTATTGCGCCTGTTTCTCGTCGGCATCGCGATTAGCGTCATGTTGAGTTTGATTCTGGCCTCGACGATTTCAAACCCGCTGGCCGATTTGGCTGCGGCCGCTGAAATCGGTCGCGACAAAAACGCGCGGAAAATGTCCCCGACCCGCGTGCGTATCCCTGATCTCAGTGCGCGCCCCGACGAGATTGGCCGCCTGTCCAGTGCGCTGCGCGGCATGGTTGCGGCGCTTTACGAGCGTATCGAGGGCAATGAACAATTCGCCGCTGATGTCGCCCATGAAATCAAGAACCCGTTGGCGTCACTCCGCTCTGCGGTTGGCACATTGCGGGTCGCGAAACGTGATGACCAACGCGCGACGTTGCTGGATGTAATTGAGCATGACGTCCGCCGCCTTGACCGCTTGGTCAGCGATATTTCCAACGCGTCTCGATTGGATAGCGAGCTTGTGAAAGAGGAAGAGGAATCGTTCGATCTTCTGAAACTGATGGGCAATCTCAACGAATTTCTGGGCCGTGAGGCGGACGCAAAAGGGATCGAATATATCGCGGATTTGCCTGACGAGCCCATTGTCGTGCAGGGCCTTGAGGGGCGTTTGGCCCAAGTCTTTGTCAATCTCATTACCAACGCAATTTCGTTCTGCGAAGATGGCGACGCTATCCGTGTTTGGGCGCGCCGCCGTGAAAATCGCGTCTTGATCGTCGTCGAAGATACAGGCCCGGGCATCCCAAATGAGGCTCTCACAAAGGTCTTTAAGCGGTTTTATTCCGAACGCCCCGAAGGTCAGTTTGGTAACAACTCTGGTCTGGGTCTTGCGATTTCCAAGCAAATTGTTGAGGCGCATGGTGGCGTGATCTGGGCCGAGAATATTCGCCCCACTGAGGCTGACATGACCTCTGACCCTCTGGGTGCGCGGTTTGTTGTCGGTCCCCCCATCTAGGTCATGGGTCACTTGGATGCGTCGAAACCCGTGCATGCAACCTGCATCGCTGTCGACGGCAAGGCCCTGCTTATTCTGGGACAAAGTGGTGCGGGAAAGTCCGCGCTTGGCCTGTCGCTAATGGCCATGGGGGCCACGTTGGTCGCGGATGATCGGGTGATCCTTACAGCACATGAAGGCGCGGTTTTGGCGTCCTGCCCTGTGCCAATTCGTGGTTTGATTGAGGCGAGGGGTGTCGGTCTCTTGCGTGCTCCACACGTGCAGGGTGTGCCAGTAACGCTCGTGGTTGATATGGACAAGCTTGAGGTTGAGCGATTGCCGCAGAGGCACCGAATAACCGTTGTGGATCAAAGTCTCCCCTTGCTCCGCCGCGTTGACGGGTTACATTTCGCCTCGGCGCTTTTTCAACTGATGCGCTATGGCAGGAGCGAACCGTGACACCTAAAATTACCCCACCTCGCGACGCATTTGCGGGGCTCGTCCTTGTGACAGGTCCGTCAGGGGCTGGGCGCACGACTGCGATTAACGTGCTTGAAGACCTTGGGTTTGAGGTCATCAATAACCTGCCGCTTTCGCTTTTGCCGCGTTTGTTGGATGGGCCACCATTGAGCCATCCGCTTGCCTTGGGACTTGATATCCGTAACCGTGATTTTAGCATTGATGCCCTGATTTCCGCAATTGATGGGATGACCAATCGCCCTGATATTGCGACGCAGGTCCTCTATCTTGATGCCTCTGAAGAGGAATTGGTGCGTCGTTTTTCAGAAACACGTCGCAGGCATCCGTTGGTGGAAAGCGGCTCGTTGTTGTCTGGGATTTCGCGGGAGAAGGAATTACTCGTTCCGATCAGGGCGCGCGCTGACGTGTTGATCGAAACCACAGGGCGGTCGCCCCACGATCTGCGCGCTGAAATCGAGCGTTTGTTTGCACCTGATGAGGGGCACATGATGAACGTCACGGTGCATTCGTTTTCGTACAAACGCGGACTACCTCGCGGCATGGATATCGTGTTGGACTGTCGTTTCTTGCGAAATCCGCACTGGGATGCCGCCTTGCGAGACCATGATGGACGAGACGCTGCTGTGGATGCTTATGTTGAGGCAGATCCGCGTTTTACCCAATTCTTTGCGCAAATCAAAGACATGATGGACCTGCTACTGCCTGCGTATAAAGAAGAGGGGAAATCTCATCTTTCTATTGGGTTCGGGTGTACCGGTGGGCAACACCGTTCCGTTGCAGTTGCCGAAAGATTGGCCAAGTCCCTTGCAGCGGACGGTTGGCAGGTGTCTAAAAGGCATCGAGAAATGGAACGTCGCGATGCGCAAGCATCAGGTAAACGAGGGTAAGACGGTTGATCGGAATAGTGATCGTGGCGCATGGCGGTTTGGCGGGTGAATACCTGTCAGCCATTGAGCATGTCGTTGGCCCGCAGGTTGGCGTTGTTAGCATTGCCATCGGCCCCGAAGATGACCGCGCATTGAAGCAAGAAGAAATCTGCAATGCGGCCGACGCTGTGGACCTTGGGCATGGCGTTGTGATCGTCACAGACATGTTTGGCGGTTCTCCGTCCAATCTGTCGTTACGGGCCTGTAGCCCCCAGAACCGCCGTATCCTGTACGGTGCGAACCTGCCGATGCTGATCAAACTCGCCAAGTCGCGGCATTTGGATGTGCCCGACGCTGTGTCCGCGGCCCTTGAAGCTGCGCATAAATACATAAACTCTCATTCTGTTGGACAACCTTAAACATGGCGAAACGTCACCTCAAAATCGAGAACATCAAAGGGTTGCATGCGCGTGCCTCTGCGAAACTTGCCGCAGTTGTCGAGGAGTTTGACGCAACGGCAACGGTGTCGAAGGACGGCATGGACGCCAACGGGGACAGTATCATGGGGCTTTTGATGTTGGCAGCTTCCATCGGAACCTATATTGATGTGGAAACAAGCGGAGCCGAGGCGGATGCACTGGCCGACGCAATCGAAGCTCTCGTCGCGGATAAATTCGGTGAAGGTGACTAACCCCCAACCGACATGCAAGGACAGGATCGCTTGACCGATACGACGCAAAAAGCAGAGGCGACGAACGAGCCCGAGGCGCCCCGCGTTTATGATCGTCGTGCGCTGACCTATTCCAACACCTTCGATAGCCCGATTAGGCGAAATATCATTCGCACGATTGAATTGCTGACTGGCAAAATCCAAATTGCGCGTCGTGTGCGTCGTTTTGAAAAGCAAGGGCCAGTCACTGGGCAGGCGTTTTGGCGGGCCACTTTGGGCATCATGGGGATCGACCTTTTGACCCCCGCCGAACAATTGGCGCACATCCCTAAAACCGGTCCTGTGATCTTTGTCGCCAACCATCCGCATGGCTTGGTCGATGGTATGATCCTTGCCGATTTGATTGGCCGCGTGCGCGATGATTACCGTATTCTGACGCGGTCTTTGCTGGTCGGCATTGATGAAGATGCGGCGAGCTATATGATCCCTGTGCCGTTCCCTCACGAACCTGACGCGCAGAAAAAGATGGTCGCGATGCGCAAGGCCGCGATGGATCACCTGAAGGCAGGCGGGCTTGTCGCGCTGTTTCCATCGGGTGTTGTTGCCAGTTCCGACAGCCTGTTTGGCCCTGCGATTGAGCAGGAATGGAACGTGTTTACCGCCAAAATGATCCGGACTTCGGGTGCTACGGTTGTGCCTTGCTTCTTTCCTGGATCGAACTCTCGTGTGTATCAAATCGCCAACCGGATTTCGGCAACGCTGCGCCAAGGGCTGTTGTTACACGAGGTTGTGGGCGCGATGGATAAGCCGCAAAAACCAATTGTCGGACTGCCGATTGATAAGGCAGAGATCGAGGCGCGTGCGGATGATCAGCGCGGCTTTATGGCGTGGTTACGCGATCATACGTTGAACTTGCGCGACTAATTAGCGTGTAGGAACGGGCACTTCGCCGCGGTAGTCATAGAATCCGCGCTTGGACTTGCGACCCAACCAACCCGCTTCAACATATTTGGTCAGCAGCGGGCAGGGGCGGTATTTTGTATCGGCCAAACCGTCATGCAGCACGTTCATAATCGCAAGGCATGTGTCCAAACCGATAAAGTCGGCCAGTTCAAGCGGCCCCATCGGATGGTTCGCACCAAGCTTTAGGGATGTATCAATCGACTGCACGGATCCCACGCCCTCATAGAGCGTGTAGATCGCTTCGTTGATCATCGGCATCAGAATGCGGTTCACGATAAAGCCGGGAAAATCCTCGGAGGCGGTGGATGTTTTGCCCAGACGCGCCACAACGGCTTCGCAGGTTTTGAAGGTCAGCTCGTCGGTCGCAATGCCGCGGATCAATTCAACCAACTGCATGATTGGGACGGGGTTCATAAAGTGAAAACCCATAAACCGTTCGGGGCGATCCGTGCGCGAGGCAAGCCGTGTGATCGATATTGAAGAGGTGTTCGAGGTCAGGATCGTATCGGGCATCAGGTGCGGCACGAGGTCTTCAAAAATGGCTTGTTTGATCGTTTCACGCTCTGTCGCGGCCTCGATCACAAGGTCCGTTTTCCCAAGGTCGGTCAGGGTTTGTGTCGTGCCAATCCGCGCCATTGCGTCGGCTTTGGTTGCGGCCTCGATCAGGCCCTTGGACACTTGGCGCTCTAGGTTGCGGTCGATTAAAGCAACAGCCGCCTGCAATGCATCGCCGCTAATATCGGTCATCAAAACTTCATAGCCCGCGAGCGCGAAAACATGCGCGATCCCGTTACCCATTTGGCCTGCGCCGACGATGCCTACACGTTCAACTGTCATAACCGTCTCCTGCTGGTTACCTGCACCTTATGCGCCATTTGCAGGGGCGGGCAAGCCGTGGTGTTCGTTAAAACTATCTTCAATTTTTGCCATTAGCGAAATCGCAATGGCTTTGAGCGAATCTGTGTCTTGTAATTAGTTTTGGTGGGAACCATGAAACATGAAAATATCGAAGGGGCGGGGCTTACATATGCGCCATGTCGTTATGGGATGTCTCGCATTCTGTTTCGGGGCCCAAAGCGTCGCCTAGATACGCCCTATGTCGCGTTTGTTGGGGGGACGGAAACCTTTGGCAAGTTCATTGATCGACCGTTTCCAGCTTTGATTGAGCGGGAAATCGGACGCACTTGCGTGAACTTTGGCACCGTGAATGGTGGGGTCGATGCCTTTGTAAATGACCCGACGATTATGGCGGCTTGTCATGACGCGCAGCTGACTGTCGTGCAGATCATGGGCGCGAATTTCCTTTCTAATCGGTTCTATTTCGTGCATCCGCGCCGCAATGATCGGTTTTTGCGCGCTTCGACAGTGCTACAGGCGATCTATAGTGACGTCGATTTTTCGGACTTTACGTTTACCCGACACATGTTGGGTCGTTTGCTGGAATTGTCGCCAGAGCGGTTTGATATCGTTGTCCACGAATTGCGCGAAGCTTGGGTTGCGCGCATGCGGAATATGTTGGGACAAATCGGAACGAAATCCGTTCTGTTGTGGTTTGGTCGTGAAAAGATGTCGAACGATCCGTGGAATACGAAAGCACGCCCACTTCAGGCCGATCCGCTTTTTATCACCGAATCGATGATCAACGAGCTTCGGCCGATGGTGCTGGATGTTGTAACGGTCACGCCGTCGGAGATCGCTTTGCGACAAGGGACAAAGGGAATGTATTTTTCTGGAGTGCAGGAGAAAGCGGCGCCTGAAATGTTGGGTGTCGCGTGCCATTCTGAAGTCAGCAGCGCCCTTGTTCCCATCATCAGGAATTTGATTTAACGAGTAAAAAGGCCCGCCTCTGGTCTAGAGGCGGGCCCGTTGTTTTCAGGATTTGTGCGGCTTAAAGCTTACTTGTCAGCTCTGGTACGGCGTCAAACAAATCGGCAACCAAGCCAAAGTCAGCGACTTGGAAAATGGGTGCTTCCTCGTCTTTGTTAATCGCAACGATGATCTTAGAGTCCTTCATACCTGCAAGGTGCTGGATTGCGCCCGAGATACCAACGGCCACGTAAAGATCAGGTGCAACCACCTTACCTGTCTGACCAACCTGCCAGTCGTTCGGCGCATAGCCCGAATCAACCGCAGCGCGGGACGCGCCAACGGCGGCACTCAGCTTGTCAGCCAAACCTTCAATCAGTTTGAAGTCAGCTTCGGAACCAACACCACGACCACCAGACACAACCACACCCGCAGATGTCAGTTCTGGACGATCAGAAGAGGCAACCTTGTCAGCCACCCACTCGGACAATGCAGGATCAGCCGCCGCAGCCGTGTTCGACACAGACGCAGATCCACCCATACCAGCAGCTTCAAAGCCAGCTGTACGGATTGTCATGACCTTTTTCGCGTCTGTTGATTTCACAGTCTGGATCGCGTTGCCTGCATAGATCGGGCGCTCGAATGTGTCGGCATCTACAACGCCAGTGACCTCAGAGATCACCATCACGTCGAGAAGAGCCGCCACACGTGGCATCACGTTTTTCGCGTCCGTCGTGCCCGGTGCTGCGATGTGGGTGTAGTCGCCCGCAAGCGATACGATCAACGCGGCCGTAGGTTCGGCCAAGCGATGGCCAAGGGAGGCATCTTCGGCACAAAGAACGGCTTTTACGCCGTCGATTTTCGCCGCTTCCGCGGCCGCCACGGAGGCATTTGCACCTGCGCAAAGCACAGTCACATCGCCCAAGGATTTGACCGCAGACACGGCCTTTGCAGTGGCATCAACGGACAATGCGCCGTCGGTGACTTCACCAATGAGAAGAACAGCCATGTTATACAGCCCCCACTTCTTTGAGTTTCTCGATCAACTCATCGGCAGATTTGACGATGATACCAGCCTTGCGTGTGGACGGCTCTACCGTGCTCACGATGGACAAGCGCGGGGTGACATCGACGCCGTAATCGGCAGGTGTCTTTTCATCCAGCGGCTTTTTCTTGGCCTTCATGATGTTTGGCAGCGACGCATAACGTGGCTCGTTCAAACGCAGATCAACGGTGACGATTGTTGGCATCTTGACCTTGATGGTCTGAAGGCCGCCGTCAACTTCGCGTGTGACTGTCGCGTGATCGCCGTCCACATCCAGTTCGGATGCAAATGTCGCTTGTGACCAGCCGAGCAGAGCAGAGAGCATCTGGCCTGTCGCGTTCATGTCGTTATCAATCGCCTGCTTGCCCGCAAGAACCAGACCCGGGGCCTCTTCTTTCACGATAGCAGCGAGGATCTTAGCTACGGCCAAAGGCTCGATATCAGTGTGCACATCATCAGTCGCAATCACGAGGATCGCACGATCCGCGCCCATCGCAAGGGCGGTGCGCAGCGTTTCTTGGTTCTGCTTGACGCCGATAGAGACCGCTACGACCTCTTCAACTTTGCCAGCTTCGCGCAGGCGGATCGCCTCTTCGACGGCAATCTCGTCAAATGGGTTCATCGACATTTTTACGTTCGCAAGATCAACACCGCTACCGTCCGCTTTGACGCGCACTTTCACGTTATAGTCGATCACGCGTTTGACGGGTACGAGGACCTTCATCGCGGATATCTCCTGTTAGATTCTTCTAAGCGTTTTCACTCTGGCAATTTGTTGCATGTGGCGACGGGGGAAAACAGTGTAAAATCGACGCGGGGCGGTTCAGGGACGCCACGTTTTGAAAATGGTCGCGCAAACATTCATCTTGGCTAGGCGCAACTATTGGCTAATATGGTCCAAACGAAGGAACACTGGGGCGTATTTATCAAAGCCGCGGAGTGCCGCTGAAGGAAAACCCAATAAGGAAACTAAATGTTTGGCGGCTTGAAGATTAGCACACCAATTTTTGTTCAAAAACCAAAGCGCAATTTTGTCGGTCTTGATCGTCCTATGACGGCTGATGATGTTTCCACGATCCCTGCGCAATGGGCCGAGTTTAATGCGGCTGACCTTGCGATTGAGAATGCGCTGAGCAAAGGTTCTTATGGCATTGTGCACGGTTATGAGGGCGATGCATGGCGCTATGCCTGCGCTTATGAGGTCAGTAAAATCGGCGCAATTGAAGAGGGTTACACGCATATTTCCGCCCCCGCTGCCAATTTTGCGGTGTTCAAGTCCTCGGAAAACGTGAGCCAGATCGGTGATGTGATTTCGGCCGTGATGGATTGGATCGACACATCGGATTACCAATCAGCCGACGGCCTGATGCTGGAGTTTTACGGGCCGTCTTATGTGCCCGAAACAGGCGATGGCGGTTTCGAGATCTGGACGCCAGTGAAGCCCGCCGACTAGCGGTTCGCCCCCGGAATCCAAAGCACATCGTTTTTGCCGTTGTCGTTGGCGATGCGCGAGGCTTGGAAAAACCAATCAGACAGGCGGTTGAGGTATTTGACTGCCGCAGGGTTTACCGTCTCCACACTCGCCAATTCCACCGACAGCCGTTCCGCGCGGCGTGATACCGTGCGGCAGAGGTGCAGATGTGCGGCCAAGGCCGATCCGCCTGGTAGGATGAAGCTGCGCAGTGGTTCGACCTCTTTGGTCATCGCGTCGATTTGGGTTTCAAGACGGGAAACTTGGGTGTCTGACATGCGCAGGGGCGGGTATTCTGCGTCCGCGTCCTTCGCCATATCAGGGCGGCAGAGATCAGCGCCTAGGTCAAAAAGGTCGTTCTGGATCATTGCCAATTGTGCATCAATTTCGCCCGTCGCGTGCAAGCGGGCCATGCCGACCGTCGCGTTTGTCTCATCAACGGTGCCGTAGCTGTGCACGCGCAGTGCATGCTTGGTGACGCGTGATCCATCGCCCAAAGCAGTTTCGCCAGCATCGCCAGTCTTGGTGTAAATCTTGTTGAGAACGACCATTTTGTAGGCTCCTAATGTTTAGCGCAGATAGACGTAAAGTAGGATCAACGCCACGGCCACGGCCTGCGCCCCAATGCGCCAGCGCATGATCCGATTGGCGTGCTTTTTGTTAAAGTCGCCGCCTTTGCCAAATGTCCCAATCCCGAACATCAAAATGCCCAGTACGATCAAAACGGCCAAAACCACGAGGAGGAAGAGAGGGTCAGATGCCATGGTCACAGTCCTTTAATAACTTGCACCATGATCTAGCAGAGCCGCACCAAAAAGAAAGGGTCAGACAAGCGCAATCACTGCGTCAAGTAGGCGCGTCGGCAAGATGCGGCGCAGAAAACCCATAAGATACGTGGGTTTAGTCACGTAGTATCGCGCCTTTGGTCGTTTGGCAGTTGCCGCATGGATCAGCTTTTTGGTGACCGCATCGGCGGGCAGTTCAAATGTATCGGGGCCACTATCGGTATAAAGGCGGGCTTTGAGGGTCGCGTATTCGTCCGCCCGCGCCGAGTTTTCCCAATCAATCCAACGCTCAAAATGCGGAATCGCGTTTTTGCGGATGTCGGAAGTAATCGGGCCGGGTTCAATCAGAATGATCTTGATGTTCGTGTCCGCCATCTCAAGGCGCAGCACATCCGTTAATCCTTCGAGCGCGAATTTGGTTGCGACATAGGCACCGCGCCATTTCATCCCAACGAGCCCAAGAACAGAGGAGCAATTGATAATGCGACCATGATTTTGGGCGCGTATGACGGGGATCACGAGGTTGGTAAGCTCATGATACCCAAAGAGATTTGTTTCAAATATTGCACGCATCGCATCGCGAGGCAGGTCCTCGACGGCGGCAGGGCAAGCGAATGCGCCATTGTTGTATAGTACGTCCAGCGTGCCACCTGTTGCTGCCAAAACCTCTGCCAAACCGCCTTTGATCGTCGCGGAATCGTCGTAGTCGATCAGGGGGGCTGTCGAACCCTTCCGATACCAAGCGGTCGCAGTCAGATTGCTGGCGGCAACTTGCAAAAACGCGCCAACCGAGGGCGCGAAAACCGCGTGCTGCATCGTATCCGATACCAGATGAACAGCCTGTAATGAGGATTGTTTTGAGTTTCATGGCGCCTGTTTGACGCCACAACATTGCGCTGACAAGTGCTAGATTGCGTCCAGCAAGCTCGTTGCCATCCAGCCAACTTGGCCTGTTTCAACAACACGAATACGTGCCCAGCCTTCAGCCGTTACTTCGATCACTTCGGCCTGTGTGCCGCGCACCAATTTATCCAAAACGCCGTAGTTTGTGCCCGGATCTGTGCGCATATTCACGCGGCTGCCAGACACAGCGCGGAGATCCACGGGCAGTTCTTCGATAGCGGGCACTTCCATTGACGCCTCGATAATCACGGCTTCGGCAACAGGAGCTTCGGTTGGGATTTCAAATGCTGCAGCGCGCGTGACTTGTGGCTCATTGAATGGAATGGCCGCTGGTGTCACTTCAACTGCGGCGAGTTCCACGACAGGGCTTGGTTCTGGCTGAAAATCCGCGCCGCCTGAGAGCTGGTAGAACCCAAAGCCCAATAGCAAAAACGTACCGATAATAAATTTGTCCATGGCAGTAGACCCCCCCGGGTCGAATCGTAAAAGTGTACTCGTTACAGTTTCTCTATAGATTCACGGGGAGGGGGACGTCAGGGAAAAACTTATTGCCGTTCCCCCTATTGGTATCTTTACGGCCCTTTGCGGCACAGATACACCACATCTATGAGCGACGATATCATAGACCCAGCATTGGAAACGACAGAACCGCTTCGCCGTGCAATTGGCGATCGTTATCTGACGTATGCTTTGTCCACAATTATGCACCGCGCCCTGCCTGATGCGCGCGACGGGTTAAAGCCTGTTCATCGTCGTATCTTGTATGCGATGCGCGAGTTGAAGTTGGCGTCTAACGGTGGCTTTCGTAAATCGGCAAAGATTTCGGGCGACGTGATGGGGAACTATCACCCGCATGGTGACGCCGCGATTTACGATGCGATGGCCCGTTTGGCCCAAGATTTTAACGTGCGCTATCCTTTGGTGCATGGCCAAGGTAACTTTGGCAACATCGACGGCGACAACCCTGCGGCGGCGCGGTATACCGAGGCCCGTATGACGGCAGCGGCCGAGGCCTTGATGGAGGGGTTGACCGAAAACGCGGTCGATTACCGCCCGAATTATGACGGCACACTGGAAGAACCTGTGGTGTTTCCCGCGTCCTATCCGAACCTGTTGGCCAATGGCTCCACGGGGATCGCGGTGGGTATGGCCACGAATATTCCGCCCCATAACCTGCATGAATTGATTGATGCCTGTTTGCATATGATCAAGACGCCTGATGTGCGCGACGAGACGCTGCTTGGTTATATTCAAGGCCCTGATTTCCCGACGGGCGGCGTGATTGTTGAGCCCAAAGAGAATATGATTGAAGCGTATCGCACTGGGCGCGGCGCGTTCCGACTTCGTGCGAAGTGGGAGGTCGAGGATCTTGGCCGTGGTCAGTGGCAGGTGATTGTCACCGAGATTCCGTATCAGGTCCAAAAATCGAAGCTGATTGAGAAATTGGCTGAAGTGATCCAACTCAAGAAGGTGCCCCTTTTGGCCGACGTGCGCGACGAATCTGCGGAAGATATCCGCATGGTTCTAGAGCCGCGCTCCAAAACGGTTGATCCTGAAATGATGATGGGGATGTTGTTCCGCAACTCCGATCTTGAGACCCGTTTTAGCCTGAACATGAACGTCCTGATCGACGGTTTGACGCCGAAGGTTTGCTCGCTCAAGGAAGTGCTGCGCGCGTTCTTGGATCACCGTCGTGATGTGCTGATCCGTCGGTCACAGCACCGTATGGAAAAGATCGATCACCGCTTGGAGGTCCTCGAAGGCTTTATCATCGCCTTCCTGAACCTTGACCGCGTGATTGACATTATCCGCTATGATGATGCGCCAAAGCAGGCCTTGATGGTTGAGGATTGGGGCACGGATCATCCGCGTGCGATGACCGAGGCCGACTATCGTTCGCCTATTGTCGCGGGTGCCGATCCAGAGATTTCCCTGACCGAAGTGCAGGCCGAAGCGATTTTGAACATGCGTTTGCGCTCTTTGCGCCGCTTGGAAGAGATCGAATTGGTCAAAGAGCGTGATGCATTGATGCTGGAACGTGCTGGGCTTGAGGACTTGCTGGAAAGCGAAGAGGTTCAGTGGTCGACCATTGCGGGCCAGCTTCGCGAAACCCGCAAGCAGTTTGGCCGGGATAGTGTGGGCGGCGCCCGTCGCACGCAATTTGCCGAGGCCGCCGAGGTGGTCGAAGTGCCGCTTGAGGCGATGATCGACAAGGAACCTGTGACGGTCGTTTGCAGTCAGATGGGTTGGATCCGCGCGATGACAGGTCATATCGACCTGACCCGCGAGATGAAGTTCAAGGATGGTGATTCGCCGCGCTTTATCTTCCATGCGGAGACCACCGATAAGCTGTTAGTCTTTGGTACGAATGGCCGTTTCTATACTGTGGTTGCCGCCAACCTGCCCGGTGGGCGTGGCATGGGCGAGCCGCTGCGTTTGATGGTCGATCTGCCCAATGAAGCCGATATCGTTGATATTCTGGTGCACCAGCCGGGCATGCGCTTGATCGTGGCCTCGTATGAAGGCAACGGATTTATCGTGCCTGAGAACGACATTATTGCGCAGACCCGCACCGGCAAGCAGGTTTTGAACGTCGGTGACGGCGTTGCAAAAGCCTGTATTCGGATGAACGGCGATCATGTTGCTGTGGTGTCTGAAAACGCCAAACTGTTGGTCTTTGCGACCGATGAATTACCAGAGATGGGCCGTGGTAAGGGTGTGCGCCTGCAGAAGTATAAGAAGGCCGCTGGCCGTCAGGGCACCTTGGAAATCGACGGTGGCCTGTGTGATTTGACCACGTTCCAATGGGCGGGCGGTTTGTCGTGGCAGATGGGCGGCGGCAAAACCCGCACCGAGCCTGATATGGCTGAATGGAAGGGTGCACGCGGCGGCGTTGGAAAACGTCCACCGCATGGCTTCCCCAAGAACAACAAGTTCTCTTAACCCATTTCTCTTGCCTTTTGTCCCGATCCAGAATACATCGCCCGCGATGTTGAAACGGGCCATTCGCGGCCCTCGAAATTTAAGGGCGCTAGCAAATGGCTAAGTCAAAGTTTGAACGCACGAAACCACACGTTAACATCGGCACAATCGGCCACGTTGACCACGGCAAGACCACATTGACAGCAGCGATCACCAAGTATTTTGGTGACTTCAAAGCC
>Ga0102898_1000151_pt1 | contig 27207 bp, 23 predicted proteins | sample Colrivmeta1555A3_FD_78454 | JGI IMG/M metagenome (GOLD analysis project Ga0102898, IMG submission 78454) | Estuarine microbial communities from the Columbia River estuary - metaG 1555A-3 | ecosystem: Environmental > Aquatic > Marine > Intertidal zone > Estuary | place: USA: Columbia River...
ATCCCCTCGATCCGGCGTTTTCGTATCTCATTGGCGAACATAGGCCCGAACCTGTGCCACCAAAATCGAACTGTTTCATGGCTTAAGTCGACGCCCCGTTCATACAGAATATCCTCGACATTCCTCAGTGACAGCGGGAACCGAACGTAAAGCATCACCGCCAGGCGGATGATCTCGGGGCTCGTCTTGAAGTATTTGAAGGGGGAGCGTTTGGTCATGCCCGGACGCTACCCGACGCCCTGCCCCGCCTCAAGAGAAGTTCCTTTGACAAGACCGTAGGCTGAGCCCGTCCTGATGTTCGCACCAGCGCGCACAACCACGCCGCCTTCGGGTGTCTCTGTTCGCACCGAGAGCAGACGAACCCGCTTAAACTGCAGCGCAATCTATTTTCGGCAAGCACCTGAAAATACGCCTGTTTTTGAATGCGTCTCGATTTGGTTGAAAGGCGGGTGGAAAGAGCCGCCGGGCGTTCAGAGAAAGATTTCGGCCTAACAACCAGTCTCCGAAAGTCGGATGGCATCGCTAAACCCCTTTGAACCAAAAAGAAAAAAGGCCCCGCTAGGGACCTCATCTCGGGTTTGCGAATGGTTGGTGGCGGAGGGAGTGGATCTGGCACCCAACTCTCTCTCGCTCTAACCTATTGAAATTATTATAATTAATCCCCCACGATCATCACCGGACGCCGTTTGGTCATCAGGTCGGTTTAGAAGTAGCGGAGGATGTGAGTTAGGTCATTCGTTCATGATATAGAGGGCACGAGGAAGCCTCAAAGACAGTTCCTCTAACAAAGCACTTTCGAGCCCTAGGACACAACTCTTACCTCTCTTACCTCTCTTACCTCGAAAGCGCTTCATTGATTACTGCGGACAACTCGCTTCCCACCCTCAGGAACCCCATCAACCGTGCTACTGCGCGAATTAGGTCTTCACCCATCACGTCTCCGCTTTCTTGCCACACAAGCTTGGCCGCGGCTTCGATTTCACTGGGCGGGATGTAAGCAGCTTTGAGCAGGCTGCCTGTCTCCGCCGATCGGTCCCGGACAGCCGGCGCAGCCGCCTGATCCTTCGTCGCCAGGAAAGGGCCGTCCTGAATTAGCGTTCCGTCTTGACGAAGCGCTTGTCTGACAGCTTTTCCAGTTGCCTCGACGATACGGCTTCCAGCCTTGGTTTTGCCGAAGGCTGTGGTGATCCGACGGGCGACCTCATCTATATGGATCGGGCCTTCGATGCTCACGATTTTGGTCACGAGGTCCGCCAGTTGCGCGACTGGTGCTTCATGAGGTTCGACACTGGACCGGACTGTCAGATCTGCCCGAACGTAAGCCGGCATTTTGAGGGTCAGGTGTTCAATGTTGATAGCTTCGGGCGATGCCTCAGAGGGCGTCTCCGGAACCATGCGCGCACTCACTTGATTTGCTCCACGCACACGGATGCCGGTCTCGATCTGCTCGCGGGCAAGTTCAAGCGCCGCCTTCAGCCGTTCGATCTCACGCTTGCGATGATGGAACCAGTCGGTGCTCCAAATCCGGTGGAACCGCCAACCGAGGTTTTCCAGAATGTCCTGCCGCAGCCGATCGCGTTCCCGCGCCCATAGGGCGCTGTGATAGGCGGCGCCATCGCATTCCACGGCGACCAAGTATTGCCCAGGCCGGTCCGGATGACGCACGCCGATGTCGATACGGAACCCCGCGCTACCGACCTGCGTATCCGCCAGAAACCCGAGTGAGGTAATGACCGCGGCGACATCCTCCTCGAACGGGCTATCAGCCTCTAGTCCTGTGGGGGAGCGGACGTCCATGACCCCGGTCTTGGCGTAGTCAAGGAAGCGCTTCAACACGCGCGGCCCATCACGGCTCACGCGGGACGGATCGATATCGCCGGGGTCGAAGGAGGCGAATACCTCACAACGCACTCGGGCACGGGAGAAGAGTACGTTCAGCCGCCGCTCACCGCCCTCCCCGTTCACCGGGCCGAAAGTCATCGCCGATAGCCTCCCATTCGGCTCTTGCGGGCCATAGCCGACGGAGATCAGGATCACGTCGCGTTCGTCGCCCTGGACGTTTTCGATGTTCTTTACAAAGACGTCCTCGGACTTGCCCTCTCGCAGGAAGGAATCCAAAACTGGATCGCGACGACGGTGCAGTTCCAGCACCTCGGTCAGCATGTCAGCCTGGGCCTTGGAAAAGGCCACAGCGCCAAGCGACAGGTCAGGCCAAGCGCGGGCATGTTCAGCCATAGCCTGCACTACCGCCTCGGCCTCGATCCGATTGGTGCCTTGTCGCCCGAGGCCACTCCCGCCACGCGCATATACACCCGGAACCCGGCGGAACTTAAGTCCGTAGTCGGGATCAAGCTGGAGGGGCGACGGCGGCAGGACGAGTCCGTCGCCATAGAATTCAGCGTTTGACACTCTGATAAGTGAGGGATCGCGAGATCGGTAGTGCCATTCGAGCATGCGCTGGCGTAGGCCCCGGGCCTCACACAGTGAAAGGATGCTTTCCATATCGGCGGCTGTCGCACCGAGCTGGACTTCCTCGTCTTCGTCGTTCTCCTCCACGTCATCGACCAGCCGATCGAAGAAGGACGTGGGCGGAAGCTGTTTCTGGTCGCCGACCACGACTATCTGCCGGGCGCGGGCGATCACGCCCAACGCATCCTCGGGCCGGATCTGGGACGCCTCGTCAATTACCAGCAAGTCGAATGTCACGCCCCCCGGCGGCAGGAACTGCGCAACGGAAATCGGACTCATAAGCATCACCGGCTTGATCCGCTGAACCATGGGACCTGCATTCCTCATCACCCAGCGGATCGGCTTGTGCCCCTTCTTCCGACCAATCTCGCCCCGGATAACCCCCATCTCTCCACCGGTGCCACGCGGCATCTGATCAAAGTGGCGCGACAGGATTAAGGTCTTTGCAGTCTCGATCCGATCCTTTTCCAGATCACGAAACACCGCGACAAGATCATGCCGGTCGAGCTGGGGGAGCGTATTCAAATCAGGCCTTGCTGCGCGGGCGGCGTTCCAGCGGGCCTCGGCGCAGGCGTAAACGAACTCCTGTTCCGCACGTGACGGTTCTACCCGTCCTTCGGAGACCGCTTCCACGATACTGCCGGCTCCCGCACTCTCAGCCGTGGCGATAGATCGGGCTAGCCCCGCCCAATCTCCGTAGCGCGATGTGTCCGAGGCCATTTGTGCAAAAGCTGCGCGAAGTTCGGCGAGAGGCGATGTGTCTATAGATGCTCCCAATCCCGCCTGGCGCAGATCAAGTTGTAGCAAGTCGACTGGTGCTGATATTCGATCATGGCAAGCATGCGTCGCTGCCTCAATCCGAAGTCTTTCGGCCTCGGCATTCGGAACTCTTTCGAGCACCCGTACCGCCATTTCTGCAGAAGTGAAAAGGCCGTTTGTCTTGAGCCGCTGCAACCAGCTAGAGGTTTCAGCGATTTCGCTAAAGGGAGTTTCCAGTCCTGCCCAGACGTCGGAAAGCACGTGACGCAGGGGCTCTTCGTGAGCATCCAAGTCAGCCTTCAACAGCTGAACCTGCTGAAGCTCGGCGACAAGCTGAAGCCGTCCGGCCGCGTCAGGCGGAAGCGGGCTAAGCAGATCTCCCAAAAGGCTCATGGACCCGTTGTGGTATTCACCAACCGCGTCCAAATCACCGAGGATGACCTCAAAAAGAGTCTTCGAAGGTAAGTTGCCTTCCTCCCAATCCGGCCCGATCAAGTTCAGCCTCTGAAAGCAAATCGAAACCTGATCGCACGCTTCTTCCAAGCTCTTGCCGAGGGCACGGGCATCCAATTTAGCTTGATGCACCCGTGCTAGGGCCGATAAAAGATCATCTGCTGTTTGGAATGCCTCCCGAAACTGTGACACTCCCATCCATTGACCAACGGCCTTGATGTCATTGAAGGCTGTGCTCTCACCGTGCCAGTCTTCGCCCAAAATGCTGCTCAGCCAGCCAGACTCTTCATTTAGCCGCTTTCGCTTGGCCGCCAACTCCGCCAGTTCTGTTATTAGGCTCAGACGATTTGTCGGCTCCGAAGGCAGGGTGCCCTTCAAGACAGCGGCCAGTTGGGTGGATGCCTTGCGATACCCGCCGAACCACCTGGAAAAGATAGAGGCCGCGCCCTGCGCAATTGTGGTTCTCAATGGATCCGGGTCTATCGACCAAGCCGCTTCCACGAAGCGCTCCTCGGCTGACTGACGCGCCTGAAGCCATTTTTCACCCACGTCCATGGCTGCCACCAGCCTTTGGGTCTGTGGGACATTGAAGATAGATCGGATTAAGGCTTTAGAGCGTTGGGTTTGGCGCATAAGCCAATCGTGAAGCTCGACAAGCTGCACAATCTCTTCAGGACTTTTCGGTACCGGCAAGCCAACGACTGCCGCCATTTTACCAGCCACCTCAAGCAAGGAAACAAGGCGGTTCCGCACTGCATTGAGATCGGACAAATTGTGAGACAGATCCGATGGAATACCAGCAAAACGGTCTTCCAAACCTATACGGATACTCTCCGATAGTGCCGAACTATCAAGGTTGAATGCCTCATCCCGAAACCTTTCACGTGCAGCATTCCGCGCGCTCTGCCAACGACATCCAGCTTGCAGAGCTGTGTCGAATTCGCTTCGCTGGCAATGGTCAAAAAGCACATTTACGAAGGCGGCCGCCCCTTCAGGAACCGGCCCGATCTGGTCAAGTATTTTAGCAAGCTTAGAAACCGCTGCGAGGGTGTCTGGGCGGTCAACAGCCAGCGCGGCCGAAAGACCACCTAAATCGTCCTCCAAAATCTCCATGGTCCGGAGCGCGTCAGCCAAGTCATTTTCCAACCGAACAAGATCGGTCGGCTGCAGATCGAGCATGTTAGTCCCTCGAAACGGATGTTCGTCCGGGGAACCCGCGCGGCCGAGTGCCCCTACGAACCCGGCAAGCGCTTCAAGCGCACGGGTCCTGGCAGCGCGATCAAGTGCATCAAACCCCTTCAGCGGAACCGAGGGTGGCGGCGCGTCCTTGCCTATCTGACCGATGATTTCAGAGATGGCATGGAATGGCGTATCGCCCATAGGAGGCAACGGCTCGTGTAGGCATGCGGCGATCTGGTTCAACTGATCGCGCGTTGCACGCAGCCGGGTTGGGTCTGCTGCGCCCGGAAGGGCCTTGGCGCTTGCCATGAGGGTGCGGCCCAGTTCTTGCGCCAGCGCCTTCTTATTCGCAGTGCGCGAATGCAGTTCCAGGCAGATATCCCGCAGCCCCGCCCGCACTAGCCGGTCATGGACCACAGACAACGCCGCCATCTTTTCGGCCACAAACAGCACCGACTTCCCGTCATGGGCCGCCGCGGCGATCAGGTTGGTGATGGTCTGGCTTTTACCAGTTCCGGGCGGACCCTGCACCACGAGGCTGGCCCCATGGCGCACCTCTTCAATGACCTTTGTCTGGCTGGCATCTGCGTCAATGACCTGAATGATTTGTGCAGGGTCAAGGAGGTCATCCAGCTTGTCCGCAGGACCAAAGATCGGCGTATCTTCCTCGAAACCTTCAGCCAATAGCCCGCGCAGGAGATCGCTTTCGGCAAATGCATTCGTCGGCCAAGTAGCCGGGTCTAGATCGCGGTGCATCAAGAGTTTGGCGAAAGAGAAGAAGCCAAGCTGCATCCCGTCGCCGTCAATAGTCCATCCAGATTTGTCGGAGACCGCGTCCTGCGCCTTGGCAAAATATTCCGACGGCGTCCAATCCTCTGTCTCGTCCACCTCGGGGAGCTGTATGCCAAAATCCTGCCGCAAGCGCTCCTGCAAGGGTAAGTTAGTATTGATGTCATCCTCTCGCGCCTGAATGTCGTAAGTCGAGGTTCGTTCATTCCGCACCAGTTGCACCGGAAGCAGCACCAACGGGGACTCGCGCACGACTTCAGACGAGGAGCTTTCGCGCCAGCGCAGAAACCCGATAGCGAGGTAGAGGATGTTCAATCCCTGTTCCTCTTCCGCCGTGCGCGCATCTGTCGCGAGACGCAGCAGGCGCCGGGCCTGCGCCTCGGGGCCCAGAGGGGTTTCAAGGAAGCTATCGGTTAGCCTGTCAGAAGTTGAAGGCAGATCAGCCTCTGGCGTGGCCAGCAGCATTTCCTGCCCTTCCGCAGTCTTGTCCTTGCCCATAGCCTTGAACCGCATCTTGCGGCCTTGGACCCGCAGGATGGAAAAGACTTCGTCCGCACGTTCATTGATGACATTCAGGCAATTGGCGCGGGAATTGGCGCGGTTCACATGCACCAGACGGTTCCGCGTGCCCGTGTCCAGAAGCTTACGACGCGCCGTCTCGAGAACCTTCGAGACAGTTTTTTCTTTTGCATCAGACATCAAATCAATCCGTTCTTTCACCAGCTATTCGCACTTGAAGCAGAAGACATTGTCAAGGCTTGGCAATGTGAGCTGACGGCTCTCGGGACCATCCGAATGAAGTGGTCCTGCTTTTTAGGACAAGTTTGCGGCTTGGCTAAGATGCATCTTGTTTGTGTTCATGCCGCTTTTCGTGTCTCCGCTTGGCCGAAGTATGCGATGTCCGGTGTTCGCTTATCAAGGGCGGTGTGAGGTCGTTCTGAGTTGTAGAACCCAATCCAGGTATCGATGATCTGTTTCGCTTGAAAGCCATCTGTAATTTCATGCAGATATACGGCCTCTTGCTTCAATGACCGCCACAGCCGTTCGATGAAGATGTTGTCGAGGTAACGTCCCCGACCATCCATTGAGATTTTGATGTCGGCCTTGATCAAAGTCGTGATCCATCCCGCGCCTGTGTATTGGCTGCCTTGATCCGTATTCATTATTTCCGGCTTTCCATGTTTTGCGATAGCCTCCTCCAGGGCCTCGACGCAGAAGCTGGCATCCAGCGTATTTGAGAGCCGCCAGGACAGCACCCTGCGGGTCGCCCAATCCATGATCGCCACCAGATACAGAAAGCCGTTTTTGACGGGAATATAGGTGATGTCGCTGCACCAAACCTGATTGGGCCGCGTGATTGCGAGCTTCCTCAGCAGGTATGGATAAATGCGGTGCTGAGGGTGCTTCTTGCTGGTGTTTGGCCACTTGTAGATGGCCTGCAAACCCATGATATTCATCAGGCGACGCACACGATGCCGCCCAGCTGAGAACCCGGATTGGGGAAGGTAGGCTGCAATTTGGCGGCTGCCAAAGAACGGGTATTTCGTAAATATCCGATCGATCTCATGCATCAGCTTAAGCGTCTCTGCATTCACCCCAACTGGTGTGTAATAGATCGACGAACGGCTGATCTTGAGCAGTTTACACTGACGCGTCAGGCTCAGTTTTGCGTTCGCTTTGCAGATCATCTCGCGGCGTTTGGATGGGCTCACCGCTTCAGCCCTTGTGACAAAAAATCATTTTCCACCGCCAGCTGACCAATCTTGGCGTGCAGCTCTTTGATCTCGCCGTCCCTATTCTCAGCTTTTTTAACCTTGTCGGAGAAAACGCCTGCCATGCCTTCGATCGCCTGACGTTTCCATGTGCTCACCTGCGTTGGGTGGAGCTGCCGCTTGGCCGCAATCTCCTGAACCGTCTTGTCTCCGCGCAGCGCCTCAAGCGCCACAGCAGCTTTAAACTGGTCTGAAAAGTTCCGCCGCTTTGTCATTCTCGTATCCATTCGTTCGGGTTGGATACATCTTAGCACGCTGTCCGAATTTGCCGGACCACTTCACCCAGACGCTGGACACACTTGATCGCTTGCGCGACCGTAATTCTAATAGCATCCTTCATTCGAAGGCGGGATAGGGAGCGTATGCTGTGAGAACGTGGCGGTGCACCAGTGTTTTGCAGGCATTGCCCGCGCTATGCGCTATCGGGATCGTCTGCGTGAGCGCTGCATATGCGCAGGAGACGAGCGTTAGGCTCAATCTCGTGCAGGGCTCATACTCATTGTCAGGAGCCTTTGACGGCGAGCGTTGGTCGCTCCCAGCGGGTTACCCGTTCCCTTTTCTCGAGAACTTGGACGCGGGCAACGCCTCAGCTATCGAGGAAATCTTGCGCGCGCGCTACCGCTCCTGCCAAGCTGGGGGGCTGCAATCCACCTTACCTTTGACATCCGAGTATCGTTTCCACGTCACGATGTCGGACACCCAGCGCATCGTTGATGAGGGAGGTATCGTCAGATTTGAGCCCGTCCCAGCTGACGGAGTAAAACTCGAATGGCGAGCGGAATTTGCAGACGGCAAGCCGGCTCGTGAGAGCGTCTCTCTAGGAGGCGTAGGCATCTACATCCTACCGTTGGGCAATGATGTCTCAGCGATTGTGGATACACGCAGTTCCGTGTGTGGGAACAAAGATAGCAGTGACAACTGTGGGTCAGCAGGATGCGGTATGTCCATTCTCTTCAGCGGCAAGGAGTATGACCTGCTGGCCTTTGACCCCTATTCCACCTTCGAAAATGGTCGCTGGTATCTTCACGTGCCACGCAGCCCATATTCCGAAGCACCGCAGAAATTTGAATACGTTGACGGCGAGCTGGTTGGGTGGATCTATGATTGACAAGAACAGCGACTGAGATCGTGGTGGAGCGATTCAGGCGACAGCTAAGTTTAAGGGGCTGCAACTTGGGGCCTTCAATCTAACGGTAATAGCAAATCTTATACATACCGTTCCTTGACTCACCAGATTTGGGGCTGTTGGCATACCACAAAGGGCACAACTCATAGCTAAGCACCGTGAGTGCTTTTGTCGGAGAACTGCTATAGTTAACCGGCGGAGGTGGAGGCGAAGAAGGAGTCGAAGAAGGAGTCGAAGAAGGAGTCGAGCGGGGGCTTAAAGCCCCAGCGCCAGCTGCGAGTACCTGCAGAACGCGTCGATCTTCTTGGGTCATATCAGAGCAAGCACTTAGGATCAAAAATGTGGCCAGTATAAGCTTATTCATCTTCCGGATACCCCAGACCAGAACTAGCTGTTGAAGTGAAAATGTCCAATTAAACCCTGTTTAACAAGTCCCTAAGTGATGTATGATATGCTTAAATGCAGTTCGACAACGGTTTGCCCGAAGCATCTATTTGCCCGCTTGCTGGCGGCAACATTGGCCACATCAGCCTTAGCTAGCCCTGCCTCCGCAGTCGTAGCGACCGCCATAGAGACCGACCACGAGCGTCAGGCCTCTATGTGCCGCTACATCGCTGCTAACGCCTCCTACGATGGCTCCCAAGCTCTCGCTCACGACGTTCGGCTGGTTAGCGAAATTTTCGCCAACGATCCGATCGCCAGCACCGCCTCTGCGGATGGCTGGCTGGCCGGCAGAATTGGGATGCTGAGCGTCAAAGATGCGGGCGCTGAGAAGCTTCAGCTTGAGGCCTGTATGGCTGAGCTAATCGAAGTGCTAGCCTCCTACAGTATATCGAGCTGTGGGTTTCAGGTGTCTGCGCTTCGTCGGGCTTGGAGCGAAGAGGAGCAGCGAGAGGTTGACGTGGTTTTAGAGAGATACGGGCAGTATGGCCTAGGGGATGGGGAAGACTTCTTGGGTCCGCTCCTATTAGAGATCAGCAGCAAATAGAGGGATATCAAGATGGTAAGACTTGTATTCGTGTTCGCCTCCGCATTCGGACTGCTAGCCGGCTGCTCTGGGGTCCCATTTATCCCATTCATCTAGTAGCTATGTATGGGGGCGTGGCGTTTGTGGTACGCCGAGAGCGTAGCCTATGAGACTAATGTTTTCGTCCAAGAGTTAGAGATATGTCGAAGTTGCTAGCGCTCGCTTTCACCACAATTGCGGTATTCGGCTCGCCAATTCTGGCATACGCACAAGCCCTGTCGTTCGGCTCATGCGCCGAGTGGGTAGAGGATCCATGGTTTCGGTCGGATGCCGACTACGCAACCGTGCGAGCATGTTTGGATAGCGGCCTACACCCTAATTTGCGAGACGAGTACGGCAACACACCTCTACACTACGCGGCGGCAAGGCAAGCCAGCTTTGCTGTAAGCTTCCGCCGAAATCGGTGAGAGCGGTGGCTCTTAGCCAGTGATGGACATCCACTGCTCAGCATTCGCAAGCATGATGAAACAGCGCTGGCTATTTGCCAGGTCCCAAGCATCCAAACCGTACTCGTCATCATAGATTTCTTGGCGCATTGAGCCGCCCATGCCGAGCCCCATTTCCATAGAGGCAGGCGCCTCACAGGCCATCATCATGCTGACGCCAAACCGCATTGAGGACACTTCACCGCGCTTTGCCTTGAGTTCTTCGTAAGCCTCCTTCTTCATCGGAATAGCCTCAATCTGGATGCCGCCAACATCGCTCTCAGGATCGATCTGTTCTTCAACCGTATAGCCCTTGCCCAAAGGCATAGCGACGAACTGCCGAACCTTTCCCTTCTCCACGTTGAACCCATCGAGCCAGGGTTGTTCGGGAAGGACGACATAATTCTGTGGGTCTTGGTCTAGGCCATCCACCCATTTTTCACCGGAGACCGCGTTGATTTTCCCGGCGCCAATCTTCAGCGCGACTGGCAGCTCTGGCCGCCCATAGCTGATGCTTCCGAAATTCAGCCATAGTGCATCCGTTTGAAACATTGGCATGATGACACCGCCGCGCGCTTTGCGGCGATTGCTCGAGCCGAGATCAAAATCTTCGATGTGACGTAGCGGAAAGCGCCCCAGCCCTGGCGGCAAGTGATAGTCGTGGCCGTCGTCTGGCAGGCGAAGCGTCCGCTGGAAATCGATGCGGATGCCCGCATCATTATCAATATGCGGAAAACGAAATACCAGCTGTTCATGTTGAAGTGTAATCATGTCGACCTCCTACCAGTCGCCGTCCGTGACCTGCCGAACGATGCTCAGAATTGCGTGATCAGGCTGCGTCTTCAGCTGACGAAGCAGCTCCCCGATCAGTTGCGGGCGCTTTCGGATAATGGCCTGAAGGTCGCTGGAGACCTTCCCCGCCATCGCCAAGAGTAAGTCAGGATCCTCACCAAGGGCTTGTGCAAGTGCCACTATCTTTGCCTCTGATGGCGGCGGCGCCACGTCGCGCTCAATCTTGCTCAAGAAGGCCGGTTCCAAACCGACCCTCAATGCCACCTGACGCAGGGACATAGATTTGTCCTCAGCGTTCAGCGCTTCCCTGCGTGTTCGCACATATGATCCAAAACTCTCCATGTGTAGTGTGTAGTACCTACTACACACTATGTCAATAGTTGGCCGGGCAGCGCTGACTGCCGGCCATAGAATAGAGAGCCTATTCGTCAAAAATCTTCCCGCGAACTTCTCGCACATGCTTGCAGTTGCCACGATAGGCGAACCCCTGGCAGGTACATTCCAAATGCCCGGCCCGACCGAACGTCACGAGGTAGCGCGCAGATGGGTCTCTCGAACTGGTAAACTCCCACTGCCCTGTTTCCCCAAGCGGACTAGTATCGGTATTTGCCCGCGGCTGGGATGCTGCAAGCTTCTCAATCCGTTGCGCCACGTCGCCAGTCGCACGCGCTGCTCGGGCTTCCTCCATCAGTGCGGGGGCAAGGCGGCGCAGGCCGTCTTGGATTTCACGCAGGATGCTTGTGTCCGGAAGTTCCTCAGCTTCCACGGCTGCAATGAGCTTCATTTTCTGATCTAAGAGGGTGGCGATATAGCCGTCCAGAGTGCCGTCGGCTGTGAAGTACTCGACAGTCACCTGCCGAGTTTGTCCCAGGCGATAGCAGCGGTCCTCTGCCTGCGCATGGTTTGCAGGGACCCAGTCCAAATCTTGGAAGATCACATGTGTGCCAGCAGTCAGTGTGATGCCAACGCCGCCTGCAATAATATTGCACAGTGCGACTTTGACCGTTTCGTCCTGTTGGAAGCGGTCAACAGCGGCCATGCGTTTTTCGGCTGTATCAGAACCCGTAATCGTGATCGCAGCATCGCCCAGCTTGGCCTTGTGTCGTTCAATGCCTTCGCTGAAGCATGTGAAGACAACGACTTTCTCGCCACTTGCCACCACGTCCCGAATGCGTTCTTCAACGGCTTTTTGCTTCGCTTTGTGCAACGCAGTTCTGACCTTGGTCAGGCGAGCCAAAAACTCTGTATCGTTAGGCTTTGACGGGTCAGTCCCCGAATACCAGGTGACGAAGGATTCCACTGCGTTAAAAGCTGCGGCACTGCCTGATATATCCACCGGCACCCAGCTGCGGATCTTGGGCGGTAGATCAAGCACGTCTTCCTTTTTCCGTCGTATAGAGACTTCCTTCAGCAAAAGGTTCAGCTCATCAAGGTTCGACGCACCGGTCGTTACCCAGCCATAATCGTTGCGATAGGCGTCACAGTACCGCTTGGCATAAGATAAAAACGATCTTGCTGAAGGGTGGCCAACGCAGCGCAACAAGTTGAACAGGTCTTTCGGCCTGTTCGTCATCGGCGTACCTGTCAAAAGGAATACGAACTCCGGACCAAGAACTGGTGCTCGTGCTTCAGCTTGAACACCGAGCAATTTCAGGCAGTGGTTGGTGCGCTGACTAGCGTTTCTTATGAAATGCGCCTCATCTAGGATCACGCCGGACCAGTTTATGCCGTGCAGGCGCCCAGCGTGTTTACCGAGAATATCGTAGTTCACGATAATCCAGCGGGCATCCTCGGGGGCATCTCGGTCAACACCGAGAACCTCAATTGACGCCCCTGGGTCAACGAGCCTTATTTCCCGTTTCCAGTTCAATTTTAGCGACGCGGGACACACGACCAGGATCTTGCCCATTGGGGCGCCAACTTCCATAGCGACAATTGCCTGACGCGTTTTCCCAAGACCCATGTCATCCGCTAAGATGACGCGGCGCTTCGAGAGCAAAAAGGCCACGCCATCTGATTGATGGGGATAAAGACTGCCGGAAGCGACCTTGTCGATCTGAGCGGCGGACTGAGCGAGAGACTTCACAAAATCGGACATTTTTCTCTCCCCATCTTCAAATGTGACTTGCCATGAACTCTGCGCGGGCCTCCGCGTAGTCCTCAGCGCGCTTCGCTTTCACTTGATCCAGCGCCAAGCCTGATACGAAACCCATTCTGCCAACCTGTTCGCGGATGGCGAGCTCCCTGACATGGTCTCGCTCCTGTTGCGATCGATCGAGGGGCCTCTCCCAACTCACATCATCGCGGCCAAAATGACCAAAAGCGGCCGTACGAAGGTAGCTTGGCAAGCGCAATTGCAGGCGTTCGATGATCTTCGCCGGCTCGAAGAGCCCATACAGGTCAATGCCTTCCAGCTGATACCGCTTGGCGATTTCATGACCATTCGCATCGCCTGTGGGCAAGTACGCAAAACTGACAGGCCTTGCTTCACCAATGGCATAGGCCACCTGTACTTCACAGCTGTCCGCCCAGCCCCGGCTGACCACATCCTTTGCGAGTTGGCGCGCGGCGTAGGCTGCCGACCGATCCACTTTGGTTGCGTCTTTTCCCGAGAAGGCACCGCCCCCATGGCGGGCAGATCCGCCGTAGGTATCCACGATAATCTTTCGTCCCGTTAAGCCAGCGTCGGCGGCAGGGCCACCCATGTGAAACGTCCCTGCGGGATTGATGTGGAGCCGCACATTTGGTCGCCAAAGGTCGCCCATCGTTGGTTTGATGATGGCCTCGGCAACCAGTTCGCGCAAAGCACCGAGACCAAGACTGCTGCGATGCTGCGTTGACAGCACTACGTCCGTGACCTCTCGAGGCAGGCCATTTTCGTAGAGCACCGTCACCTGTGCTTTTGCGTCAGGACCTAGCCCCGAGCCCACTTCAGACCTCCGCAGAGTGTGATGCGCGCGCATAAGCTGATGAGCAAGCATAATCGGGAGAGGCATGAGCTCTGGCGTTTCGTTGCAGGCATATCCAAACATGATGCCTTGATCGCCTGCGCCGGTTTCGGCGCCATCGACGCCGAATGCGATCTCGGCGGATTGTCTGGAGATCGCTTCCATGACTTGGAGGCTTTCAATCGACAAACCCCAAGCAGGATCGTCGTAACCGATGCGGGCCAGGATATCTTTGGCGATTTCTGGGGCGTTGATGCGCGCTCGCGAGGTTATTTCCCCGAAGAGAAAAAGGGTGTGATCTTTGATAGAGGCTTCGATCGCCACACGTGAGGCCGGATCCTGCAGGAGGCACTCGCTCAAAATCGCGTCTGAAATCTGGTCACAGACTTTATCTGGATGCCCGGCAGAAACGCTCTCAGACGAAAATGGGTAAAGTTGGTTCATGGTCTTTCCTCTCTTTAGTGCTTTAGCCATCTGGCAGGGCGCACAAGCTGATGTTCAAATGCCCAAGTTTGTTACGGTTGGTCAGGAGTTGAGGCCCGATCTGGTTAGGTCGAAAACAAAAAACCCTCCTTCGTTTCCGAGGAGGGCTGACGACGCTAACGACCTTTAGTTGCCTAGGGCCGCATCCCCTCTCGGGAAACCACCTTGCCGGTCTTGGCAGGTTGGCGCGGGCGTCAGCCCAGCTCGTGATGCATCCCAAAACACTATCAAAAGCCGACGCCCTCGTCAATCGAGCACCCTCCGGCGGTCTGCGAAAAATTCGCGAATGGCTTGTATGACCGCGTCATCTGCCCCGTTTTTCTCTTGGATGTTGGTGAGTTCATCGGCGGCTCGACCAAGGGTCATCCATTGGGTCTTTTCTTCCGCCGCTGGTAACCACTTTGATCGCAGGTAGTCGCGGAACCGTGCGGTCTCCTCGGCGGTCAAAAGTTCAGGGCTATGAAACGCAACCAAGCGATTTCCCAGCTGACGCAGGCGACGATCTGACAAGCTAGCCACGATCTCCTGGCGGCGTGGCCAGTCAGCGTGTTGAAACTCCCCAAGCAGGTTCTTCTCAGCGTTTGAATAAAACTCGCCGTAGATCAGTTCCTCGACCGGCTTCGGGGGCGCATCAGGATCATCAACAAAGCGCGCAGCCATCGCCTCCCCAACCCTGCGTCGAAACTCTGGTGCGCCTGCGATAACTGCGGCGCGCCGTTTATGTTCGGGACTGGGCTCTGCCATGCTCAAGAGCGCCGGTGCCTTGTTGGTCGAGACGCCACGGACGATCTTGGGAGACGCATCAACCGCCGCAAAGAGCACCTCGTCGGATGCGGTTAAAAGTTCTGAAGGATCAGCAGCATCAAGGTCGAAGAATGCTGCCCGCGTATTGTTCCCTTGGGTGTAGCCGCAAAAGACCCCCGTGTAGGCACGGGGTTCGCCCCCTCCAAAGCGAAGGACCAACTCCATCGGCTTGAAGGATTCCAGTTTGACCTGAACTTCCGCCTTGTGGGCATTGGACAAGAGTTTTGCCCAAAGGCTTGGGTTTCTGTCAGCTATCCGGCGGGCAATGTGGATCGTGGCTTCCACATCTCCAAGTGCGTCATGCGCGTTGTGGCCATTGAACCCGTTGGCAGGGGCTAGACGGTCGAGCTTGAAGCTCCGCCTACCGGCGTCATCTTGGGGCCAGGCTAGAAGTCCGGGGTCTCGCACGTAGGCTGCATAAACAGCCGTCATGATATCGAAGCGAGTATTGCCGTTGAACTGAGTGGCGTAAATGCTCGGCGACAGGTTCTGATAGAAGGTCTGCCGCAGCACCTCCTCGTCGAATTTCATTGTGTTGTAGCCAACCCAAACAGCCGGCGCCCACTGCTCTGTCAGTGCAACGACCTTCTGAGAGAATTCAAAAAGTGATGGCAGGCTTGGGTCCGTCAGTTGATCAGGCGTGACCCCTGTGACGATCAAAGCCTGCGGCGATGGCAAAATATGGGGAGCCAAACGGCAGCGGATGTTCACACGCTGCTTCTCCACGAAATGTTCATCCGTCAGGATAGCTGCGAATTGCAGCGGTTGGTCATACGCCGGGGAGATCCCTGTGGTCTCTAGGTCGTAGAAGACAAAATCCATCAGACCAACCTACTTCGACCACTCGACAAATGCAGGGTTTCAGTCATGTCATGCGAACCCAAAAGAACGCTTCACGACATCCGGCCCTAGTGGACCGACCTTCTGAATGAGGCCTGTGCTGAGAGGCTCACCAAGAATTTGCGCCGAAAAGGTTGGCGGCCTCCCTTTTTCAACGAGAGCCAACCAAAAGTAGTCGTCAGCAACGATGTATTCATCGCCCTTTGCGTAAAGCCAAGGCTGTGCTGGCTTGCCGGCTTGCCAATCCGAAAACATCTTCCGAACTACTTCGGCTCCACCGGGCATATTTTCAGGCCTGTGATTTTCAAACGCTCTGGTGAGACGCACGTCTTCGGTCCGAATGACCGCGCCGAAGGCCGGAACCTGATCTCGTGTGGCACGTAAAATAAGGCTTTGAAACGTGAGATCGTCAGGTGGCGCGAAGCTGATTTCATCAATGGGCACTGTTTCCCCTCCTTGCGTTAGAGCGTAACGAGGTCGGTTGCATTCAGGCGATTGCCACCTGACCAGTGGTAAACACACGGAGCGCCCGGATAGTCGATGCTCGAGGCTTTTTGGTGCTCAATACGAGGGACACCCTTCATCTTGTAGTGTCCAACCAAGACGGGCGGCGCATCGGCCTGATAGATCTCGGACTTTGCGACAGCCGGCATGGCATCCTGAGGCAGTTCGAGGGGATCAGGAACTGACAAGGTGGCTTCTGGCCACGTTACCGCATCAGCGTTCCACCATGCCAGACGCACCTCTTTGCGTTCATTGCCGTGAAAATCGTGGAACGAATAACCTGGGGGAAGTTCAACCTCGGGGCCCGTCACCAAGGCTTTGACTGCTTGACCAAATGCCGTGCTCTCATCTGCAATCTCTTGAAGGTCCTCACGCTTCAGATATCCATTTGGTCGCCGACGCCGGACTTCGTCAATCTTGGCGTCTGACCAGCAAGCGTGAACCAGCCTGAGCCCGTCCAGATCTGCCCATAGAGGCAGCGCTTCTAAGAACCAAGCCGTCCACTCGACCGCCCTCGCTGTGCCGACCCCAAACTCATCAATAAAACTCTGGTGCTGCTTTTGGTTCTTTGGGCTGTGTTGACGCATCGGGGCGCCGTTCTTGCCTTTCGCATGGTACAGAATGGCGTTGAGCTCGTGGTTACCCATCACGCCCACTGCCTTCCCATCTGAAATGAGAGTTCTTGCGAGCTCCAGCACCTGGAAATCAGCAGGCTTTTCGACAGCCTTACCCGCGTCGATAAAATCACCGAGGAAGGCAACTTGGCCATTGGCTGAAGTATGGCGCAGAGACTGCTGCAACCGTTCGAAATCTGCGTGGATGTCTGGGATCACTGTATGACGCGTCATGTCGGCTCCCCAGGTTTGAGCTGGTGCAGGATCAATTCCTCAACTGTGAGGTCGACGACACATTGCATGCCATCCTCACCATCTATTGAGACGACTCCATTAGCAAACGACCAGGTAACGTCGTACCCTTGTCCTTCATAATATGACTTTGCCGATTTCTGAAACTGTGCCCCGGCTTTGATTTGTTCCCACTTCTTAGCACTGATCTTGATGGTGCTTTCAGCATCATCGTTGCCCCAGTAGGCTGTCAGTTCAACGAAATCCTGAGCAGGCATCTCAAGACCTCCTATGAAATGAAAAGGACCCTAACTGCTCTGGCGTGATGGTACGCCAGACGCTCTGCCGGCTGATCCGCTGCCAAAGAAACTTTGGGTGCGCTGCCAGATATAACCAGTAACCTTTGCGACCAAGCGTTTGGCGGCGGTAGAGCGCGAGTGCATTCTGAAGATATGGCTGAAGCCTCGCTGGAGCTTCCCTAAATTTGGGGGCGCTGCTTTGCTCCCAGTCGTCCAACCACTCTCCTGTCCCCCACCAATCGATATGGGCGATCGCTCTCTCAAACACTTCGTCAGGCAGATCAGGATCATCCCAACCAGCCCCATCGATATCTAGGTTTTCGGTGTCGTAATCGCTTTCGGTGAAGCCACTCGGATCATCAAATTCTTCTGGATCAGACCACGTTAGGGTCCAAACGCATTCTTCCGTCACGAACGAGGTTGGGATCGTGCGAGCAAAGTCAAAGCTGTCGCCATCAGGAAATAGGTACAGGTGGCTCCGAATAACGCGTGTGAGGTTATCAGGATCGACGCTGATCACCTCGGCACGCCCGCTCAAGACCGTATGCTCGCGGAAATTCTCTCCCCAATCGTCTTGAAGCTTTTGCAATGTGAGTTGAAGTGCTGACGGGGTTAAATCTGAAGTATTCATCAACACCCCCTGAGTGGATCGAACGAAGGCTGCCTCAATGACCTCTGGTCTCTTTGCAAAGCTGGTGCACAAAAATCGTGGATCAGGCCGCACACCCACGCGGCCGAGATCTAAGCGGTCGGAATCCCAGCAGGCCTGCACGGTCGGATGTGCCTCAACAATGCCGTCTGAATGATAGCGGCAGGCTTCGACCAGAAGCTCCATCTCATCATCAGCCAACTCGAACCAGGTCCCTTTAAGTTCTGCGGCATAGGCTGCCGCTCGGTGGCCGTGTTCGGGGTCATGATTTTCGTTTTGTCTTTGGCTATCATGAAGAACTGCAAAAAGTTCCAAAACACGCAGGTTAGCCCCTGTCTCTGCCGCAATCTCGCGGGCATTGTGAAGGACGCGCAACCAGTGGTCTTTCCCATGGAACCCATCATGGCCAAGCTCATGCGACGAAACCAAGTGGTCAAAAAACTCTCTCGAAACCGTCTTTGAAGGCTCAAACAATTTCGCGCCCTCCGGTTTCATTGATGGAGGCATCAAACAGCTGCTGGCCAATCGCCTCTATGCGCTCGCGATGGATCAGAACATCGAGCCAATTTTGCGGAATACCGGTTAACCCGTATCGAGCGCCAGCCAACTGCCCTGCAACCGCTCCGACGCTGTCGGCGTCGTCGCCCAAATTGACGGCTTTCAAGAGCGCAGCCGCAAAACTGCTTGTGGTGTCGACCGCCCACATCGCCGCCTCAAGCGTATGCACAACAAAGCCTGTTGAGTGGATGCTGTCGCGGTCCCTTTCATCCCAATTTTCGAGGGCAATGGCCTTGATGCTCTGGGGCCAATGATCCGCATGATCGGGCTCGGAGGCTTGCTCCCAAGCATCTCCGCTAATCAGCGAACACAAGGCCGACACCAAGGCTTCGCAGGCACCGGCAGATAAGTCCGAATAGTGCGTGGTACGGCTCTGCAGTTCAGCAATTCGCTGCGCCTCGGAGGGGTTCCGCCAGTGACGCACAGCAACCGGCGCCAAGCGCATGATCGCCCCGTTACCATCTGATTTCTGGCGCGTTTCAGGGGCTAAAAGCTCACCTTTGCGATGATAGTTGCCCAAGACCCGGAGCGTGTTTTGTCCGATGCCAACGCAAACACCTGTGCTCGTGTTGACGCCTTTGTCCGCCCACAAGCAGAAACGATCCAAGAGATCCTTCTGGTCCAGTTCAGGGTGTTCGATCAGGCTTTCGGCAAGGCACAGGGCCATCGCCGTATCATCAGTCCAGGCCCCGGCAGGAAGCTTGAAATACCCGCCGGCACGCATCCCCGTAACGGGCTCGAAGGTATCGCGGCGGCAGAACTCCACAGGTGCACCAAGTGCGTCACCAATCGCAAGCCCAACGAAGGCACCCAAGGCCCGGTCACGAGGCGAACTTTTCTGATTGCCTTGAGAGTCGGTCATTCAGCGTCCTTTTTTGCGGATCGCAAGACTTGGCCGGTTTGAGATACTTCTGAAAAGGCAAACAGTCGCCCAGAGTAGTTGTCAGTCCGATCAATGCACACGATGTGGACATATTTCGCAGCGTGGGCAGACAGTGCACCACGTTGTCCCATAGGAACACGGTAAACTGCGGATTGACCTTTTCGCTGCAACCCGACGGTTGCCACGCTGCTCGAGAATGAACGGTAGCCAGCATTCGTCAGGCCTTCGACGGTCGCTGTGAACGACGCTGTTTTGTCGCTCGTCCAACTCCCCGGAGCGGCAAAAGCCTGAAGCTCTTCCGCAAAAGGTCCGGCGTAAGCAACGTCAACTTTGCAATCTGCCAATTTAGCCATTTTCAATCTCCCAGTGGGGCGGTGGAAAGTGTTGAAATTAAACGTTGCCATTTCAGGTCTGTACCTGGACGGCCAACGACATCGCGCCGGATTTCGATCATCACAGCGGCTCTTGCCCCTGCATCAATGACGCCCTCATAGGGGGTGTTGTGCCCTACATCATAACCTTGCTGATCGAAGTGCTGAGACAAGGCGGAAACCCATGAAGGGGGCGTCGAGCCCCCAGTGAAGCCTATATCAATTTCAGGACGAGACCCCTGCGCATGGCGCTCAATGCTCCAAGGCTCAGCTGGATAGGTGTGCAGATCGATCAATGTCGCACCGGCCGCTTGTCTCTTCAGTTCCTGCCAGTGAGGCCTGTAGTATCGCGCCAAAAGTTCTTCTCGCCGTTGCTCAGACAAGCTTTTGCGGATCCTCATCTGGTTGTGGTCGTGGGTGTAAAGCGCCCCTCGGCCTACCGCTGCCATCTCTTCCTTATTGTCATCATCGTAACGCTCGACATCGACGACAATGCGGGAGACCTGAGCCTGAACGATCTTCGCTTGTGGCCAAGCCTGACGCGCCATTTCGTCAGTGTAGAGGTCAGCAGATGCCAGCGCTTCCGCCTCAACTTGGTCTCTGGGCACAAGAAATTCTGACCAGACATCTTCCGGGATGAACGTCGAGGCGTGGGGAACGTGTATGAGCAGATCTCGGACTTGAGGGGCGGTGATTGTCACGCGTGACCTCCCTGCGAAGTCGCAGAGCCATGCCTTTGAGACATGGCCGCCTCACTGCAAGCGGCTTCAAATACATCGGCGGGCAAGGCAGATTGGAGAAAAGTGAAATCGTCTTTAATGAAGTCGTGGCGGCGCTCGCCTTCCTCCTGGGGATGGTTAAACGATCTCACCAACCACTTTACTGCCTCTATAAATTCAAGCTCACGCCGCGGCCCGTGGCGAATGAGTATGTGGGCGGCACGATACTGAGCCCAAGCGTGACCTTGCTCAGCAGCTGCAATCGACCAACGAAGGGCTTCCTCGTGATCCTGCTCCACACCTTGGCCAAATAAGTAGCAGAGCCCGAGTTGCGCTTGTGCCTCCGCGAACCCTGCTTCAGCTGCACGCCTCATCCAGGACGCACCCTCTTCATGATCGACCTTCGTACCCTCGACACCGCGCAGCAGGGCTTGTCCGACCAGGAACTGACACATCAAATGCCCGCGTTCGGCGGCCAGCATATAATGTTTGTGCGCCTCGGCATAATCTGCCGTGACACCCCAGCCGAATTGATGCAGGCGACCTAAGTTAAATAGGGCTGACGGGTGGAATTTTCTGGCTGCGGCCCTGTAGAGATCACGGGCATTTTCGTAGTTTTTCTCAACCCCCAAACCGTGCTCATAGAGCGTCCCAAGGGCAAACGTCGCTTCAACGTTACCCGACTGAGAGGCGTGAAAATAGTTGAAGGCCGCAGCCTCATAGTCTTGTTCGGTTCCAATGCCGTGCTCAAAGCAATTGCCAATTTGGAACATTGCATCCGTTGAGCCGTTCCGCGCTGCAGTCGCGAGCCAGTGTTGCGCCCCCCGAAAGTCCTCTAGCTCCGGATAAACTGCGCCCAATTTCATAACGCCGGTAATGTACTGTGACTTCACGTCACCTGAGGCCGCAGCTGCTTCAGTCCACTTTACGGCAGCTGCGGGATTCCGGTTGGGGTTCGCTCGTGAAAAAAGGACTTCAGCAAGTCCACACTGCGCGTCTAAATGGCCCGCCTCGGCGGCCAGCGTATACCACTGTTCTGCCTTCGAAAAATCCTGCTCTACGCCTATGCCCCTCGCATAGTGATGACCAAGGTCGCATTGGGAATTTGCCAGTCCCTGCTTAGCGGCAATCTTATGATACTCGACAGCGGCCCCGAGATTTTGCTCCACGAATTTTCCAACAGCGTGCAGATAACCAAGCCTGCCGCAAGCTTCTGCATCTCCGACACTGGCTGCCTGGTATAGCAGTGACAGGACCTTTTCAGGGTCATGCTCGACGCCTAGGCCATCTTCATACATTGAAGAAAGGACGGTCAAAGCTTGTGCGCATCCTTCTTCGGCCGCGGCCTCGAAGAATGCTAAGGCGTCAGCATAGTCTTCGCGAACAATTGCGGCTTCGCCCAGTTCGATGTTCTTATTGCGAGGTTCGGAAGCCATCTCGCCTCACCTCAGCAAAACAAGCTGAGGCACAGCATCACTGCCCGCCCAAACGATTGCATTTTGACCGAACTCGACACCGAGTGATTTTGCGCGCTCAAGGTCCAGGCCAGGAACAAAAACGCTCTCCTCCCCTGGCCACTCGCCTGCAGGATCAACGCCCAATGCCTTCAGGGTTGGGTACCCCTCCAGCGATAGGTTTCGGATGAGCGACAGCTGCGCCGCTTCATTGTCAGCGACGGAAGTCTCAGCACTGTACGGGTTCCAGGCAGTCAGATACCCAGCAGACGATACCCCCATTTCCTTGTAGAGTTCGGCGAGTTCAGCAGAGTGATGACCGACGCGCAGAGTTAGCGGGCGCGGCTCGAGGACCTTGAAATGGGTCGCACGGTATGCCTCGATGAGATCTGAAGGGATATTTGTCATTGGTTGTTTTCTCTGCACAGGCGCATGGCTTCATTGCCAGCTGCGAATAACCCTTCGAGCGACCAATAATTGTCGCGCAAACCAGCGGTACCTTCGGCAAACTCAAGCGAAAATCCGAACACGGACGGATCACCTTCAGCCGCAATGATGCGATCAAAATCGAATGAACCAAACACAAACGAGCCCACGGCAAAGGGCGGCCACTCCCTGCCATGGATGGGAGCATAGAGGGCGTTTGCGAGCGGAACTGGAGCTTCGAGCGGAACACGTTGTTGTTCAACGAGAAGCAGGTTGAACGCGCCGTCGACATCCTGGCCCTCAAGCGCCAAGAGGCTGGCATCATCGTAAGTGTGGGCCCAGACCATGAACTCAGCGCGCGAGCAATCCGCTGGGTTCGGCATGATGTACATCCGGTCACCCCAAGTGAGCGCGCCGTTCTTCGTAATCATCAAAAGCGGATCGGTCACTACTTCCCATGGGTCCGTCGCGGCTATGCGCGAGTTTTCCGGCAAAAAATCCTCAAAGCTCTCATTCGCAGGGACCCTTTGCTCTGGGACAGCGGGCGTTGCCGTGTAGTCAATGCGTTCGTCGCACCAGAAGTCATCGGCGTAGTCAGGACGCGAAACGATCGCGGCCACGAGCACTGCTTGTGTTAGGTCGACGTTTTCTAGATCGACCAGGCCTCGTCCAGCCAAGTCTCGGGAGTATTCTGCAACGAATGTGTAAACGGCATCACGTCGCGACGGGATTTCGAACGAGACAAACGTGAGCAAGCCGCCTGAGACTGGCTGCAGTTGGCGACAGGCGTAGTGAAACCCCTGTTGCCCAAGCGCCAATTGAATATCAGACACACGCGTCTGCCCGAATGTGAACTCCGACATGCCAGCCAGCCCGAGAGCGGTTGGTGCAGTGTTGTCTCGGTCAATCCAATCATGCTCGAGATATTGCAGCGTGTTACGGGGTTGCCTGAACGTTAGAACGACTTCTGTCGCATTGGGCGCATGGACCTTGATGAATGATTGCCCCCCAAAGCCATCTAGATCTGAATTGATGATGTCGAGATCGCTCAAGGGGTAATCAATGATGTGATCCCCAAGCCTATAGTCGAAAATGGACGGAGCCTCAGCGAAGGCAGGGCCAGCAAGGCCAAGAGCAAGAACCAAGGCAGGAAGATCAAATCGCACGGTATTTCTCCACTCTTGGGCGCTGTTGACTGTGAAACCAAGACGCATCTGCGCGCCAATGTGAAACCGCCGCTTCAAAATTTCGGCGGCCGTCACGAAGGTCGGCCATGTTGTTTAAGTGCTGATAAATGCGGTTAAAGCGCGTCACGCTGAGAGGGCCGCCCCAATCATTTCGGTAAGCGGCGGGAAGGAACGGCAGGGTCATGTCGTAGTCCGCGGCGATAGCATATTCCAAAATAGTGCGCCGTTCGCTCTCAGTGCGGCCCGCTGTCTTGCCCACCCTGTAGCCAAAGCATACCAGCGGTGACATCTCTTGACCGAACATGCCCTCGCCACCCTTGGAACGGTATTCCCGCTCGAATTCGAGACGAGCCTTCAAGATGAAGTCAGGCGCACCAGTGCGGATGCTTTTTAAGAGCCCTTCGCGTTCAGCCTCGAGCCGGGATCGTTCTGCCTCACGCCTGGCACGGTCTTCGGCCTCTTGGCGTTCCCTCTCTGCTCGCGCTTCAGCTGCGAGCCGTTCCCTCTCTGCCCGCGCCTCCTTCGCCTGAGGCCCCCAGACGAAGAACCACAGCAGCGCCAGCGCCACGAGCAGAAAAAGAATCAGAACAGAGCCGTCATTCACGAGAAATCCTCACTGCCACCTAGATGTGGCTCCTGCCGGCGCAACAAATACTAGCCAGAGTGGGGCAACAGGCGTAGCATGTCACACATGTGACTCTAGGGTGGGACAGTCCATCTGATGTGTCAATCTATAAAGTAGACGCACAAAGCGGGGCGATGTACCATGCAGGAAGCGGCATGAGTCGGCGGAGCAACAAAAAGGGAGTGAATTGGAACGTCGAAAGACGTTACGAGTTCATTGAGTTTAGATTGTACTGGCAGGGCAACATAAACAGAAGCGACCTGATGGAGGCCTTTGGGATCTCCGTTCAGCAAGCATCGAAGGACCTGACCAACTACATCGAGGGCCGCAAGAGCAATCTTACCTACGATAAACGCCTGCGCACCTATCTGCGTGGCAAGAATTTCAGGCCTCGGTATTTTCGGCCCGACGCCGCGGAATACTTCGCGCAGCTTCAAGCCGTTGAGCACGGTCTAGTTGCCGAAGAGCAAAGCTGGATCAGCTTCTTTCCCAGTTATGCTGCCACGCCCATCCCCGCTCGAGGTGTGGACCCAGTGGTGCTGCGAGAGGTTCTTTCGGCCATCCGCGAGAAGAACGCTCTTCAAATCACCTATCAGTCGATGTCGCGGCCGGAGCCCACCGCGCGCTGGATTGAGCCGCATGCGCTGGCCTTCGATGGGTTCCGTTGGCATGCGCGGGCGTTTTGCCAGAACGACGGTGTGTTTAAGGATTTCTTGTTGTCGCGGATCGTTGAAGTTGGTGAGCAGGCTGACGCGTCATCTGCCGCGGAAAACGACACAGTTTGGCATTCCGAAATTGTTCTCGAGATTGGACCCCACCCGGAGCTCTCGGACACGCAAAGACGCGCCATCGAGATGGACTACGGGATGGTCGATGGCAAAGCCGAGATTGTCGTTAGAAAAGCTTTGTTGTTCTATGCACTAAAGCGGCTTGGGCTTGATACGGACCCGGCTGCCCGTAGGCCCAGGGATCAGCAAATAGTTCTGCTCAATAAATCAGTTTTATCGGAGGCCACGACGTGAATGCCGTCCCTCAGCCCGGCTCAGTGATTCAGCTGCGCTCTGCCACTTGGAAAGTGATGGGCACATCAACATTGAAGCGAGGTTTCCGAGAAGTTCACTGCCGCGGGCTGAGTGGTCTTGTGCGTGACAAGGAAGCGCGGTTCGTCTGGGATCTTGAGAAGGGCGCGCGTGTTCTTGACCCGGCGGCTGTCAAACTCGTTCCTGACACGTCTTCCGGGCTGATCGACACCAAGCTGCATCTCGCGGCGGCATTTAGGGCGACGCCCACAACCACGCGTCGCCCCCTGACGCTCGGTCGGGCCGCAATCGACGATCTGACCTTCCAGCATCTACCGGTGGAGCGGGCACTGGCGCAGGGCCGTGTTCGTCTCCTGATTGCGGATGATGTCGGTCTCGGAAAGACACTTGAAGCGGGCCTGATTACCTCGGAGCTCGCCCTTCGTGGCAGGGCGGACCGAATCCTCGTAGTCACGACCCGGGCTATGCTGACCCAGTTCCAGAAGGAATTCTGGACCCGGTTCTCGATCCCGCTCTCCCGGCTCGACAGTGCGGCGATCCGGCGGATGCGGAATCGGATCCCAGCGCATTACAACGTGTTTGACCAGTTCGACCGGTCCATCGTCTCGATCGACACCCTCAAACGGGATAACCAGATCCGGGACGCGCTCAAGCATTCCTACTGGGACCTCATCATCATCGACGAGGCGCATAACGCGGCGGAACGGAAGTCGGCTGCCGGGTCAAACTCACAGAGGGCGGAGCTTGCGCAGCTCCTGTCCCGCCGCGCCGACTCCCTCCTTCTTCTGACTGCCACGCCGCATGACGGGTCGCAGGAGAGCTTTGCAAGCCTGATCCGCATGCTGGACCCGACTCGCGTCCCGGACCCGGCGCGGCTGCATCGGTCCGACATTGAAGACCTCGTTGTCCGCCGGTTCCGCTCTTCCCCCGAGGTGGTTGCCGATATCGGCCGAGAGGTCCCGAAACGGCAGCTGTTCCCCCGCCGGTTCCCACTCAGTCCGCAGGAAGAGACAGCCTATCAGGCTATTGCAGACCTACACCTCGATCTCGATGAGGAACAAACTCGAGGGCGCGCCATCGACCTTTTTCGGACTACGATCGCCAAAGCGATCTTTTCCAGCCCGGCTGCTTGCTTCGAGACGCTTTCACGACGGATTCGAGGGATCGAAAACGGTGCCGCTCGCGGCACTGAGGCCGACCGGGACCGGCTGCGAGCATTGGCTGACTATGTGGCCGCGATCGATACCGGCGCATTCAGCAAGTACCAGGAACTTCTGCGCCTGCTGCGTGAGCTCAAATGGACTGGTCGGGCGCCCCGGGACCGGCTGGTGATCTTTTCGGAACGTATCGCAACGGTGTCCTGGCTCGCGGACCGGCTTCGCGAGGACCTGGGCCTGTCGCCCGATCAGATCGCGCGTGTAGACGGTGGGAGTGTCGAGGCAGACGTTCGGACACAGGAGGTGATCGAGGCGTTCGGCCAAGAGCGTTCCCCGATACGGATCCTAATAGCCTCCGACATGGCGTCAGAAGGGCTTAACCTGCACTTCCAGTGTCACCGGCTAATCCATTTCGATCTTCCCTGGTCCCTCCTGCGGTTCCAGCAGCGTAACGGGCGGATTGATCGCTACGGCCAGGACCGGCCGCCGCAGATCAGTTATTTCGTGGGCGAGAGCACGCATCCGAAGGTGCGGCAGATGTGGGTGCTCGAGAAGCTTGTTGCGAAGGACGCAGCGGCTCAGGCAGGCGTCGGCGACCCGGCAGTCTTTCTCGGTGCCGGCGAC
>Ga0102898_1000163_pt1 | contig 26140 bp, 22 predicted proteins | sample Colrivmeta1555A3_FD_78454 | JGI IMG/M metagenome (GOLD analysis project Ga0102898, IMG submission 78454) | Estuarine microbial communities from the Columbia River estuary - metaG 1555A-3 | ecosystem: Environmental > Aquatic > Marine > Intertidal zone > Estuary | place: USA: Columbia River...
AAAACTGTTAATGTTGGTATTGCGGGTCAACACATTAAGAGCATTCAACACAGAGGAATTCATACAAGAACAAATATTGAATCTGAAATTAGTCAAAGTGATATTGACAAATTAGTAGATGACATGTATAGAATGGCAATGCCTCCAGGGGAACAAATAATAACAGTTTTACCTCAAGAATACATTGTTGACAATGAAACTGGAATAAAAGATCCAATTGGAATGTCTGGTATCCGTTTGGAAGCAAATTTCCATATCATTACAGGAAACGTTGGAGCTTGCTTAAACATCCACAAATGTGTTGAAAGATCAGGTTTAGTTGTAAAAGATATTATTCTTGAGCCAATTGCTTCTGCAGACGCTGTTTTAACAGAAGAAGAAAAAGAAGCTGGAGTTGTTTTGGTTGATATAGGTGGTGGTACTACGGATGTTGCAATTTTTCATGAAGGAATAATTCGTCATACCGCAGTCATTCCATTTGGTGGAAATGTAATTACAGAAGACATCAAAGAAGGTTGTACAATCATGAAAAAACAAGCTGAAAAACTGAAACAAAAATTCGGTTCAGCTGTTGCAAGTGAAAGTCAAGAAAACGAAGTAGTAGCAATCCCTGGTTTAAGAGGAAGAGCGCCGAAAGAAATAACATTAAGAAATCTTGCAAGTATTATACAAGCAAGAATGGAAGAAATCATTGATTTGGTTTTTTACGAAATCAGGAATTCTGGTTTTGAGAAGAAACTTATTGGTGGAATTGTAGTTACTGGTGGTGGATCTCAATTGAAGCACATCACACAGTTATTTGAATACGCTACTGGAATGGATACTCGCATTGGATACCCTACAGAGCACTTGTCTAATTCTAATACGGAAGAAATGAAAAGTCCGATGTATGCAACTGGAATTGGACTTGTATTAAAAGGTTTTCAAGATTTAAGGGAAATTGATGAATTGAAAGTTGAAAAAGAACCTGAAGCAGCTAGTACTGGAGACGTGAAAACACATTCAAATAAATCAAGAGGATCCTTTTTTGATTCAATGATTAAAAAAGGAAAAGATTGGTTCGCCGAGGAGGATTGATCCAAAAATATTAAAGACAACAAATAGAACAACAACAAACTAAATTATATAAAATGGATTTCGAATTACCAAAAGACAACAAGTCATCTATCATCAGAGTAATTGGTGTAGGAGGGGGCGGAAGCAATGCTGTTAATCACATGTACAACCATGGTATTGAAGGCGTTGACTTTGTGGTATGTAATACAGATTTACAAGCATTAGAAATTTCACCAGTTCCGCATAAAATACAATTAGGACCATCTTTAACTGAAGGAAGAGGTGCTGGTTCTTTACCAGAAACTGGTAAAAATGCGGCAATAGAAAATATTGATGAGATTAGAGAATATTTAAGCAAAGGTGCTAAAATGGTTTTCGTTACCGCTGGTATGGGTGGTGGAACAGGTACTGGTGCTGCACCAGTAATTGCTCAAGTTGCAAAAGAAATGGGAATTTTAACAGTAGGTATTGTTACTGTTCCATTTAATTTTGAAGGAAGAAAAAGAAGAATTCAAGCTGAAGAAGGTTTAGAAGCGATGCGTCAAAACGTTGATACGTTATTGGTTATAAACAATGAACGTTTACGTGAAATTACGGGCAACTTGTCTATCGGTGAGGCTTTCTCTCAGGCAGATGATATTTTAGCGACTGCTGCACGTGGTATTGCTGAAGTTATTGAAGTTACAGGTTCTATCAATGTCGATTTCAACGATGTTAACACTGTAATGAAAAATAGTGGCGTAGCAATTATGGGTAGAGCAACAGCTGAAGGAGATAATAGAGCGATTAAAGCGGTTGAAAAAGCACTTGAATCACCATTGTTGAATGACAATGATATTAGTGGTGCTGAGTACGTATTGTTAAACATTACTTACGGAGATAAAGAAGTGTTAATGGATGAGATTTCAGAAATTACTGATTACATACAAGATGCTGCTGGTTCTACTGCTGATGTTATTTTCGGACATGCAAAAGATGCAAGTTTAGGAGAAAAAATAAGTGTTACTGTGATCGCAACAGGATTTAAAAGTACTCCACTAACTGGCTTTGAAAAAGCACCAACAAAAAACGTTACAACTTTAGAAGAAACGAAAAAAGAGGAAATTGTTAAGCCAATGGAATCTCCAACTGCTAGCAATGTTTGGAACGGTGCAACAGAATTAAAATTGGATCAAGATGAGCCATTTTTAAAGTCAACTGTATCTGAAGAGCCTGCAGTTAATAACTGGTCAACACCTGCTGCTGAACCACAAAAAACAATGGATTTTGAATGGAACAATAGCGCTTCTAGCTCTAACGAATCTAGCGAAGAAATTACTCGCTATGAATTGGAAGATGAAGTTGAAGATTCTATTGAATTAGAAGATGTTGTTGAAAAGCACCATGTTTCTCCACAAGAACAACAAAAAAGAGCTCAAGAAAGACTTGCTAGAATCCAAGAGTATACGCAAAAATTGAAAAAAGCTGAAGGAATTCAAGAATTGGAAAATGAGCCTGCTTTCTTAAGAAGAAATGTACAATTAGATAACTCGCAACCAAGCGAACAAAACAACGTAAGTAGATTTAGTGTTTCTAACGACGAAAATGGATCGTCTTTAAATGGAAACAATTCTTTCTTGCACGATAACGTAGATTAATGGGATTTTTAGACACAATTAACGCAGATATTAAATCAGCAATGTTAGCTCGAGAAAAAGAGAAGCTTGCTGCATTAAGAGATATTAAAGCGAAACTTTTATTAGAAGCGACTTCAGGAAGTGGTGATGTTTCTGAAGAAACAGCAATGAAAATTGTAATGAAACTCCACAAACAACGCGTCGAAACTTATGACTTATACATTAAAGAAGGTAGAGAAGATTTAGCTACAGATGAAAAATTTCAAGCTGAAGTTATTGAAGCATACCTACCAACAATGATGACGGAAAGTGAAATAGCTACTGAAGTTCAAGCTGCTATTGCAACTACGGGCGCTTCAGGTCCACAAGACATGGGGAAAGTTATGGGAATATTATCTTCGAAGTTGGCAGGAAAAGCTGATGGAAAAATGATTGCAGACGCTGTGAAAAGCGCATGAAACAAGTAATTCTACCACCTCAAAGAGGTAACTATAGATTGGAAAAGCCACGGAGTACAGGACCGTGGCTTTTTTTATTTCTTTTTCGGAGGGAATCCGTTTATAATTTCTAATTGACTATTGATAAATGCTTTCAATTTTATACGTTGATTCGAGTCTAATTTAGATGTAATATCATCAAAAAACTCAAAGGTCATTCTCTCAATTTTTGATTTGTTAGCACTTAACTGTACTTGAAAGGAATCAAATGTTTTTCCACTTCCAACGGAATTCATCATGCGCTTATGAAGCAATTTATCTTCCTTAATCAATCTTCTCTTTTCAATATGATGTTGCTTTTCCATAATGTCTACTTCATTTTTTACTTGGCCCTTTAACTCAAGTAATTCGCTAAGTAATATTCTTTCGTGTGGATGTGGCGGCCTATTTACCCAAAAGAACACCAACACACCTACATTCAGTAAAAACAATACTAGGGATAGTGATTTATAAAATTTCAAACTTTTCATTATAATACATTTAAATAATCAAAATAACCTTCGTTGGCAGTCATTGACATTTCTGATTTAGCATCCTGAACTTTGGAGTAATTCTTTAAAATGGTGAAATTCACACCCACTAAAAAAAGAATACTAGCAGCGATTGATAATACCATTGATAACGGGGTAAATTCAACCTTTCTTAATTGAAAAGGAATAGCATGGAGTCTTGCATTTAATTCATCCGAAATAGGAGTACGCTTAACCCTATCAGATACTGATAACACTTTGTCAACTTTTCTTTCAATGTCTTCCATGTCTCTTATGATACTTTTTAAATTAAAATCTTGCGTGAGATTATTGATTTTTATAATATTCTTTCAAATTTTCTTGCAAATTCTTTTTTGCTCTAAATAACAAAGATTCAACAGATGACACTGACAAACCCATATATTCGGCGGTTTCAGAATAACTAAGTCCTTCAATCTTAGATAAATTATAAGCAATTTGTTGATTTTCTGGCAATTTATCTAACGCTTCAAATAAGATACTAGCCAATTCTTTGTCTTCCAATAAAATTCCAGGATGTTTACATTCAACCAAGAAATTTTCCGTTTGTTCATCAATTACCTTCAAGTAACCAAACCGTTTTTTACGTGTCTTATGCCGTAAAAATTCCTTCGATTTATTCAATGTAAGGCTATATATCCAAGTACTAATTTTAGAATCGCCCTTAAAACCATCAATACCCGTAAAAATAGACGTGAAGACTTCTTGAACTATATCTTCTGCATCCTCAGTATTACGAACTATATTAATGATTGAATTAAATACTTTCTGAGAATATTCATGCACCAAGTAAGTGTATGCAGCATTTGCATCCTTTGTAATCAATTCAAGAAACTCTTTATCAGTCATCAATTAATTTTCATTCTTGGTACAAGAAAGTATAATTATACAACTAAAAATTACTTAGAACATTTTAATTCAGTAAAACTTTTTGTTTCAAATATCATTTGTTGCGTACATTTACAAGAAATTAGGACGTATATGTTTAAGCTTTTTTTAACACTTTTATTAATTGTGATAACTTCTTCATGCATCATGAAAGATAAAGATCATGGTGTTGTAGTATGTGATAATTGTGCCCTACTGAAAGAGCTTTCCGATGCTGAATATCCAGATAATCCTGACATTTCAATAAGACACAAAAAATACATAAAAACTGAAATGTCCCAAATTTCGTTTGTTCCTAATTATGGTAAATTCACGATAACAATTACGCCAACAAAAGAAAAGGATGATACGGTTATCATGACTAATATTAGCCTAAACGAATTTATTCCTACCATTCCAACATCCGTTAAACAAGATGAATATTTGTCTCTTTTAGCAATCGTAAATCAAGAATGGAACCGAAACCAGGTGAAATGGACAGGTTTAGATTTAAGGGCAGTTACCCCACGAGAATTTACAGTAAATGGCGAAAAAATAACACGAATTGATATCGCAAGAAATTGTTTGAATTCCTATTTATGGGAAGTGTTCTTTTATGCTCAAGAAGATGGAATCGACAAAGTCTTTTATCATGGTTGGTTTAATTTTCCGAAAGCACTATACTCAGACTTATTTGAACAGCGGAATAAATTACCATTCGATAAATATGCTAAACACCTTGAATCGTGGGTTAATCCATCTAGTAAAGAAATAGATTTTTCATTAATTAGAAAGGGGATAGACACAATTGAAACGCTTAAATTTAAGGACTTATCGAATGCATTGTACCCGCTAAAAGGAGAACGTAAAAAGAAAAAGAAGGCCATTATTTATCCGGCCAACACCGCAAGGATGACAGACTTCCAGACGGATTCATCTACATTCGCAACATTTTCGCAACCAGGATATTACAATCGCAAAGAACCACGAAAAACACAATTAGGTAGATTTTTTCGATTAGAGAATGTTGGATCCAAGCAAACCTTATCAAAAAATGGAGGTAAATGCGACGAACTCATTTTTAGTTTTAAAGGAAAAAATGGAGAACAAACTTACTTTGTATTTGGCGGATTAAATTTTGCGGATTTACCACGTCTAAAAACTTCAGATGCAAATAGTGGGAAACAATATCCGATGGGAATCGGTAATCATCCATTTTATGAAGATGCTAGATCGCATGACGGTTTAAACAGCAGAGAAAACCCATATTTTGCATTATTAATGGACAATTCAGGTAAATGGCTTGATAGTCACACTATAGGAATTGATGGACCTCTACTCCACCTTGACATTAAAAACCCTAAACTGCTGCATGTTTGGCTACTTTCATTTGAAAGACACGCACTTGTTGGTCACTACACAATCCTATTAAAAAATTAATTCCTCTCGATTTCATCTACCTCAGAAAGAGAATGATATAAGAAACTGACTAAATGTAACATTTGGTCACGGCCTTTTCGTTGTCCAACTTTTGCAGCTACAAAAGCACTACTTATGGCCACTACACCAAAAGGAATGACCCAAAGCCAATAACTAAAACCCATCGTTTTGTACTGTACTAGGCCAAAAATTCCACCAAACAATGTAATCAAAGCAAAAGAAGAATAAATAAATGCCCATAAGGCCCAAACTGTCTGTCTCGGACCAATTAAACAATTAATTGACGCGTAATCAGTGTACTCTTCCACTTCAATTCTCACAGTCATTTCAGGCGACCAATAATGCTGTTCCCATGAGGGTGTTTTTAGAAAAACCAAATGATCAGACCTCTCACCTGAGACTGTTTTATCTTTAGAGAGAGAATTCTCAATCGCACTAAGAAGTAATTCAGGATCCTTCTTAGATTTCAATGAAAATCTAGGCCTAATTTCCCCAAGAATTGAATGATTTAATCTATTAAATGGCATACTTAAATATATGCAATTTTTAGATATCTCGCTGAATTAAATAATTCGCTAATTCGGTAAGAGATTTCTTTCTATCTGAAGTTACTTGAACTGCTTCTAGAGCTAGCATAGCACGATCAAAGTAATCTTTCATAACAGATTCGCAATGCGCTTTCACTTCCAACTCATTAAATAAGTCCCTAACTCCAGCGACTTTCAATGAAGAATCTTTTTCTAATGATAGATTTTCCAACCTTTTAATTTGTTCAGCGGTTGATTTTTCAATCGCCGTTAAAAAAAGAATTGTCTTTTTATTCGCAATTACGTCTCCTCCAACTTGTTTTCCAAACTTATCCGGATCAGCGTACAAATCCAAAATATCATCTTGAATTTGAAAAGCGACTCCTATTAATTGTCCAAAATTATATAAGTTTCTTCTATCGATTTCAGAAGCATTTGCCATAATGGCACCAAACTCCAAAGCACAACCTAACAATACAGATGTTTTCAAACGTATCATTTCGATGTATTCTTGAATAGAAACATCACTTCTATCTTCAAAATCCATATCCATTTGTTGCCCTTCACAAACTTCAATAGCAGTATTGTTAAAGACCGTAAGTAAATCTGCTAAATGGTTATCTGCACCACTACTTAAACTCTGATAAGCTCTAATTAACAAAACATCACCTGATAAAATACCGATGTTTTGATTCCATTTTTGATGTATTGTTTCCTTCCCTCTACGCAAAGGTGCTTCATCCATTATATCATCATGAATCAATGAGAAATTATGAAACAATTCAACCGAAACAGCTTGATTTATTACCACATGAGATTTTAATCCAAACAATTCAGCCCCCATCAACGTTAAAATGGGACGAATTCTTTTTCCGCCTATTTCTAAAAAATACCTTAAAGGATTGTATAAGTTTTGAGGTGCGTCAGGAAATTCAACATTTGAAAGTTCCTGCTCAATAGATTTGGTATAAGTATCAAGAAATTTCATTTGATTCTGATGTTTTAACCACACGCTCTTCAGTGACTTCAGATTCTATTCCAAGATTTTCCCAATCTAAATCACTTTCTTCATTGTAAGCGTCAAAATAAGGCTCCTCAAATGATTTCGTAGTCAACCTATTTTCAAAGGATAACAGTAATGACGGTAAAACCACCAAATTTGTAATCATCGCAACTAACAATGTTAAAGAAACGAGAAGACCTAATGCTTGTGTCCCTCCAAATTGAGAAAATGCAAACATGATGAAGCCACTAAATAATATAATAGAGGTATAGAACATCCCAAGTCCAGCTTCTCTAATGGCCATAATAATACATTCTTTTTGATCCCATCGTTTTGTTTTTAGCTCTTGTCGATACTTCGCCAAATAGTGAATAGTATCATCAACAGAAATACCAAAAGCAATACTAAAGACCAATAAAGTTGAAGGCTTTAAAGGAATACCGAGCCAACCCATAACTCCAGCAGTGAATAATAAAGGAATGAAGTTAGGAATCAAGGAGATCATAACCATTCGCCAAGATCTAAATAGAATTGCCATTAGGATGGAAATTGCCAATATTGCGAACAGTAAACTAGTAAATAAATTAAGTACCATGTAATGCGTCCCTTCAGAAGCGACAATCGATGTCCCCGTTAAGGTGAAGTCAAAATATTCATGGTCAATGGAAGCTCTTACATTCTGCTTGAAATCCTTATCCTTATAAAACTTGGCTAAAAAAGCGTGTGGATCAGAATCATAATCAAATCTATCAGCCTCTGTTTTTATATACTTTTCGGAAAGATTATTCGAAATACCATTGTTATTCCATAACAATTCTTCCAAAGCAGAAATGCTTTTCTTCTTATCGTATTTTTTATAAAGCTTTTCAATTTCAGGTTTGTTAGGATTCAGAATTGAATCAATAACAACTTTCATTAATTTAGCTTTATCACTCACTTCGTAAGAACCGATATCCATCATTTGAGATCGAATTCTAAGAACGCAAGCCGAAGTATCCATTAATTCATTTAATGCTACACCAACACCTTTCGTGTTTGTTATCACAGAGCTATCAATGTATTGTTTTAACTGACTTAACTTTCGTTTACTCGTGACTAATTTATAGTGCGTTGAATCATTGTTATGGTAGGCCATATTCGCAGCCTTCAACATGTCGATGTAAGAAATTTGTTTCGAGAAAAGAGGGTCTTTCGAATACCTGTTTTGGATAGATTCTATGCCTTCTAACGTTGACTTTTTACTTAACCTACTTGGTTCTTTATAGTCAACCATTATTTCAAAAGGGATTGACCCTCCAAATTCTTTTTGAATGAAATTAAAATCCTTTAAAATTTTATGTCCTTGAGGTAAATCACCCGTTATATTACCAGTCGCTTTAATTTGAGTTAATCCTGCAATACTTAGACCAACGATTCCAATTGTAACGAGATAAATCCACTTGCGATGATTTACAGTAATATGAACAAGATAATCCAACAAGCCAGTCGCTAATTTTCTCTCTAAATGCTTAAGATGTCTTGGCTTTGGTGATTTAGATAACGAAATAATTATTGGTAGTATACAAATCGACAAGATAAACACCATTATAATGTTTATTGAAGCCGTAATACCAAACTGCATTAGTTTAGGTGAATTTGTTGTTACAAAGGTTAAAAACCCTAATGAAGTTGTTAAGTTAGTTAGGAAAGTTGCCGTCCCAATCTTTTTAATTACACGTGTTAAACCAAGTACTTTGTTTCCATGTTCACGAACCTCTTGATGATATTTCGTAAACAAGAAAATACAGTTAGGGATTCCAATAACAATCATCAATGGTGGAATTAATGCCATTATGATCGTAATATTGAAATTTAGCACTGCAATAGATCCCATCGACCAAATTACGGCGATTGCAACAACTAAATTACAGATCAATACAACACGCAGTGATCTGAAGAAAAAGTACATTAAAAGCGAGGTAATCAAAATCAAAAGTCCAATGAAAATGAACATTTCCTTCATTACTCTTTTACCGATAACAACTCTTAAATGAGGCATTCCGGCAAATTTTGGGACACCAAAATACGCTTCGTATGAATTGGCTATTGCCTCGAGATCTAGTATAACATTTGCCTTTTTTTGATCTGAAACAAAACTTTCATCGATTCCGATCATCATTAAAGAAACGTTTTCTTTCTTATTGTAGAGCAATCCTTTATACAAGGGATTGTTCTTAATTTCTCGCTGAATTGAGTCTGCGGATTTCTCAGTAAAGCTAACGTCTGAAAACACACGATGAGCTTCAAACTTATGTTCGGCCTCGTTGTTTGTTATTGTAAACATCGTCGCTTCTGAAACCACAGAAAGCACACCATCAAGGGTTAAAATTGAATCACCTAACTCCTTCCATTTCAATAAATTTGTTTCAGAGTATAAAGAGTCTGTTTTTATTGCAATTACAAGTGTACCTCCATCTTCACCAAACATTGATTTGAAACGATCGTAATCTTTTTTCGCATCTGCATTCTTAGGTAAAAGTATCCCGTATTTATTGTCAAGTTTAAGACCCGTTACTGCATTGTAACCAAAAAATACAGTTAACAAAGCGATAATACCAAGAATGGTAAAACGGTTACGAAGAATAATATTAGCAATATACTGCCACATTTACGTCTAAATCAATAATTAAACAAGCCACAAAAGTACGGTTTATAAATGAGCACACAAAGGAATTAACAAGACAATAACACAGGAAATAAAATGGGATGAAATTGTAAGAAAATCTAATCTTTTCGATATTTACTAATCAAGCGGTCTTTCGATTCTTTTTTTCGAACTCTTGCCAAAAAAATTATAACGATAAGTGCACTTAAAAGTAATACAGAAACTGTGAAAACAGTTCTATTTTGGTTCATTTCATCTGATTTCCATGCCAAGAAAAACAAACAATTTAAGCCAATTAAAAAGGCAAACGAGATAGCACTGAACCATTTTGAATCTTTCAATTGATACGTTTTTGTCAAATTAAATTAATAAAATTTTTATTAATTATCAAAATTAACTTTGACTTAACACAATGAAAAACAACAAGTAATACGATTGGATTTATTTTTTAAAACCCTTTTGAATTTAGGATAGCTTCCATTTTTTGTTGAAGTGCTTTTGCCTCTCTACCTGCTTCGGATGCAAAATCCTCTTGATCGGACGCATAAATAATTCCTCTTGATGAATTCACTATAATTCCGCAATCTTTATTCCATCCAAAATTAGCCACGTCTTCAAGAGAGCCGCCTTGAGCGCCAACCCCAGGAACAAGAAAGAAATGATTTGGCACCATTTTACGAACTTCACCAATACCTTCAGCTCTCGTCGCACCAACTACATACATTAGATTTTCATCCGTCCCCCATTTTTGAGATTTTCTCAATACCTTTTTATACAATTCTTCATTATTTTGATCCTTCGTGAATTGAAAATCCAGCGCACCTTTATTAGATGTTAATGCTAACATTATCACCCATTTACCCTTGTAATCCATAAATGGCGTAACGCTATCTTCACCCATATACGGAGCTATAGTAACAGAATCTGCGTCCAAATACTTAAAGAAAGTATCTGCATAGTATTTTGAAGTGTTTCCGATATCGCCTCGTTTTGCGTCTGCAATTGTGAAAATGTTTTTCGGGATGTAATCCAGTGTTTTCTTCAGAGATTCCCATCCTTTCGGTCCATGACATTCATAAAAAGCGATGTTCGGTTTGTAAGCAACACAATAGTCTTTTGTTGCATCAATAATTGCCTTATTGAATTCAAAAATTGGATCTTCCAAGTCTAAAAGATGAGCAGGAATTTTTTCTAAATCGGTATCTAAACCCACGCATAAAAATGATTTCTTAATTCTAATTTGCGCAATTAACTCTTCTCTTGTCATATCTCTTATAATTATCTTCTTTCAGAAATTAAACCTGTTCGCCTCTTAATTTCTCTGCGTTTTCAGCCATTTTTAATGAATCAATCATTTCTTGTAAATCACCATTCATAAATGAACTTAAATTATACAATGTCTTATTAATACGATGATCGGTAATTCTTCCTTGAGGATAATTGTATGTTCTAATTTTAGCAGATCTATCACCCGTGGAAACAAGCGATTTTCTGTGTTCTGCTCTTTCTGTTTGCAGCTTTTCTAGCTCAATTTGGTACAATCTTGATCTCAACATAGATATTGCCTTTTCAAGATTTTTATGCTGAGAACGTCCATCTTGACATTCAGCCACAACCCCTGTAGGGATGTGAGTCAATCGGATAGCTGATTCCGTTTTATTTACGTGCTGACCCCCAGCTCCTGAAGCTCGGTATGTATCTCTTCTTACATCAGCCATGTTTAGTTCAAAATCTACTTCTTCCGCTTCAGGAAGAACCGCAATTGTAATGGCTGAAGTATGAACTCTACCTTGAGATTCTGTTTCAGGAACACGCTGTACCCGATGCACTCCAGATTCAAATTTCAAAACTCCATATGCACTAGGAGCAGTAATTTCCAATGAAATCTCTTTAAATCCTTTTGTTCCACCTTCATTTGAATTTAAAACTTCGTAGGACCATCCCATTTCCTTAAAGTACATTGTATACATTCTAAAACAGTCTTCCACGAAAATACAAGCTTCGTCTCCTCCAGTACCTGCTCGAAGCTCCATAATGGCACTTTTTTCATCTTCAGGATCTTTAGGTATAAGCATGAACTTTACTTTTTCCTCCATTTCCGGACGACTTTTTTCAAGCATGTCAATTTCCATCTTTGCCATTTCTCGCATTTCAGGATCTTTTTCTTCCTCTAATAGCTCTTTGGAAGATTTTATATTATCCGTTAAGCTTTTATACTCTTTATAAATAGCAACTATTTCTTCTAAGTCCTTGTACTCCTTATTAAGTTTTACATATCGCTTCATATCAGCAATAATATCTGGATCCACTATTAACCTTCCAACTTCGATAAAGCGAATATTAATCGCTTCAAGTTTTTGCAATAAATCGTTCATAATTAATAGATAAACTCTCCATAAGGAGAATTGATAGTTAGTTTTTTTCCATCATAAGCTTCAACACGACCCACAATTTGCGCGTCAACATTGAACGATTTTGATATCTCCATGATACTTTCCGCATGCTCTTTAGGAACATATAATTCCATTCTGTGTCCCATGTTGAAAACCTTGTACATCTCTTTCCAATCTGTATTCGATTCTTTTTGAATTAAATCAAACAAAGGAGGAATTGGGAATAAGTTATCTTTTATCACATGTACATTATCAACAAAATGAAGTACTTTCGTTTGCGCTCCACCCGAACAATGAACCATTCCGTGAATGTCATTTCTATGCTGATCTAATATTTTCTTAATAATTGGAGCATACGTTCTAGTTGGTGAAAGGACTAATTTCCCAGCATTTAATGGTGCGCCAACTTCTTCTAATAGACTTTTAGAACCAGAATAAACTAAATCACTTGGAACACTTGGGTCAAAACTCTCTGGATATTTTTCAGCAAGACTTTTGTTAAACACATCATGTCTGGCAGAAGTTAATCCGTTACTTCCCATACCACCATTGTATTCTGTTTCATAAGTTGCTTGGCCAAAAGATGCTAACCCAACAATTACGTCCCCATCTTGAATCGTATGATTAGAAATAACATCTGAACGCTTCATTCTACATACCACGGTTGAGTCTACGATAATCGTTCTAACTAAATCGCCAACATCAGCTGTTTCTCCACCAGTAGAGTGAATCCCAATTCCTTGGCTTCTCAAATTTTCTAACAACTCTTCAGTTCCATTTATTATTGCAGAAATAACCTCACCTGTTACAAGGTTTTTATTTCTACCAATCGTAGATGACAGTAAAATTTTATCCGTTGCGCCAACACATAACAAATCATCAATATTCATGATTAAAGCATCTTGGGCAATTCCTTTCCAGACAGAAACATCATTTGTTTCTTTCCAATACATATAGGCCAAAGAAGATTTTGTTCCAGCACCATCTGCATGCATTACCACACAGTAATCCTCATCACCGCTTAGGTGATCTGGTACAATCTTACAAAAAGCTTGTGGAAAAAGTCCTTTATCTACGTTTTTAATCGCGCTATGAACATCTTCCTTCCCTGCTGAAACGCCTCTTAAATTATATCTAGTGTCTGCCATCTTAAAAATAAAAAAGCAAAGTTACTAAATCGTAGGCTACGAATGAAATGAACATGAATCTATTTAAGAAGTGTTATCGAACTTCTTTAAATTTAATCTTATAATGTGTGCCGGCCTCAATGAAACTTCGTGTAATAACACCGCCTAATTGATCTGTTAGACTCATTATTAACTGTAAGCCTAAAGTATCCGTATTTTCAAAATTAATCTCCTTCGGGTACCCCTTACCGTTATCACCAATAGAAAGAGTGTATTCGTCATTCGCTATTGATGACAAAAACACATAAATTTTTCGTTTTTGACTACTTTCAAAACCGTGCTTAATTGAATTCGTTATAATTTCGTTTGTTAACAACCCAATTGGAATTGCCGTATTAATATTAAAAAAGCAATCGGGAGCTTTTATTTCAACATCGATGTTATTGATTCCATCATGTGTTGAAGCAATTAATGGAGCAATTAAAGCATTCATGTAGTCTCTAAAATTAATTTTAGAAAAATCTTTTGTCTTATACAAAAGGTCATGGACAATTGCCATTGCCTTAATTCGATGCAAACTGAGATCAAATAATTCTTGTGTAGCCTTATCTTCGCTTGTATTTTTCTGGAGATTTAAGAGACTACTCATGATCTGAAGGTTGTTTTTTACCCGATGATGAATTTCCATTAAAAGTAACTCCTTTTCTCTATTCGCAACTTTAAGTGTTTCATTTTCAGCAATAATACGAGCAGTAACATCCGATGTAGTTAAATATACTTTTCCGTAATTATCCTCATACCCTTTTACGACCGCCCACTTAAAGTTGACATGCCTTAAATTCCCTTTGAATGTTTTTAATTCTGCATCAAATTCACACTCCAGATCCCCTTCTGCAATCGCTACCATCTGACGAATAGCATATTCTGTAGACTTACTATTTACCAAAAGTCGAAATCCATCAATCAGCTCCTCTTTTGACGTGGTTTCATTTAAATCAACAACCGCTTGATTCACGTCATTTACAATTAACAATTGAGCACAACGATCAACCTCATCCAAATTATTATTAAAAAACTCATTAAAATCTTTTACACCCTGTAATTTCAGTTCATCTATTCGCTTCTTAATTAATGAAAAATCTTCATCCCAAGTTGGAACCGGAGAATTTTCAAAAAGTGAACGATACCTTTGATGCTCTCTTAGAATATGTAACTGTTGTTTCTTCAAGTCAGTAATGTCAGAAATAAAAGCGATTGCTCCTCCTTTAACATTATCTTTCGCTATAATATTTGAATTTAAATTAACCCAAATCGCTTCATTGTTTTTTGTGATTAATTTGTACTCCTTTTGTCGAGATAAATCTTGCTTAGAGATATAAGAACGAGCAATTTTCTCGCCCTCTTCGTCCATGTATTCAAAAATGGTTGTTCCAAGTAATTCACTTGAATTGTAACCAATAATTTCAATCATCCTTTCATTAACAAATACCGTTTTGTGGTCGTTATCAACAACCCAAATACCTTCATTTGTATTTTGAGTAATGATGGCACATTTTGCTAGCCCAATTAAGAACTCTTGAAGTATTTGTTTTTCTGTCAAATTAAAATGAATTAACTCAGACAAGATAAAAAATATACAGTTAAGAACCTCGAGATTAACGTGTGGAGTTTGAAATGATTTTATTTTTTCTCTTCGAACTGCACGTTAAATGCAGCGTCTAAATAGAATTTTCCTGAGAATTTATCTTGACTAGTAGGGTTGGTTAACCCCTTAATTAATCCGGTTTTACCTTTACTCATCATGTCGACAAGCTGGTTTTTTGTTAATTTCTTACTCATCAAAACAAATGGGATTTTAAACCCACAGTTTTTAAAATCAGAACAACCAACAGCTGATTTACCTGTCATTAAAGCATTTGTTTTACACTTAGGACATTTTAAATCTTCAATTTTAGGTGTCGGTTTTGCTGCTTTTTTTATCGTAGTATTTGGTTTTGTTTCTTCAAAAAACTGAACAGGTCTAACGGAATTAAATATAACCTCATCTGTTAATTCACGAACCATTTGGTAAAGCTCATTTTTAAACAAATCAAGTTCATACTCTCCCTTTTCTATTAAACGTAGTTTACGTTCCCAATCACCTGTTAACTCAGCACTTTTTAGTAATTCGTTTTGAATCGTATCAATTAATGCGATACCAGTAGTGGTTGCGATTAAGTTCTTGCGCTTTTTTTCAATGTATTTTCTTCGAAATAAAGTTTCAATAATATTGGCACGTGTTGAAGGTCGCCCGATACCATTATCCTTCATTAACTCCCTCATTTCTTCATCATCAACCTGCTTTCCAGCAGTCTCCATCGCTCTTAGCAAAGTAGCTTCTGTAAAATGTTTTGGTGGAGAAGTTTTACCTTGATGCACAAAAGGCTCATGCGGACCTTTTTCACCCTCCTCGAAATGCGGCATTATTGACTCTTCTTTGTCTTTTGATTTATTGGATTTCGGATACAACTCCCTCCAACCTGGTTCTAAAATTTGTTTCCCAACAGCTTTAAATTCCAACGTCCCAACCTTACCCACAACTGTAGTATTTGAAACAATACAGGGTGGATAAAAAACAGCAATAAATCTTCTTGCAATTAAGTCATATATATTTTGTTCAGCTGGACTGATACCAGAAGGTTCTACCCCAGTTGGAATAATCGCATGGTGATCTGTTACCTTTTTGTCGTTAAAAATAGTTGGAGACTTTTCGATTGGCTGACTTAAAATTGAAGCAGTGAACTTAGAATAAAACCGTAATCCTCTTAAAACAGCCGGCATTTTAGGATGTAAATCTTCCGAAAGATAAGTTGTATCAACCCTTGGATAAGTAACTAATTTCTTTTCATATAGACCTTGAATAAGCTTCAAAGTATCATCAGCCGAGAATGCATATTTTTTATTCGCATCAACTTGAAGAGAAGTTAAATCATACAATCTTGGATTCCCCTCTTTACCTTCCTTTTGCTCAAAAGAGGTAACCTCAAATTCTTGCTCTTTTAAATACTCTAGGCCCTTATTCGCTTTATCTTCTGTTTTTAAACGATCAATTTGACAACTAAATTCTTGCTCCCGATAATTCGTTTTCAACTCCCAGTACTCTTCAATTTTAAAAGCATCAATCTCCTTTTGTCGACCGACAATCATTGCCAATGTTGGAGTTTGAACCCTTCCAATTGACAAAGTTGTTTTTCCTTGACCAAATTTCTTCGTAAATAGACGAGTACCATTTATTCCAAGCATCCAATCTCCGATAGCCCTCGCAGAACCAGCAGCATATAAATTATCATACTTCGAAGAATCATTCAATTTTTCGAAACCTTCCTTAATTGCCTCTTCTGTTAGAGATGAAATCCACAATCGTTTGATCGGAACTTTACATTTTGCTTTCAGCAACACCCATCGTTGAATTAACTCTCCCTCTTGACCAGCATCCCCACAATTTATAACTTCATCGCAATTTTGAACAAGTTTGGCAATTGTATTAAATTGTTTTTCGACCCCCTGATTTGAAATTAGTTTAATCCCAAAATTTGGTGGAACAATTGGCAAATCTTCCAATTTCCAATACTTCCAATTTTCGTTATAATCATGAGGTTCTTTCAATGTACACAAATGCCCAAAGGTCCATGTGACCCAATAACCGTTGCCTTCATAGTAGCCATCCATTCGATTTTTAGCTCCTAAAATTTCGGCAATATCTTTAGCCACTGAAGGCTTTTCGGCGATGCACATTTTCATATAACGCCTACCTTTTTGTGTATTTTACTATCTTAAAACTTACAGGGTGCCGTTCATCTGCAGCATGAAATTTAATTTCTTCTTGCGTCCAATTTTTCATGTTAAAATCAGTGAAAAAAGTATCTGCGTCATAACGATGATTTACGTGCGTTATGTACATTTCATCCACAACATCCATTTCCAATGCTTGACGATAGATTTCACCGCCACCTATTATAAATATTGTCTTATCCTCCGTATTTTTATAGGACTCAAGACAAGCTTCCATGGAATTGAAAATAGCACAACCCTCTGCAATGTAGCTTCTACTTCTTGTCAAAACAGTATTAACTCGATTAGGTAATGGCCTGTATTTTTCAGGAATAGATTCATAATTCTTTCGTCCCATTACCACAACATGACCATTGGTAGTTTCCTTAAAAAACTTCATGTCAGCCGGCAAATGCCACATTAAATCATTGTCTTTACCAATACCTCGTTCGCTGTCCATCGCGACTATTATAGCAACTTTCATTCTTCGACTCTTGTTACGTTGTTTAATTGAATAAACACAATTTTTGGTTCACTGCTCATTTTACAATCAAGAACAAATTGGCGATGTCCCTTTGCTTGATCATAAGTAGACGCAACACCTGATACAATATAACTTTTCCCATCCTTGTCAACCGTTTCATGTAGATACTTTGACATACCCTTTTTCAGCAAGATATCATCATTCACATCAGGAAGGTAAACCGAATAATATCCTTTTAAGTAACTTTTATACAAAGCACCAATTGCAGATTTTTCTGAAATTGTTTTTTCGACAGAACCAATTGTATGTTCGGCATATAATGAACGACTATCTTCGAAGAATTCACTCATTTTTTGAAGATCTGATGAACTCATGAAATCTTCACGATAATCAATGTAATTGAAATCTGGCAAAATATAATACTGCTTAATCTTACCTTCTTGTTTTGGGTGCACGTATACAAACCAATGATTTACATCCTTAAGCTTTGTGCTTCCGTTAGATTTTTTTATCGAAGCTCCAACCATTACTCCTCCCCGAGTATATCTAACCTTCATGTTTGAAACGAAATTTCCTAAAGACCATACCGTCAATTTCTCTTGATTTTCAATGTTCTTTTTCTCAATTGGTTGCACCACATGAGGATGACCACCAATCACCATATCAACACCCAAATCATAGCAATAACTCTCAAACCTTTTTTGATAGTTATTTGGCAAGGGTTTATATTCCGTTCCCCAATGCATATTACAAACGATATAATCTGCTTTCAATTCCTTTGCACGCTCAACATCCTTTTTTATAACAGCACTGTCAATGTAATTAATAATTAAAGGTGCGCTTACCGACAAACCATTTGTACCATACGTATAATTAAGCATTGCAATACGAATTCCATTCTCTTCAATCATTAACGGATAATTCTTATTTCGTTCTGCTATACTTCTAAATGTACCCGTATGTTTTACACCTAATTTATCGAGCACGTCTAACGTTCTAACCACGCCCTTTGAACCACGATCACAGGAATGATTGTTCGCTGTAAGAATGACATTAAATCCTGAATTCACCAAAGTTTCTGACAACTCATCAGGTGCTGAAAACTGTGGATAACCTTTATAAGGAGCACCTGCAAGCGTAACCTCCAAATTAGCAACACGAAGATCGTATTGATTTAAAATTGGTTTTACAAATTTAAATCCATCTTCATATTCATACGTATCGTTCGCCGAATTTCTAGCAGCTTCAATTTGTCCATCATGCTGCATAACATCCCCAACAAAAATCATACTGACTTCAGTTTGAGCAATGGTGTTAGTAAATACAAAAAGGGTAGCTATACTACACAGCGACAGCGCCTTTAATATGCGGGTGTGGATCATAATTTATTAATTCAAAATCTTCAATTGTAAAACTAAAAATGTCTTTTACTTCAGGGTTAATCTTCATCGTTGGCAACTCCTTAGGCTCTCTACTTAATTGTAACTCGACTTGTTCCATGTGGTTACTATAAATATGCGCATCGCCAAACGTGTGAACGAAATCTCCCAATTCATAACCACAGACTTGAGCCAACATCATTGTAAATAAAGCATAAGATGCAATATTAAATGGAACACCTAAAAAAGTATCTGCACTACGTTGATAAAGTTGACAACTTAACTTATTATCTGCAACATAAAATTGAAATAATGAATGACAAGGAGGCAGCGCCATGTTATCTACATCAGCGACATTCCAAGCTGAAACAATGTGACGTCTTGAATCAGGATTATTCTTCAAGCTTTCAACAAGCTTAGAAATTTGATCAATTGTCCCCCCGTTTCCATCAGGCCAAGACCTCCACTGATATCCGTAAACAGGTCCAAGATTTCCCTTTTCATCTGCCCATTCATCCCAGATTCTCACACCATTGTCTTGCAAATATTTCACATTCGTATCACCTTGAATAAACCAAAGTAACTCATGAATAATTGATCGAAGATGTAATTTTTTAGTAGTGATACAAGGGAAGCCTTTTGCAAGATCAAACCTCATTTGATATCCAAAAACTGATGTAGTACCAGTTCCAGTACGATCTTCTTTTTTCGTACCCTCCTCTTTGATGTGCTTAAGTAAATCTAGGTATTGTTTCATTTATCTGAAAATTGTTGCTCGAATTTAAAGTATTCAAATTTAAATAAAAAGTGAATGTTGGTAAGTGACTCTATCCGTTGATAAAAAAATAAACATTTTAATTTGTATCTTCGTTTTATGCGTTTACTTATTCTTTTATTAATGACTTGTTTTTCTTTTGGTGTTTATAGCCAGAAAGATTTGAAATTAAAGAAAAAATACCTTGGCAATTACAAGGGAACAATTCCTTCTTACCAACTTGACGCAAGTCCATCTATTATTGATGTTTCCGAATCCAGCATCTACATCACAATTACAGCAGATGACATTGAAATTACAATTGGAAACAGAGCTCTTAAAGGAGTGTACGAGGTTCTTTTTGAAGCTGATTCGTATTACCTTCTTGATGCCACGATGGAAAATCAATTAGCAACTGAACGAATTATGGTTTACAAAAGAGGAAAGCATCTTTCTCGTGACGGTATGTTTCCACAGCCTGTAGTAGAGCTTAATAAATTTAGATAGGAAGTTTAATAGTAAATACACTCCCTTTCTCTAAATTACTCTTAACACTTATTACACCTTTGTGCGCTTCAACTACAAGTTTTACATAATACAAGCCCAATCCGAACCCTTTTACATCATGTAAATTACCGGTTGGAACTCTGTAAAATTTATCAAAAATCATTTTAATATTATCTCTGCTCAACCCAATTCCATTGTCTTCAATCTCGAATACAAAGAATTTTTTATCAGAACTTGTTCTTAAAACAACTTCAGGTTTTTCTTTACAATATTTTATCGCATTGTCCATTAAATTGTATACCACATTTGTAATGTGAACCGAATCGACATTCAGTACAAAAAACTCTGCATTTAATTCCAATTTAATATTTCCCCCTTTTTCATTTTGATTGAAATCAAAATTATCCTTTACCTCCAAAAGTAAATCGTGCATATCAAATTCTTCCTTTTTCAAGGCAATTTTGTTTTCATCCAGCTTCGCCACATTCAACACCCTCTCGACTTGATTTTGAAGTCGCTTATTCTCTTTATAGATAAGGCTTGCATATTTTTGAATCTTTTCAGAATCTTCAGCTGGATTCGCTCGCATTATCATTTCAGAAGACAATCCTATTGTAGAAATTGGCGTTTTCAGTTCATGAGTCATGTTGTTTATAAAATCTGTTTTGACTTCTGACAACTTCTTTTGCCTTAAAAGAACGACAACTGTGAATCCGAAAAAAGCAACGACAAGCACAACAATAAGAATTAGATAAAAATATGGGGACAACTTTGAGTTTGCATCTAACTCTCTTGTCGCACCAACATTTGGGAAAAACACTGTAAAATAATGCCCATCACGTTGCCAGAACATGTCTTCACTAATTTGAGGCGTATCGGAATTGCTAACAACCGAAAATTGAGCATCTTTTGTATAAGTAATTAAATTACCAAATACAATTGAATCTGTAAAGCAATCATAAATTCCATATTGAAAATCTTGACGAATATCTTGGTTATAAAACTCTCTTTTTAAGAGTGTTTCAAGGTAGTAAGGATGTAAATCTTCATTAATGTCGACCGTGAAATAATTTGATTCAACTTGATTAACAGCTCCATATAAATCTGAGCTATCTGATTTGTTAGACGATATATCTTCCAAGACGTTCCTCAGAGCACGGTGGGTTTGTTCAGTAAACCGTATGAGATTTAAACTATCTTCCCTTTGTTGGATAACAATGTTTTTATTCTGTAAGGACGTAGTTTTATTTATCCACAAAACCTGAATAAGTAAAATACTGACTACTGAAATTATCCCAAGAATAATGACACCATTTAATGTTTTTCTATTCATAAAATAAAGGTAATGAAAAAGGTCTCAATGAAACAAAGAGACCCTTTTAATAATCTAACCTATTAACTGTGCATAAAGTAAAGGGTTATTGTTTAGATGAGTAAAATTAAAATTCAACTTATCTAACCTTTCCTTGAATGCGATTAGATCATTCTTTTCATGTAGCTCTACACCAACAATAGCCGGTCCAGATTCTTTATTATGTTTTTTATTAAATTGAAAAAAGGTAATATCATCTTTTTCACCTAAGCCAAAGGTTACAAAGTCTTTTAAAGCACCTGGTCTTTGAGGGAATTCGATTAAAAAATAATGCTTCAAGCCTTCATAAAATAATGACTTTTCTTTAATCTCTTCTGTTCTAAGGATGTCGTTGTTACTACCGCTAACAATACAAACTATATTTTTCCCAACTAATTTGTTTTTGGGAAATAACTCGAGAGCAGAAATACTTAAGGCGCCTGCTGGTTCGACGACTATCGCCTCTTCATTATATAACTCAAGAATTGTAGAGCAAACCTTACCTTCTGGAACAGCTACAATTTCACTTAGTATTGATTTACATATATCAAAATTCTTATCTCCAACTCTTTTCACCGCCGCACCATCAACAAAACGATCAATTTCTTTAAGCGTAGTGTTTTCATTATTCTGGATAGAAACTTTCATAGAAGCAGCTCCTTCTGGCTCAACTCCAACAATTCGTGTTTCAGGGCTTAGTTGACTAAAAACGGTACACAGTCCCGCAGCTAAACCTCCCCCACCAATAGGCACAAATAAAAAGTCAATTTTTTCTTTCAGGTCTTGAAGAATCTCCAACCCTACTGTACCTTGTCCTGAAATCACTTCAAAATCATCAAAAGGATGAACAAAAATCGACTTATTCTCTTCACAATACTCCAAAGCCTTTTTTGATGCATCATCAAATGTATCTCCAAACAAAACAATTTCAACAGATGTCTTGCCAAAATATTCAACCTGTCTAATTTTTTGTGCGGGTGTTGTAGTAGGCATAAATATAGTTCCTTGAATACCCAAAACACTACAGGCCATTGCCACTCCTTGAGCATGATTGCCAGCACTTGCACAAACTATCCCTATTTGATGTTTGTTATGGCGTATTTGATAAATCTTATTGTATGCTCCTCTAATTTTATATGAACGGACTACTTGTAAGTCCTCTCTTTTAAAATAGATGTTTGCATTTAATTTAGCACTCCATTTTTCATTTTTTAATATTGGAGTATGTTTAACGATTCCTTCTAAATTTTCAGCAGCTTTTAATATATTTTGAAAGAGATCATTCATGACTTAGGTCTAAGATTTCGAACAGCAGCGCCAGCTCTCCATAATTCCGATGATTTAATTTCATCCAATTCTTCATTAAGTGTTGCTCGATAATCTTTTTTACTTCCTTCAGAAATAACACGTTTGGCTTCTTTTCCTGATTTTACACTTTCATATAATTCATTAAAAACAGGCAATGCGGCATCTTTAAATCTATTTTTCCAATCGAGCGCCCCTCTCTGAGCAGTTACCGATGTATTAGAATACATCCAATCCATCCCTTTTTCAGAAATTAATGGCATTAAACTTTCTGTTAACTCTTCTACTGTTTCATTAAAGGCTTCTGATGGAGAGTGCCCATTTTCACGTAAAACTTGGTATTGAGCTTCAAACATTCCTGCTAATGCTCCCATCAATATTCCTCTTTCACCTGTTAAGTCTGAATTTACTTCATTTTTAAAACTCGTTTCAAACAAGTAACCAGATCCGATTCCTATTCCGATAGATAACGCGTTTATTTCCGCTTTTCCGGAATAATCTTGATGAATTGCATAACTTGAATTAATTCCTTTCCCCTCTAGAAAATGTCTTCTTAATGAAGTTCCTGAACCTTTCGGAGCAACCATTACTACGTCAATATTCTTTGGAGGATGGATGCTTGTTTGATCGCTAAAATTTATTCCAAAACCGTGAGAAAAATACAACGTCTTTCCTTCCGTTAAATGACTTTTAACGATAGGCCAGGTATCTATTTGACCTGCGTCAGATAATAAAAACATTATTATTGTAGCCTTAGAGCATGCTTCTTCCAAACTGAATAATGTTTCGTTTTCTACCCATCCATCTTTCTGTGCCTTTGCCCAACTTTCACCTCCACTGCGTTGACCCACGATCACATTAAAACCGTTATCTCTTAAATTAAGAGCTTGACTTGGTCCTTGTACTCCATAACCAATTACAGCTATGCACTCGTTTGCTAAAACCTCTTTTGCTTTTTCTAAAGGAAACTCTTCTCTTAATACTACCTTTTCTTTTACTCCACCAAAATCTATTAATGCCATGTTTTTTTTGTTTAATTATTTAATTGAAAATCTTTCAAATATTCTTCTAATGTTTTCATTGGTTTAGAAATTGCAACTTTTCCAGATCGTGCAAATTCTAAAATCTCAATTTGATTTAATTCATTGTAGAGCAATTCAATTTCAATAGGACTTCCCGTCTTCTCTATCATTGTATAATCTTGCTCAATCGCAATTATTTTTGCTTGATGATTATTTAAAATTGACTCTGATTTCTTTAAGTCAATAAAAGAACCCGTATGCACTTTAAAAATTGCCAATTCTCTACTTACAACGTTATCATTCTCATGATAAAACGCTTTCAAAACTTCAATTTGCTTCTCAATTTGCCCAACAATTTTTCGGACCTGATCAAGTGAGACATTTACAACAATTGTATATCGATACACCCCTTTAACTTCAGACTCTGAAGCTGTTACACTTTCAATGTTGACATGTCTTCTTGTGAAGATGATGGTAATCCTATTTAAGATACCAATGTTATTTTCTGTAAAGACTGATATATTATATGTTTTCATTTAGCTTAATCTTATTTCAGAAACACTTGCACCTGTTTCAATCATTGGAAATACATTATCTTCTTGTTCAACAACAACTTCAAGTAAAAAAGAACCTTCTGAAGTTAATAAAGCATCAATTCCAGCGTCCAATTCATTTCGGCTTTCGACCTTCATGCCGGGGATAGAATAGCCTTTTGCAATTTGAATAAAATCCGGATTTTGGATATCTGTACCTGAATATCTTTTATCAAAAAACATTTCTTGCCATTGCCGAACCATTCCTAAAAAATTATTATTTAAAATCACAATTTTCACATCTACTTTGGATTGCATAATTGTACCCAATTCTTGAATTGTCATTTGAAACCCTCCATCTCCGATAACAGCGATAACCTGCTGTTTTTTTGTACCAAAACTAGCACCAATAGCAGCTGGCAAAGCAAAACCCATAGTTCCTAAACCTCCAGAAGAAATTGCGCTATTGGTTCGATTATACTTATAATATCTGGCAGTTATCATTTGATGCTGGCCGACATCTGTAACGATCACCGCTTCTCCGTTAGTTTTAACTGAAATTTTATTAATTACTTCGGCCATTTTTAAATCTTTGATAGGATTTATTGATGGTAATGAAATTTTATCTCTTTCAACTTTATCACACTCCCTAAACTCATTAAGCCAAGAGTCATAATTCATTGATTTTACACCCTTAATTAATTCAACAAGTACTTCTCTTGCATCGCCATGAATTGGAACATCCGCTTTAACTATTTTATTTAACTCTGAAGCATCAATATCTATGTGGATGACTTTTGCTTGCTTGGCATACCTCGTTACATCACCAGTTACTCGATCATCAAACCTCATCCCTATTGCTATCAATAAATCACATTCATTTGTCTTAATGTTAGGAGCATAATTACCATGCATACCGACATAACCTACGTATAATGGGTGATTTGTTGGTACAGCTCCCAATCCGAGCAGTGTGCTTGCTACAGGAATTCCACTTTTCTCAATAAACTTGACTAGTTCATCTTCGGCACTTGAAAGCATAATACCTTGACCAATTAATAGAAATGGTTTTACAGATTTATCCAATAATTGAATTGCTTTTTTTACATCATTGAGATTAACAATAGGCTGGGGCTTATAACTTCGAATTAAATTACATTTCTGATAGTTAAATTCAGCTGACCCGAATTGAGCATCTTTTGTGATATCGACTAATACAGGCCCAGGTCTTCCACTCATTGCAATGTAAAATGCCTTTGCTATTGCCCCTGCAATGTCTTCTGATTTTGTAACTTGTATATTCCACTTTGTAACAG
>Ga0102898_1000170_pt1 | contig 25179 bp, 24 predicted proteins | sample Colrivmeta1555A3_FD_78454 | JGI IMG/M metagenome (GOLD analysis project Ga0102898, IMG submission 78454) | Estuarine microbial communities from the Columbia River estuary - metaG 1555A-3 | ecosystem: Environmental > Aquatic > Marine > Intertidal zone > Estuary | place: USA: Columbia River...
GTGGAAACAAAACCCAGTACACTTTGATTTCTTCTGTAAAACTTATTTGATAGAAGATCGCATTAACAAACCAACCAGTGTAATCACCAAATTTTTCGTCAATGATTTGATCCATTCCCTTTTCCTGAGAGAATAAAAATAAAGGCGATAAGATTGAAAGAAATGAAATTAGAATCTTCATAAGTTTAATGCATTAATTTTTTTTGATTAGTGACAAATATAACAATAAAACCAAACAATTATAATCGACTATTAGATAGCGATTTAATGATTTAAAGAGAAATGAGCTACAAGTTTTTTAATTTGTCCTGTACTTCCAAGTATAAATAATTTTGACCCTGGTCCGACCTTAGTTTCAAGACCTGGATTAATTATATAATTGCCATCCGTTCCCTTAAAACCGATTATTGTTGCACCAGTTATTTCTCGAGCCTCTAACTCTCGAATTGTTTTATCTTGAAATTCCTTTGGTAATTCGTCGTAAGAAATGGATTCAATATTTGCTCCTTCGTATCCTTGAACTCTAATAATATCAAGAAACTCCATAACGTCAGGATTAGCGATAAGCGAAGCCATATGTGAGCCTCCAATAGAATCAGGCATAATTACGTTATTAGCTCCAGCCATTTTCAATTTAGATACAGCTGCATTTGTTGATGCTCTACTAACAATCAATAATTTATTATTGGCTTCTCGCGCGGCCAAAACCACATAGACATTATCTGCATCTTTTGGAAGGCAAGTAATTACAGCTCGAGCATTTTTAATTCCCGCATTAAATAAAATATCATCATGCGTTGAATCACCCTTTAAAAACAAAACATCTTTATGATTAGATTCTTCAAATATTGCTTCATCATTAGCCTCAATAACAATAAATTCATCGTTATGAGAAAGTAGATCTTTTGCAACCTGTTTTCCGACACGACCATAACCACAAATAATTACGTGGTTTTTTAATTTACTAGACTCTTTCATAGATTTATACTCTTTAAAATAACGTTTGTATTCTCCACCAACTAAATAAGTTGTTATCGATGTTACCGCATAGGCAAAAATACCGAAACTAGACATGATTAAAAATGCTGTAAATAGCTTGCCGTAACTGGAAAGTTCGTTTACTTCACCAAAACCAACGGTCGAAATTGTTATCACAGTCATGTAGATTGAATCAATAAATGACCAATCTTCAATAATAACGAAACCAATTGTCCCCCCTGCAGTAATTAAAATTAGCAGAAGTAAAAAATAGTAAACGCGAGAAAATAATTTAAAATTGAATAACATCTTCTTTTACAATTCCCAAATGGTGTTTCTTTTCCTTCTTTGGAGTTTAAAATAATGCTTATGCTCTAAAATCCAAGCCATAATTAAATACAACAACAAAGGAGAGCCTAACGCTATAAATGATGAATAAACGAACCCTAATCTTACCTTGGACGAGCTTATTCCTAGTTTTCGCGCCCACCAAGCACAAACCCCAAAGGATCTCATTTCAAAGAAGAAAATTATTTTCTGTATCATCGTTACGTTTCAAGTGCCTTTTTGCCAACCATACAAGATAAGCATTTTTTCTGACTACAATAATACTTATTTAAAGACAATAATGCTTGTGAATCGAATGCATTTTTAATTACAACACCAACAGAATTCCACCTTCGAGTTATATAATTTTTTTCTTGAGCTAACAACTTTAGCTTGTTTTTAACCAATTTAATTCCAACAGTTTTATTAGAACTAAAAAGATACAATGTGGGGCAGATTAAATTAATTATTAGATGTTGGTAAAAAGAAGAGGACAACTTTAGATTTGATTTTGAGGTTTCATTATAATCATGGATAATTTCGTTTAAAATAGTCTCACAATTTTTCATTTTAAAATTTGACGACAAAACTATCCTAGCAAAAACATATGCAAACTGCTCAACCCTTACTTTTGGACTATTTGAAGGTCTTACACCTTTTACATTCCAATGAATTAATGCATCTTCCTTCGGCAGATCGACTTGACTCTTTAACAAAATGAGTTGGCGGACATCTTCAAAGCAATTCATAGCTTTAACATTTTCGATATTAATGGAAGCAAAAAGTTGCAAAAAGGCATTCTGATTCACGTTCGTGCCAAACGCCTTTGACATAAATACTAGAAAAGAAAATAAAAAATCTTTTTCCATCGTGTTTGATGGCAAGTTAAACTGATTGTATTTTAATGACAAACTTATGTCTTTCATCTCCTCCAAAGAAGCATTCAAACTTGTGAAATCAACACTTTTTTGACAAATAAAATGTTGAATAATTCTCGATTCAAAACTTCTTAAGTGAATAAAATCAATCTTATTTTTAATTTGAATTGTTGGAACCTCTCTTCCGTTCTGAATAACATTCTTGTCATGATTATACACCACATGTAAAATCACATTATCATAAGCGCGATTTTTATCGTGATTATGCTGATACCAATCTGAACTGTTTACATGAATCTCAATTGTTCCGTAAAAGATTAAATCGTCCATTAAAACCGAAGCGAATAAAAAATCTGGACCATCTAGCTTTTCGTTATGTACACCATAGTCGATTACTACGACATTCTCTCCATTTGTAGTGATAAATTCATTCGATAAAAATCTTTTTTGTGACCAAATGAATTGCAAATAATCCTCTTTCATATCCTACTTTCTTATTTAAGATATAAAAAAAAGGCACTTAAAAAAAGTGCCTTTTCAATAATTCAAGATGAATTATCAAGGATATTTTACAAATTTCAAATGATTAGCATCAGCTGCTGGAGCTGTTGCTGGATCAAAATCCATTGTCACAACTTTACCTTCAGTTCTTCTATTAAACTGGTGAAGTAATGAGAATAATTCTTTATTTGAAGATTTAAACTGATTAATATATGCTTCAGTTAAAACAATCTCTTCAACACCAGTCATGTCCTTAGGACGAACAGCTAAATAAGAATCCTCTTTTTTGTAAACTGTACGTGGTTCATTCTCACCTTTTCCTACAGGAACAATTCTCCTTGGGTCAACACCTTTTTCTTCAACCAAATATTTATAACATGCTTTCGCTCTATTTTCAGATAATTTTTGGTTGGCAGAGTTAGACCCTCTAGCATCCGTATGAGAACTTAACTCTAGTACCATTCCTGGATACTCCTCAAGTAAATTGTATACAAACAATAATGAATCTGTTGAATTAATTGTGCTATCAACAAGTAACTCCCATTTATTCAATGGATAACGAACCTCAGGTAAACGGATTGGTTTCTTTGGTAAAAGAGCCATATCCATAATAAAGTTTTGATCATAATTTAAACCTGTAGTTGTAAATGTAGATCCTTTTTTGTCTTCGTGAAATCCTTCTTTAGAGATATTAATTGTATACGATTGATTTTCATTTACAAAACGAGTTCCAAATTTAGGGTCGTCGTTTGGTCTTTTGTCCCAAAAAACAGATCCGTTTTCATCCGTATAACCTTCCCATTTTGAACCATCAGCTCCAGTCACAACAACTTTAACTTCTTCAATTTTAATGTCTTTATTTCCTAATTCAGAAACATTAACTTTTAAATCAAATAAATTTGGAGGCAATTCATAAGAGAAAATGTCTGGAACATACTCTCCATTCACACTTTTTCTTTCACTTGTGAAATAACCATGACGCTCATCTTTTTCAATTAAAGCATAGTCATTGTTATATCCATTAATAGGAGATCCAAGATTTGTTGGGTTTTCCCATTTATTTTCCTCACCAACTTTTGTTGCTCTAAAAATATCCAAACCACCTAAACCAGCTCTACCGTCAGTTGCAAAGAATAAATCTCCGTTCATTGCAAACGTAGGGAATAACTCATTTCCTTTTGTATTAATTTCAGGACCTAAATTAACTGGAGCAGACCAAGACTCTGACTTTCTATCGTAAGAAGTAGACCATAAGTCTCTACCACCAAATCCACCTGCCATATCAGAAGCAAAGATTAAGTACTTACCATCAATTGTACAAGGATGCCCAACAGAAACCGAATCATGAGATTTCAAGGTTAATTTAGTTGGTTCTTTCCATTCGTTTTTTCCTTTAGCTTCAGACATCCAGATATCACAACCTAAATTTTGTTTTTTAACATTTGGACAACGTGTAAAGAACATTAGTTTATTTCTAGAATCAAAACAAACTGTTCCTTCATTGTCAACTGTATTAATCCCTTCACCAACAACTTGATACGGCTCAGTCCAATTCCCTTTTTTATCCAATTCAGAAACCCATAAATCCATATAACCTTCACCAGATCTAGGATCTTTATCATCACCCATAGAAGCATCACGCCCTGAACCAAAATACAATTTAGATTCTTTTCGGTCTCCAAACATTGGAGCCATATCGAATTCTTTCTTATTTATTGCGGTTTGGTTTTCAACAATGTGTCTTGTTTTCTCAGCAACGAAAGCCTTGTTTCTTTCACATGATTCAATTCCTACCTTTGCTCTATCATCTTGTGGTACAAGTTTTAGATAATCATTATAATTTGATATCGATTTATCAAATTCAGACATCATTCTTAACATGTCTCCATTGTATAGTAATACTTCAGGAACAATTTCAGAATACTCTAATAAGATTGCACGATCATACCATTCGTTTGCATCTCTGTATCTTTCAGTTAATCGATAGCTTTCAGCAGTCATAAAGGCCATCTCTCCCTTCATTTTTTTTGCTTGATTCCCTTTACGAGTCAGTTTAGTATATGCCTCAGCACATCTTTTAGAGGCTTCAGCATAATTTTCACTTGCGTAGGCTGTTTTGGCTTTAACAACATATTTATTTTGTGCATAAGTTGTTGTAGAAAGCACTATTAAAGTAAGGGTTAAAAAAATATTAAATTTCATAAAAAAAGCTGTTAACTAATTTAAATTTATAAGTAATTAAATCTCAAGTCATTTAATCCAATCTCGTAAAAGTAACAAAAAAAATAATTTAAGGAACTTATGTTAAGTATTATTCATATTATCCTTGAAGTTCTATTTATTTAACTACCTAACAATTGTGTACTTTCTCCACTTTTCAAGTATTGCCTCAAAGCCAGGTGCCAATTCTGAATCCAAGCGAATATACTCTCCTTTTGTAGGATGTTCAAATCCAAGTGTTTTAGCATGTAAAGCTTGCCCTGGAATCAATTCAAAACAATTCTCAATAAAACTTTTATACTTTGAGCTTGTAGTACCCTTTAATATGGCATCTCCTCCATATTCAAGATCATTGAACAAAGGATGACCAATATGCTTCATATGAGCACGAATTTGGTGTGTTCTTCCAGTCTCGAGTTTACACTCAACGAGAGTGACATACCCAAACCTTTCTAAAACTTTAAAGTGAGTAACAGCATGTTTACCATATTCACCATCTGGAAAAACAGTCATCACTTTTCGATTCTTCAAAGACCTCCCAATGTTTCCTTCTACAGTGCCATCTTCTGTTACATCTCCCCAAACTAACGCCCAGTATCTCCTTTCAGTCGTTCGATTATAGAATTGCTTCGCCAAGTGAGTTAAAGTGTTTTCCGTTTTAGCGACGACCAATAATCCTGTTGTGTGTTTATCTAAACGATGAACAAGGCCAGGCCTCCCGTAATAATCGTTTATTTTTGAAGGCAAATTATCAAAATGGTAAACTAAAGCATTCACAAGGGTACCTGAATAATTTCCATAACCAGGATGAACAACCATATCTGCAGGTTTATTTACTACAACAAGTTCTTCATCTTCATATGCTATCGATAAGGGGATGTCTTGCGCAATTAATTCAATTTCTCTTACCGGAAATGGCAATACAATTGAAATCTCATCATTTGGTTTGATCTTATAATTTTGCTTAACAGCAATTGTATTCACCAAAATATTACCATTTTTTGCGGCAATCTGAACCTTATTTCTTGATGTGTTTGGAATGCGATCCATCAAAAATTTGTCTATCCTTAAAACCTCTTGTCCGGGATCTGCTGTAACCGATAATGTTCAAATAATTCTTCTGATCCAGAATCTTCGTTTTCAATTTCTTCGTTATTCATTAATTCTTGATGACTTTATAAATTCTTGAATCTCCCTTTATTCTAACAAAGAAAATTCCATTTTGCAATGCACTGATATCAAATGATGATGTATTCGTAGAACAAACCATCTTGCCTTGAATGTCAAAAACTTCAGCAGATTCGAAATTTTTAGTTTTTATTTCAAAAACTCCATTTGATGGGTTCGGAAAAATCGTAGCAGCTTTATCTTCATTTTTTACTTCAGGAATCCCAAGTGTTACATCCATTGCGGTTGAGAAAATTGGACGAATCATTACTGAACCAAGAAATCCAGACTGATTCCATGTGTTTCCATTGTTAACGGAATAAAACGTTTTATCATTATTAACAATATTCATATCAAGTCCAACATTTAATCGTTGAGAATCAAACTGTCGCCATCCAATATAAAATGTACCCGAAACGTTCAATTTCATAGTATCTTTAAAGAAATAATAAGCAAAATCATTTGATCCATTTCCGTAAGAAGGTGTTCTAGGGAAAAATGATTCATCTTCATAAAGCACTGATCCAGGCACACCATTGTTATCATCCCAAACTGTAAGAATGAATAATTTATTTGAAACATCATATACTGAAGGAACAAAGTTAATCATGGCTCCTACGAGGGAATCTGCCTCATAAGGAATATATTTTATTGCCAATTGAGATTGGAGACCAGTTGGCCCGTATGCTAATTCAGCTGTCCCATCATCATAGCTATAATAGTTTTTGAATACTTGTTTACTATGAACAGAATCATTGACGGTTTCATTCGTGAACTGAGCAGGAACAATACCCAGTATATCAAACTCTTCTTCAATACCCGGTTTTGTTTCATCGAAATGATATCCGGAAGAAAAATCGTGGTATGAAACGTAAGTGGTTCTTGGACCATAATTTAAAGCCCCGTTTGATAAATTTGCCCCATTCAAGACAAAAGTCCCTTCAATACCCCCTCCATACGAGACCTCAACTGAACCGTTCAAATTGTTATTTTCAGGGGTAATACTGCCGTTTCGAATAACCATTTTTGCCGCATCAGTCATTTTCCCAGCAAAATTGTTTTTATAATGATCCCAAGGAACTGATGTATAATCATTCAATAAAGTATATATTGGATAAACGAAGGCAAAATCTTCAAACAATGTATCGTTGTGAAAAGAAAGATCTAATTCAACATAGTCTAGGTGAAAATGATCCAAACTACCTGAAAGTCCGCCATAATTTTTGAATCTGAATTGAAAATAATCGGTGAAATAAATTACACTATCAATTAAAATGTGACCAAAATCAAAATCTTGAACACTCGTTCCTCCTCCAGACCAGACTGTATTCCATTGATCCGTTCCTTTTTCATAAAACTCCAAAAACAAGGAGTCGCCAGCCTCTGGAGCGTCGCACAACCCTTGAGGTTGATAAAGGAAACTCAATCGAATTGAATCTGAAGCATCATATGGTGTCATGTCTATTGGCTTAGACGTTAAATGATCAGCAAAACCACTATTATTTGTCCCAATAGCATAAGGATATCCATTTTCATCCAAGCCATCAAATGTCGCAACACCAATACTCCATGGATCTTTAGCCATTGAATAATTGTGATATGCTTCTGATTCCAACCAATACTTTTCTTTATCATTAATTGGAGCAAAAAACTGTGTAGCAGAATCTTGATAAATTTCAGCATCTAATATCCAAATTGTATCTACTGGGTTTGGATAATCAAGCGTATCATAAATATAATAGGGTGGGTATGCTGCTATTGGATTATAAACCACAGGATAACTAGATAAATCGCCTTTTTGAATCGATACTGAACTAAATGGAATATCTGTAAAACTTGAATTTGCTACGTCAAAAACTCTTTTAAAAGTAACTTGTTCCGTATACAATACACCTGCCGCAAGCGGCGAAGAACCAACATCTAGCAATCTATACTTCTTATCAAAAGTAACTCCTGGATCAGAATAATCAGCATTGTAAGTTTGAAATTTATTTGTGCTAAAATCATCAAACAATCGAATAGACAATGTGTCTGGGATATAGATAAATGTGCTATCAAAAGTACCTGCATTTGATTTGTTCATCAAATTACTTTCTGACTTCGCCAATTCTTGTCGTTGCATGATTGGGCCAACCTCTTCTTGTGCAAAAAGATTAATCGTTAACAATAGAAAAAGGCCTAGAAACTTATACATATTAATCTAATTAATTATCGTTTTCAATAGGTGATTTCGTAGCGTAAATAGTAATGGAACCTCCTGATGAGATTATTGCACCTTCTGAAAACTCAGGAGACTGAGACTGAACTCTTGCCATTGATGAATCAGCTGAAGTAACACAATCTGGGCATACAACTAGAAAATCCATGTTTAGCATCGCATTAACTCTTCCTTTAGCTTCAACGATTGACATTCCTTGAAGGTTGGGTAGTTCAACAGGAATCCCCACCTCATTTCTTCCTACTACGATAAGAATCGTAGATCCAATTGGAATTTTAGTTCCTTCAGCTATTGGTTTTCCTTTATATAATTGTTTAATTACTGCACCATTTGATTCTTGAGAAGGTTGATATTCAAGTTTATATTTGAACGAACGATTTCGTAATATTCCTTCAGCAAATCTTTGCGATTTATTTATGAGATTAGGAACTTCTATTAATCGTGTGCGCTTTGAAACTCTTACACGGATTACTCTACCCTCTTTAACAAAAATTTTAGAAGATGATGTAGGCATTGGATCTTGCTCCAAAATAGTTCCAACAACTTTTGTAGGGTCATAGATTGAATCTAGAACCTCAACAATTAGTGGTGAATCTGCCATGATGTTTTTCAAGTTATTTTGATTCTTCCCAATCAAGTTTGGAACTTCTATTTTTTCGCCAAAATTGGTTTTGTATTTCATGCATCCTTTTACACCGAAAAACAATAGAATATAAAACAAGATTAGAACTCCAAGATTAATTGCAAATCTTTTGGACAAAACAAAACTTTTTATTTTACTCAACATTATTGAAATATTAATTCTGACAAATATAAGCTTTTAGAAGTTTGGTGATAATTGATGAGACTTATAAAAATCTTCAATAAAATCATAAGCTTCTTCTGCAGTATCAACAATTCCGATTAAATCAAGATCTTTAGCAGAAATATTTTGTTCTTGCTCTAACATTTGATCTTTGATCCAGTCAATTAGTCCAGTCCAGTATGATTTTCCAATTAACACAATCGGACGGTTATTAATCTTTTTTGTCTGAATAAGTGTCATAGCCTCAAACAATTCATCTAAGGTTCCAAATCCACCAGGAAGAACAACGAAACCTTGAGCATATTTTACAAACATTACTTTTCTAACGAAGAAATAATCGAATTCTAAATTATGTTCTTGGTCAATATAAGGATTGTGATTTTGTTCAAAAGGAAGATCTATATTAAGGCCAACTGACTTACCTCCACCTTGTTGAGCTCCTTTATTTCCAGCCTCCATAATTCCAGGGCCACCACCAGTTATTACTCCATATCCTCCTTGAGCCAATAGTTCTGCAACTTTAACACCTAATTGATAATACTTATTATCTGGCTTTGTTCTTGCTGAACCAAATACGGAAATACATGGTCCAATTTTCGCCATTCTTTCGTAGCCTTCAACAAATTCAGCTATAATTTTAAAAATTGCCCAACTATCATTAATCTTTATATCATTCCAATCTTTAATTATCTTATTCATGTATTTAATTTTTGATTTGATTAAGTGCGAAAAGTGATGTGGCTACTACCGTAGTATTGGTAATTCTGTTAATGTATGCGCGAAACAAATTTAATTATATTATCTCTTTAACGGAGAAAGAGTTTAAAAATTATCTATCAACTCGAATCTTTACTTCAAATCAATTAAATTCGCACTAATGAGCAAATTTCTCACTTACATTCAATTGCTACTGATCGTAAATTTTTCATTTTCACAAAATGACTTTTTTTCGGACAGCGATACTTTAAGTCCTAAAAGAGTTGGATTAGTTTCCGGAACCGTGGGTTCAGCATGGATTGGTAGTATGATAGGATTGTCACAAGTTTGGTATAAAAATATTCCTAAAACCAAATGGCACACTTTTGACGACTCGAAAAATTGGTTGCAGATGGACAAATTTGGTCATTTCTATACAGCATATAAAATAAACAACTTAGTCACAAATTCTTTTGAATGGTCTGGTTTGCCAAAAAACAGTTCTATAATTTTAGGGACAACAGTAAGTTTTGGATATCAAACAACCTTTGAAATTTTCGATGCTTATAGTCAAGAATGGGGTTTTTCTTGGAGCGACATGGCTGCAAATACCATTGGCTCTGGTGGTTATTTAGTTCAGAAATTAGTTTGGGATGAAGAACGCATAATTCCAAAATTCTCATTTCGACCTACGGAATTCGCAAAATATCGACCTGAAATCTTAGGAAAAACTTTCAGTGAACAATTACTCAAAGATTACAATGGACAAACCTATTGGTTAAGCGCTAGTCCTGGAACATTTTTGAAGGATTCAAACTTCCCTAAATGGCTTTGTTTTTCTGTAGGATATAGTAGTCATGAAAAACTAGTTGGATCTGAAGAATATTACATTGACCAAAATACGGGAAAAGAGTTTTTTTCAAAAAGGGAGATTCTCTTTTCCCTAGACATTGATTTCACAAGAATTCCAGTAAAAAAACCATGGGTTAAAGCTATCCTCAGCCAACTAAATTATCTCAAAATACCATTTCCAACAGTTGGAGTTAGAGGCAATAGTCTTTATGGAGATTTTCTAGGGTATTAACTCGCAAAAAGCCTTAAACGAAACAATATTCCCTTCTGAGGCACTTGGATTCATACCAAACTCTGTCCGGTCTATTTTTCCAGTCGCCAATAATTGTATTCCGGACTCCGTCTTTATTCTGCTCATAGCCACCTTGATTGATTTACTTACACCTAACATTGTAAATTGTCCATCAAAAATCAAGCTACCGTCTTTGTCAATTATCATTTTTTTAGCAACATAAGTCATCCCAGGATATTTGGCTTGATTAAAATACAAGTCAGTCATTAAAGACTCATCTCGATAAGAATCAAATGTTGAGAAATTATCAAGTGAAAGTTCAATCGTGCATGATGAATTTTGCAAATTCTCAGCAAATTCAATTTGACCATTCATTTTCTTAAAAGTTCCTTTCGTTTCTCCAGATTTACCCAATTCAAAAAGGATTTTTGAACTTTCTGGATTTATAGTATATTTCCCTGAAACACCTTGAATCGGAATTAAATCAAGTGGTTGTTCTGACACTACTTCTTTCGCGTCAATACTATTTATTTGGTCGGTGTTTTCTAATTTTAAAACAGGTTGAAACAACGCACCAATAACAATAAAAACAGACAATAAACTTCCACTTAAACGTATTTCACCTAACAAAACTGTTGCTATTGAAAATCCGACCAACGACGCTATAAAAGCATCCATTCCGCCCATTCTATTATAAACATCACCCAATAGTAACAAACCTAAATTCAACCCGAAAACAAGCAAATAACCAACAAGAACACCAATCAATCTATTTTTCTTAAGCTTCCATAATTTCCACATGAAATAATAACTAAAAACACCTAAGAAAAGACCTGCAGCAATATCCCCTGATGCGATAGTACTATACAGAAAAGTATCGCTATTTGAAATTACAGATATCGCAATCCAAACATAAAAGGGCACTAACATTCTTCCTGATCGATCTCTTCGGTAAAAAGAAGAAGATAGAAATGCCGCGCCAATTACCAATACACCTGTTGTTCCTATACTAAAATCCCCTAGAAATAGACCTGCGGCTAAAAACAAAAACAATAGCGCATTTATAAAATCAACCTGATTCATCTTTCCGAAAAATCGTTGTAAAATCTTGATTTTTGCAACCGCTAGCTCGTAACCAAACAATGCCAGTATTACTCCAATTATTAAAAACTTGTTTTGAAACAATGATTTCTCTCCATTATATTCAATAACCTGATCATTGAAAAGAATTAATAACAATAACCAACTAACTGTTAAAGCTGATATTTTTATCCATTTTTGTGTAATTGACTTCACGCTTCCGATTGCCAAGTTTAAAGAAACTACAGCTAGAACACCAAACACTATGGAAGATGATTCTTCGGTAAAACCAGGATAAACTGTTGCAAGGAATGCCAAGAATAATAAAAAACTCAATGGGTTATTTTGTTTCTTAGTATCCTTATACAATAAAATAAACGACAGAATAGCTATAACAAAATAGCCTATAATTAGTGCAAATGACATATTATTCGGTTTGAAATTAGTATCAAATTAAAATACTAAATATAAATTAAAGAGAACTGTTTTTTAAATCCAATTCGGATAATTCTTGAAAATATTTCAAATTCAAATTCTTCTCAAGTAACATTAAATGATCCATTCGGTGACAATCGGTCCCTACAAAATCAACCAATTTATGATCAATTAATTTTTCAGCCTGATTTTTCACTTCTGGTCCATAATGTCCGGTTAAAGAATTTAAATTCATCTGGATATAAACCCCTTGATCACGCCATTTTTTAGCAGAATCAATATCTCCAAATAAAAATGAATACCTTTCATAATGTGCTAAAACTGGCTTATAGTTTCGTGCCAACATTTCGAATAACAACTGATCTATTTGGTCTGGTTTTGAATGCATTGAAAATTCGAACAACACATAATTATCTCCAAATGTCATTAAGCGTTCATCACTTATTAATTTCATTAATAAAGAATCATCAAAATAATACTCCGCTGCAGCTTCAATTTCAATTTTCAGATTGTGTCTTTTAATCTCTTCACGCACCTTTAAAAGTCCATTCGTAATAATTTCAGGAGTATTTTTATAGAAATCACTCATGATATGGGGTGTGGTAATTACCTTATCATATCCTAAGCGTTCAAATTTCGCTAACATCGCGATAGTATCATCCATAGACTTAGCTCCATCATCAATTCCAGGAATTAAATGACTATGCATATCTATTTTTAATGTAGACAAATCAAATTTTATATTTGAGTTAGTTTTCCCTCTAAAAATTCGATCAAGAAATCCCATTATCTATTTTGATACATACTTTCGTAATACGACTGATAATTCCCTGAAGTAATCTCGTTAATCCATTCAGAATTACCCAAGTACCAATCTACCGTTAATTCAAGCCCTTCTTCAAACTCAAGCGATGGTTTCCACCCAAGCTCAGAAGCCAGCTTAGAAGCATCGATTGCATAACGCATATCATGGCCTGCCCTATCTGTTACATAGGTGATTAATTTTTCGCTTTCACCCACTGAACGACCAAGCTTTCGATCCATTAAATTACATAAGTATTTTACTAATTCTAAATTAGTCCATTCATTTAGGCCACCTATATTATACGCTTCCCCTACCTTTCCTTTATGAAAAATTTCAACGATAGCATTAGCATGATCTTCAACCCAAAGCCAATCTCTAATGTTGTCACCCTTACCATATATAGGTAGTGGTTTATTATTAACAATATTATTGATCATTAGTGGTATTAATTTTTCAGGGAACTGATGACTACCATAATTGTTTGAACAATTCGAAATTTTAATAGGCAATCCAAAAGTGTGATAAAATGCGCGAACAAAATGATCTGACGATGCTTTTGATGCTGAATATGGACTTCTAGGGTCATACGAGGTACTCTCTTCAAATAAACCTTCAGCACCTAACGAACCATACACCTCATCTGTTGAAACATGATGAAAAACATGACCATCCGTTTTCCAGAAATCCTTTGCAACTTGAAGCAGATTTACAGTACCTACAACATTGGTCATTACAAACTCCATAGGCCCTTCGATTGATCGATCGACATGAGACTCTGCTGCAAGATGAATTACATCCGTAATTTGATATTCTTCAAAAATATTTCTGATGCTTGTTGCGTCGCAAATATCACCTTTAATGAATGTATAATTTGGTAAAGCTTCAACATCCGTTAGGTTTTTTAAATTTCCTGCGTAAGTTAATTTGTCGAGATTAATAATTCTATAATCTGGGTACTTGTTAGCCATAATTCGAACTAAATGAGAGCCAATAAACCCAGCACCACCAGTTATTAAAATTGATTTTTTCCAGCTCATATTTACAGACTCCAATATTCTATATTATTAATCTTACCTTTAAAAATACCTTTTACATCAACGAAAACTCCAAGATCGTCCTTCAACAACTTTCTAAAATCATCTTCGTTCATTTCCTTGTATTCTTTATGGTTAACAGCAACGATAATTGCGTCGTAATCATTCGTTGGATTCTCTATCAATCCAACGCCATACTCATGGTGCATCTCTGCAGAAGAAGCATGAGGATCAATTAAATCAACGGCAACTTGAAACGATTTTAATTCTGTAATAATATCGATAACTTTTGAATTTCGAATATCACTTACATCCTCCTTAAATGTTGCTCCCATCACTAAAATCCTTGCATCTTGGATATGTTTTCCCTTTGCAAGTATTTTTTTAACGGTCTGTTTACCAATGTAAAATCCCATTGAATCATTTACATACCTACCCGAAGTTATCACTTTAGAATGGTATCCTGCTTGTTGTGCTTTGTGTGTTAAATAATAAGGGTCTACTCCAATACAATGTCCACCAACTAGTCCGGGAGAGAATTTTAAAAAGTTCCACTTTGTCCCGGCAGCCTCAAGAACATCAAATGTATTGATATTAAGTTTATTGAAAATAATCGAAAGCTCATTAATCAATGCTATATTAACATCTCGCTGCGTATTTTCGATAATCTTTGCTGCCTCAGCAACTTTAATAGATGCAGCTCGATGCACACCAGCACCAACTACTAATTCATACGTTTTTGCAATTTCTTCTAAAGAAGAATCACAACAACCTGAAACAACCTTAATTACATTTTGCAAAGTATGCTCTTTATCTCCTGGATTAATTCTTTCAGGTGAATATCCGACCATGAAATCTTCTCTAAATTTCAAACCAGACTCCTCTTCCAAAACAGGGATACAATCTTCCTCCGTACAACCAGGATAAACTGTTGATTCAAACACAACATAATCTCCTTTTTTAAGCACTTTACCAACGGTTCTACTTGCAGATAATAAAGGAGTTAGGTTTGGCAAATTTGAATCATCGATTGGTGTTGGAACTGCAACAACAAAAAATTGAACATCCGCTAAATCATTTATATCCGCAGTAAATTGGATGTTTCTATTTTCAAAATCAGATGCTTCTAATTCGTTGCTAGGATCAATGTTTTTTTTCATTAAATCAACCCTATCCTGATTGATATCAAAACCAACCACTTTTATTTTACGTGCAAATTCTAATGCGATTGGCAATCCTACGTACCCTAAACCAATTACAGCTAAGGTAGCTTCTTCGTTGACTAATTTATTATAAATCGAGTTGTTCATTTCTTACTTTATAAATTCGTTCTATTATTTCAACCACTTTAAGTCCTTCCAACGCATTTGTAGTAGCAGTAGTTCGACCTTTAAGTGTATCTATTACATTTTTAATTACATAGTTATGATTTGCAGCTGATCCCTTATAAGGCCCGTAATCATTCGCCGGGTTTGAGGCTGCTAATTCAGGCATTTCATAATCCTCAATATTGCAAACTTCAACTTCATTCATGTATTGACCTCCAATTTTGACAGAACCCTTACTACCTATAATAGTAATAGAACTTTCTAAATTTTGATTTGCAACCGAAGTTGAATAATTAATTGATCCCATTCCTCCATCTACAAAATCAAAATTCACGAATCCTGAATCTTCAAAATCAGTGGAATTCTGATGTGTAAAATCAGCAAACTTTCCTTGAATGTTATCAATATCTCCAAAAAGCCAGTACATAATATCAATAAAATGAGAGAACTGTGTAAACAAAGTTCCACCATCTAAATCTTTGGTACCCTTCCAACCCCCTGCTTTGTAATATCTGTCATCTCGATTCCAATAACAATTCAATTGAACCATGAAAATATCACCAAGAATCTTTCTTTCTACAACAGATTTTATCCATTCAGAAGGAGGTGAATATCTATTTTGCATAACGCAAAAGACATTCTTAGACATTTGCAATGACTTAAAAATCACTTTTTCGCAATTATCCTTGGAAAGTCCCATTGGCTTTTCGCAGACAACGTGTTTCTTTGCTTGTAACGCAAGTAAACTTTGACTTGCATGTAATCCATTTGGAGTACAAACATTAACTACATCAAACTCTAAACCTGAAGAAATTAAATCTTCAACAGTTTCAAAAAATGGCACATTAAATCCTACTGCATCGCATTCTTCAGCTGTCCGGACATCTACCATCGCCACTAGTTCTGCCTCATCTTCTCTACGAATCATTTCAGCATGACGTTTACCAATATGACCCGCTCCTACTACTGCAAATCGAATTTTTTGATTCTCGTTTATCATTTTATAATTTTATTACTTTTTGACCCGTCAATTGATACTTCTCATTACTTTCTTCACAATTTGCTATTCCATCTTCATTAAACTCAAGGCGATGGCCATATTCACTCATCCAACCTATTTGTCTTGCAGGATTACCGACGACCAGCGCATAATCTTCAACAGTTTTAGTTACAACTGCACCAGCCCCGATAAAAGCAAAACGACCAATATCATGTCCACAGACAATTGTTGCATTTGCACCAATACTAGCACCTTTCTTTACAACCGTCTTTGAGTACTCATTTCTTCTATTGACAGCACTTCTTGGATTAATAACATTCGTAAATACCATTGAAGGTCCAAGGAAGACATCATCCTCACACACTACTCCTGTATAAATCGAAACATTGTTTTGAATTTTCACATTCCTTCCAAGAACAACCCCAGGTGATACTACAACATTTTGACCAATATTGCATTTTTCACCTATAACACAATCGGGCATAATATGCGAAAAATGCCAGATTTTAGTCCCTTCTCCTATAGTGCAACCTTCATCAACGATTGCAGTTTCGTGTGCGAAATAATCTGTCATTTAATAATATACTTATCAAAATTATAATGTGCTGTCTCCCTTAACTCCTCTTGAGATAAGTCCTTAAAGTATTCATATGTTCTTTTTAACCCTTCTGATCTATCAACTTTAGGGGACCAATTTAATAGTTTTTTTGCCAATGTAATATCCGGCTGTCTTTGTTTTGGATCATCGACTGGTAATTCTTTTAAAATTAGCTTTTGATTTGTACCAGTCAATTCTAGGATCTCACTTGCAAAATCCTTAATGGAAATTTCCGATGGATTACCTATATTAACAGGGTCTGAGCAGTCACTATGTAACAATGCATATATCCCTTCCATCAAATCATCTACATAACAAAATGATCTGGTTTGAGAACCATCTCCAAAAATTGTTAAGTCTTCACCTCTAAGCGCTTGACCAATAAAAGCAGGCAATACCCTACCATCATTCAATCGCATTTTAGGTCCATAGGTGTTAAAAATTCGAACAATCCTTGTTTCTAGACCATGAAAAGTATGATAAGCCATTGTTATTGCCTCTTGAAAACGTTTCGCTTCATCATAAACTCCTCTTGGACCAACCGGATTAACATTTCCCCAATAACTTTCTGGTTGAGGATGAACTGTTGGGTCACCATAAACTTCAGAAGTAGAAGCAATTAAAATCCTTGCGTTTTTTGCTTTTGCTAAACCTAAACAATTGTGAATACCCAAAGAACCAACCTTAAGTGTCTGAATAGGTATTTTCAAGTAATCAATTGGACTAGCCGGAGATGCAAAGTGAAGTATGTAATCCAATTGACCTGGTACATGAATAAATTTAGTTATATCGTGATTACAAAATTCAAAATTTTCCAAAGGAAAAAGATGCTCTATATTCTCAATTCTTCCTGTAATCAAATTATCCATTGCAACAACGTGATAACCTTTTTTCACAAACATTTCGCAAAGGTGTGAACCTAGAAATCCAGCAGCTCCAGTAATTAATACTTTTTTCCTTTTATCCATTCTCTTATTTAATCAAATCTCTACCAATAGAATTATAATAAAACCCTAAATCCACCATTTGTTCCGTAGAGAAAATATTTCTTCCATCAAAAATGACAGGTTTTTTCAATTTTAATTTCATTTTGTCGAAATCCGGATTTCTGAAAACCGACCATTCAGTAGCAATTAATAACGCATCACATCCATCCAAAACATCGTATTGATTGTCTGAATATGTAATAATATCACCTATTTGTCTTTTCACATTACTCATAGCTTCTGGATCAAAAGCGACAACTTCTGCACCAGCTTTAACTAATTCGTCAATAATATATAATGATGAAGCTTCTCTAATATCATCTGTATCAGGTTTAAAAGCAAGCCCCCAAAGAGCAAACCTTTTTCCTTTCAAATCATTGTAATGATTTTTAACTTTTTCGTAAAGACGTACTTTTTGTTTATCGTTTACTTTTAATACGCTTTTTATCACTTCAAATGAATAACCAGCATCATTTCCACTTCTCACAAGAGCATTTACATCCTTTGGAAAACAACTGCCTCCAAATCCGATACCTGGATACAAGAACTTATGCCCAATTCTTGAATCGGATCCAATTCCCAATCGAACTTTGTCTACATCAGCACCTACCAATTCACAAAAATTAGCAACCTCATTCATGAATGTTATTTTTGTCGCTAGAAATGCATTTGCAGCATACTTAGTTAATTCTGCTGACTTTTCATCCATAACAATTAGTCGGTGATCATCCGTTACAAATGGCTGATATAACTCCGTCATTATCTGAATAGCTCTAGAATTTTCTGTTCCAATAACCACTCTGTCAGGATTTAAAAAATCATCAACTGCAAAACCTTCTCTCAAAAACTCAGGATTTGAAACCACTGCAAATTGGACACTTGCTTTTTCTGCAATTTTATTCTTTACTCGTTCTGAAGTGCCGACTGGAACTGTTGATTTATCAACGATGACCTTAAATTCTTTCATCATTGATCCAAGTTGATCAGCAACAGCTAAAACATAGCTCAAATCTGCTGACCCATCTTCTCCCGGTGGAGTTGGAAGTGCTAGGAAAATAATTTCGGCAAAATCTACGGCCATTTCCAAGTCAGTTGTAAAACTAATTCGATTGGATTTAATATTTCGATGAAAAATCGCATCAAGATGAGGTTCATAAATTGGAACGACACCTTTTTTTAATAAATCCACTTTATCAGAATCAATATCTACACAGATAACTTCATTACCAGTTTCAGCGAAACAAGTCCCTGTAACAAGTCCAACATAGCCCGTACCTATAACCGCAATTTTTTTCATTAAGCGTTTCCTTTCAAAAAGTCTGCAACAGCATTACAAATAAACTCTAATTGCTCCTGCTCCATTTCTGTATGAATTGGCAAAGAAATCACCCTTTCTGTCAACCAATCTGTTGTTGCTAATTCAGTACTTGCTGAGCCAAAAGAATCAAACATCTTTTGTTTATGCGCTGGCACAGGGTAATAAATCATCGAAGGCACATCTCTTTCAGCTAAAAAAGCATTCAATTTATCTCTATCTATCCCTTCAAGTGTAAGTGTATATTGATGGAAAACGTGACGAGATTCTTTGCCTCTAACAGGAGTTTTAACTCCTTCATATTGAGAGAAAAACTGATCATAGTAATCCGCTACAGATCTTCTAGCATCGATATATCCATCAAGCTCTCTTAATTTTATTCTTAATACGGCTGCCTGTATGCTATCCAATCTAGAATTACATCCAACCACATCATGATAATATCTTTTACTTTGACCATGATTAGCAATCATTCTCATTTTTGCAGCTAACTCGTCATTATTCGTAAAAATAGCCCCACCATCACCATAGCAACCTAGGTTTTTGGAAGGGAAAAAGGATGTACATCCAATATCTCCAATTGTTCCAGTTTTAGAAACTGTTCCATCTGCATGATAATAATCACTTCCAATGGCCTGAGCATTATCTTCAATAACACTTAATTTATATTTTTTTGCCACCTTCATAATCTCATCCATATTGGCAGCTTGACCATAAAGATGAACCGGAACAATCGCTTTTGTTTTATCAGTTATCGCAGCTTCAATAGCCTTTGCATCAACGCAAAACGTATCAGGGTCAACTTCAACAAAAATAGGTTTTAATCGAGTAAAGCCATAACTTCAGTCGTTGCAATATATGTAAAAGACGGAGTTATAATTTCATCCCCAGGATTTAGATCTAATGCCATTAACGCTATTTGAAGAGCATCTGTTCCATTAGCACAAGGGATAACATGTTTTACATTCAAGTAAGCTTCCATTTCAGATTGAAAAGCTACCACCTCAGGACCATTAATAAATTGAGCATTCTCAATCACATTTGCTATTGCCGAGTCAACGGCAGGTTTGATTTTTTGATACTGCGATATCAAATCAACCATTTGTATTTTTTTCATCGAAGGATGTTTAATTTCTTTTAAGGGGTTAAAGTTACATATTTTGAGTGTATTATTAATACAACTTTAACTTTAAATAGCAATGAATCTCGTGTGATTTATCTTGCAACATACAAGATGAAAAAGTTTTAAATCATTACTTTAGCATTCAAGAAATCAAGAAACATGAAAGGAATAATACTAGCAGGAGGTTCTGGAACAAGACTTTACCCAATAACCAAAGGGGTTTCAAAGCAACTTTTACCTATTTATGACAAACCAATGATTTATTACCCCTTATCGGTATTAATGTTGGCAGGCATAAAAGAAATACTCATTATTTCAACCCCAGAGGACCTTCCTAATTTTGAGAAATTATTGGGTGACGGAAGTGATTTCGGCATCAGATTATCATACAAAGTACAACCAAGTCCAGATGGATTAGCTCAAGCATTTATAATTGGAGAAGAATTTATTGGAACAGATGATGTTTGCTTGGTATTGGGGGACAATATATTTTACGGTCAAGGATTAACAAAGATGTTAAGGAGTGCGCGCGAGAACGTTGAATTAGAACGTAAATCAACTGTATTTGGTTACTACGTAAATGATCCTGAAAGATACGGTGTAGCGGAGTTTGATGCAGATGGAAATGTTGTTTCAGTTGAAGAAAAGCCGGAAAACCCAAAATCGAATTATGCTGTAGTGGGACTATACTTTTACACGAATGACGTCATCCAAGTTGCCAAGTCAATCAAACCATCCAATCGAGGAGAATTAGAAATAACTACTGTAAATGAAGTATATCTAAAGAAGGGAGATCTGAAAGTAGAACTTATGGGAAGAGGTTACGCATGGCTTGATACAGGTACACATGATTCGCTTATCGAAGCAGGAAGCTTTATTCAAACCATTGAAAAAAGACAAGGATTAAAGGTTGCATGTCTTGAAGAAATCGCATATGAGCAAGGCTTTATTACGAAAGAGAAAGTATTAGAGTTAGCAACGCCCTTGGCTAAGTCAGGTTATGGTCAGTACTTAATTAAACGTTTAAAATAATGGAAGTCATTAAAACTGACATTGAAGGATTAGTCATTATAAAACCTAAAGTTTTTGGAGATGAAAGAGGCTATTTTTTAGAATCATTCAACCTTGATTGGTTTAGAGAGAATATTCAAAAAGACATTTCTTTCGTTCAAGACAATGAATCAAAGTCCTCGAAAGGAGTCTTAAGAGGTTTACATTTTCAAAAGCCACCTTTCAAACAAGCGAAATTGGTTCGTGTAATTGAAGGTTCAGTTATAGATGTAGCAGTTGATTTAAGAAAAGATTCGACAACATATGGCAAATCTTTTGCCATTGAATTGACAGCTGAAAATAAGCTTCAACTATTTGTTCCAAGAGGTTTTGCGCATGGCTTTTTTGTTAATAGTGAAACAGCTATTTTTTCTTATAAAGTTGATAATAACTATGCCCCTGAGTTTGAAGATGGAATTATTTGGAATGATAAAGACCTCAACATTGATTGGCAAATTATGAATGAAACTATTTTACTTTCCGAAAAAGATAAAACATTACAACAATTTTCACAGTTTAAAAGTCCTTTTTAATTGAATATTTTAATCACAGGCGGTTATGGTCAATTAGGATCAGAATTCATGCATCTTAGTAAAGAAAGCGTCCATAAATTCATTTTCGTTAATTCTAAAGAATGTAACATACAAGAAGCCTCTATTTTAGAAAAATGGATCATAGATAACTCTATTGACTGCATCATCAATTGTGCAGCATACACAGCAGTAGACCTTGCCGAAGAAAACGAAAAAGAAGCTTTTGATGTGAATTATGTTGGAGTTAAAAACATAAATGATTAATCTCTCAAATACGATTTAAAATTTATTCATATTTCAACGGATTATGTATTCGATGGAAAAAAAAGCACACCATACGCAACAACAGATCCAACAAATCCAATTGGCATATATGGTAAATCTAAAAGAATGGGAGAAGAAGTGATTATTAATTCTAACTCCAATTCAATTATAATACGCACCTCCTGGCTATACTCTTCATTTGCCAACAACTTTACCAAAACAATGTTGCGTTTAGGAAAGGAACGTTCTGCATTAAATGTTGTGGCAGATCAATTTGGATCACCAACCTACGCTAGAGATCTTGCCACTGCAATCTTATACATCATCGATATTAAAAAATCGTTTACGGATATTGAAAAAATATACCATTACTCAAATGAAGGAAGTACAAATTGGAGTTCATTTGCACGAGCTATTTTTAACACAGCTAATATTGATTGTATTGTGAACGATATCACAACCGATCAATACCCAACAAAAGCGGAGCGTCCAAAATATTCTATTTTAGATTCTTCTAAAATAACAGAGGTCTTCGGTGTAAGCACACGAAAATGGGAAGAAGCATTACTTGATTGTATATTAGCAATTGAAAAAGAGATTTGATAAATTTGAAAAGCACTAATAGAGAAAACTGTGAGTTACACAAAAATTGAAGGTAAAAGAGTTTTAATAACAGGAGGCGCTGGATTCATTGGCTCCAATCTATGTGAAGATTTTATAAAAGCTAACAATGGAGTCGTATGCCTGGATAATTTCTCTACCGGTTTTAGATCGAATCTGGATTCAATTATCAATAATTCTAACTTTACTTTAATTGAAGGTGATATTCGGAATCTAGACGACTGCTTAAGGGCAGCTAAAGATGTCGATATTATTTTCCACCAAGCTGCGTTAGGCTCTGTACCAAGATCCTTAAATGACCCAGCTACAACAAACGATGTTAATATTTCAGGATTCTTAAATATGCTTATTGCTGCTCGAGACTCTAAAGTATCAAGATTTGTTTATGCTGCAAGCTCATCCACTTATGGTGATTCAGAAAAACTGCCAAAAATCGAAGAAGAAATTGGGATGCCACTTTCTCCTTATGCAGTTACAAAATATGTTAATGAATTGTATGCCCATGTCTTTGGACTGAATTACGGTTTAGAGACAATTGGTCTTCGATACTTTAATGTTTATGGCCGTAAACAATCTCCAAATGGAGCGTATGCTGCTGTAATACCTAAATTTATTGAAAGTTTCATTAACCATGAATCTCCAAAAATAAATGGGGATGGATCAAACTCTAGAGATTTCACATACATTGATAATGTAATTAAAATGAACCACCTAGCTGGATCAACTACAAACAAAGATGCGATTGGAGAAGTTTATAATACAGCTGTTGGAGATCGAACAGACCTCAAGTCAATGACTTTAAAAATTCAAAACTTACTTTCAAAATTTGATCCTAAAATTAATGATATTGCTATTGAATATGGACCTGAAAGAAAGGGAGACATTCCACACTCACATGCATCAATCGAGAAGGCTACTAAAATGTTAGGATACACCCCAACTCATGCGATTGAAGCAGGATTAGAAGAAGCGATAGATTGGTACTGGGCATATTTTCAGAAAAAATAAATCTAATTTTTTATTCTTTTAACATTATTCAATAAAACGAATTGATTAATCGTTAAAGAGGAATCACTATACTTGTAAAAAATGATTCTATGTCGAAATTCTATGTTTTAATTCTATTTCTCTTTAATGCAATCAGTTTTAGTTTTGGTCAAAGAAATGTTCGTGACTCGATTATCCCATCTCCATGGGTAAGTGTTCATTATGGAATTAATGGAACAGGGGGTGATTTAGCAAAACGACACGGAACCTTGCATCATGTTGGTTTCTTTGGCGGATTTAAATCTTCAAGAAATTGGATTTATGGGTTAGATGCTGCTTTCATGTTTGGAAATGACATTCGAGTTAATGGGTTATTTGATCATTTAGTAGACTCAAAAGGTAATATCACAGATCAAAACGGAGACATTGCAATTGTAATTGTAGCTTCTAGAGGTATGTACGCTAATGGTACAATCGGAAAAATACTACCTATCTTAAGTCCAAACCCAAATTCAGGCGTATATGTGAACGTTGGAGCAGGATTCTTAGCTCATAAAATTAGAATTGAGACCCAAGACCATGTTGTACCACAATTAGAATTAGATTACCGAAAAGGATATGACAAATTGACTTCTGGTTTAAATACCTCTCAATTTATTGGATACTCCTTCATGGCAGATAAGGGATTTGCAAACTTTTATGGTGGCTTTTACGCACAGCAAGGTTATACCTTTAATCGAAGAACAGTCTTTTTTGAATCTCCTGAAATAGAAGTCTCCAAAGACATGATGCTCGATCTGCAATTTGGGGCTAAATTCGCGTGGATTGTTCCTATTTACAAAAGACAACCTAAGGATTTTTATTTCGATTGATGCATTTCATTTACAATTGTTCGATTCGATTATTAGGGTTCGTTTATAGAATCGCATCTCTTTTTAACACAAAAGCTAAACTTTGGATTAACGGAAGAAAAAATGTTTTTGAAAATCTTCCAGATGTTAGTAACAAAAAAGTATATTGGTTCCATTGTGCATCTTTGGGTGAATTTGATCAAGGACTTCCTTTAATGAAACAATACCGAGAGAATGTAAAAGATGCGTTTATTCTAGTTACTTTCTTTTCACCTTCTGGTATGCTTCATTATAA
>Ga0102898_1000209_pt1 | contig 21632 bp, 18 predicted proteins | sample Colrivmeta1555A3_FD_78454 | JGI IMG/M metagenome (GOLD analysis project Ga0102898, IMG submission 78454) | Estuarine microbial communities from the Columbia River estuary - metaG 1555A-3 | ecosystem: Environmental > Aquatic > Marine > Intertidal zone > Estuary | place: USA: Columbia River...
ATCTATTTGCTCCTCATCTCCCAACCAGGAATTAAACTCAAGGCTTAATAATTCCTTTTGATCAGACATCGATTTTCCTGAGTTAGCAATAATCTTCCTTTTTAGAGGAAGGTATTTATATTTTTTTCCAAATTCTCCCCCAAATTGATCTGCAAAACCATCAGAAAGCAAATAAATTATATCCTCCTTTTGCAAGTTAATTTCAATTGAAGAAAATTCTTTACTAAGATGATAATCACCAATAGGTTGCTTATCCCCTTTAAATTCATACAATGTCGCTTCATCCTGTTTTAATTGAGCATCAAAACCCTCCGGAATATCAGAATCATTTCTTCGGACTAACCAGAGCGGGTTTTGTGCACCAGAAAACTGAACTTTCGAAGTTTCTTTATGAATAGATATTAGTGAAATATCCATCCCGTCTTTAATATTCCCACCGCTCCTCGCAAACGTTTCGACAACCAATTCTCTCGCTTTATCAAGAATTTCGTTGGTCCGACTTAATTTTAACTCATTAACACATCTGTTTAGTGCATTGCTACAAACCACACTTACCATAGCTCCAGGAACACCATGTCCCGTGCAATCAGCAACCGCTATAAAAACATGCGTATCATTTTCTTCAAACCAATAAAAGTCGCCACTTACAACATCCTTTGGCTTAAAAAACAAAAAGCTATTTGGCAAATGCACATTAATCTGCTCCCGAGTAGGTAAAATAGCTGCTTGTAATCTTTTTGCATAATTAATAGAATCAGAAATGGCTTGGTTTCTTTCTTCAACAATTGCTTTTTGTTCAATAATTAATTCATTTTTTTCAGACAAAACTTCATTCATTTTCTTTCGACGTCTGCTTGAGTTGATAAAAATGAATAAGGAGACCGATAGAATAATAAATCCAATAATACTTAAATAAACAATGTTTTGAAATTTAGCTACCTCCTCATTATGCGATGCTCTTTCCAAAGAAAAACCATGCTCAATCTTCAAACTATCGTTATATGATTTCGTTTCAATTTGATGTTTAATTTCGGATGAAATCAATTCATTTGTACGACTTTTTCGATCTGAAATATTTTTCAATCGAAGGTATTCAATCATATTAAAATATGCTTCTTTAAAATTCCCACTATTTGCTTGAGACCTAGAGAGAAGTTTTAAATAGGGTTCATTGTATTTTGATAATTCATTATCCTTAATCCCAAATCGAATCCTATTGAGCAAGGCGTTCAAACTATCTTTAGAAATTCTATCAAACTGATTCTTACCAATTTCTAATAAAGTATTAATCTCTCCATCTACATCACCAAACTCACGATTGATTGATAAAGATTTAAGAAGCATTTCTTTAATTTTCAAAGGACTTAAACTCGACTTTTCCATTAAGGCATATCCTTGAAGTGCAGTGGCATAACCAACAGGATAATCAACCTTTTCTGATTCGAACAATTCAATTGATTTTTTAAAATAGAATTCAGCACTATCCAATCGATTCATTTTTTTATGAGTGACTGCCAGAGTGCTATAGGAAATAGCTACACCTTCATAGTTCTTATTCTCTAGCTCAAAAGGAATTGATTTGTATTCATACTCTAAAGCCTTCTGAAACATTCCAATTCTATCGTATATTTCTCCAATATTATGAAGCGCATATGTTCTACCTATTTTGGCGATGAACAATTCATCCTTATTCCGATTTGAGCTTAAAATTTGCTCATTTACTTTTAATGATTTTTGTTGATAATCTAAGCTGAGCTGATATTCTTCTAAATCAAGAAATGAATTACCATAATTACCATAAGCATCAGCAATACCCTGTTTGTTTCCACTCTTTTTAAAATGAATTAATGATTCTTTCAAATAAGAATTGGCTTCTTTAAACCGACTTTGATCCTGCATAATCCAACCAAGAAATTGGTATGCCCTTCCGATCAACTCCTCATTCTGTGTGTTTTTTGCAGCAATTAAACCAGAATCAGCATATTTTTTAGCCAAGTCAGGTTCAGTGTATTCATAATCTTGAAAAAGATTAAAATAACGATGAGCAATCTTTTCATTGCTTGACTGTCCAAAACCAAAAGAATTATGAATTAAGAAAATAACAAAAAGTAAAACGTTTATTTTCATAAGTCCTTTAAATTGAGATAAAAACAGCTCCATTTCTTAAGTTATCAAATTCGTAATTATCTCCAAGATAAGGCATATCTATAACATGTGCTTTAGAAATACCTTGAAACTGATAGCTTTTTCGCAATAAATACTTTTCGTTGGCAAAAACTATCTCTGCTGATGAATTTCCATTTTTTAAGGTAACTATTTTTTTGTTTGACAGTTTTATATCATACACCTTCTCTTCTAATGGAATTAATTTAACAACACCTCCAAACTTCTTTTTATAGTCTTTTAGGATGTTTTTTTCAGAACTATTAAAACCGTTCTTCTTTTCATAAAAACAGTACGTCTTCCCCCTTTCTTTAATCGCAAAGAGAGTTGTTTTTGAATTAAAAAAAACCAAATGCTCTTCGTTCAAATTTGAAAATCTATCAAATTGTATCCATGCCAAAATAAAAACAAAAATAATTGCTAATTTGAATTGGAATTTGACTTTTTTTCCAAAAAATAAGCTTGCAAAAATCAAAAAATACAAAAACAATACTTGTACTATATTCAAGGTGAAACCACTTGCTAAAGAGCCGGGAATCGATTCTATAAATTGCATCGAAAACAAGAGGACAGCTATAGTTAAACCAAGTAAATAAGTTATTGCAGCCCCTACAAATGGAATCTTAGAAAAAGTGAAAAATAAAATTCCAAGACCTAGAATTACACCGGCAATAATCATTACAACCAAATTTGAAAGTACGAAGTAATTTGGAAATTGACCAAAATAGTAGAGCATTAATGGAAAAGTAAATATTTGGGCTGCTAAACCTACTGAGGTTCCTTCCCAGATTTTACGCAAGAATTTATTTTCAAAAAACACCAATTTAGTTATAGGACCATGAAAAATTAAAATTCCAATAACTGCCAAATAAGACAATTGAAATCCAATATCAAAAATATAACTCGGTTCTATTAAAATCAAAATAAATGCAGATAAGCCAAGACCATTAAGACTATTAGACCTACGACCTAAAAACACACCCATTAACAAAATAGAGAACATTAATGTTGCTCGTAAAATGGAAGGACTGAATCCTGTCAATGAAGCATAAATCCATGCTACAAGAATTGTAATTATGATCGCGTTACGCTGAGAAATATACCTCGTAAATAAACTTAAAAAGTTTGAAAGCAACATCATTAATATTCCAATATGAAGACCTGATACAGCCAAAACATGCATCGCTCCTGCTGCGCTAAAAGAATCTCTTATTTCAGAAGTTAAATTCCCTTTTTCTCCCAACAATAAAGCCTGAGCAATACCTTGATATTTTTCATCAACTTTCTCTTCGATTAAATTTAATAGGTAATTTCTTGTTTTATGAAAAAAATCCAAAACGCCATTCTCAGGCATAAAATCGATTAGTTTATAATCTTCTGAATGCAGAAAACCCATGTGACTGAACCCTTTATTTCGCCAATAAGATTCAGCATTAAATTCACCTGGATTGTTTCCATTCTTAATTCGGAAAAGATCTAAATTTGCTAGAACAATTTGTCCAACTTCCAGTTCATCTTTAACATAAACAAGAATTCTTTCCTTCGAAGCTTTTATTGATTTGTTTTCGATTATTTTTTCTACCTCAAAAATGCATTTATTCCATTCACTCTTAGATCTAGAAACCTCTACAACATGAGATAAAACAACCAATTTGTGATCTTTATAACTTTCTAAGAATTGATTTGATTTTCTAACTCCACTTAGCAATCCACCCAAAAGAAAAAAGCTAAAAACGAGTAAAGAATTACTATATATGCTGCTTTTTTTAATTATCAAAAAGGAAAATAAAACCAAAAATAAGAGCCCCGACAAAATTGAACCGAAATGCAAATTTGCAAACACTAAAACTCCTGCTAAAAGCGTTAGTGTTATTATCAAAAATGGATATCGGTAAAAATTCCTCAAATAGTGTTTATAAAGTGTTCAATTTATTGCGCTTAAATCATTATCTTCGCATTCAAATTTATCAAAAAAAATAATGATTAACATTACCTTACCAGATGGGTCGGTTCGACAAGTAAGCGAAGGAACTTCAGCTATGGATATTGCAATAAGCATATCTGAAGGATTAGCGAGAAATGTACTTGCTGCGAAAGTGAACGACGAAGTTATTGATGCAAACACTCCTTTAACAAAAGATGTGACACTTCAACTTCTCACCTGGAATGATAAAGAAGGAAAAAGTACTATGTGGCATTCATCTGCCCACTTGATGGCTGAAGCTATTGAGGCCTTATTTCCTGGTGTTAAATTAGCTATTGGTCCTCCCGTAAAAAATGGATTCTATTACGATGTTGATTTCATGGAATATTCAATCGCTGAGTCTGACTTAGAAAGAATTGAAGCCAAAATGAAAGAATTGGCAAAACAAAAAAATGCCTTTGTTCGAAAAGAAATTTCTAAATCTGATGCCATTGCTTATTTTGAAGAAAAAGGTGATGAATACAAATTAGAATTAATTGATGGGTTGGAAGACGGATCAATCACTTTTTATACTCAAGGAGGCTTTACCGATTTATGTCGAGGACCTCACATTCCAAATACGGGATTCATTAAGGCAGTTAAATTAACTTCAATTGCAGGAGCATATTGGAGAGGCGATGAAACAAGAAAACAACTTACTCGAATTTATGGAATAACATTCCCTAAAAACAATGAGCTTACAGAATATCTTGAACTAGTTGAGCAAGCAAAGGCTCGCGATCACAGAAAACTAGGAAAAGAACTTGAATTATTTACTTTTTCACAAAAAGTTGGTCAAGGTCTACCATTGTGGCTACCAAAAGGAGCTGCATTGAGAGAACGACTTGAAAACTTCCTGAAAAAGGCTCAAAAAGAAGGTGGATACGATCAAGTTATCACTCCACACATCGGAAGTAAAGAACTCTACGTTTGTTCAGGGCACTACGCTAAATATGGTAAAGATTCCTTTCAACCAATTTTAACACCTGACGAAGGAGAAGAATTTTTATTAAAACCAATGAATTGTCCACATCACTGTGAGATTTTCAATTCAAAACCGAGGTCATACAAAGAATTGCCTGCACGATTTGCAGAATTTGGAACTGTTTATCGCTACGAGCAATCAGGAGAATTGCATGGCTTGACAAGAGTTAGAGGATTTACACAAGATGACGCACATATTTTCTGTACACAAGAGCAAGTTAAGGACGAATTTAAAAAAGTAATTGACTTGGTACTATACATTTTCAAAACTTTAAAATTTGAAAACTTTAAAGCTCAAATATCTTTAAGAGATCCTGAAACACCTGAAAAATATATCGGTAAGGATGAAAATTGGGTATTAGCAGAAAATGCAATCATTGAAGCTGCTGCCGAAAAAGGACTTCCTACTGTAGTAGAATATGGTGAAGCTGCATTTTACGGACCTAAATTAGACTTTATGGTTGAAGATGCATTAGGAAGAGAATGGCAATTAGGAACAATTCAAGTTGATTACAACCTTCCAGAGCGATTTGAATTAGAATATACAGGAGCAGACAATCAAAAACACAGACCTGTAATGATACATAGAGCTCCATTTGGTTCTATGGAAAGATTTGTTGCTGTATTATTAGAGCATTGCGCAGGAGATTTCCCTTTATGGTTAACTACTGATCAAGTAGCAATATTACCAATAAGTGATAAATACAACGAATACTGTGAAAATCTTTTGCAATTGCTAAATAATTCCGATATTCGCGGATTCGTTGATGATAGAAACGAAAAAATAGGAAAGAAAATACGTGAGTCTGAAATGAATAAAATTCCTTTCATGCTGATTATTGGAGAGAAAGAGGCTGAAAACAATCTTTTAGCTGTTCGACAACGTTCAGTGGGAGATTTAGGAACAATGACAACGAATGACTTTGCTGATTTATTAAACAAAACAATAAAAAGCGAATTAGCTTTAAACGATTAAATTACTAAATGAGAAGACCAAACAATAGAAAAAAGTTTGTTAAAAGAGAAGAAACAGACCAGCACAGAATCAATGATAAGATTTTTGCACGTCAAATTCGTCTTGTAATAGAAGGTGCTGAACCTATTGTTATTGCTACATCTGAAGCAATAAAAATGGCTGAAGAACAAGATCTTGATTTAGTAGAAATATCTCCAAAAGCTGACCCGCCAGTTTGTAAAATTTTAGATTATAGAAAATTCCTTTATAATCAAAAAAGAAAGCAAAAAGAATTGAAAGCAAAGCAAAGTAAGGTTGTTTTGAAAGAAATTCGTTTTGGTCCAAATACAGATGAACATGATTTTAACTTTAAGTTAGCTCACGCTCGTAAATTTTTGGAGGAAGGTTCAAAGTTAAAAGCATATGTATTCTTTAGAGGTCGTACAATTGTTTTTAAAGATAGAGGTGAAATTCTATTGCTTAAATTAGCTCAGGAATTAACTGACGTTGGTGTTGTTGAACAAATGCCAAAACTTGAAGGTAAAAGAATGATCATTATGATCAACCCGAAAAAAGGAAAATAAAAGAAAGCGAAAGCTTTCGATGAGCGAATTAATGAATTCGCATTATAAAGAAGCTATATATAGGTAACTTAAAACGAAGAGAGATGCCAAAAATGAAAACTAAATCTAGTGCTAAGAAGAGATTCACAATCACTGGAAGCGGTAAAATCAAAAGAAAACATGCTTTTAAAAGTCACATCTTAACTAAGAAGACGAAAAAGCAAAAACGTAACTTGACACACGCTGGATTGGTGCACGCATCAGACGCAGCGAATATCAAGCAACAATTGTGCATGAAATAGTTTCAGCACAGGTTTTAAATTAAATGTTAACCCAGTAACGAGTAACTAAGACTTCTTGAAAAATAAGATGCACTCTTTATTAAAAAACTTAAAATTATGCCAAGATCAGTAAATCATGTTGCTTCAAGAGCGCGTCGTAAGAACGTAATGAAGCACGCCAAAGGTTACTTCGGTAGAAGAAAAAATGTATGGACTGTAGCGAAAAATGCTGTTGAAAAAGGATTTTTATACGCTTACACAGGACGTAAACAAAAGAAAAGAAACTATCGTTCATTATGGATTACTCGTATTAATGCGGGTGCTCGTTTGAACGGTATGAGCTATTCTCAATTCATGGGACTTGTAAACAAGAGTGATTTAGAATTGAACCGTAAAGTTCTTGCGGATTTAGCAATGAATCATCCTGAGGCTTTCAAAGCCGTAGTTAACACTGTCAAAAAATAAGATTGTTTGCTTTAAGCATTCATTAACCCACTTATATATAGCAAAAATGCCCGTCTAAAGACGGGCATTTTTTTTATTTAAATGTTTTTATCAATTCCCAATGATAAGAATCATCTTCTTGCCCCTCAGACAACCAACCGCCATATACTTCAAAAGTATCTTTGTTTTTTAAAAGGTAAAAATAATCTCCACCTCCTGCCCACCATCCTCCAACAAGGGATAAGGCTTTGTTTGGAATTTCAAATTGAGGATACTCTGAAGGACTGATAGTTTCACATGCGAGACAATTTGCAACATAATACACAGAATCGCCCTTTTCAAAAAAGACTTGAGACTGAGGAACACCATATTCATCCATCTCTCCTCCGTAACAAACTAAACTAACAGGAATTTCCAAAGCATCATCAGTTAGCAAATCATTCTTTTCTTGTGCAACATCAACAGTTGAACAATTTGAAATAAAAAATGCTACTGTTGAAATAATTAAAAGCTGTTTCATAATGATATAAAAAAAGGGAATCCAAATGGATTCCCTTCAAAATTACAATAAATAATTATTTATTTTTTCTCTTCAACCTCTTCGAAATCAACATCTGTTACTTCATCTTGAGGATTTGACCCTGCATCACCTTCTGGTTGAGCACCGCCATCTTGTGAAGCATTGTACATGTCTTGAGAAGCCGCTTGGAAAACTTCATTCAATTTTTCCATCGCTGGCTCAAGGTTTTCAAGGTTTTTCGCCTCAAATTCTTTTTTCAATTCAGCAAGAGCATCTTCAATTGGTTGTTTTTTATCAGCTGGAATTTTATCTCCATACTCTTTCAATTGACGCTCAGTTTGGAAAATCAATGAATCTGCTTTATTAATTGTTTCAGCTTCATTTTTCTTCTTATTATCCGCTTCAGCATTTGCTTCCGCTTCCGCTTTCATTTTTTGAATTTCTTCATCAGACAAACCTGAAGAAGCCTCAATTTTAATTGATTGTTCTTTACCAGTTCCTTTGTCTTTTGCAGAGATATTCATAATACCATTCGCATCAATATCAAAAGTAACTTCAATTTGAGGAACACCTCTTGGAGATGGTGGAATGTCTGTTAATTGGAAACGACCTAAAGCTTTGTTATCTGCTGCCATAGCTCTTTCTCCTTGTAATACGTGAATATCAACAGAAGGTTGATTGTCTGACGCCGTAGAGAAAACTTCCGATTTTTTAGTTGGGATAGTTGTATTCGCTTCAATTAATTTTGTGAATACACCACCCATTGTTTCAATTCCTAAAGACAAAGGTGTAACATCTAATAATAATACATCCTTAACTTCTCCTGTCAAAACTCCACCTTGAATTGCTGCTCCTACTGCTACAACCTCATCTGGATTAACACCTTTAGAAGGCTCTTTTCCAAAGAAATTTTTAACTGCATCAACGATAACTGGAATTCTTGTAGATCCTCCTACTAAAATGATTTCATCAATATCACTTGTAGAAAGACCTGCATTTTTCAATGCTGAACGACATGGAGCGATAGTTCTTTCAACAATTTTAGAAATCAATTGCTCAAATTTAGCTCTCTGTAAAGTTCTTACAAGGTGTTTTGGCACTCCATCAACAGGCATAATATATGGTAAGTTGATTTCAGTCGACGTCGTTGAAGAAAGTTCAATTTTAGCTTTTTCAGCTGCTTCTTTTAAACGTTGAAGAGCCATTGGATCTTTTCTTAAATCCAAACCTTCATCATTTTTAAATTCAGCTGCTAACCATGCGATGATTTCCTCATCAACATCATCTCCACCTAAGTGAGTATCACCATCCGTTGAAAGAACTTCAAATACACCGTCACCTAACTCAAGGATAGAAACATCATGTGTTCCACCACCAAAGTCAAAAACAACAATTTTTTGATCGATTCCTTTTTTATCTAAACCATAAGCTAATGCTGCTGCAGTTGGCTCATTGATAATTCTTTTAATTGTTAAACCAGCAATTTCACCAGCCTCTTTTGTAGCTTGACGCTGAGCATCATTAAAATAAGCTGGTACAGTAACAACTGCTTCACTTACATCTTGTCCTAAATAATCTTCAGCTGTTTTCTTCATTTTTTGAAGAATCATTGCTGAAATTTCTTGTGGAGTATATTGTCTATCGTCGATTACAACTCTTGGAGTATTATTATCTCCTTTAACAACATTATAAGGTACTCTTCCTGCTTCATCCTTCATCTCATCATAAGACGACCCCATGAAACGTTTGATTGAGTAAATAGTTTTTGTTGGATTCGTTATTGCTTGACGTTTTGCAGGATCCCCTACTTTTCGCTCTCCACCTTCAACAAATGCAACAATAGAAGGTGTAGTTCTTTTCCCTTCTGCGTTTGCGATTACTACCGGCTCACTTCCTTCCATTACAGAAACACAAGAGTTGGTAGTTCCTAAATCAATACCGATTATTTTTCCCATGACTTTTTTATTTTCTATTCTAATTATTTGAAAAGGTAAAGTCAATCTTTATGCCAATGGGGGTTTTAATTAAAAACATGACAATACTGTCAGAAATCGATGAAACTGTCGTCCATAATCGATTAAATAATACCGTCAAAATGTCAGAATCATATCCATTGTTGAAAAAATGACAGAAATTTAATCCAATGATTTAAACGAATTATCACTCATCTCAAGCAATTGTTCGTATTGATCAGGTGATAAATCGGAATGGAAATAACCAATAGGGTTTACTTTCTCACCATCTTTCACTACTTCATAATGTAAGTGAGGTCCAGTGCTTTTACCAGTAGACCCAATTAAACCAATCAACTCACCTCTTTTCACTTTCTGTCCTTTCTTAACTTTAAATACAGATAGATGGGCATATCTTGTTTTGTATCCGAAGCCATGATTTACAATAATAGACTTACCATATCCCCAACGATTATTTTCTATATCTTCAATATAACCATCACCAGTCACATATACTTCCGTACCTTGAGCAGCTGTAAAGTCAATTCCAGAATGCATTTGTCTCGTACGGTAAATTGGATCTACTCTATAACCAAATCCTGAAATAGCTCTTTTAAGTTCAGAATTTCTAACTGGTTGAATCGCAGGAATGCATGCTAACATTTTTTCCTTATTTTTTGCTAGATTCAATAGTTCTTTAAACGACAAAGACTGGGCATGAATTCTTCTTTCAATTTTGTCAATTCTTTGAGAAGTACTAATTAATAATTCTGAATTTGTTAACCCATTAAGATACGCATATTTCTCGCTACCACCTGTCCCCATCTGACGTAATTCCTTAGGAAAAGATTTAGCATGTAAAGCATTTCTATACATATCTTCATCACGCTGCTCAATATCAGACAAAGCCTTATCAACAAGATTTAAATCTTCATTCATTCTAGCTAGTTCATTCTTAACATTTGCTAATTCTGCCTTTAGATTTGCTTCTTTTGGAGAATTTATCTGACGCGTAAACACAAATGCCAAAACTAAGCCAAGCAAAATACTTGGTGCAGCCCATAGTAACGCACGAAATACCTTTCTGCTTACTGACAAATTAACCTCGTCATAAGCCAAGGTTTTTGCATTGAACTTGTAACGTTGCTTAGACATATTGCAAAAATAAGAAGTTTATTGATTCCCTTATGTTAATTAAGCTTAATGAAAATTAAAAGAAGAAGTATCTAGGAGAAGTTAAATAGATAGAAGTATTTATATTCGCAAGAAAAAAAATAAAATGAACTCATTTTTATCCAAACCATTTTATGGAAACGAAACTAAAGAATGGCTTATTTCTTTTGCAATCATTGCTGGCTCATTATTATTAGCAAAGATTTTATATTGGGCGATTGGTAAATACGTTAAGAAAATAACTGCTAAAACTGCTAGTAATCTAGATGACTTATTAGTTGACAAGCTAGAAGAACCAATTGTTTATGGCATCGGTATCATCGGATTTTATTGGGCCACCAATCGACTTCATTTTGGACAAGGAGTTGATAATTTTTTCGAACACTTCTTTGTAATTGTCTTTACACTAAACATAACATGGTTAATAGTTAGGACTATTGACGCCTTAATAGAAGAGTATTTGATGCCCTTGGTTGCAAAGTCAGAAAGTGATTTAGACGACCAATTGATGCCATTAATAAGAAGACTGTTTAAAGTTATTCTTTGGGCAATGGGGATTATTATCGGTCTAAACAATGCCGGATTTGATGTTGCTGCATTGATTGCAGGACTTGGTATTGGAGGACTTGCTCTTGCATTAGCAGCACAAGACACTGTGAAAAATATCTTTGGCGGGATAATGGTATACATTGACAAACCATTCAAATTAAAAGATCGTATAAAAATAAATGGTCACGATGGTTTTGTTGAAGAAGTTGGTATTAGAAGCACTCGAATGAGAACATTGGAAGGTCGAGTTATTACCTTGCCTAACGCAAAATTTAGCGAAAATGCTGTCGAAAATGTCTCTGCAGAACCCACTAGAAAAGTAATTACTAACCTTGGACTAACATACGAAACTCAACCCGCTAAGATGCAAGAAGCAATTAATTTACTTAAAGAAATTGCATCAAACAATCCAGGAGTTGATGAAGGAACGATTGTTTCGTTTAATTCATGGGGTGATTTTTCCATGGGAATCCTATTTATTTATTTCATAAAACCAGAAGCTGATATTTTAGGCGTTCAAACTGAAATAAACATGGAAATACTTACTCAATTTAACGAGGCCGGATTAGATTTTGCTTATCCAACACAAACCATCTATAGAAAATAGAATTATCTCCTTAAAAAAGATAATTTTGTGACACTTATATAACTTAAAAGGAAATAAGAATGACAGTTTCAGAAATTCGTTCAGCATTTTTTAATTATTTTGAATCTAAAGGACACGAGATTGTTCCGAGTGCGCCAATGGTTGTAAAAGATGATCCTACTTTGATGTTTATCAATGCGGGAATGAATCAATTTAAAGATTTCTTTTTAGGCAATGCAACCCCAAAAAACCCAAGAATTGCTAATTCACAAAAATGTTTGCGTGTTTCTGGAAAACATAACGACCTTGAAGAAGTTGGAGTTGACACATACCACCATACAATGTTTGAAATGCTTGGAAACTGGTCATTTGGCGATTATTTCAAGGAGGAAGCAATCGAATGGGCCTGGGAACTTTTAACTGAAGTCTATAAAATTCCAAAAGATAAATTATATGTTACCGTTTTTGAAGGAGACGAGGCAGATGGAGTGCCAAGAGATGAAGAATGCATTGAAATTTGGAAAAAATACATCTCTGAAGATCGAATTATATTAGCATCAAAAAAAGATAACTTCTGGGAAATGGGTGATGTTGGACCATGTGGGCCATGTACCGAAATTCATGTTGACCTTAGAGATGATTCTGAAAAACAAAAAATTGACGGTAAGTCTCTAGTTAATGAAGACCATCCGCAGGTTATTGAAATTTGGAATAACGTTTTCATGCAGTTTAACCGAAAAGCAGACGGAAGTCTTGAATCACTTCCTGCAAAGCATGTAGATACAGGAATGGGACTTGAAAGACTAGCAATGGCACTTCAAGGAAAACAATCAAATTACGATACAGATTTATTTCAAGCTTTGATTAAGCACATGGAAACAAAATCGGGTGTTAAATATGGTGAGAAAGAAGAAACAGATATTGCACTAAGAGTTATTGCAGATCATATAAGAGCTATTTCATTTTCAATTGCTGATGGACAACTTCCATCAAATACTGGAGCGGGTTATGTGATAAGACGTATATTAAGAAGAGCAGTTAGATACGGTTACCAAACATTAAACATGAAAGAATCTTTCATGGCTGATTTATCAGGTGTTTTAACTGATCAAATGGGAGATCCATTTTCTGAATTAATTACGCAAAAATCACTCATCAAGAAAGTGATTCACGAAGAAGAACAAAGCTTTTTCAGAACTTTAGAACAAGGATTGAAAAGAATTGATGTTGTAATTGAAAATACTCGAAAAGAGAACAACTCAGTTATAGACGGGAAAACTGTTTTTGAATTGTACGATACATTTGGATTTCCGGTTGACCTTACATCTCTTATTGCAAGAGAAAATGGTATTTCAATTAACGAACAAGAATTTGAGACTGAATTAACAAAACAAAAAGAAAGATCTAGAGCTGCTACCGCAATGGAAACTGGCGATTGGATTCAGTTGATAGATGACAATATTGAAGAATTTGTTGGATATGATTTATTATCAACATCAATAAAAATTGTTAAGTATCGAAAAGTAATTCAAAAACAAAAAGAATTTTTCCAAGTAGTTTTCAATTTAACTCCGTTTTATCCAGAAGGAGGAGGTCAAGTTGGTGATACAGGATACATTGAATTTGACGGAGAAAAAACATCTGTTTTTGACACGAAGAAGGAAAACAATTTGATCATTCATTTAATGCAAAAGTTACCTGAAAACATAGATCAAACCTTTACGGCTGTTGTGAATGCATCTAAGCGTCAAGCGTCCGCGAACAATCACTCTGCTACCCATTTGCTTCATCATGCACTTAGAACTGTTTTAGGTGACCATGTTGAACAAAAAGGATCTTTGGTTTCAGCTGAGTATTTGAGATTTGATTTCTCTCATTTCGAAAAAGTTTCAGAAGAACAATTAACGCAAATTCAATCAATTGTTTCGAAAGAAATTCGAGCAAATATCGCCTTAGACGAAAAGCGAAATGCACCCATGGAACTTGCTAAAGAAATGGGAGCAATGGCTCTTTTTGGTGAGAAATATGGCGATACTGTACGTGTTATTAAATTTGGAGACTCTGTCGAACTTTGTGGAGGAACACACGTTAAAGCGACAGGAGAGATAGGTTTATTCATCATAACTTCAGAAAGCGCAGTAGCTGCAGGTGTAAGAAGAATTGAAGCTATTACTTCAGAAAAAGCAGAGGCGTTTTATGCGAAAAAAGCTTCTCAACTAGATGAGCTTTCTAAAACATTAAAAAATCCGAAAGACATTCTTAAAGCTGTTAATGATTTAATCATTAAAAATAATGCATTGAGTAAAGAGATTGAATCGTTTCAAAAAAATCAAGCGAAGCAGATAAAAAATGACTTAAAGCAAAAGATAAGCAGCATTAATGGCTACAATGTCTTAGCAGAAGAAATTGAATTAGATGCAGGCTCAATTAAAGACATACTATTCCAATTGAAAGGTGAAAATTCAGATTTTATTGGAATAATTGGAGGTAAAGACAAGGATAAATGCAGCCTTAGTGTTATCATTTCAGATAACCTTGTAGCTTCGAAAGACCTCCATGCAGGTAACTTCATTAAAGACGTAGCCAAATTAATCCAGGGAGGAGGAGGCGGACAAGCGAATTACGCTACCGCCGGTGGAAAAAACGCGAATGGATTGACAGAAGCAATATCAAATATTAAAGCAAAACTATAGATGCAAACTAAAAATGTACTTCTTCTGACCTATTATTGGCCGCCATCCGGAGGAGCAGGAGTACATCGATGGTTAAGATTTTCCAAATACTTTAAAGAAAACAACTGTGAATTAACAGTTTACTGTCCTGAGAATGCTGCTTGGCCAGCCATTGATTTAGAATTACAAAACCAAGTATCTCCTGACATAAAGGTTATTCGACGTAAAATATTTGAACCTCACAAATACCTTCAAGGAAAAGTATCGACTGGAGTAGGCTTCACTCAAACGAAAAAACAATCCCTTTTTAGCCGATTGATTGTTTGGGTAAGAGGAAATTTATTCATTCCAGATTCACGCGTCTTTTGGATAAAACCAAGTACTCGTTTTTTACTTAAATACCTGAAAGAGCATCCTGAAATTAACACAATCATTTCAACAGGACCTCCGCACTCTATGCATCTAATTGCTCGTAATTTAAAGCGGAAAACAGGAATAAAGTGGATTGCAGACTATCGAGACCCATGGACACAAATCGATTTTTATCAAGATTTATTGCCTGGAGAAAGAGCTGATAAAAAACACAAGAGACTAGAAAAAGAATGTTTGGTTGAACCCGATGAAATTGTAACAGTCAGCAATGCTTGTGCAGAAGGACTCGCTGAAATAGCAGACAGAAAAATTCATGTTGTCACGAATGGTTATGAATTTACCGAATTTAAATCAGAGGAAATTAAATTAGATGATTCTTTTTCAATTTCACATTTAGGATCAATGCCATTTGCTAGGAATCCAAAAGTATTATGGGCTGCCTTGAGTAACTTAGTTAAGAATCCATTATTTGCTGAAAGATTAACAATCAACCTCATTGGAACAGTAGATTACCAAGTTCTTAATTCAGCAAAAGAATATGGATTGGAAAAATACATTCACCTAACTCCACCAATTTCTCATCAAGAAAGCATTGAATTACAGCGATCGACTCAATTACTACTTTTAGTTGCAAACAGCTCTGGAAATGTTAAAGGAATTTTAACTGGTAAGTTTTTTGAATACTTAGGAGCTAGGCGACCAATTATTGCAATTGGAGAGCAAAATAGTGATTTAAATAAAGCTGTCATCGATACCACTTCAGGATATTTCTCCCATTTCGAAGACAATAAAGGTCTCGAAGAATATCTCGCAAATGCATTCAATCAATACTGTGATAACTCACTCTCTGCAACAACAACCAATATTGATCAATACAATTCTGCTGTATTAGCGAAAAAATTTATGGACTTATTGTGAAAAATTGAACCTTAGGGCATCTTATTTGTACAGTGTAACAAAAAAGATACAAATGGCTCGATTTCTACTTATCATTATAGGACTTTCTTTCTTCTCCTTTAACTCAAGTGCAAAAAGAATGGCACCTGAATTTTATAAATCCAAATCAATGATTGATGGAAACTTAAAGAAAAATGAATCAATTTTTCAATTCCAATTTCAAAGTTTGGATTACTATTACCAAAATCAATCGATTACATACAGCATTGATGGAAAACAATCAATGGCGATACTAGACAGTTTTGAGTTTACCGTAAGAACAACACCAGGAAAGCATATTTTTCAAATCTACATTGATGATGCTTATTATGAAATGTATTCTGACTCTCTAGAAATTGGTTCAAAAGCAATAGACACCTATTATCTATTTCCACGATACTCCATAATCCAAATTGAAGTGGACAAGCCATTAATTTACCTTTACCCAGAGAGAAAACAAAAGATATCCGTAGAAGTTGTTCCAACGGGGAAAATGAAGTTTACCTATCCAGAAATGAATGAAGAATGGAATGTAATTGCAAATCCAAATGGAACCATTGAATACAATAAAAACGAGTACAATTACTTATTCTGGGAATCGACTCAAGAATTTAATTTCTCCGGATTTGATTTAAATACTGGATATGTAGTAGAAGGAAAAGACATAACAGATTTTCTTGAAAATAAATTAAATGACGCTGGTTTTAACTCCTTTGAAATGGCAGATTTCATAACATATTGGGGTCCGCAAATGATTAATCATCCCCATTTATTCATCAAATTTCATCAAAATGAAGAATGCAATCAATTTGCCAGATTAAATATCGAACCACAACCAGACCATACGAATCGTTTCTATATGTCATGGCTTCCAATTTCATCTAATTACAATCCAAAACCACAAACAATCTCAAGATTTAATCGATCTGGATTTTCAGTTATAGAATGGGGTGGACAAGAATTGCATTTACAGAAAACACTCTCAAGATGAAAACTTTATTAATTGTATTTTCTACAATAATCGCATCGGTATCATTTGCAAATGAATCCAGGCCCAATGCACCCGATTTTCGCATCACTGATCAGAAAATGGATAGCTCTTTGACTGAAAATGAAACAAGATTAACATTTCATGTAAATCAATATTCAGCAAATAATTCGCGTATAATTTATGCTATTAATGCAATACAAGACACTTCGATTATTGATAACAATGGTAATTTTTCAATTAAATCAGACGCTGGGTCAAAGAAACTTGAATTTTTATTAGGTCTTAATTTTCATGAAATTTCAACTGATTGGATTGAATTTAAAGCAGGACAACATTATTTTATCGTTTTAAACTTTAGAAGTAGCATAGAAAATATTATGGTTAAAAAACCCGTGATTTATTGCTACCCTGAAGAAGAAACTCATATTGATATATCCCTCAAAATGACGAGTGAATTGACATTTACCTATCCAAAATATGAAAATGGATGGTCTTTCATTGCCAATCCTAATGGAAAAATCACACATAACAATCAATTCTATAACTATCTTTTTTGGGAATCAAATCAAGATTTCCCAATGAATACAATCGACTTTTCTAGAGGGGAAATAGTGGAATCATCTGAGTTACTGGAGTTTTTAGAAACTTCCTTAAATGAATTTGGTTTCAATTCAAAAGAAAAATCGGACTTCATAACTTATTGGTATCCAATTATGAAAGACGAAACAAATTTGTATATTTACTTTATGTTTAACGAAGAATGTAATATCTTCGCTGAACTAAATGTACAACCTACTCCTGATGTTATAGCACGTTTTTACATGTTATGGCAACCAGTAAACGAGTTGAAATCTTGGAAAACACCTGAAAATCAGAAGATTCCGAGATTTGATAGAACTGGATTTACTTTGTTGGAATGGGGAGGTGCAAAGTTAAATTGAATTAATTGAAAAGCTATTTATGAAGTTTTACATTATGACGTTGGTTTCTGTGGTTGTTGTATTGACTATTAAGTCTTATACACTTGAAGCGCAGGATAAAGTTGTCAATGATGTTGATGTAGAAAGAATGGCTAGTTGTAAATTAATTAATCATGCGGATACATTAAGGCATGAAAAAATGATTAATCGATTTGTATTTGACTTGGAAAAATCAGATGCATTGTATGAAAAATATAGTGGCTCTGCTGACTTTCCGAATGAAACATATAGTGACTTCGAAAGATTAAAACGAGTTGCCACACAACAAGAGCTAAACAATTTATTGGTACATGAATCCGGAATTGTTCGTGTTTATGCTCACAGAGCATTAATGGACAATAACATGTATGTGAACAAGTACCAATTGGAAATGTTGGCATCAGACACATCTTCAATAGCTGTTATTGATGGTTTAAGCTATTCAAAAATTGAGGTTAAAGACCTAGTTTCAAAACGTTTATTCAACTAAAAAGGAGATAGTTTCCTATCCCCTTTTCATTAACTTAACTTAAAACTAAGCATTATGTTTTGGTTGATTAGTAGTATATTTCCAACAAATATACGAACCTAAAAGCAATATCAAAGCCATAATTGCTCCTCCTTGCTCTCCATCACCAACAGACATGTGTGCTCCAAAAGCTAAAAGAGCATTAAAAAAGAATCCAGCGTAAGCCCATTCAGTTAACCACGTTTTTAACTTTGTAAACAACATAATCACACCTAAGATTTTTAATGTTGCCAAGGGAATTATTATCCATGCTGGAAATCCAAGAATTGGAAACAGTTGAACCATAACATCATAGTTCATAATATACATTGATGCAGACATGAGCATTAGTGCAGAAAATAATACTGTAAAAATCCAATGTGCAATTTTAATTTTTTTCATATTTACCTTGTTTTTAATTACCGTGGTAAATATAATGCTATTTACTTAATTAAGCATGAATTTGAATAAATATTTAAGATTATTTATGCGCAGCTGGATTAGCAAACAACCTTACCTCATCACCTGAGATTGTTTTCCCTCCAAGAATTATTAAACGCTCAACGATGTTTCTCAACTCTCTGATATTTCCTGTCCAATTTGTTTCTTGCAAGGCCTTTAAGGCGTCATCACTGTATGATTTTCTAGCAATTCCATGTTCAGAGCAAACAATTGTCATAAAATGCTCTGCCAAAACAGGGATGTCTTCTCTTCTATCATTTAATGACGGTACATGAATTAGAATAACAGCCAATCGATGATACAAATCCTCCCTGAAATTACCTTCTTCAATTTCTTTTCGAAGATCTTTATTTGTAGCTGCAACAATTCTTGCATTTACTTTAATGTCCTTTTCACCACCTACACGCTGAATCACATTTTCTTGCAAGGCTCTTAAAACTTTAGCTTGAGCACTAGCCGACATGTCACCAATTTCATCTAAAAACAATGTGCCACCAGAGGCCAATTCAAATTTACCTTTCTTTTGTTTGACTGCAGAAGTAAAAGCACCTTTCTCATGGCCAAACAATTCACTTTCAATTAGTTCAGCAGGAATAGCGGCACAATTGACCTCAATAAATGGATTTCCTTTGCGCTCACTGAGTTCATGTAATGATCTTGCTACCAATTCTTTTCCAGTTCCATTTTCACCTGTTACTAATACACGTGCATCAGAGGGAGCTACTTTTTCAATCATTTCTTTGATCTTAAGAATTCCTTCTGTTTCGCCTATAATTGAAGACCCTTTAAAACGATTAACCGTTTTCTTAAGTACTTTTTTCTCTTCAATTAAAGATGTTTTATCTCCTGCATTTCTAATTGTAACCAAAATTCGATTTAAATCTAAAGGCTTTTCTATAAAATCAAAAGCACCCTTTTTAATCGCCTGAACTGCAGTATCTATATTACCATGACCACTAATCATAATAACAGGAGTGTCAATATTTTCTTTAATCATTCCCTCAAGAACTTCCATTCCGTCCATTTCAGGCATTTTTATATCACAAAAAATAATGTCATAAGTGTCAGCCATGGCCATTTCCAATCCAATCTTTCCATTTTCAGCTTCAAAAACCTCAAACTCTTCAAATTCAAGAATTTCTTTCAACGCTCTTCTAATAGCTCTTTCGTCATCAATGATTAGTATCTTACCCATGCTAATTGTTATTTTTTATAAAGATAAAAGTATATTTTAATGTAATTCTTAGTCCTGCAAGTTTTTACGGAATGCCCCTTCTTTTAGTGAATAAGGAGAAACAAAAATTTCGTCAATTTCAAAACTATCGATAATCCATTTTATTTTGAGGGCAGCAATGGGTAACATTTCCTTTCTCATTGGAACGATCCATTCATGCTCTTCTCTTTCCTCTAATGAAGAATTAATTGTCCAATTTATTACATCTAACAAACGTTGTTTATTAATATTTACAAGTTGAGAAGAAGCTAAAAATTTCTTTTTATAAATCATTTCGTAAAAAGTTTCAAAGCTTCCTGAAGAACCAATAAGTGTTTTAACATCGTATCTTAATAATTGTTTCGATACATTCTCATCAAAGAACCGAATACAGCTATCAACAAAATCATTTGAAAGCACTGAAGGTTTATTTAACATTTGAAAGACACGAGAGACACCAATATCGGCGCTGCAGGCGAACTCTACTCCCGAGTCATTTGCAACGATGAACTCTGTACTTCCTCCACCAATGTCCATTATTAATTCTCTCCTTTTAAAATTGTGTAACCATAACACTCCATTATAGATGTATTCTGCCTCTTCGAGCCCTGTAATTATTTGAATATTAAGCCCTAGCTTAGTATAGACCTCATCACAAAATTGATTGCTATTTTTTGCACCTCTTAATGCAGATGTTCCGATTCCAATAATCGATTTAACCTTTTTCTTTTCAGCAACAATTGTGAATTTCTCTAAGGCAATTAACGCTCTATTTTTTGCTTCTTCAGTTAGTAAATTTTGATTAATACCATCCAAACCAAGCATTACAGCAATCTTTTCTGAATGAACAATATTCAAAGTATCGTTTGACACTTCTGCAATTAGTAAATTAAAAGTATTGGTACCAAGGTCAATTACGGCTTTAAGCATTTACAGAAGTTACGATTTTTTTAACCACTTTAAAAGATGTTTTAACCTTAAACGATGACCAAACTGTAAAATTCCATTTTTATAAAGTCTACTAGCGAGTAAAAGCATCAATATAGCGCTTAACATTAATACAATCAGTGAAACATAAATTTCATAAGCATGCCCTAAATCATACCCTTGAGATAGTTTCACCATCACAACTACAGGTGAAGTAAAGGGCAAATAATGAAACAACTGACTAAGCCCATTTTCAGGGAAATACAAACTATAATAGCCAGCATATAACGAGAGAAATAAAACAACTATTAAAGGAATTACAAATTGTTGTCCATCACTTTCAGAACCCATTGTTGAACCTAAAGCGGCAAACAAAGCTCCGTAGAAAAAATAACCAGCAATGAAGAACAAGATGAAAAATGTGATCATATTTCCGAATTGAATTCTTTCGTAAACCAA